>Ga0272441_10005759_pt1 | contig 21263 bp, 16 predicted proteins | sample SSMProp6N_FD_193582 | JGI IMG/M metagenome (GOLD analysis project Ga0272441, IMG submission 193582) | Marine sediment archaeal communities from Little Sippewissett salt marsh, Falmouth, MA, United States - SSM-Prop-6N | ecosystem: Environmental > Aquatic > Marine > Wetlands > Sediment ...
AGGCACTTCTACTTCATTCACGATCTTGTTGATCATGTCAACCGAAGTCACATTCTCAGCTTCTGCCTCATAGGTGATCCCGATTCTGTGTCTCAGCACATCGTGTACGACGGCTCGCACGTCTTCAGGGATAACATAGCCTCTTCTCTTGATGAAGGCATAGCATTTCGACGCCATGGCCAGATTGATGCTTCCCCTTGGGGAGGCTCCAAAGCTGATCAAAGGTTTGATGTCATTTAAACGGTATTCTTCAGGATATCTCGAAGCAAATACGATGTTCAGAATATATTTCTCTATTTTCTCATCCATGTATACCTCCTTCACAGATGCACGGGCCCGGGTGATTTGATCAATGCTCACGACAGGATTGACCTGGTCGAAGTTGCCACTGAGGTTGTTTCTCATGATCATTTGCTCATCGTCAAGTTTCGGATAATCGATCACGGTTTTCAACATGAAACGGTCGACCTGTGCTTCTGGCAGCGGATAAGTTCCCTCCTGCTCGATCGGGTTCTGTGTCGCCAAAACCAGGAATGGCTCAGGAAGCTTGAACGAGGAGTCGCCGATGGTAACCTGGTGCTCCTGCATGGCCTCAAGCAATGCGGATTGCACTTTGGCCGGGGCCCGGTTGATCTCATCGGCCAGGACGAAATTCGCAAAGATCGGTCCCTTTTTGATGGAAAAATCATTCTCCTTCATGTTGTAGATCATTGTACCGATGACGTCGGCAGGCAACAGGTCAGGAGTAAACTGGATTCGACTGAATGAGCCCTTCACGGCTTTTGCCAGGGTATTGATTGCCAGGGTCTTCGCCAGACCTGGAACCCCTTCCAGCAAAATGTGACCATCACCCAACAGGCCGATAAGAAGTCGCTCGAGCATGTGCTTCTGCCCCACGATCACCTTGTTCATCTCCAGTTGAAGCAAATCTACAAAGGCACTTTCCTTCTCTATTTTCTCGTTGATCAGGCGGATGTCAACGTTCGCATTTTGTGTATCCATTTTTTTAATTCTATATCATAGGTTCAAATGTCCTCAAGGGCCACAAATCTAAGGGTTAAGGACAATTCTCCCTGTTAAAATTCAGTTAAAAACTACAAATAAAAAACTCGCCGAAAGTGGCGAGATTACTGACTTTAATACTGTTCGTCATCATTCGGGAAATCCCTGGATTTCACATCCGAGATATACCGTCTGAAGGCATCACCCATCTCCATGTAGAGGTCGAGATAGCGCCTGAGGAATCGGGGGCTGAATTCGTGGGTCATGCCCAGCATGTCGTGCGTGACAAGCACCTGGCCGTCAACGCCATCTCCTGCTCCGATTCCGATGACCGGAATGGATATGCTCTCGGCCACTTCGCGGGCCAGCTTCGAAGGCACCTTTTCAAGAACTATCGCAAAGCAGCCCAGTTCCTCGAGCAATTTGGCGTCGCTTTTGAGTTTAAGCGCTTCTTCTTCCTCCTTGGCCCGAACAGTGTAGGTCCCGAACTTGTAAATCGATTGAGGCGTCAGGCCCAAGTGCCCCATCACAGGAATACCGGCGGAAAGGATTCGCGTCACAGATTCGGCGATTTCCTCGCCTCCTTCCAACTTGACAGAATGCCCGCCCGACTCTTTCATGATTCGAATCGCCGAATCAAGAGCCTGCCTGGAGTTTCCCTGGTATGTTCCGAACGGCAGGTCCACAACCACGAGACAGCGCTCAATCGCACGGATAACTGAAGAAGCGTGATAGATCATCTGATCCAGAGTGATCGGCAAGGTGGTCTCGTGACCCGCCATGACATTGGAAGCCGAATCTCCTACGAGGATGATGTCGATTCCCGCATGATCGATGATTTTCGCCATAGTGTAGTCATAGGCGGTGAGCATGGCGATCTTCTCACCTTTCTTTTTCATTTCCACCAGGGTTTTGGTGGTTATTCTTTTGTACTCCTTCTTGGCTGAAGACATTGGTCGTGATTTTAGGGGGTAAAAATAGTAATATTTTAGATCGGTATCTCCTAAATCTTCTTCTTGGGCTTCTTCACCTCCACCTTGACAAGATCAGGAAAAACAGTAGGAGCAAAGTTCTTCACCGGCTCGTAAAGCACCGAAGTACGGGTCTTTTCTTTCTCGACAAAACGCAGCGACGAATTGATCTGATCGTATACCAACAGAACTATGCTCAGGATCAGGGCATATTTTAAAAGACCAAAGACCGCACCAATGATCTTGTTGAAAAATCCGAGTGCCAGCGTATCTGCAACCTTTGTCATCGCCTTTCCGAGAAGAACCAGGGCAACCAGGATGATCAGGAAAGTCCCCGCAAACGAAACCAGCTCAATCATGGATTGATCCCAGGTGACACTTGACTTGAGAAAATCTCCCAAAAAGTAAGAAAAATGGATGGCCCCGTAAATCCCGAGAACCAATCCCACGAGGGTGGTGACTTCAATAAAAAGACCTTTCATGAAACCGTTTATGGTTCCGACCAGTAAAATAATGCCTATGACTATATCAATCGTGTTCATTGAGGATAGGTATAAGTAGTACAACACAAAGCTATTCAATTTGATCGGTTCAGAAGCCTATTTCTGAGTCTATTTTGACCACTTTTACCGAACCTTCGACATAGACCAGCAGGCGTTCCACAACCTCATATCCCATTTGCCTCATGACCTGAGCATAGTGATTGATCTGCTCTGCGTGTTTGATGTCTTCTGCACCTGTCTTGTAGTCGATGATCCAAACGCGGTGATCCCTGAAGACCAGGCGGTCGGGAATGATCGCGATACCCTCGGAAACAAAGATCTGCCGTTCATTCAGGACTTCAAGTCCCGGCTCGAACTGTTCCTTCAACTCCGGGTGCTCCACGAGTGATCTCAATACTGACGTGATGCGCTCCCGCTCCGAGGATTCCAGGAATCCACTGCCGATGGAGGCCTCAACCACCGGTTCAAGATCATTTCTGTCATGTACCTGCGCCATGAGCTCGTGGAATCGATTTCCAAAAGTTATGGCTTCTCCCTGGCGCGTCTCCCATAGCTCCGAAGCTTTGGAGACCAGGTGCAAATCGTGATCCATCCAGGAGCTGCTGATCAACTCCTTTTGAGTCAGGCTGTGGCTGCGTCCCGACTCTTTGGAAGAAACACGCTGCTTCGAGCCGATGCAATAAACGCTCCTGCCTTCTTCCCAAAGTCCGATGCTTTTCAAATAGCCCGTCAAGAGATCCGAGGTTGTTTTTGGGGGTGCGCTGTTGTTCCGGGTCTCAGTGATGACATGGAGCTGCTCAACGGCTCTTGTCAGGCAGACATAGAGCAGATTGATGCTGTCCAGTTCCTGTTCCGTCTGCAGCTCCTCAAAGATCTCCTCACCCCGCTCACCGGTCAATTGAATTTTACTGCTCGCTGCTACCAATAATGAAGAGAAGTCTTTGAAGACCTCGCCTTCCAGGGGTTTGTACCAGGCAGTCGGGGTGCGCTCCCCGTAGATTTGCATGTCGTAGGGAAAAATGACCACCGGGAACTCAAGGCCCTTGGATTTGTGAATCGTCATGATACGAATCGCTTTCGCTTCTTCGGAGCTCGTTATGTTCAGTTTGTCTTTCTTTTCCTCCCAGAATTCCAGGAAACCCAGGTTTTTTTGAGATCTTCTCTGCGTGTAGTCGAAAACAAAATCGAGAAAATACTGCAGAAAGGCGTCCGACCCCTGATTCAGACCAAATTCCCGAATTATGGATTCGACCTGCTCATATACCGAGAAGGTGCTGAAATCCCCGGAAGATGACTTGAAGCCATAATGCTCAAAGCTCTCCATGAGTGGGTTCAAGTCGAGGTTAAGGTGCCTCTCGTAAAACTCGTGTTCGGGTTCCTGGATGTTCCAATGCACATAGAGAAAGCTCAGAGCTTCGAAGAGCGCCTCCTTGTTGTCAGGATTCTCTTGAAACCTAAGGAACTCGATGATGAAAGCCACCTTGGCATTGTTCTTCAAAAGGAGGGTCTCCGAACTTAGAATGTCTATTCCTTCTTCCATCAAGGCCTTTGCAATCACAGCTCCCTGCGATCTCTTTCTGACCAGAACACAGATTTCTTCCGGCTGAAACTCCTCGAGCAGCTCTTTTGTTTTTCTCAAGACAGCCTCAGAATAAGCCTCATCTTTCTCTTGTGCTCTTCGCATTGACGGCAAAAACTGCAACTCGACATAGCCTCCCGATCTCTTGTTTTGCTTCTGATCATTGCCCCTTCGGTACAGATCCTTGTAGGACTCTCCCCGGAAAAAGGAAGAGATATAGCTGAAAAGGTCATTGTTGAATGCAATGACCTCAGAATAGGATCTGTAGTTGGTCTCAAGATCCCTGACCCGTTTCTCCACCACAAAAGGGTGAGACGCCCGGTTCTCCCTTTCAGACGCCAAATTGATGAATTGTTCTGCCCGTCCTCCCCTCCAGCGGTAAATAGCCTGCTTGGCGTCACCCACCAGCATGAGTCCGGTACCGGAGCCACTCAAGGCATTTCCCAGGAGCGGGACCAGGTTCAACCACTGCAGCACCGAGGTGTCCTGCATCTCGTCGATAAAAAAGTACTTGAACTTCTCACCGATCTTCTCATAGATAAAGGCAGCAGGTTGATCCCGCAGATGCTCGCTGATCAGTTGATTGAACTCTGCGTTGAGTCGGATGTTGTTTTCGGTTTTTATTTCCTCCAGGATCTTGTAAATGCTGCTCATAACTGCCAGAGGCACAAGGTTTTTCAGGATCAAACCGTATAGGTAGTAGGCTCCGAATCGTTCCTCCGATTCCCTGTAAATACGAATCAATTCTCCGGCAATGGCATCAATGGCATCTTTGGTCGACTGCTTTTTGCTTTGGGCATAAAACTTTCCCGCATCCATATTCTTGTCAATGCTGCTGCCCGTTTCAAATACAAGGTCAGAGGCTCCCTCCTCCATCTTTCTGAAGAATTTCGGGGCCTGCTTGCTGAAGAAATCCTCTTCGGAAAGACCTTTAGAAGCCATCAGGGACAAGGCTTCCTTTCCGTTTTCTTTCCAACATGCCAAAATCTTATTTCGTTCAGCGATCAAAGTTCGGTACAGGTTTCGAAAGTCCGAAATGCTTTTCTCTCTCAACTTCTCTATCTCATGGAGATGATTTTCGTTCAACAACAATTGGGAGATTTCAAAAAGGTCGCGCGTGATGTCCCAGGACCGGTCCTCATCCGTCTTGTACCGGGCAAAAGCCACCAGGATCCTGGTGATGTCTTCATCCTGACCGATCCGTGAGATCAATTCATCCACAGCCTCCTGAAAAAGAGAATCCGTGTCGAGCTCCACTTCAAAATCCATGGAGAGACCGAGATCAAAGGCAAACGCTTTGATCAATTTGTTCGTGAAGCTGTCTATGGTCCGGATGTTGAAGGAGCTGTAATCCCTGAGTATTTGTTGCAGGACCTCAAGAGATTTGACCTGGATTTCAACAGGGCTCAGTCCGGTTTCGCCAATCAAGTACTCCTTCATGTCGTTAGGCTTCTCAACCTCTTGCGTGGCGAATTCTAAGAGGTAGTCCAGAACGCGGTCTTTCATTTCACCGGCCGCCTTGTTGGTAAAAGTGATGGCCAGGATTCTCTGAAAGCCGACTGCCTTTTTCGGGTCGAGAAGCAGGGTCAGATAGTCCCTTACCAGAGTAAAGGTTTTTCCGCTTCCCGCGGATGCATTGTACACCGTAAAATGAGCCTGTTCCGACACGGAGAATTTTTGACTAAATGTAAGAAAAAAAGGTCAGCAGCTATGCGATGATCCGCCAGACCTGGGCCACGAGAAACGTGACTATGAATCCAAGTATCAGAGGGAGAACGGAAGCCACCAACGTCCAACGGGCACTCTGGGTCTCCTTGTAAATCGTATAAATCGTCGTGCTGCACGGATTGTGCAACAGGCTGAAAAGCATCAGGTTTACTCCTGTCAGCAAGGTCCATCCCCCGGCTCTCAAAATGCTCGCCGTATCCGAAGCTGAATCGAGTTCGAACATGACTCCTGCACCTTCGCCGGCTCCCAGGCCCGTCACAAGAACCGTAAGCATCAGTACCGTGGGAATCACGATTTCATTCGCCGGAATCGCAACTATGTAGGCCAGGAGTATGACCCCGTTCAATCCGATCAGCCATCCAAAGCCATCCATGCCCTCAATCATCCAGGCGGCAAGAGACTGATCTCCGATCGCTATGTTGGAAATCAGCCAGATCACGGCCCCGGCCGGGGCGGCAAAAACAATTGCCCTCCAAAGAACGATAAGGGTCCGGTCGATAATCGACGTATAAATGGTCTTCCAGAATCTTGGGGGCCGGTAAGGTGGAAGCTCAAGGTTAAAGGTAGAGACCTCCCCCTTGAGAATGGTTCTCGACAGGCCGAGGGAAACCAAAAACATGAAGGCGATCCCCAAAACTGCGATTCCAATGACCGCAGACAAAGACGCCAGACCCGACCAGGCGGCCGGAACGAGAGCCCCGATAAAGATTGTTGCAATGAGGATCTGGGTTGGCCAACGCCCGTTGCAAAGAGAGAAATTGTTCGTGATGATTGCGATGAGCCTTTCTCTTGGACTGTCAATGATTCGCGTCGCCACAACCCCTGCGGCATTGCAGCCAAATCCCATGCTCATGGTCAGCGCCTGCTTGCCATGTGCTCCGGAGCGCCTGAAGAGCTCGTCCATATTGAATGCCACCCTGGGAAGATATCCGAAATCTTCAAGCAGGGTGAATAGTGGAAAAAAGATTGCCATGGGTGGAAGCATGACCGCCACGACCCAGGCCACCGCCAAATAAATTCCGTCGATTAGCAATCCGTCCAGCCACCAGGGCATGCCGATTCCTGCAGAAAGGCCCTTCAAGAAGGGATGTATCTTCTCCAAAAGAAGCTCAGCCAGCATGGCAGACGGGTAATTTGCGCCAGTGATCGTGAGCCAGAGCACGACTCCGAGCAAGAGAAACATGATCGGAAATCCCCAGGTCGCACTGGTCACGATGCGATCAATCTTCTGATCGAATCTCAACTTCTTCTTCTCCCTATCCCGACGTACCGCATGGCCGGCGATCTCGGAGGCGTCGGCGTAAATTCCCTCTGCCAGATTCTCGTGAAAATCCTCTCCGATCTGCCATCTGAGCTCCCGGGTCAGATTGAGGATCCTGTTGGCACCGCTATTGTCCATTTGCAACGAGTTCTCCATTTTTCAAAGCTTCAACTATTCGGCCGTCGCCTTCGAGCAGTCGCAAGGCAATCCACCTGCTGTTCGGGATGTCCGGAAATTCCTTTTCGATCTCCCGGCTGAGTTCGACAACCGCTTTCATGATCTTCTTTGGAACATTGTTTATTTTTCGGGGTGTGCATTTGATCTGACCCGAGGCTACCCCCTGGATGGCCTGGATCAGTTCCGGTATGCCTTCCTGGTATCTCGCACTGGTAGCCACTACCGGGATTCCCAGGTCCCTCGACAGGGCCCGAAGGTCGATTTCAATATTATGTCGCTTGGCCTCGTCAATAAGGTTCAGGCACAGCACGGCCCGGTCCGTGATCTCCAAAATTTGAAGAACGAGATTCAGATTCCGCTCCAGGCGACTCGCATCAGCAACGATAACGGTAACGTCGGGCTTTCCGAATAGAATGAAGTTCCTGGCCACCTCTTCGTCCTGGGAGGTCGACAACAACGAATACGTCCCTGGGAGGTCCACCAATTTGTACTTCTCATTGTCATAGGAGAAGGCACCCTCTGCACGTACTACCGTTTTACCGGGCCAGTTCCCTGTATGCTGCCTCAGGCCGGTCAACGCGTTGAACACGGTGCTTTTGCCCGTATTGGGATTCCCGGCCAGTGCGATGACATAATCCGAATCATTCAGGTTTACCCCCAATTTCTTCAGACCTTCTGCATTGTAATGCGCACATCCCTCGCAGCCTGCCTGAACATTATGCTTCTCTGTCTTCATCTTAACCATTCTTAGTGATCAGAATTTTTGAGGCCTGGTCCTTTCTCAATGCAATGCTTGTGCCTTTTATGGAATATGCCACAGGATTCTTCATCGGACTCTCCATGTCAATTTCAATCTCGGCCCCCCGGACGAAGCCAAGGTCGAGCAGTCGCCTTCGGTTCTCTCCCCGGCATTCTTTTGAGATTCCTGCGACCCGGGCAGTTTCATCAGATTTCAAACTTGATAGTCTGACCGCGGCTTCCTCCGTTTCAAGCGCGGCAGGGGCCACGGTGATATTCGAGGCGACAACGGGAGCGAGAACAAACTCTTCCCCCTCCGAGTAAAACACGATTCTTTCCGGGTTCTGTTCGACCACCCTGAGCGTCGATCCGATATGTATATTCTCGGCTAAGATTTGTCTGTAAATGGCATCCGGCTCATCTTCGATATGAATGATGCGGCCCACCTGGTCCAACCCGAATGCCGACAACGGCACCCCTTCGAGCTTCTTTATTTCTCCTTGTCCTGTAGGTATCGGGTCCCCATGAGGATCGTACAGCGGATGTCCGAGGTCAATGGCGAGTCGATCTGTCTCCTCTTTCGAGAGATTGTGTTCCATTTCCTCCGCCCTGTCGTGCCATTCGCGTTTGTCAAATCCGGTTTTTTCTGCCAGGTATTTCTCCCAGAGTCGGTGTACCCGAATGATACGAAGTGCGTACTTCCTTCCTTCCCGGGTGAGACTGACCTGGTCGCCGTCCAGTTGAACCAGCTCTGAGACTGCCATCTTGTGAATGGCATCAATGATCAATTTGTCATTCATCTTCAAAGCATGAGTAATTGCATTGGTATCGGCCACCAGCCCCGAATTCTCCATCCGGTAAAGCTGCTTCAGGATGTCTTCAATGATGGTTTTCTCATTGGATTTCCAATGGTTCTTCAGGATCCAGTACCAACCGGCAACGGGTCTGAAAAAAAGGTAGCCCAACAAGCAGATCAAACCGAAGATAATAAGTGCGTTTATGGGACTGTACGTATTCATTTGACATTTCTGAGATAGAGGTTCTCGGCAACATTATTGCTAATGACCAGGCGATGCGTCCGCGTTTCGATATGAACCGACTGATCGTAAGGCTCAATGTCAATCACTTTGATTTTGTCACCCAGCGCCAGGTTCTTTTTATTGAGATATTTGAGAAAGGGCCCGGAGGAGTCCCTGACCCCGGTGAGAATTCCGGAGGCGCCGATTTTCATGTCCAGCACCTTAACGGTCTCACTGATGATCATCCTTCCGTGTTTGTCGGGAATTGGATCCCCGTGTGGATCGGTCTTTGGAAAACGCAAAAAAGCGTCGAGCTTGTCAATGAGGAGATCCGACTCGATGTGCTCGAGCTGTTCGGCAATTTCATGCACCTCATCCCATTTGAAGTCGAGTTTCTGAACCAAAAAGCACTCCCAGAGCCGATGCTTGCGAACCACACGCAACGCGGTCTCCCTGCCACGTTCGGTCAACTTGACTCCCTGGTACTTCTTATACGCGACGAGGTCCTTAGCGGAAAGCTTTTTGAGCATGTCCGTAACCGACGAGGCTTTTGTTTTTATTTTGCTCGCGATAAGATTCGTGCTGACTTCTTCACCATGTTCCATTTCAAGGGCATAGATGCATTTGAGGTAATTTTCTTCTGCCTGGGAATACAAAACAATTGATCTTTACAGTTAATTTTTGCAAAGTTAAAACATTTTTTAGACTAACCTAAATATTCTTGGTATCAGGTTGTTATTTTGTCGGTAGGGAAATTTTTGTGGGAAGCTTTTTGAAAATCTTTTTCAATGAAATTTCAGATTCAGCAGCTTGTACATCCCGGATTTGAATTCTTCCATGTCGGTCTCTTCGATATCCGTCGCGATGGAGTGATCGACTATCTTGTCAACGGATTTTAGCGGAAAGGCCAGACCCGTTACGATCTTCCTGAGCATGTTCACCTCTCTTTTCTCGATCTTGTGGTCTATCTCCACCATTTCCAGCAGCTCATAGAGTCTTTCCACCCTCTCTTCAAATTCGAGATGAGCCAGAGTCGGAATGCTCTCCGGGTTTCTAAGGATCTGCTTGAATCTATCATTCGAAATATTGTATTTCTTCGCTATTCGCGAAAGCATCTCAACTTCTTCCATCGAAATCTCCTGGTCCGATTTTGCAATTCTGACGATGTTTGCAAAGTGGCTGATATTACGTTTCTGCCCAATGCTCAAATAAATGTCCGAAATATCCATAGGCACAACTTTTGTCTTAACGTAAATATAAGAAATCCGGGGTAGAAAACCAGTGATTTGGATTGCGAAGTTCAACCTTGGGTTTTCATGTTAAACCTTATCTTTGTCGAAAATTTGCCCCACTTGACCAAGCACGAATTTATCGATCGATACCGCCGGTTTGAAAAGGTAACGGATCTTGTTGAAGCCCTTGAAAAAAAAGATGGGGCCATCCATCTGTCCGGTCTTGCCGGGTCGTCCTTGTCTTTTGTTCTGGCTGCAGCTTACAAATCACTTGAGCTTCCCTTTGTGCTGATATGCAATGACAAAGAAGAGGCGGCTTACTATCTGAATGACCTGGAACAGTTTTTGGCCCCCGAGGGAAAGACAAACCGCCAGGACGTCTTGTTCTTTCCGGGATCCTACCGGCGCCCCTATCAGATCGAAGACACCGACAATGCAAATATTCTTTTGCGTGCCGAGGTCCTCAATCGCATAAGCTCTCAAAAAAAGCCGGCTGTCATTGTTACCTACCCCGATGCCCTGTTCGAGCAGGTCGTTACTCGCCGAGAGCTCAAACGGAATACCCTGAAAATAAGTCAGGGTGAGAAGGTGTCCCTGGACTTTGTACACGATGTGCTTCACGAGTATAAATTCAACCGGGTGGATTTTGTGGTTGAGCCTGGTGATTTTGCCATCCGTGGCGGCATAATCGACGTATTCTCCTTTTCGAATGAACAGCCCTATCGGATCGAATTCTTTGGCGACGAGGTGGACAGCATTCGGTCCTTTGACATAGAGAGTCAGTTGTCTGTCGATCGGCTGAACCGGATCGACATCATGCCCAACCTGGAGAACAAGAAACTCGAAGAAAAAAGGCAGATCTTCCTGGAATACATCCCGGCCAAATCCGTGATTTTCACCTTCAATACGGCCCTGATGGCACAACGCCTAGACAAGTTGTATGAAAAAGCCACTGAGGCATTCGCCAGGCTCAAAGGGGAGCTGAGCCAGCTGGAGCCGTCTGAGCTCTTTTGCGATGGAAAGACATTTCTTGAGAAATTATCACAGTTCCAGGTGTCGAAAATCAACGAGCCCGGGGCGAGCCCTGAATACGTCCTTCGATTCGATACCCTTCCCCAACCCTCATTCAACAAGCAATTCGATCTTTTGATTGCCAACTTGCGGGAAAATGATGATCAGGGCTATTCAAATTACATCTTCTGCGACAACGAAAGTCAGGCCAAGCGCTTCCATGACATATTCGATGACATGGATGAAGAGGTGCCCTACAAGACCATTACCTTGCCCATTTACAGCGGATTCATCGACCGCGACCTGAAGATCGCCTGTTACACCGATCACCAGATTTTTGAACGCTATCACAAATTCAAGCTCAAAAGCGGGTTTGCCAAAAAGCAATCCATCAAGCTCAAGGAACTCACCCAACTCGAGCCTGGAGATTATGTCACCCATATAGATCACGGCATCGGGCGCTATGGCGGATTGCACAAAATCGAGGTCGAGGGCAAAAAACAGGAGGCCATTAAGCTGATCTACGGGGATCGGGACGTGCTCTATATCAGTATCCACGCCCTGCACAAGATCAGCAAATACAACGGAAAGGATGGAAAGCCCCCCAAGGTGCACAAATTGGGCTCGAACACCTGGAAGAAGCTCAAGCAGAAAACCAAGGCGAGGGTCAAGCACATTGCCTTCAGTCTGATCGAGCTGTACGCCAAACGAAAACTGCAAAAAGGACTTTCCTACGGCCCTGACACCTTCATGCAGCACGAGTTGGAGGCCAGCTTCATCTACGAAGACACCCCGGATCAGCTCAGTGCGACCGAGGCCGTAAAAGTCGACATGGAGAAGGACCAGCCCATGGATCGTCTGATCTGTGGTGACGTGGGCTTTGGCAAGACCGAGATCGCCATCCGCGCTGCCTTCAAAGCTGTAGACAATGGAAAGCAGGTAGCCGTTTTGGTTCCTACCACGATCCTGGCCTTTCAACACGCCAAAACCTTCCGGGAGCGACTCCGGGATTTTCCTGTACGCGTGGAATATCTCAATCGTTTCCGAACCGCCAAGCAGAGAAGAGACGTCCTAGAGGGCCTGGCTGACGGACAGGTCGATATCGTGATCGGAACGCATCAGCTGGTCAATAAAAATGTCAAATTCAAAGATCTTGGACTGCTCGTGATAGACGAGGAGCAGAAGTTCGGAGTCGCGGTAAAAGAGAAGCTCAAAACCCTGAAGGAGAATATTGACACACTCACCCTCACTGCTACGCCGATACCCCGAACATTGCAGTTCTCCCTTATGGCGGCACGCGATCTTTCCGTTATTAAAACCCCTCCACCCAACCGACATCCGATAGAAACGCAGGTTGTCGGGTTCAACGAAGAGACCATCCGTGATGCCATTCGATATGAGATCCAACGTGGGGGGCAGGTGTTTTTCATCCATAACCGCATTGAGAATATCCGCGAGGTGGCAGGGATGCTTCAACGATTGCTGCCGGATGCCCGAATCGGGATCGGTCATGGTCAGATGGACGGAAAGAAGCTCGAGGAGCTGATGCTCGAATTCATCAACGGGGAGTTCGATGTATTGGTCAGCACCACCATTGTCGAAAGCGGACTGGATGTGCCCAATGCCAATACCATTTTTATCAACAACGCCAACAATTTCGGGCTGAGTGACCTCCACCAGATGCGAGGGCGCGTCGGGCGCTCGAACAAAAAGGCCTTTTGCTACCTGATCACGCCGCCCTATCACGTCATGACGGAGGACGCGCGAAAGCGCATCCAGGCCCTAGAAATGCATTCCGAGCTGGGCAGTGGTTTTTACATTGCCATGAAGGACCTGGAGATCAGAGGAGCCGGGGACCTTCTGGGTGCCGAGCAAAGTGGCTTTATCAATGATATCGGTTTCGAAACCTATCAGAAAATTCTCAATGAGGCCATCGAAGAGCTCAAGGAAAATGAATTCAAGGAGCTTTACGCGGACCAGGATACCGGGAAGAAAGAATACGTCAAAGAGGTCCAGATCGACTCGGACTTCGAGATTCTTTTCCCTGATGATTACGTCAGCAGCATCTCTGAGCGGCTGAGTCTGTACAAGGAGCTGAGTGATTTCACTGAGGAAGAGGAGCTGAGGGCCTTTGAAGAACAGTTGATCGACCGTTTTGGAGAATTACCGGTTCAGGCTCATGACCTGCTCGACTCGGTTCGCATCAAATGGATTGCGAAGGAACTGGGTCTCGAGAGATTGGTTATGAAACAAAAACGCATGATCGGATATTTCATCTCAGATCAGCAGAGTGAATACTTTCAAAGTGAGACCTTCTCCAGGGTCCTGGCCTATATTCAGAAAAATGGCCAGACCTGCGTCATGAAGGAGCGTGAAACCAAAAAAGGGCTTCGCCTTCTGATCACCTTCATACGCATCGATTCAGTTTCCAAAGCACTTGAAACCCTCCGCAGCATTTGATGCTTTCGACATTTGGTTAATTTCTTGTTAATAAGTCTATCCATAAATCGCTCATTGCGATTTCCACCCTATTGAAATTTTCGTACTTTTTTAAAAAATTTGAGAAGAAGAAAATTGCTCCACTGCCGATGAAGTATTTTTCCCCCTTATCCTTTATCCTAATAAGGTAAGTCCTTAAAATAGTTTATATGACCAAAAAAGTATTTGTTTTAGACACGTCGGTACTCCTTTTCGATCACAACAGCATTCGAAATTTTGACGAACATGACGTGGCAATCCCTATTACGGTTCTCGAAGAGCTCGATCAATTCAAGATCGGAAATGAAACCAAGAATTTTGAGGCCCGCGAAGTCATCCGATTTCTGGACAAGCTCTCTGGAAACAACGGCCTGAATAAATGGATGAAAATCGGAAAGGGCCGTGGCAGGCTGAAGGTGATCATGGATGCTCAAAGTCTGAAGAACATGGATGCAGAAGAGATCTATGGCAATACAAAAAATGATCACAAGATCATCAATGCCGCACTGGCTTTGGTAACCGAGGAGAAAGACAAGAACATCATCCTCGTTACCAAAGACATTAACTTGAGAATCAAGGCGAAAGCCATAGGATTGATCTCTGAAGATTACGAAACCGGCAAGGTCAAGAACCTGAAAAGCTTTTCGGATGGATTTCCGGTCATCGAGAACATCGATGCCCAGGTCATTCAAACCATTTATCAGAAAAACAGGATCAAGGAGGGCGGAATACTCGGTTCCGAAAAAGTAACCAACGGCTACTATATCCTGAACAATTGCACCAATTCGGTCCTGGCTCGATACAACGGAGAAACCGACGCGATCGAACGCGTCGACAAAAAATACGTCTTCGGGATCAAACCCAGAAATGCCGAGCAGACCTTTGGCTTGAACGCGCTGCTCCAGGATGAGATCAAACTGGTCGCCCTGGAAGGTGTCGCCGGAACGGGTAAAACTCTTCTGGCCCTTGCTTCGGCCCTTGAGCAGAAGAACAAATATGACCAGATCATTCTCGCCCGACCCATCATCCCTCTGAGCAACCGGGAAATCGGTTTCCTGCCGGGAGATGCCGAAAGCAAGATCTCTCCATACATGCAACCCTTATGGGACAATCTGAATTTTATTAAGAACCAATTCAAGGCCAACGAGAAGAAGAGCAAGGTCCTGGAGCAACTCCAGGAGTCGGGTTTGCTGACCATCACGGCACTGGCTTTCATCAGGGGTCGTAGCCTGATCAATTCCATATTCATCGTTGATGAGGCCCAGAACCTGACGCCCCATGAGGTCAAGACCATCATTACCAGGGCCGGCGAGGGAACCAAGGTGATTTTCACCGGAGACATCAACCAGATTGACACGCCGTACATGGATGAGCACAGCAACGGTCTGACATACCTGATCGACCGCCTCAAGGGCAATCACCTGTTCGCACATGTCAAGCTGGAGAAAGGAGAGCGGTCGGAGCTCGCCAATCTAGCCAACGAAATGCTTTAACAATTTTCCTGAACCAATGGAAGTAGGAACGGCCCTTTTTTAAGGGTCGTTTTTATTTTCAGAACTTTTTGTTACAAATCTTTGATCCACTCGTCTTAGAGAGGAACATCATATCTCTAAAACTGAAATCATCATGAAAAAAATATTCTTTGCCCTGATTGCCTTGACACTTTTGAGCTCGTGTGCCACAAACACCTCGTTCAACTCTTTCTACCAGGAACACCAGGACGATTCGGATTTTTCTTTCGGCCTCAGCAGTTCCCTGATCGCCAGCTTCCTTCCGGATGAAGACATGGAAGACATCAAACCTCTGCTCAAAAAAGCCAAGCACGTTAGGATTCTTGTCTTTTCTGAAGATTCAGCAAACAAAACCAAACAATTTGACAAGTTCATCAATCGCTCAAAATTTGACAAGGTTGTAAAAGTGAAAGATGACGGCGACAAAATTGCTTTCTTCACCCTGGAAAACAAAAATAAAATCAAAGAAGTGGTCCTTGAAATTTCTTCGGAAGATGATCTGGTTCTTTTGGGCCTCAAGACCAACCTGACCCAGGATGACCTTGACGGCATTCTCCAATAGCCCGCGCGCATCCCTCAAATTGACTTAGGTGACCGCTGCCTTTCGAATCATCCGGGCGTGAATTCCCGGGAAGAATCGTTTGATGTAAACAGCGATCACCTCCAGAGGGCCACCAATTACCACCTCGCGCTTCTGTCGGGTGATGGCTCTGCGAGCCTTGCGGGCAAAATCATCCGGGGAGAGACCTCCCGCCGTGGCCTTGTCTTTTGTGCCTTGCCTTGATCCGTCAGCGGTAAGTGCATTGATGGATACATTTGTATTGACAAAGCCGGGGCAGATCAGGGTTACGTGAATGTTCTCTTTATAGTGCTCGGCGCGCAGGCTTTCGAAAAAACCATGCAACGCGTGTTTGGAGCCCGAGTATGAGGAGCGCAGGGCCGTGCCAAATTTTCCGACAACACTTGTAACGACAACAAAATGACCCGATTGCCTTTGACTGAAATAGGGCAGCAGGTATTTTGTAAGACCGATAGTGCCAAAATAATTGGTCTCAAAAATACTTCTGTCCACAGAAAGAGGAGTTTCCGCCACCAACGATCGCTGGCTTATTCCCCCATTGTGGACCATGACATCCACTCCGTCAAACAGGCCCCAGGCCTCCTCGACAATATGGGGAAAGGATTCGATGTCAGTCAGATCCAGAGGCAGGATGCGAATCCGTTCCGGCTTCGGGATTTCATTCATGACTTCTTTCAACTTGTCTTCACGTCGCGCGGAGAGAATAAGGTTCACGGGGTCTTTTCCATAGGCCAGCGCCAGACTCCTTCCAATTCCTGAAGAAGCTCCCGTGATCCAAATGGTCTTTTTCATTTTTGTCATGGATCAGCATTTGATTTTACCGTTCTTATTCTGCCAATTTAAGTGATTTAAGGATAAATCGTACCTTTGCGAAAATTTTTTAGCTTGTGAGAATATTGCCATTTTTGATCCTTCTTCTCAGTACCGGGGCATGGGCCCAGTACTCCATCAAAGGAACGATAGATCCCAGCCACGATTATTCATGGATACTGTTGTACAAACTTGAAAACGGTGACCAGACCTACGTAGATAATGCCGATGTCGTAGACGGAGCCTTTGAATTCAAGGTCGATGATGCAGCCTCTGGAATATACAGGGCCTATTACCAGATTGAGAATGATCTTTATGTGGAATTCATTTACAATAAGGAAGAGATTAACTTTACCTTCAATCCTGAGAATCCCGCCGAATCAATTTTTTTCACCCAATCTGATGAAAACAGCCTTTACCAGGAATACTACAAGACAGTCCGGGCTGGACAGAAAGCAATAGACTCTGTTCAGGGACTATATTTCAATACATCTGACCCCGAAGAAAGCAAGGAACTGGAAACCCGATACAAGACAGCCCGAACCGATCTTGAGACTCAGCAAATCGAGTATGAAAAGCTTGCAGAGGGTATGATGGCCCATCATATCATTCGGGCGAGTCGACAGTACAATCCTCCTGCGCCCGTTAAGGAACCACAGGTATACATAGACGAGATCAAAGCTCACTTTTTTGATTCGATGGACGTGAATGACAGCGTTCTCGCCCATTCCTCATTTATTACGGATCGCATGCGTGACTATGTCCTTTATTTGAACCAGTCGGACACCCAGGAGGCGAGCAATATCCTCCAGAAGGAAGCCATAGACAAAGCAGTCGCCTGGGCAGGAGAAAAGTATGTTTTATTGGAGAAATTTGAAGAGTCACTCATTCGCGAGTACCTCAATATGCAGAACGCCCCTATGGTTCAGTACGTTATGGATGAACATTACATTCAGTTGCCAAAAGAGGTGCAGGACATTCAATTCATTGGCAAGGTCACATCGGCGATGAAAACGGCCATTGGGGTCAGAGCCCCCGATTTCTCGTGGGAGGTCGAGGGTCAGGAGAAGCATTTGTACGGCCTTATGGGCACCGACTATTACATCGTCCTGTTTTTTAGTTCCGGATGCCCGCACTGTCAAATGGAGGTACCCGAATTTCACAAGTTCATAAGTGGTATAGAGAACATGAAAGTGGTTACCGTTGGCCTTGAAGACGAGGTCAAGAGTTGGGAGAACATGACGGCCAACTATCCGGAATTCATCAATGTTCTGGATTTGGACAAGTGGTCGAGTCCGAAGGTTAAGGCCTACGGTGTTCAGGCCATTCCAAGTTACTTCGTGCTGGATTCGGAGAAACGCATCCTTGCAAAACCCGAAGATTTCGAAGAACTCAAATCCTTGTTTGAGGAGCGTTAGGATTCACTTCCGTGAGCTTCAAAATATGAAGCAGGCATCTTTCATGTGAGAGATCTTGTGACGATTCCTTTCAATGACAATTCCGATATAATCGAAGCGAACATCCAAATTCAAACGGTTCATGTTGACATAGGCGTTGGCTGCCCTTTTCAAGAGCTGAATCTTGTTTCGGCTTATGAACTCTTCAGGGTCTCCGAAAGCTATTGATGAACGTGTTTTGACCTCTACGACAGCCAACGTGTCGTCCTTTGTGGCGAGAATGTCGATCTCTGCTTTTTGGAACCTCCAGTTTCTCTCCAAAATGGTGTAGCCTTTTGACAAAAGGTGCCTGCTTGCCAGTTCCTCTCCTCGAACCCCCAAATCATGTGACCGCATTCAACTCAAATCTTAGTGCCCGTCAATTGTTTTATAACTGAATGGTTTAATCGCGAAAGACAAGTTTGCTCTTCTTTTTAGCAACGCTAAGCTCCACCTGGCTGCCCATGATAAGAGCTCGGTTGTCATTCACATGCCCGGCAGGAAAATCAAAAACAATTGGGAAATCCGTTCCTTCGGTTGCTTCAAGAACGATCTCCTGAAGGGTTTTGCCAAAGGGGTTTCCCTTGTTCTCCTTGAGTTTGAAGTCTCCAATGATCAATCCGTTGCACCGCTCGAAATAGCCGGCTCGTTTCAGACTGATCATCATTCGGTCAATGTGGTACAGTCTCTCACCTACCTCCTCAAGGAAAAGGACTTTGCCCTGCATTTTCAGGTTAGTGTCTGATCCGAGCATACTGTAAACAATGGAGAGATTTCCTCCGACCAATTGTCCTGTTCCGACCCCTTCCCGGCCGCTGACTTTGTTGACGTCATCAGCAGTGATTTTGTATTCCAGCTTCTTCCCGAAAAGGGCCCTGTGAAGCGACCGTATCGATTTTCTTTGTTCCGGGTTATCCAGCTCCAGAGTGACCGGCATTTGGGCATGGATGGATTGAAATCCCAGTTGATTCAGCTTGTTGTGAAGTATTGTGATATCCGAAAAGCCGACGATCCATTTCGGGTTTTGACGGAATCTCGAAAAATCCAGGTCATCGACTATCCGCACGGTTCCGTATCCGCCGCGAGCGGCCCAGATCGCCTTGATGCTCGGATCGTCCAGGGCCTTTTGAAGATCCTCCAGGCGCTCCCCATCGGTTCCCGCAAAGCTTCCTTCTTGTGAAAGAAGGTGATTGCCGTAGAAAACGACCAGGCCCCAATGATTGGCCAACTCTGTTCCGGCTTCGACACCCTTGCGATCCCTCAACCTGCCCGCCGGCGAGAGAATCATGATCGTATCTCCTTTTTTGAGATAAGGTGGTCGTATGAGGTTCCCTGCCATGTCCGAAATATCCTGTGCGTTCACAAAGCTCGAACATGCGAGCATTGCAAGAGACATGACAATCAATTCTATCCTAAACTTCATAAGCGTCTTTTTTCTATCGGTAAAAATAGGATTTCTTGGCAGTATGGCTCTAGATTTATCTAGTATTCAAGTTGCTTTCCTGACCTTTTTCTTACTTTTGTGGTCTTAATTTTCACTCATGCAAAGTCCTAAGCGATATACAATTACTGCGGCTCTTCCCTATACCAACGGACCGGTTCATATCGGTCACCTGGCAGGCGTATACGTTCCGGCAGATATCTATGCGCGTTATCTGCGGATGAAAGGCAAAGACGTGGCGTTCGTTTGCGGTTCCGATGAGCACGGTGTTCCGATCACCTTGAAAGCCAAGGCGGAAGGGACCACACCCCAGGCGATTGTTGACAAGTACCACGAAATCATAAAGAATTCATTTGCAGAATTTGGGATAAGCTTTGACAATTATTCGAGGACTTCTGCTCCCGTCCACCACGAGACGGCATCCGAGTTTTTTAAGGAACTCTACGACAAGGGAAAATTCATTGAAGAGACTTCGGCCCAGCTCTACGATGAGGAGGCGAAGCAGTTTTTGGCGGATCGCTTCGTTGTCGGAACCTGTCCGAAATGCGGTTTCGAAGAGAGCTATGGCGACCAGTGTGAGAATTGCGGCACCAGTCACAACGCTCAGGACCTGATCAATCCGAAGAGCGTGATCACCGGAAACGAGCCGACTATGAAGGAGACCAAACACTGGTATTTGCCATTGAATGAATACCAGGACTGGTTGAAGGAGTGGATTCTCGTCGGTCACAAAGAAGACTGGAAGGCCAATGTGCTCGGGCAGGTTAAATCATGGATCGATGACGGATTGAAGCCAAGAGCAGTGACCCGCGACCTGGACTGGGGCATCCCTGTTCCGGTTGAAGGCGGGGAAGGCAAAGTGCTCTATGTATGGTTTGACGCTCCTATCGGATACATATCGTCGACCAAAGAATGGGCCGCTGAGAATGGAAAAGACTGGAAGCCATACTGGAAAAACAAAGACAGCAAATTGGTTCACTTCATTGGGAAGGACAATATTGTATTTCACTGCATCATCTTTCCATCGATGCTGAAAGCGCAAGGCAGCTATGTGCTGCCCGAAAACGTGCCGGCCAACGAGTTTTTGAATCTGGAGGGCAACAAGATCTCAACTTCGAAGAACTGGGCTGTTTGGTTGCATGAATACCTCCTGGAGTTCCCTGAGAAGCAGGATGTGCTTCGCTATGTTCTAACGGCAAATGCCCCGGAAACCAAGGACAATGACTTTACCTGGAAGGATTACCAGGCAAGAAACAACAACGAGCTGGTGGCCATTTTCGGGAACTTCATAAACCGCGTGGTGGTGTTGACCAATAAATACTACCAAGGCGTCATTCCGGAACCGGGACCCCTTTCCGCCATAGACCAAGAAACACTGAAACAACTCGCCAAATACCCGGAGATCATAGCCTCATCAATTGAGCGATACCGCTTCCGGGAAGCTTTGTCTGAGCTCATGAACCTGGCTCGCCTGGGAAATAAATACCTCGCAGAGGAAGAGCCCTGGAAAAAAATCAAAACCGATCCCGAACGCGTCCAAACGATTATGTATGTTGCCTTGCAGGTTGCCAAAGGTCTTTCCGTTCTGAGTGAGCCTTTTCTCCCGTTCACTGCGGAAAAATTACGCAAGATGCTTCATATTGAAAAAGCAGGTACAGGTGCCTGGGAGGAAGTCGGGAAAGAAAAGAGCCTGCTTCCGGCAGGGCATGCAATCGGAAAGGCTGAGCTCTTGTTTTCAAAAGTGGAGGACAAAGAAATCCAGATTCAGATCGACAAGCTGGAGGCC
>Ga0272441_10005761_pt1 | contig 21262 bp, 16 predicted proteins | sample SSMProp6N_FD_193582 | JGI IMG/M metagenome (GOLD analysis project Ga0272441, IMG submission 193582) | Marine sediment archaeal communities from Little Sippewissett salt marsh, Falmouth, MA, United States - SSM-Prop-6N | ecosystem: Environmental > Aquatic > Marine > Wetlands > Sediment ...
GACCATCAGCAGCAAAGCCAGAATCCCCGGCACCAGGAAATTACGGCTCTTGAGCTCGGGATTGTACCAAATCCGGGGTTCCGCGCTGATCAGCGGACGGGGCTGCGCGCTGATGGCCGGGCCGGCCCGCGCGACGCCCTCCTGCGACAGGCTGCTTGAGAAGCGCCTGACGATCATGGCGGCGTAGTTGAGCCCGATGATGGTGGCGTAGGAGCGGGAGCCGTCGGCGATGATCTGGAGCCCTGCGGAAGATCCGGCCGCGATGTCGGCGCCGAAGCCGTCGGGGATGACCAGGACCATGGCCGCCCGGCCCCGGTCGATCTGCGCTTCCGCCGCCTTTAGGTCGTCCGCCGCGGCCGCGAGAGTAAAATACCCGGACTGGAAAAATCCCTCCGCCAGCTTGCGGCTGACGGCCGTGTTGTCCTGGTCGCAGAGCACCGTGGGAATATCCCGGACGTCCAGGTTGGCGGCGTAGCCCAGCACCAGGAGCTGCAGCACCGGCGCGATGAAAACGATGGGCAGCAGGCGGCGGTCCCGGCGCAGCTGTTGAAATTCCTTGCGTATCAGGGGGCGGAGGCCGGCCATTTCAGCGCCTCCCCCGCTTCAGGCGGACCACACCGGCCGTTAGGGTCAGGAATGTGAACCCGGCCAGGCCGGCCAGCTGAGGCCAGAGCTCCGTCAGGCCCACCCCCTTGAGCATGATGCCGCGCAGGGCTGTAAGATAGTAGCGGGCCGGCAGCAGGTAGGTAAGCAGGCGGATAGGCGCGGGCATGTCGCGGATGGGGAACACGAAGCCCGACAAAATGAAGGTGGGCAGGACAGTGACGATCACCGCCAGCATGAAGGCCACCTGCTGGCTCTCGGCGGCGGTGGAGATGAGGATGCCCAGGCTCAGGCAGGCGAGCACGAAGATCAGGGTGAAGAAGGCCAGCAGCGGCAGGCTGCCCGAAACGGTGACGCCGAAAAGAATCCGGCTGGCCAGAAGGATGACTGCCGCGGCGGCCAGGGAGATCAGCAGGTAGGGCAGGGTTTTGCCGATGAACAGCTCCAGGGCGTTCAGGGGCGAGACGATAAGCTGTTCCATGGTTCCCCGTTCCTTCTCTCTGACCACCGAGAGGGCGGTGGACACCACGGCGGTGATGACCAGGATGAAGGCGATCAGGCCGGGAACCATGAAGCGGGAGCTCATCAATTCGGGATTGAACCAGACCCGGGGGCGGTAATCAAGACGCCCGGCCGGGGCTGCGGCGCCGGGGCTGTTGTCCCGGCCGCCGCCGGCCGGGTGGAGCTGGAGGTCGTAGTTGCTGCGGGCAATCAGGGCCTGTAGATAGCCCAGGACCGTGGCCGCGCCGGTTGCATCGGATCCGTCCACTATGACCTGTACGGCCGCCTCTTCGCTTCCGAGGAGGCGGCGGGAGAAATCTTCCGGGATAATCAAAGCCGCCTTGATACGCTCGTTGTCCAGCAGGGAATCGATCGCCCCGGAGTCGGAGAGCAGGTATTTCAGCTCGAACTGCTCGGCCTGGCGGAGGCGGGCGATCAGGTCCCGGCTTTCCGGGCCGGGGGATTCGTCGACCACGGCCAGGCCGATGCTGCGTACGTCCAGGCTGACGGCATAGCCGAACATGATCAGTAGGAAGAGGGGGGTGAAGAACAAAACCCCCAGGGAGCGCTTGTCCCGAGCAATCTGGCGGAATTCCTTGGCGATCAGGGTTCCGATTCTATAGATCATGCCCGCACCGACCTGACCGTGCCGCGGTTTTGCTCTGTCCGGGCTTTTTCCAGCAACCGGATGAACACGTCCTCCAGGGAGGGCGCGATGTCGTCGATGCCGGCCAGGACCAGCCCGTTTTCCCTGAAGAGTGCCCGGATGCGCGTTCGGCCCGCCGCGGCCCCGGCTTCCTTCGCGTCGACACTTACATGGAGGGCGGTCCCGAACACGGAGCATTCTCCCACCCACTGCTGCTTCTGCAGCAGCTCAACTCCCGCCATCAGGTCCGGGCAGCGCAGCTCCAGAACCGGAGCGTCTATCACCGAGCTCTTGAGCTCCCCGGGGCTGCCGGCCGCCAGGCGGCGGCCCTCGTTCATGAGCAGAATGCGGTTGCAGTACTCGGCCTCGTCCAGGTAATGGGTGGTGACCAGCACGGTCACGCCCTCACCGGCCAGGCTGTTGATGAGGCGCCAGAAGCGGCGGCGGGAGACCGGGTCAACACCTCCGGTGGGCTCGTCGAGGAAAACGATGGCGGGTCGGTGCAGGACGGCGCAGGCCAGGGCCAAACGCTGCTTCCAGCCCCCGGAGAGCTCGCCGGTCAGGGTCTGCTCCCTGCCCGTGAGGCCGGCCATGTCCAGGGCCCAGGCGGTCCGCTCCCCCAGCAGGTGGTTGTCCAGGCCGTAGACCCCGCCGAAGAAACGGATGTTCTCCGCCACGGTGAGGTCGTTGTACAGGGAAAAGTGCTGGGACATATAGCCGATGTTGCGCTTCACCTGCTCCGGCTCACGGTCGATGTCATAGCCCGCCACCCGCGCGCCGCCGCCGCTGGAGCGGAGCAGCCCGCAGAGCATGCGGATGGTGGTGGACTTGCCGGCGCCGTTGGCGCCCAGAAGCCCGAAGATGCTGCCCGCCTTTACGGTAAAGCTGAGCCTGTCCACGGCTGTGAAACCGCCGAAGGACTTGGTCAGGTCGCTGCAGGCGATGGCCGGCCTGCTCACCGCTTTTCCTCCGGCAGGCCGGCGCCTGTGCTCAGTGTCAGGGCGGAGTAAGCGATGCGGGCCTCGATGCGGCTCTGGGTCAGCCGCAGGCCGGCTTCCAGGAGCGCCTGTTCGGCGTCCAGAAGCTCGGAGGTCAGCGCCAGCCCGGCATCGGCCTTTTCCTGGGTAATGCGCAGGTTCTCCTCCGCCTGGCGGGTCAGCTTCTCGGCCACTTCGATCTGCCGGCGTCTCCGGGTGTAGTCCAGGGCTTTCTCGATCACTTCCAGCCGGACGGCATCGGCCAGCTCCTGCCGGCTGTTCCTGGCCTGTTCCAGGGAGGCTGAGGCGCGCTCGAGCCGCGCCGGCAGGCCCGGCCAGCTGCCCACCTGGAGCACGGCGCCCAGGCCCAGCTCCCAGGTGGCTTCGAACCTGTCAGGGGGAGGAAAGAGCCTCGTGTTGGGACGGGCGAGGGCGGCGCCGCCTGAGAGAAAGATCTCGGGAAACCATCCGGAGCGCACGTTTTCAAACGAGGCCTCCAGGACCCGCACCCGGCTCTGGGCGGCCAGCAGGTCGCTCCGCCTGCTGAGGGCGGAGGCGACCATCTTGTTTATTTCCGCACCTGGCTCGAGGGCTTCCGAGAGGCTGTAGCGAAGCAGGAGAAAGCGGTCCGGATCGAGACCCAGGAGGGTGTTCAGACGGGCCGTGGCCAGCCGGCGGCTGATTTCGCCGTCGATCAGGCGGAGCTCGCTCTCCGCCAGCTGCATTTCCACCTGTAAAAGGTCGTTGTAGGTCACCAGTCCCTGTTCGAAGCGCTCCGAAGTTTCGTGCCAGTGGGCACCGACCCGCTCCAGGTTCTCCCGGATCACCGCCTCGAGCTCCAGGGCTCCGGCCAGGCGCCAGTAGGCGGCCTGGAGATGGAAGACAAGGGATTCCCGGGCCCGCTGGTAGCGGTGGCGGCTTTCGGCGGCGGCCTCGATGCTGCCGCGGATGCCGCTTTCCAGGCGGAAACCGCTGAACAGCGGCTGGGTCAAACCGGCGGAGAACGATGTGCTGTTCACCGCCGGCTCGGCGATGACCGCGCTGCCCGCGGGCAGGTCGATGGTCCCGGCCGCTTCCTCGCTTAAGCGGCTGTAGGCGGCGGAAACAGTCAGCTGGGGAAGGCGGGCGGCCCTGGCTTCCCGAACCGCGGCCGCGGCGGCCCGGGAGGCTGCGGCCGCGTTCTTGAGGCTGCGGCTGTGGGCGAGCCCCAGCTCGATACAGCTGTCCAGGGAGAGCTCCAGGGGCTCCCCGGCGTCGGCGGAGAGGGCCGGCGCAGACAAAGACAGCAGGGCGGCGGCCAGGAGCAGGCCTAAACGGGCAACTGTCATGTTTCACTCCTTTGGTTTTTCATGAGAAAGATGAACACGTTTTCCAGGCTGGGGGGGACGGCGCGGCAGGACTCGACCGGCAGGCCCCGGGCGGCGAGCAGCGACTCGATGCGCGCCGCCTCTTCCTGTTTTGGAACGAGAAGGTGCAAACGATCGCCGAAAAGCTGGATATCCTCCGCCTGGACCTCTGCTTCACTCTCCAGGAAGTGAGCGGCGGCCTGGAGATCACCGGTGACGATTTCCAGGGTGCGGTAGGGAAAACTTTGACGGATCTTCTCCGGGGTGTCGGTGCGCAGAAGCCGGCCCGCGGAGAGCAGGCCCACCCGGGTACACCTTTCCGCCTCGTCCAGGTAGGGCGTGGTCAGGAGGACCGTCAGGCCGGTGCGCAGCAGGCCGGAGAGGATGATCCAGAAGTCCCGCCTGGACACGGGATCCACACCTGTGGTTGGCTCGTCGAGGAGCAGAAGTTCGGGGGCGTGGATCAGGGTGCAGGCCAGGGCCAGTTTTTTCTTCATGCCCCCGGAGAGGCGGTCGGCCAGACGCTTCCTGTACGGTGTCAGCCGGGTCATCTCCAGGAGCTCGTCCCGTCGGCGGCGGTAGTCACGCACGGAGTGGATACCGGCGAAGAAGGCGATGTTCTCGTCCACGCTCAGGTCCCCGTAGAGACTGAAGCCCTGGGAGAGATAGCCCAGGCGGGTCCGCACCCCGGAACCCCCGGCCAGGAGGTCTTTGCCCAGCAGGCGGGCCCGCCCAGTACCGGGGGTGAGGATCCCGCAGAGCAGGCGCAGTATGGTGGTTTTGCCCGCTCCGTCGGGACCCACCAGGGCGAACATCTCGCCCAGCTGCAGGCGCAGGGAAAAATCGCTCACCGCCTGGAGGGCGCCGAAGTTCCGGCTCAGCCCCGCACACTCCAGCACGGTTTGGGGAGAAGCGGCTGTGCTCATGGGGCCTCTTTTAGCACGGCGTCGGCGGGCAGCCCCGGCTTGAAATACTCTTCCGGGTTGTCCACCGCGATCTTGACGGCGAACACCAGCTTGACCCGTTCCTCCTTGGTCTGCACGTTTTTAGGGGTGAACTCCGCCAGGGGCGAGATATAGACCACCTTCCCCGGCAGGCTGCGTTCGGGATCATAATCGCCGCTTACCTCGGCGGTTTGCCCCAGGCGGATGCGGGCCAGCTCGGCCTCCGGTACGTAGATGGTAAGGGTGACCGTGCCGAGGTCCGCGAGGGTGAACAGGGGAAGGCCGCGGCTTACCAGCTCTCCCTGTTCGACCAGCTTCTGGGTAACATAGCCGCCTGACGGGGCCCGTACGCTGCAGTCGTTGATTTCCTGGGACAGCAGCTCCGCCGCAGCTTCGGCTTGCTTGAGCCGGGCGCGGGCGGCCCGGATTTCCTCGGGGCGGGCCAGGTTCTGGAGCTTATCAAGCCCTGCGGCGGCGGAGTTGCTGCGGGTGCGGGCGGCGGTGAGACGGGATTCCGCTTCGTCCCGCTGCTGGCGGGTGACGCTGCCGCTGGCGAACAGGGCTTGCATGCGCGCGAAATCATCGGCTGCAAGGCGCAGGGCGTCCTCGGCCTCTGTCAGCGCCTCTTCGGCCTGGCGGATATCCTCGCTGCGGGCACCCTGCAGCAGCAGGGCGAGCTGGGCTTCCGCGAGCTCCACGCCGGCTGTTGCCTGGCGCAGCCTGATCTTTAGGGTTGTGGAATCGATCCGGGCCAGAAGGTCCCCGGCTTCTACCCGGCTGCCTTCATCGATGAGGATCTGCGACACCTCGCCGCCGGTTTTAGCGGACACGCGCACCGTCTGCGCCTCGATGGTGCCGGAGCCGCGCAGGCGGGAGTCCTGGGGTGAGCAGCCCCAAAGCAGCACGGCTGCGAGCAGGGGATAAACGACTCTAAGCATTCTCATGGTTCGGCTCCTTGCGGTTGGTGAATAGGGCCTCCCGGGCCGGCTCGGTCAGGACGCCGGTGAAGAATATCTTCACCAGGGATTCCATCAGCTCCCGGGCTGACAAAGACAAGTCGATAAGCTGCTCCGGGGTGACCAGGTGCTGGATAATGTGCAGAAAGATGCGGACGATCAGGTCGGGGTCGAGGTCGGGACGGATGATCCCCCGGGCATGGCCCTGGCGGATGTGCTGCTCCAGCCTGCTGAAGAAGTTCCGGCGGCGGAAATCGTCGATTTCCTGCCAGATCTCGGGGGCGGAGCGGTAGATGTCCTGGATCAGCCCGGAGCCGATGCGGACGAAAAGCGCGCTGACGATTTCCAGGATCCTGCGGGTGCGGGTGATGAAATCGAGATCCGGCTGGTCGAAGGCGGCTTCCAGAGGGCGGCGGACCTCCTCCATCTGCAGGCGCACCACCTGGAGCAGGATATCTTTCTTGCTGGGGAAGTGCTGGTAGAGGGTTTTCTTGCTGATCCCCGCACGGGCGGCGATTTCCTGGGTGCTTACCCGGCTGTAGCCATAACTGAAAAACAGCTCTGAAGCGCGCTTCAGAATGATCTCACTGTCCGGCATCCCCGCATCCCCCTTTAAGCAGTGCTGTATACTGCGGAAACTTTACTGGTTTTAATAGTTTCCATATTCAATATAGGCTCCCCGGCTCCTGGTGTCAACAGTGCGCGGCCACCAAGGGCGAATTTGCGCAGTCGGGCCCGGCGGGATCCGCCCGGCATCCGTTCGTGTGGATAAACTTGACTAAATAAGTAAGAATAAATACACTTCAAGCAGGCGCCGTCCGCAGAATCGGTGGCTGCTAGTACGGGGAGATAAGTATGATTCAGAGTTTTATTATCATGTTCCGGGAGACCCTGGAGGCGGCCCTTATCGTGGGTATCGTGCTGGGCTATCTCAGAAAAAGCGACCGGCTGCGGCAGGCCCCGGCCGTTTATTGGGGTGCGGCCGCCGGGGTGGCGGCCAGCGTTGTCGCCGCTTACGGCTTCAGCCGCTGGAGCGGCGGCTTCACGGGACGCAGGGAGGAAATCTTCGAAGGTGTGTTGATGCTGATCGGCGCACTGCTGCTCACCACCCTGATACTTTGGATGATCGGCCGGGCGCCGGGGTCCCAGAACGCTGACATCGAACGGCGGGTGGAGCGGAGCCTGGCCGGAACAAGCGGACTTTTTCTGCTGGTCTTCGTATCCATATTGCGGGAAGGGGTGGAGAGCGTGATCTTCCTGGCTGCCGCCGGCGCCGGCAGCGGGCAAAGCCTGTCCGGGGCCCTCCTGGGCCTGACTGCGGCCCTAATTCTGGGCGCCGCCCTGTTCCTCGGCCTGATCCGTATCCGCCTGAGCCGCTTCTTCGCTGTGACCAATGTGCTGCTCATCCTCTTCGCCGCCGGCCTGGTGGCCCATGGCCTGCACGAGCTGCAGGAAGCGGGGCTGCTGCCCGTCCTGGTCGAGCAGGTGTACGACATCAACCCGCCCCAGACCGTTCCGGAAAGCTATCCCCTGCTGCACGACAAGGGGCATCTGGGCAGCATCGCCCGGGGGCTGTTCGGGTACAATGGCAATCCCAGCCTGCTGGAGATGGCGGGCTATCTCGCCTATCTGTGCGGGGTGGTTTTGCTCTGGCTGAAAAGCGCCCGCCGGACGCACTCCGTGCACCGAACCGTTCAGGCCTGACGCCCGGCCGCCGGAATCACCGGCCGTCCCGTACTGACCGCCGGACGCCGACCAGGGCCGGCAGTTCTCCCAGCAGACTTTGGCTTTTCAGCCGTGCCTGAATATGCTATGACAGAGACCATGAAGATCGTTTTTTCACCGCAGCACCGGCGCCACCATCCACGCCGCGAGTTTACCGCCCGGGCGGACGCCCTGCTGCCCCACCCGGAGCGGCCCGAACGGGCCGACCGCATCCTGGCGGCCCTCGAGGAGCGGGGCGCGGGGCAAGTGCTGCCCCCCAACCCCATTCCAGAGGACATTCTGACCTCCGTCCATGACCCCGGGCTGATCGCTTTCCTGCAAAACATCGCCCCGGCCTGGAGCGAGCGACTGGGCCGGGAAAGGCCGGCGGTTTCCGAAGTCTTCGCCTTGCGTCCCTCCCCCCGGCCGCCCCGTCCCCCGGGGGAGCTCTTTCACCAGGTCGGCTATTACTGCTTCGATGTCCAGACCCCGGTCCTGCCCGGCACCTACGCCGCGGCCCTGGAATCGGCCCGCTGCGCCCTCACCGCGGCCGACCTGCTGCTGGCGGGGGAAAGCCGGATCTACTCCCTCTGCCGGCCCCCGGGGCACCATGCCGGCCGCGACTATTACGGCGGCTACTGCTACTTCAACAATGCCGCCCTGGCGGCGGTGAGACTGTCCGCTGCGGGCAGGCCGGCTATCCTGGACCTGGACTTCCATCACGGCAACGGTACGCAGGACATCTTTTACAGCTCACCTGAGGTGCTCTACGTATCGCTCCACGCCGATCCCAATGTCTCCTACCCCTATTTCAGCGGCTACGAGGACGAGAGGGGGGAGGGGCCCGGCGAGGGCGCCAACCGTAATATCTGCCTTCCCCGGGGCTGCGGCAATGCCCGCTACCTAAATGGCCTGGAAGCGGCCCAGGGAGAAATCGCCGCCTTCCGGCCCGATTTTCTGGTGGTTTCCCTGGGTGTCGATCCCCAGGAGGGCGATCCGGTGGGAGACCTTGGAATCACTGATGCGGGATTCACCGCCGTGGGCCGGAAACTGGCCGAGCTGGGGCTGCCCCTGCTGCTGGTCCAGGAGGGGGGCTACGCCCTCGACAGCCTGGCCGGAGCGGTGACCAGCGTTTTTGAGGGCCTGGCCGGGTAGACGCCGGGGTGCCGGCGGCTGTCTGCGCTGCGGCGGCGGCCGGGCCTTTTGCAAGCGCGCTTGCAAAAGTGCACTTTTAAAAGGCAGGCTTTTAAAAAGTGCACCCGGCGGATATGATAGTAGGTAGGAATGCGCCGGGTTCCCCTGCGGCCGGGCGCGCAGGGCGCGCCGGCCGCAGATATGCCCGGAGCGAGAGGAGGAAAGATGGCTTTTACGCTCTCAAGCTCCGCCTTTGCCGACGGGGGGACCATCCCCAAACTTTTTACCTGCGATGATCGGGATCTCTCTCCCTCCATGGAGTGGGAGGGTGCTCCCGCCGGAACGATCAGTTTCGCGCTGATCTGCGACGACCCGGACGCCCCCGGCGGAAGCTGGGTGCACTGGGTCCTCTACAACATCCCCGCGGAAACGCGCCGGCTGCCCCAGGGGCTGGCCGCCAGGGAGAGCCTGGCCGCCGGCAGCCTGCAGGGTCCGAGCGATTTCGGCCGGCCCGGCTACGGCGGGCCCTGTCCGCCCCCGGGCAGGCCCCACCGCTATGTCTTCACCCTCTACGCCCTCAACCTGGCGCCGAACCTGGCTCCCGGGCTGGCCAAGCCCGGCCTGCTTCGGGCCATGGCCGGGCATATTCTTGCCCAAACGGAGCTTACGGGCCTCTACGGACGGGGCTGAACCGGCGCTTCGGCTCTTGCCACCCGAGCCGGATAGCACTAACCTGACCTAATGAGCATTCTGGGGCTGGACATCGGTTCGGTCGCGATCTCTTTGGTGCAGATGTCCGAGCATAAAGAGATCGAGCGGGAGGCCTATGCCTTCCACCAGGGACTGATCCGGGAGAAGCTCACAGAGATGCTGGCAGGAGTCGATCTGCCTGCTATCGACAAAGTCGCCTGCACCTCCACCTCTCCGGCGGTGCTCAAGGTTTCCCGTACGGTGGATATCAAGGTCGCCCATATCTCCGCTGCCAGGTATTTTCATTCCCGCATCGGATCGCTTCTGATCGTCGGCGCCGAGCGCTTCTGGCTGATACGCTTCGACGAGGAGGGGCACTATCGCAACCTCAAGGCCAACAGCTCCTGTGCGGCCGGCACCGGGAGCTTCCTGGACCAGCAGGCCAGGCGGCTCCACCTGGAGGACAGCGCCGAGCTGAGCCGCCTGGCCCTGGCCAACCGTGGAGAGGTGCCCCGCATCGCCTCCCGCTGCGCCGTATTCGCCAAGACCGACCTCATTCACACTCAGCAGGAAGGGTACCGCCTGGAAGAGATCTGCGACGGCCTCTGTCTGGGGCTGGCCAAGAACATCGTCGATGCCCTGCTCTCGGGCGAGGAGCTGCCCGCGCCCATCATCTTCGCCGGAGGGGTGTCCAAGAACGGGGCTGTGGCCCGCCACCTGGAAAACCTCCTGGAAAGCCGCCTGGTGATCGGTGAGCGCTCGCGCCTGTACGGCGCGGTCGGCGCCTGCCTGCAGGTGCTCGAGGAGCCGGATGAGGAGGGACGCATCGACAGCGGCCTCAGCCGGCCCTCCGACCTGATCCTGGGCGCACCGCCGGAGAAGGAGTACTACCACGCGCCCCTTGATCTGCAGCTCTCCGACTATCCCGACTTTGACGCCCACAGCCTGGACCGAAGGGTGTTCAACCCCGTGGTGACCGACCCGGACAATGCCATTGAGCTGGACCAGTACCTTCCCCTCGAATCTGGGATGCAGGTCGGCTGCTACCTGGGCATCGATATCGGCTCCACCAGCACCAAGGCGGTGATCGTCGACGGAAAGCGCCGCGTACTGGCGGGCTTCTACACCCGCACGGCGGGAAAACCCCTGGCTGCCGTTCAGTCGCTCTTCGAGGCCCTGAGCGATCTGTTGAAACGGACCGGAGCCGGCCTGGAAATCCTGGGCGCCTCTTCCACCGGCTCGGGCCGGGAGTTCGTCGGCCGGATCATCGGCGCCGATCTGATCGTCAACGAGATCACCGCCCACGCCCGGGCCGCCTGCGAGTTGAACCCCGGGATCGACACCATCATCGAGATCGGCGGCCAGGACTCCAAATTCACCACCCTGCGGGAGGGAATGGTGACCTTTTCCCAGATGAACACGGTCTGTGCCGCGGGCACCGGCAGCTTCATCGAGGAGCAGGCCGACAAGCTGGGCGTACCGCTCTCGGATTACGCCCGCCGGACCGAAGGGGTGCGGGCTCCACTGGCCAGCAACCGCTGCACCGTATTCATGGAGCGGGATATCAACCACTACCTGAGCATGAACTACACCCCCGAGGAGATTCTGGCCACGGTGCTCTTTTCGGTGCGGGAGAACTATCTGCTAAAGGTGGCCACTCCGGGGCTCATTGGCCGGCGGGTCTGCTTTCAGGGGGCCACGGCCAAGAACCGGGCCCTGGTGGCGGCCTTTGAGCAGCGGCTCGAGAAACCCATTTTCGTCTCGCCCTACTGCCATCTGACCGGTGCCCTGGGCGCGGCTCTGATGCTGATCGACTCGGGGGTCCGCGACTCCAGTTTCCGCGGTATCGACCTCTACCATGAGCGCATCCCCATCCGCTCCGAGACCTGTGATCTCTGTACCAACCACTGCCGCCTGCGTATCGCCACGGTACAGGGAGAGGAGGTGGCTTACGGCTTCCTCTGCGGCCGGGATTACAATGTGCGTCGCTTCGTGAGCCGCAACCGTTCCGGGTTCGACCTGCTCAAGACGGTGCGCCGCACCTTTCAGTTTGCGCCCCAAAAGCCGGATCCCGGTGCACCCCTGGTCGGCCTGCCCGCGGCCCTGCACGTTTTTGCCGAGCTGCCGCTCTGGAAGCGTTTTTTTTCGGAGCTTGGGGTTCCCACCGTAACCAGCGAGGGCTACGTGGATGGGCTGAAGGAAGGCAAGGAGCTCTGCCGGGCCGAATTCTGTGCGCCCTTGACGGCCCTGCACGGACATGCCCGACACCTGGCCTCTCAGGCGGATTACCTGTTTCTGCCCATCTATCTCGAGACCGCCGACAGCGGGCCGGATCGCCGGCACCACGGACACACCTGCTACTACACCCGCTTCAGCTCATCCCTGGTCTCCTCCCTCGACGAGAGCATGCGGGAGAAATGCCTTTTGCCCGTCATTGGGCGGCGCGGCAGCGAGCGGGAGATCAAGAAAGAGCTCTATCAGACCCTGCTGCCCCTGCTGCCCGGATTGAAGGAGCAGCAGGTATCCCGGGCCTACCAGCAGGCGCTTGCCTTTTACCGCAGCCGGTCCAAAGGCCTGACGGAGATCTACCGCCGGGAGATTCAGAACCCGGGGGATGTGGCCGTGCTGCTTCTGGGCCGTCCCTATGTGATCCTCTCGCCCTTGATGAACAAGGGCATCCCCGACCTCTTTGCCGCTTTGGGGGTGAAAACCTTTTCCCAGGAGATGACCGCGGGGCTGCTGAATCCCGACAAAGATATCGCCAGGCTGCTGGCGGCCTTTCCCTGGAATTTCGCCGGGCAGATCCTGGAAGGTGCGGCCCTGGCCGCCCAAACCGACCACCTCTACCCCGTGCTGGTCACCTCCTTTAAATGCGCCCCGGATTCATTCGTGGCCGAGTACTTCAAGCGCATCCTCGATGACGCCGGCAAGCCCTACCTGATCCTGCAGATCGACGAGCACGACTCCTCGGTGGGCTACCGAACCCGCATCGAGGCGGGGCTGCATTCCTTCCGCAATCACCTGAGCCGCAGCCCGGGAACCGAAAGCGGCGCAGCCCAGGCGGCGGCCCCCCCGCCCGTAAAGGCGCCCCTCGGGACACAAAGGTCCCACGGGACACAAAGGTCCCACGGGACACAAAGGTCCCACGGGACACAAAAGCCCCCGGGAATCATGCTCCCGGGTCCCGCCGGTGCGTCCTCCGCAACCGGTGAAGTTTTGCCCGTGGTCCCCAGCCTGGAGAGAAACCTGGACGGCAAGACCCTGCTGTTCCCCAACTGGGATCCTCTGACCTGTCCTTTGCTGGTGGCCAACCTGCGCCGCGCCGGCATCGACGCCCGCCTGCTGGAGGAGGACCAGCTCACCATCCAGAAGAGCATGCGCCACAACAGCGGGCAATGCATTCCCCTGAACATCATCGCCCAGGAGTTCGTCGACTATGTGAGCCGGCACGGCCTGGAGCCGGAAAGAACCGTTCTCTGGACCATCGCCGGCAGCCTGTCCTGCAACCTGCCCCTCTATCCCCATTTTCTGAAAAGCCTGCTGGAACGCTACGGCGAGGGCATGGAGAGGGCGGGGGTTTACGCCGGTGAGCTGTCCCAAATGGACATCTCGCCTTTACTGGTTCCGAACGTCTATTTCTCTTTGCTTTTCGGCGGGCTCCTGCGGCGCCTGGGCTGCAAGGTCCGTCCCTATGAGAAGGTGCCGGGAACCACCCGCCGCACCCTGGAGCGCTCCCTGGAGATTTTCACTTCCTCCTTCCTGGGGCAGGTCAGCAAGGAAGAGGCCCTGGAGGAGGTCATCGCCCTGTTCAGCGATATCCCCATCAACCCGGGAACCCGGCCCTGCGTGGCCATCTTCGGGGATCTCTACGTACGGGACAACGAGGTGATGAACCAGAACCTGATCGGGGTGATCGAGGAGGCCGGGGGGGAAGTGTTTACCACCCCCTACTCGGACTATATCAAGATCGTCGGGGGGGCCTATCTGAAGCGCTGGTTCAAGGAGAAGAAATACCTGCAGTGGCTCAAGAACAAGACCCTGCTGGCTGTGCTGGAGATCCTGGAAAAGAAGTACTATCCCCGCTTTGAGCGCTTCTATGGCAAGCCGGTTTCCCTTCGGCAGCATGACCTGGAGAGCAAGCTGGGCCGCTTCAATGTGCGCCTGGACCACGACGGCGAGTCCCTGGACAACCTCCTCAAGATTATCCATCTCACGGAGGAGCATCCGGAGATTTCCCTGTTCGTGCAGACCAATCCCGCCTTCTGCTGTCCCGCCCTGGTCACCGAGGCCATGGGGGAGACCATTGAGCGGGTCACCGGCGTGCCCGTGGTGACCCTGACCTACGACGGCACCGGCGGCAGCAAAAACGACCTGGTCATTCCCTACCTGAAATACGCCCGTCTGCGCTCACAAACTTAGAACCGGCGCTCAGACGGCTCAAGGCTCGAGCCAGCTGAGGATTTCGTCGGCCACATGAACCTTGGCGCTGTCGTTGATCACCACGTGGGAGCTGTCTTCCAGGACCAGCCGCTTGCGGGCGGAAGTGTTGCTTCTGTCCGCGATCAAGTCCGCCACCTCGGTAGGAACCATCTTATCCGTCCGGGAGACGATGGTCAAAGTCGGGCTGGTGAGGCGGGGCAGCAGGCGCAGAGCCATCTTTTGCAGGCGGCGGAGCTGGCTGAGCTGGGCTATCTGGTGGTAGTCCCAGTATTCCCGCGCCAGCTCATTCATCTCCTGTTCTTCGTACTCCTTGCGCTCGGCCTGGGGGAAGCGCCGGATGAAGAGCTTCAACAGGGGGCTCAAGCAGAGGATGGGCTGAGCGTGTATCTGCAGTGCCGGGGCGGCCAGTACGAGCTTCTCCGGCGCGGAAGCGGCGGCCAGTATCACAGCCAGCAGGCCGCCCATGGAGAGGCCGACGATATGCACGGGAGCATAGCGGTTTTCCAGCTCCAGTCGGGCATCCAGGGCGGCGCGCAGCCAGTCCCGCCAGCCGGTGGAGAGAAAGTCCCGGGCATTGGTGCCGTGCCCCGGCAGGCGGGGCACCGAGACCGTGAAGCCCGCCTCGGCCAGGCGCCCGGCGAGATAGGTGAATTCCGAGGGCGTGCCGGTAAAGCCGTGCAGGCACAGAACCGCCGACTGGCCGCCTTCGTAAAATCGGGGTAAAAAACGCGGGTGCAGCCGCGTGTCCGTCGGGATGCGCCGGATGTTCATACCGGTCCAGTTTACAACATACCCGGCGCCGGCGCCAGCGACCGCCTCACCTGCCCTCGTCCCGCCAGGGCAAGGAGGCCAGGTCGACGTTCCCCCCGGAAAGTATGATACCCACCCGCCGGCCCGCGGCCAGGGCTCTGTTCTCCAAAAGCAGGCCGAAGGGCACCGCCGCGGAGGGTTCGACCAAGATCTTCATCCGCTCGAAGATATGGCGCATGGCCGAGACGATGTTCTCCTCGCTCACCGTTTGCACGTCCCGGACATGGCGCCGGAGGATCGTGAAGGTGAGCTCGCTCAAGGAGGTGAGCAGCCCGTCGGCGATGGTCCGGGGATTCTCGGAGGGCAGCAGGCGCCCGCTTAAAAAGGAGCGGCGGGCATCGTCGGCCCCGGCCGGCTCGGCGGCGATCACCTCCGTGGGGGATCCGAAATAGTGTACCGCCAGGGCGGTGCCCCCGGTCAGCCCGCCTCCGCCGACAGGCGTTACAATCAGGTCCAGGTCCGGGACCTGATCGAGAAGCTCCCGGGCGCAGGTGGCCTGGCCGGCGATGACCCGGGCGTCATTGTAGGGATGGATGAACTCCGCGCCGCTTTCCGCTATGAGGCGCGCCAGGGTCGCTTCCCGGGCCGCCAGGGTAGGCGCGCAGAACACGATTTCACCGCCGTAGCCGCGGACCGCCGCCTGTTTGACCCGGGGAGAAGTTTCGGGCATGACGATGGTAGCCGGGATCTTTCGCAGGCGGGCGGCCAGGGCCAGGGCCTGAGCGTGGTTTCCCGAGGAATGGGTGGCCACGCCCCGGCGTGCCGCCTCCGGGGTCAGAGAGAAGACGCTGTTCACGGCGCCGCGGAATTTGAATGCCCCGACCTTCTGGAAATTTTCGCATTTGAAGAACAACTTACCGCCGGTCATTTCATCGAGACTGCGGCAGGTCAGCACCGGTGTTCGGTGCGCGAATGGGGCGATTCTTTCGGCCGCGCGTTCGATATCCTCCCGTGTGGGTGCTGCAGCCAAGAGGTTTTTTTCGTTCATTTTCTTAGAGTATAGCGGGCGGAGCGCCCTGGCAAGAGCGGGGTATCAGTAGGACAGGGGCCGGCGGGGTATCAGCAGCCAGGCGATGAAATAGGCCAGGATGCCGCTGCCGGCGATCAGGGCGATGATGATCCAGATAACCCGTATAAGGGTGGAATCCACCCCGAAATACTCGGCGATCCCGCCGCACACGCCTGCGATCTTGCGGTCCGTGTCGGAAAGGTAAAGCTTCTTCCCGGCTTCCATGGTTTCCTCCGTGAATGGTTTATGGTTTCAATGTACAGCCGCCGGCGGCGGAGGGCAAGAATTTTCCCCGTTACCCCGGATTCGGGCGGTAAAAATGCCAACAGGGGCTATATTTGGAGCAGGAGATCCGGCGGGCGGAGCGGGGCCCGGGATATTTTCTGCCGGGGAGGTAGAAAGAAAATTGAACTGCGGGCATCTTTGCGTTATACTACAACGACTACAACTTCATGGCGTGGACCTGCTGGCGTCGGGGGGGAGCTCTTTAAATGAAGCCGCTTAAATCACTGACCGGTGTCATGACCGAGTTGCCCCGAGGCGGGTTCCTGGTGGATTCCCCTGAGGGCTATATCCAGTTCGGCGCTCCTCCCGAAACCATCAAGGACACTATGAGCCTCCCCGCCTCGGTGCCTGAGATATTCGTGCTGCCCCGGCAGCTCTTCAACTGGAAGAAGGGGATCAACCTCTCCGACATGGAGTTCCCCATCTACTACAACTATTTTTTCAGGAAGAAGAAGACCCTCATCATTTGCGAGCGGGAGCAGGCGGGCAGGTTGATCCGGGCTCTTCAGGAGGCGCTCTTCGGCCCCAAGGACCTGATACTGAGCCAGGACATCCTGAACCTGGAGAGCCGCAACGGGTATCCCGACCTGCAGCGGGAGTTCGACCACTTTCGGGGCGGCCTGCATTTCCGCGATGTCCTGACCCTGGGCTGTTTCCGGGAGGGCCGCTACCGGCTGGGGAAGGTCACCATCAGCAAAGACTCGGGCGATGCCTTCGAAGTGTTCGCCGGAGCGAAGAAGCTGGCGCAGGTTCCCTGTCTGATGGCCTATACACCGACCTACGCCATCGGCAAGCGGCTGCCGGAGCCCTACGAGCCCCCCCTGTTCGGGGTCACATGCCTGGGGCCCAGCCACGGCTTCGATCCCCGGGAGAACACCTCCGGGTTCATCATCTGGATGAATCACTCGGGAATAATGATCGACCCGCCGGTCAATTCCACCGAGTGGCTGGAGGACTCCAATGTCAATCCCAAGCTGATCGACAGCATCATCCTCACCCACTGCCACGCGGACCACGACGCCGGCACCCTCCAGAAGATCCTGGAGGAGGGCAAGGTCACGGTCTACAGTACCAAGACCGTCATGCGCAGCTTCCTGAAGAAATATTCCTCCCTGACCAACGAGCCTGTGACCTACCTGGCCCGGCTCTTTAATTTCCATCCCATCTATATCGGCAAGCCCGTATTCGTGCACGGCGGCGAGTTCAATTTCCGCTATATGCTGCACTCCATACCCACCATCGGCTTTACCCTGAAGTTCCAGGACCAGACCTTCGTCTATTCCTCCGATCACCAGGCCAGCCCGACCGTGCAGAAAGAGCTTTTGGAACGCGGCATCATAACACGAGAGCGCTACCTGGAGCTCCAGGAGTTCCCCTGGGACAGCAAGGTGATCTATCACGAGGCGGGTATTCCTCCCCTGCACACGCCCGTGTCTTTCCTGAATTCCTTGCCCCGGAAAATCCAGCAAAAGACCGTAGTCTACCATATCGCCAAAAAAGATTTTCCCAAGCAGACCAGTCTGACTTTGGCGAGCTTCGGCATCGAGAACACCCTCTATTTCAAAACCCGGATTCCGGCCTACGAGAAAACCTACAAGGTTTTGGGGGTGCTCAAGCACCTGGACTTCTTCGATACCCTGACCATGGAAAAGGCCCAGGAGTTCGTGAGCATTGTGGAGGAACGAACTTTTAAGAAGGGTGAGAAGATACTGCATAAGGGCCGCCCGGGGCGCAATTTCTATATCATCCTCTCCGGGAATGTGGCCATCCGGGAAGAGAAACTGATCGGTAAAAAAATCCTGGGAACCTATGAGTACTTCGGCGAAGTGGCCCTTTTGAACGAGACCGCCCGCACCGCCGACGTGGTGGCGGAAACGGATGTCCGGGTCTACACCATCCCCAAGGCGAAGTTCTTAAGCTTCATCTACGGCACGGACTTCGAGAGGACCCTGCATCGGCTGATCAAGATCCGCTCCGGTGAGACCTGGAACATCTTTGCCAACAATCCCGCCTTCCAGCAGCTCACCACCTACCAGCGGACCTGGCTGGAATCGATTCTCACTCCCGTGGGGCGCTCCGGCAACGGCGAGCTGATCAAGGAAAACAAGTCGCTGGAACAGATCTTTATCATCAGGGCTGGCGAGGTAAAGGTGAGCCGCCGGGGAAAAGAGCTGACCGTGCTCCATGCCGGAGATTTTATCGGCTCCCTCCACAGGCTGCAGCGGGATGCTTTGGCAGAGTACACCTACAGCCATGAGCAGGACCTGTCTTTGTTCGCCATCAAACGCGAGGACGCTCTGGACTTTCTGGAGAAAAATCCCGGCCTGGGCATGAAGCTGGCCCAGGAATACTGACGCATTCCCCCCCCCGGGGGGATCAGGGCCGGATGTTCATGGTGTCCATGAACCTGTCCAGGTCGAAGTGCTCCCCGAACAGTGACTCGATGCGCATTATCTTGTTCTTGTCGTAAATCTGCAGCTTGGTGTTGGCATATATCTTCAGGAGCTTCTCCTCGCAGATGGCCGTATGCTCGGGCACAAAGAGCCCGGGCAGCCCGGAAGCTGCGATGTCCGCTTTAACCTGGGGATCCAGGTCCATGTAGTTCCCCCCGGTGAGGATGAGGCCCCCCAGGCCGCGTCCCTTGGCTTTGAGGGTCTTGTTGAACTTGAGCAGGCTGCGGCTCCGCGTCTGAAAGAGGCTGCTCATAATGACCATGTCGCCGGCATTGAGAAAAGCAGGCCGGCGCAGGCTCTTCTCCGGCAACGAGATCACTTTGATGTCCTGGCAGGGCAGCTTCCACTGCTCCAGGTCCGTGTCCCCCAACGCCTCCGCCTGGGCCCAGCGCCGGTAGATCAGCTGCATGGAGGGCTTGCTCAGATCGGGGAGGTCGGGGATGTAGCCGAAGACGCGGATCGGCGCGCCCACGGCGTCGAGCTTGCTGTTGATCAGCTCCTCGTTGATGTACTGCTTCATGGCCGGCAGCTTTTCCGGCATCACCTTGTTGAAGATGATCCCCCGTACCCGGCTGCGTTTGAAGAGGAAATAGGAGAGGTCCACCTCCAGCTGGTCCATCGCCTTGCCTATGCCGCCCCCGGAAAGAAAAACGATTTCCGCTTTCATCAGGTTGCTGACCTTGGCATTGGAGAGGCCCACAATGCTGCCCACCCCCGGATGCCCCGTGGCTTCGGCGATGATCACGTCCTTTTCCGCCAGTTGTTCCAGGGCGGACTGGATATGGGCCTTGAGCTTTGCCGTTTCCTGCTGGCGGTTGGGAGCGTCCAGGTATTTCCTGGTGAAGCCCGGCAGCAGGCGCACCGGAGAAAGGTACTCCAGGTCGAGGTCCGGGATCCCCGAGAATATCTTCAGGATCAGGGCGTCTTTGTCGATCCGCTTGCCGCTCTCGAGGGTGATCATTTCCTGGCCGACCGGTTTGATGTAGCCGATGCGGGCCGGATCGATCACCTTTTTCAAGGCCGAGATGATTCCCAGGGCGGCCACGGTCTTGCCGGCATGCTGACGGAAGCCGGTGATATAGATGATAACGGGGGGCATGAGATCTCCTTTGCGCCACATTATAGACACACTTTTCAGGCTCTGCCAATACGGAAGATCGAACCGGCGGGTCGGGTTCCTTAAAAAAAGCGGCAAACTGGTCGCGAAACCTGACCAAGCTGCTACCCATTCAAACTGTAATAGGTTACAATAGCAGGCTGTATGTCAGCCTGACCCCGCGAGCGATCCGGATGACGGCTTCCGGAAAGGATTAACAAACAGACACCATGATCAAAACACGCTTTTGGCTGCGGACCGCAGCCCTCTGCAGCCTCGTTTTCCTTGCCGCCTGCGCCGGAACGCCCGCGGACAGGGAAAACGGGGCTGAGGCGCGGAAGGATGCCGGGGCGCTGGCGGGGACCTGGGCGGGAGAGATTGTCCTGGAGGAGCAGAAGCTGGAGATCATTGTCCGCTTCAGCCTCTCCGAAAGCCTCACGGGCAGCATCGATATCCCCCAGCAGGCCGCCTGGGGGCTTCCCCTGGAGAACATCCGCCTCAGTGCGGCTGCGGTCTATTTCGAGCTGCCCGCCGGCGCAGGCAGCGCCCTTTTCTGCGGCGAGCTGGAGCAGGACCTGATCATGGGCACCTTCACCCAGAGCGGAATCCGGGGCAGCTTTGTCCTGGCTCGCCAGCCTGAGTCTTCCGGTTCTTCCCGGGAGTCGGACCTTTCGGCGGACGCCGATCTGCCCGCCGGATCCGCAGCGCCGCCGTTCTCGGCCGCCCCTCAAACGCCGCCCGCCGAGCCCGGGGGGGCCGGAAGCCTGCCCGTGGAGCTGGAAGTATCCGGCGGCTTCATCCTTGCGGGCACGCTGGAGCTGCCCGCCGGCCCGGCGGAGCCGCCTTTTCCCGTGGTCCTGATTGTTTCCGGCTCCGGGCCCACGGACCGGGACGGCAACTCGCCGCTTGTTTCGGGCCCCAACAACAGCCTCAAGCTGCTGGCCCGGGGCCTGGCGGAAGCGGGCATCGCTTCGCTGCGCTACGACAAGCGGGGAGTGGCTGAGAGCGCCCTTCCGGGGGCCGTCGAGGAGGACCTGAGCTTCGACGACCTGATCGCTGACGCGGCTCTCTGGCTCGAGATGCTGCGCCGGGACGGGCGTTTCAGCGCTGTAGCCGTTGCGGGGCACAGCGAAGGCTCCCTGGTGGGCATGGTGGCCGCAAACAGGGCCGGAGCGGACGCCTTCGTGTCCCTGGCCGGGCCCGGCCGTCATATCTTCGCTACCCTGCGCGACCAGCTGGCCTCCCAGCCGCAGGCGATCCGCAGGGAAAGTGAGGAGATCATGGCCAGGATCGAACGGGGCGAAGTAGTCGAGGAGATGAGCCCGGTCCTGCGCTCCCTGTTCCGGCCGGGTGTGCAGCCCTTTTTACGCTCCTGGGCCGCTTACGATCCGGCTGCGGAAATCTCCCGCCTGGAGGCGCCGGTACAGGTGATCCAGGGAACCCGGGACCTGCAGGTCGCCTCCCTGGAGGCGGAAAAGCTGCTGACAGCCCGTCCCGGTGCCGCCTACCTGGAGGTGGCGGACATGAACCACGTGCTCAAATCCGTGTCCGGGGATACGGCTGCCAACCTGGCCGCCTACAGCGATCCCGGGCTGCCCCTGGCCCCCGGCCTGGTCTCGGGGATTACCGCCTTTTTGCAGGAAGCGCTGGATTAAGAAAAAAGCCGCG
>Ga0272441_10005762_pt1 | contig 21260 bp, 5 predicted proteins | sample SSMProp6N_FD_193582 | JGI IMG/M metagenome (GOLD analysis project Ga0272441, IMG submission 193582) | Marine sediment archaeal communities from Little Sippewissett salt marsh, Falmouth, MA, United States - SSM-Prop-6N | ecosystem: Environmental > Aquatic > Marine > Wetlands > Sediment ...
GAATCAATGCCGGCGTAGAGGTTGCCCATTTAACCGGGCTTGCTGTGGGCTTTCTCTATGTCAAATACAAGCCGTTGCTGACGCAGTGGCGGATGGAACGCCAAAAGGGCGCTTGGAGCCGGCGGATGGAACATGAGCGGAATTTTCACTCGGAAGTGGACCGGATATTAGACAAAATCAGACGCGATGGCATTGGTTCGCTCAATAAGCGGGAAAAGCAAATCCTGCAGGAAGCGACCCGACGGGAGCAAAACGGTACTGCTTAAGACGCTTATTCCGGAAAATCCTGTTCGGCACGGATTTTGCGATGTTCAATTCCATCTTTAAGGGCAGTGCAGATGAGAAAAATAAATGAGCATCATAAAGCGATTAAAAGGAGAATAGTTTTCTTGTTTTTGTTCTCAGGAATCAGTATTGCTGTTTTTTCCTGCAGAAAAGACCCTTGCCGTCCGGAAATAGATCGTCATCAGTCTTTCAACATAGAAAAGGAACCATCCGTCCAAAATCTCGAGCAGCCGGAATTTGATGCCGCTGGTCAAGGCCTGGTTCCGGATTCTAATACTCTCTTGCCTTCAGAATTCCCTCTTTGGCATCACCCCCGTTCGACAGAACGGCTGGACGAGAGAAAGCGAATGGTTGATGTGATCGAGCACCGGTACGGCTTGAAAAACCCAAGGATTCTGGAGGCGATGCTGAATGTGCCGAGACATTGGTTTGTTCCGGAAGCGAATCGGGCTGATGCATATATAGATGGGCCGCTGCTGATCGGACATGGCCAGACAATTTCACAGCCGTTCATCGTTGCTTATATGACAAGTCTGCTTGAGTTGACAGAAAACATGAGGGTTCTTGAGATTGGTACCGGTTCAGGATATCAGGCGGCCGTGTTGACGGAGTTCACACCCTATGTTTATACAATTGAAATACTGGAGCCACTGGGTAAAACGGCTCAGAAAACACTTCATACATCGGGATACAAGACGGTAAAGGTGAAGATCGGAGATGGTTACAAGGGTTGGCCCGAATACGCTCCGTTTGATGTGATTATTGTCACTTGTGCCCCGGACCACATCCCACAGGATTTGCTCGAACAACTCAAGCCCGGCGGAAAAATGATCATTCCTGTCGGCGGTGTCTATCGAATTCAGGATTTGATTTTAGTCGCCAAAGATAAAAAAGGCAGGATCACTAAAGAATCCAAAATGCCTGTTCGATTCGTTCCGATGATTCATGAAGAAATCCAGTAAAAACACTCCTTCAGGAAAATCAGTTCAGCAGTGTACGACGAAAATTGCCTGGCCAGTTCTCCAGCAGATGCTTACGGGTCCAAGGTGTCAAGACGCTGTCAGACGGGTCCAATATCCGTATTTATTGAGGATCAATCAATTTTCGCACAATTCCTCCAAGTCATTGAAATATAAAGAGTTATATTACATGCCATGACCGTGCCTGTCGCCCTTAAAATTTACATAAGTCCAGTACCCATAGACAGTTATGAAAAATCCGTCAATTAAACACTTTTGATGGCGGTATCAAGGCAGGCATGCTGCAACAACCGAATCGTTCGCAATAAATCATCTTTTGCCACAGAGTTTTCATTTGGACATGTGGCTTTATTTTGGTACAATAAGCACTTATGTCATAATTATAACATAGCGGAATTTTTGGACAGGGGGTTTTAATGAATTTTAATTTGGGGGTGTTTGGTGCGTATTTATAGTTTTTTTTTAGCGATTTTTCTTATCCATAGTGGAATGTTTTGTCTTGCAGAGTGTCCGGTTGGCGACCTGGACGGTAATTGCTCCGTGGGTATTGGGGACTTGATCGTTTTCGCAGATTCATGGCTGGATGATTCCGTTCCCGGTGCAAACTTTGATGGAGTTGGCAATGTTGACATGAGTGATTTTGCGATTTTCTCAGGATATTGGGGAGATGTTGGGTACCGACTTATTATCAATGAAATCATGGCAGACAACGAAGGGACGATCGAAGATCCGGACGAAGCCGGTGAATATCCCGATTGGATCGAGTTGTATAACTACGGAACGACTCCGATTGACATCGGAGGCATGTATTTAACGGATACACTGAACACACCGGACAAGTGGCAGGTCCCTGCAAATGCGCCAACGCAAACAACGATCCAACCCGGTGACTACCTGCTGATCTGGGCGGACAGTGAAACAGGACAGGGACCTTTGCACGCCAATTTTAATCTGTCTGCATCAGGTGAAGAAGCGGGACTCTTTGACAGCACAGGTAAGCAAATCGATGCTATTTCATTTCCCGGGTTGGGTGATGATGATTCCTATGGGCGCTATCCGAATGGTGGGCCGGGATGGCAGCAGTTTGACAGTCCAACGGCAACGCCCGGAAGTTCCAATGGGGGCGAATCGGCAGATGCGGGCATTATCATTAATGAAATCATGTATCACCCCGGTCACGATGAGTTGGCATTTGTGCCGGAACCGATCGGATTAGAATATATCGAATTGTTTAATACGGGCAGCAGTACCGTTGACCTTGGCGGTTGGCGGTTTGTTGACGGGCTTACTTTTGAAATTCCTGCCGGCACAATGATCGGAGGCAATGGCTATTTGGTTGTCGCGGCGAATGTGTCTGAATTTTCAGTTCGATATCCGACAGTAACCAATGTGGTTGGTGGCTGGTTGGGAAAATTGAGCAATTTCGGCGAGGAGGTCACACTCGTTAATGCAATCGGAACCATTATCGACAGCGTGAAGTATTCTGATGAGGGCGACTGGTCCCAGCGTCTGCTGGGTCCGCTTGACTATTCCCACCGAGGCTGGACCTGGTCAGATGCGCATGACGGCGATGGCTATTCTCTGGAACTGATTTGTGCTAATCAATCAAATGAATACGGGCAAAACTGGGATGCAAGCACGACTGACGGAGGAACTCCAGGTCGGGTGAACTCTGTTTTCGCGGCAGATACTGCACCCATCGTTCAGGATGTCAGTCATGCCCCTGTTATACCGGACAGCAGCCAAACAGTAACCGTTACGGCAAAGCTTTCAGATGAAACACCTGGGCCTATCACAGCGATTTTGCACTGGCGTGTGGATACATCCGTGTATAACGAAAGCACATATCCCACTTATAATGCGGCATCCTACACCACGGTAGCGATGCTTGACGACGGTCAACACGGAGACGGCCAACCCGGCGATGGGGTCTATGGCGCATCTATACCCGCCCAGGCGGATGCCAGTGTTGTCGAATTCTTTGTCGAAGCAAGCGATTCATTGACAAACACGCGAACCTGGCCAAAGGTCTGCGATGTGGACGGCACACCTCAGCAGGTAGCCAACCTGCTTTACCAAGTGGATGATTCCTTTGCTGCAGATACTGCATGGACAGCAGGCAAGCAACCGATCTACCATATTATTATGACCGAGGATGAACGCGGAAGGATTGAAGATATTGGCGACAGCAGCCAAAGTCCCAGTAGCGAACAGAGGTCTAACGCACTTATGAATGCGACGTTCATCAGCATTGATGGCGTTGACACTAAAATGCGATATAACGTAGGAGTGCGAAATCGCGGTAATGGCACCAGAAGGAGTCCGCCGAACAATTACCGTGTTAATTTCAAACACGATCATTCATGGAAAAATGTGACAGCTATCAATCTTAATAGTAAATACACATATCTGCAACTTGCCGGCAGCGCGATCTTTCGACTGGCCGGTCTTGTCGCCGCGGAGGGAACAGCCGTCCAGGTTCGGGTGAATGGTTCCAATCTTGCGGTGACCGATTCAGATCCCACCCGGATGTATGGAACGTATGTTCGCATGGAAGTGATTGACCGGGATTTTGCTGAAAATCATTTCCCGGATGATGCTGATGGGAATGTGTATAGTGGAGTGTCTCGCTACCATGACGCTAATTTAACTTATCTGGGAACAGATCCGGCTGATTATGTCGCAGCGGGTTATTCGAAGGGAACCAATCAGTCAGAAAACGACTGGAGTGACCTGTTCGAGTTAACGAATGTACTTGAAAATGAGCTGGAAGCGACATACCTTCAGCGGATTGAGCAGATTATTCACACTCAACAATGGATTCGATGGTATGCGGTGATGGCCCTGATCGGCAACCAGGAAACAAATCTCGCCAATGGCAGCGGCGATGATTATCAGATGTATTGCGGTGTAAATGATCGTCGTTTCAAGCTGATTCCTCATGACCTGGATACGATTCTGGGGTATGGGAATACAACTCCCGATCCGGACGCTTCGATCTGGCTTCCAACGACCGGTGATATGACGGTCATGGAACCATTCCTGAAACATCCTGAGTACGTATGGCGATATTATGCCGAGCTGAAAAAACTGACCGAGACGGTTTATGCTCCGGAATATATTAATCCTTTGTTGGATTCACTGTTGACGGACTTTGTTCCGGAGTCCATGCTGGAACAAATGAAGCAGTATGTCGTGGATCGTAATGCGAATGTGCTTTCCCAGATTCCGTTGACGTTTACGGCCGAAACAAGTTTGCCGACAGTCAATGGTTATTATCAGACAACGAGTGCAGCAACGGCAGTCAATGGGACCGCCGACGCGACGGAAACGCGGTCGGTTCGGGTCAACGGTCTGCTTGCGAACTGGGACGGTGTGGAAGGGACCTGGTCCCTGGACACAGGCCTTTCGCTGCTGCCGGGCATCAATCGCGTGACAGTGCAGACGTATGGCACTTCGGACGGAACCGGAGACGTACTGCATAAAGGATATGTGGATATCTGGTATGACGATGGTGATGAAAGTACGCTTTCTGCGGGCACACTTGCGACCAATACTCTACTGGATGCGGCATCGGGCCCCTGGCGTGTAACGGGCGATATCGTCATTCCGTCCGGGGTAACATTGACGATTCAAGCGGGCACAACTGTCTTTTTTGATACGGGAGCGGGCATCACCATCAACGGAAACATTGTCGCCGAGGGTACGGAATTCGAACATATTCGCATGGCCCCCAATCCGGGTTCGGCAACGCAGTGGGATGGCCTGAACTTCCATGATGCGCCTGCCGAGAGCCGTTTGGTTTACGTGGACATGGAGTACGGCGACGGTCAGGGCGACTCGATTATCGTCGATACCGCTTGCGTCTCGATGAACTACATGATGTTTGCCAGCACCAATGACAACGTGCCTTTCATGGAGTTGACGCATCCGCAGGTGATCATCCAAAACTGCGTCTTCCCCCCAATCGGCGGCCACGAACCCCTGCACGGTTCGGGACTTTCCGGCAGCGATTACCTGATCTTTGATGGCTGCACATTCGGCCAGACGACGGGCAATAAAGACCTACTGGATTTCACCGGCGGCAAACGCCCCGGTCCCATCATCCAAATGTACAACAACTTTTTCGCCGGAGGTCCTGACGATGCACTCGACTTCGATGACACCGACGGACATGTCGAAGGAAATACCTTTTTGGCGTTTGCCAACGGCTACGACGGCAATGTGAACTATACCACGGCAAATGCCATCGCAACGGACTTCGGGAGTGATGTCGTGGTCGCACGCAACCTGTTTGTCGGCGGCGACCACCACATGCTGTTGAAGAATGATGTGTCGATCACGTCGCAAAACAACACCTTTGTCGGCGCGACGATGGCTTCAATTAACTTCGGAGAACCCGGACGGGGTGTTGATCCCGGTGCCGGAGCTTATTTGGAGAATAGTATATTCTGGGATAACGACAGGATATTCTTCAACATCTTCGACAACCCCGAGTACCCCGGCTACGGACCAGATCCCATGCCTTCTGTCTTTAACACGATCATCCCGGAGGAATGGCATTCCCTCGGCACGAGTAATATCGATGGCGCCCCGCTGTTTGCTGATTTGGCAGGTGGAGATTTTGGTCTGCATCCGGGTTCGCCGGCGATCGGCGCCGGAACCAACGGCCTGGATATGGGATACCAAGTACCCGCCGGTGCCTCTATTTCGGGTGCGCCCGCGCCAGTGTCCTGCTCGACTGAAGCCACATTAACGGTTGGCGGCCCAGGCATCGTCAGCTACCGTTGGCGCCTGGTCGATGACGGTGTACCCGGCGTGTGGAGCAGCGAAATCCCGCTGCCTATCGCCAGCGACAATTACACCCTCGGGGTGCTGTCGTTGACAGGCCTGGAAAACGGCCATTCCTATCGTGTTGATGTGATTGGTAAAAACTCCGCGGAGCATTGGCAGGGACAGCAATTTGCCAGTACGGACTTCTTTGCGCCCGGCGACAGCGAAGGAAATTCAAGCGCTACATGGACGGTTGATACGTCTTCGAAAATTCTAATTATCAATGAAGTGCTGACAAGCAATGCGACGCTGGCACACGAAGGAACATATCCCGATATGATCGAGTTATACTACGACGGCCCTACTGCGATTGATCTGGGCGGTTACAGATTAACCGATAACATTGACGTGCCGGATAAGTTCGTATTCGCATCCGGAACGATGATGAATCCCGGCGACTACCTTATTTTGTATGCGGACACAAACAGCGGCACTTCGGGTATCCATACTGGATTTTTTATTGATTCAGACGGTGATGATATTTACTTGTTGGATCCTGCGGCGGCGGCCGTTGACTCGGTTGTGTTCGGTATGCAGTTGGAGGATCAATCAATAGGACGCTTTGGAGCCCAAAAACGATGGACGCTGACAGAGCCAACCTTTGGCGCTGCCAACAAAATTGCGCCAAGAGGCGACCATCGAAATCTAAAAATCAATGAGTGGCTGGCTGACGGTAATATTCTGTTTGTCGATGACTGGGTGGAGATTTACAATCCAAGTCTCTGGCCTGTCGATATGGGCGGACTCTTCATTACCGATGACCCTGTTGCAGAGCCAAACCGGGCGTTGATCCGTCCGCTGAGTTTTGTCGATGGAACCGGATATGCAGTATTCGAGGCGGACAAGAGCGATGCCAGCGGACACCTTCGGTTCAATTTAAGTGCAGACGGTGAAATCCTCGCGATCTATGATGCCGATCTTACCGAAATAGATAAAGTGATATATACTCCCAATATGACCGATGCGTCACAAGGGCGAACCCCCGATGGCAGCGATTCTGTTCAGTTCTTTGATTTACCGACTCCGGGGGTGTCCAATGCATCGATTAATACGACGGTGACAACCTACAACCTGGTCGAAATCGAGGATGTTTGGTCTTATGAGCAGTCCGGGACCGATCTGGGAACAGCCTGGCGTGGAGTAGACTATAATAATGAACCCAACTGGCCGACAGGTGCGGCATTGTTATATGTTGAAGACAGTGCTTTGCCGGCTGCAAAAAATACGTTGCTGACGATAAATCAACCAGTCCAACAGACAACATACTATTTTCGGAAACATTTTACGTTTAATGGAGATCCAAGTGAAGTGGATCATCTGGAGTTTGCAACTGTTATTGATGACGGTGCTGTAATTTATTTGAATGGTATCAAAGTATATTCCATACGGCTTCCTGAAACAGTCACCTATTCAACATTTGCAGACACACCTGCTGTTGGTAATGCAGGGTATGAGTACTTTACCGTTCCGGCAGATGCGCTTCAAAATGGCGATAACGTCATTGCTGTTGAAGTGCATCAGGTTAACGCCACAAGCAGTGATGTTGTGTTTGGTCTTGAGTTGGATGCGACAAGTACAACCACCGTTATCGAAGATCAATATACGGAGCATCGAAAGGTGCTGGACGGCCTTCGCATTACAGAAATTATGTACAATCCGGCCTCAGATCCGAACTCAGAGTTTATCGAACTGCAGAATATCAGTAATACGACCATTGACCTTCAAGGGGTTCGCTTTACCCGCGGGATTGATTTTATATTCTCCGCTATGACGCTTGATCCCGGAGAGTATACGGTGGTTGTGGCCAGACAGGATGTATTTGAATCGCGTTACGGAACAGCGTTAAATGTTGCCGGTGAATATACAGGTAAACTGGACAACGGCGGCGAGGAGATCATTCTCCGGCTGGCTGATCCTCTGGATGCTGCAATCATGCGATTTGAGTATAAGGATGGATGGTATCCTGCCACCGATGGCGGGGGCCACTCACTTGTGATTGGCGATCCAACAGCAGAGCCGAAAAGCTGGCGGGACGAAGAAAACTGGCGGCAAAGCGTTGTTGCCGGCGGGTCACCCGGCAGCGATGATGTCGCCAGAGTGATTATCAATGAAGTGCTGGCACACTCTCACGATACCTTGCCGGACTGGATCGAACTGTATAATGCATCAGATACACCAGCGGATATTGGCGGATGGTATCTGAGCGATGATTCCGGTAACCTGATGAAGTATAGGATTGCTGATGGAACAACAATTGACTCCGGCAATTACAGGGTGTTCTATGAGGACCTGCATTTTGGCGGCCAGTTTGCATTGAGCGAGAATGGCGAAACGGTCTATCTTAGTTCCGGCCAGGGTGGAGTATTGACCGGCTATACTGTTGAAGTTAGCTTCGGAGCATCGGAAACGAGTGTCTCGTTCGGCCTTTACGAAAAGAGTGATTTGACAACGGTATTTGTCCCGATGGATTCAGCGACCCCGAATTTTGCCAACTCCGGGCCTAAAGTCGGACCTGTTGTCATTAGCGAGATTATGTACAATCCGCCTTCTATCCCAGGTGCTGCATATCCCGATCAGGATTATGAATATATCGAATTGCATAATATCACGGGTTCGCCTGTTACACTGGAGTATTATGATCCCGAAACATTTGAAACGCTGGGATGGAAATTTACGTCAGGCGTCGATTGTACATTCCCGCCAGGTACGACGATCCCGGCAAACGGATACCTGATCGTAGCTAAAAATCCGGCTGTGTTTACTGATCCCGAACAAAGATACGGAACTGTTGGCGCGACCGTCCTCGGGCCATTTGAGAACGGTACCAACCTTAGCAATGGCGGCGAACTCTTAGAATTGTCCATGCCCGGAGATACGGACCTGCAGGGGACAAGGTACTATATCCATGTTGATTCAGTAGATTATGACGACGAAGACCTGTGGCCCGCGGCTCCCGATGGTGGCGGTCCGGTGTTGGATAGAATCGATGACGCCCTGTATGGTGACGATGTTGTTAACTGGCAATCGCAAACTGCGAATCCGGGATCGTAAAGGGTGACGGTACTTTGGGCTTGCTGAATAATACGGCATTTCCGTTTTACTGAGTTTCTCAGGCGGTCTTTGCCGGTTTTCCTGTGGGCGAATATGCAAGATGCCTGAACCGCCGACACACGGATTTTCATTCCTTGGGCAAGTTAAGCGAGTTAAACGAGCGTAACATCTGTTTTTAAGTCACTTAAGAGAACTAATTGAATGCAGGCCGCGTCCGATAAAAAAAATATTATTTGTTGAAATATTTGAGTTGTTATGGTAAAGTATATAGATTAACAAGAATAATGTAATGACGGGAAAGGAGTCCTCGCTCATAAATATACTACATTGATGGGCCGGAAACTCGGCATTTTTGAGAAAGGGTGAGAAAATGAAAAAGTCGGTAATTCTTAGTATTCTTTTCACAGTTTTATTTATCACTTCAATTGGTTACTCTACGGTCAAAATCATGCCGTGCGGCGACTCGATCACCTACGACAACCACAGCGGCGACTCGCGGCCGTCGTCGGAGCGCACCAGTTATCGCAGCCACCTGTGGTATGCATTGCAGGATGGCGGCTATGACGTGGACTTTGTCGGCAGTGTTGTTGCGGGCGAGGCGATTGTGCCGCCGTTCGACCCGGATAACGAAGGCCATCCCGGCTGGACGGATTCACAGGTTCGCGACAATATCTATAACTGGCTTGTCGCCACGCCGGCGGATATCGTCCTGCTGCATATCGGGACCAATGCATTGAGTTCGGATCCCGACCAGGTCGAAGAGATTCTGGATAATATCGACACCTATGAAACCAACAGCGGCAACCATGTCACCGTGCTGCTGGCGCGGATCATCAACCGCATTGACTATAGTTCCACGACAACAGATTTTAATGACAATGTCGAGGCCATGGCGATAGCAAGAACCGGCGATGATATTGTCATGGTCGATATGGAAGACGGCGCAGGCATTAACTATTCAACCGACATGACGGACAATCTGCATCCCAACGACACCGGTTACGCCAAGATGGCGGACCTGTGGTATACGCATTTGGTACAGTTGCTGGGTCCGGGATCGGGGACGAACTGCCCGGCATCGATGATTCACTATTATAAATTCGAAGAAACCGCCAGCCCGTATGCCGATTTTGTCGGCGATACGAACGCAACTTGCTCGAGCAGTTGTCCGACGCAGGTGACCGGTTTTATCGACAGCGGTCAATACTTCGACGGCACCAACACAATCGAAATCGCCGACGATGACACATTTGACTGGGGACCGAATGACAGTTTTTCCATCGAGTTCTGGATGAAGAAAACCAACCCCGTAGGTGATGGCGGTACCTCCGACAACGAGGTCATCGTCGGACGCGATGATTCCGCCACGGACCTGCACTGGTGGATCGGCGTTCAGAACACCACCGGCGGCGCGCGGTTCCAGCTTCGGGATACGGACAATGAGTACATGGCCGCTCTCGAAAGCCCGACAGCAGTCGATGATGGTGGATGGCACCATGTTGTCGCAGTTCGCAACGGCGCCACCGACGACATTCTGTTGTATGTGGACGGCTCAATGGCCGACAGCGATAATCATAATTGGACAGCCGGTTTTGGTTCGGCGACCGCGGCGATGAACATTGGCTGGCTGAATCTAAATCCTTACTATTACCATGACGGTGTTATTGATGAGCTGGCGATTTACGACAGCGCCTTGTCCGCATCCGAAATTGCGGCCCATTATACCGCCGGATTGGCCGGCCAGTCCTACTGCAATTCAGATACACAGACTGTCTGTCCCGACGGCATATCGCATTACTGGAAACTTGACGAAACCGGCGACGGACCGTTTGCCGATTCAATTGGGGTGACTGATGCAGTGTGTACAACCACCTGTCCTTCTACGGCAACCGGCCTTGTCAACGGCGCCCGTTCATTTGACGGTTCAGTCGAAGTCGATGTGGCTGATGACGCGACACTGGGATGGGCCACGGGTGCCAGCTTTACGATTGAACTCTGGATCAACTCGACGCAGGACTTTACCGGCAATAAGGTGTTTATCGGAAAGCATCGTAATACCGATGAGGCATCCTGGTGGGTCGGCGGCGGCGACGATACAACAGACAATATTGCCAAGTTTTATCTGCGCGGCGGCGGGACTGTCAATCAGACGCTCGAACTGTCCGGAACCACCGCGATTAATGACGGTAATTGGCACCTTGTCGCGGCAGTACGCGACAGCGATACCGGACGCAATTATCTGTATATAGACGGTGTTTTGGAAGATGACGATGCCCAAACATATGATGGGGATTTCTACAGTACCCGAGAACTCAATATCGGCCACTTTATCGGCAGTTACCACTTCAACGGTCTGCTCGATGAAATCGCACTGTATGACCGGGCTTTGAGCCAAACGGAAATTGCTGAGGATTATACCGACGGTCTGGCCGGTGACGGCTATTGTGATGAAGTTCCTGAAGATGAAACCGTCTGCCCCGACGGGATGGTCTCTTACTGGAAGTTTGAAGAATCGACCGGCAATATCGCTTACGATTCTTACGGTCCCCATGACGCCGACGGTTCGGTCGGCACACCCACCTGGGGCGCGACCGGCATTGTGGGCAGTGCCTTATCGTTTGACGGAACGGGCGATTATATTACCGTACCGGACAATGCGGCGTTTGACTGGGCCGCGGATGACAGCTTTACCGTGGAACTGTGGGCGAAGTTTACCAATGTCGACAGCCGCAACAAGGTCATGATTGGCCGCGATGAAGGCCCCGGTTCGCCGCACTGGTGGCTGGGCGCGATGCAAAACACCGGTCTGCCTACCTGTAATCTCCGTGATTCAGGAGGTAATGGTGAGGCCATCACAGGTACCACCGCCATTAACGACGGCAACTGGCACCACCTTGTATTCGTTCGTGATGAAAGCTTAAATGAAAACCGGCTTTATGTCGATGGCGCCTCTGCTGCCACTCCGGTTAGCTATGATTACACCGCCGACTTTGCTGCTTCGACGCCGCTGGGGATCGGGTTTATGGCTTATAATTTAACGCCGGATTACTATTATGACGGCCTGCTTGATGAAATCGCGATCTACGACAGAGCGTTGACATTGACCGAGATACAGGGCCATTACGCAAGCGGGCTGGCCGGAGAGGGCTACTGCGTGTCCGAAGAGCCGGAAGAATCCGTTTGCCCGGAAGATATGATTCATTACTGGAAACTGGATGAAACCGCCGGAGCGCCGTATCTGGATTCATACGGAACCAATGACGCGACGTGCATCAACTGCCCGACACCGTTTACCGGTATCGTGGATGGCGCGCAGTGGTTCGACGGGGCCGATGACGAAGTCAATATCGCTGATGACGACACCTTTGACTGGGGCGCCGATGACAGCTTTACCATTGAATACTGGATGATGACCGATCAAAGCACCTCGGGCAACCGCGTGATGATCGGTCGTGATGATGCGTCCAGCCAGCTTCACTGGTGGACCGGCCCCAACAGTGACGGTTATGCGACGTTCCAGCTTCGCGATGTTAACTTTGACGGTGAATCCATCAGCGACGACGTTGCCCTCAATGACGGTGACTGGCACCATATTGTCTGCGTTCGCGATAACAGCGTCGATGAGAACCGACTGTATGTCGACGGCTCGCTGGAAAACACCTTGAGCCATGACTACACCGCCGGTTTTGGCGGCAGCGTTCCGATTAATGTCGGATTCCTGAATCTGGGAGGCCGGTTTCGCTACAATGGCGCCATTGACGAAATCGCCCTGTACAACCGGGCACTAACGCCGACGGAAATACAAGAACACTTTGCCGCGGGCCTGGCCGGCGACGGCTATTGCACCGAAGAGGAGCCGGAACTGTTTTCGCTGAAAATCAACTGCGGCGGTCCGACCGTTGTGGACGGCGACGTGACCTGGGAAACCGGGTCAGACTATGTCACCGGCGGAGCGGATTACACGTTCTCTATTTCCAGCGTCGATACTACGACCAACAGTATCGCCGCACCGGTGCCGCCGTTCGAGGTGTATCAGAAAGTGCGTCATCAATCGCCGCATAGCTATGACATCCCGGATGCGCCCAACGGCGATTATATTGTCCGCATCCACTGGACGGACCACTTCGGAGGCAACCGTCAAATCGATTACGATATCGAGGGCATCCGTGTTGAAGAGGATTGGGACATTGTTGCCGAGGCCGGAGCCATCGACACCGCGATTGATAAAGAGTATCTGGTTACCGTTTCGGACGGCGACGGGATGCAGATTGTCGTTACTCAAGGCGATGGCAACGACGCCTTTGAATCGGCGATTGAGATAACACAAATTGAAATCGCCGACACGGAGCCGCCGGTGATTACTTCGACGGCCCTCACGACCGCAACCGTCGGCCAGCTTTACAGTTACGATGTCGAAGCGACCGGCGATCCGGCTCCGACGTTCTCGCTGAGCACCTCTCCGGCCAGCATGACGATTGATGACACCACCGGTTTGATCGAATGGACACCCGCGACAACCGGCGTTTATGATGTGAATGTAGTTGCGGAAAACGGCGTGGATCCGAACGCGACACAGTTCTTTACGATCACGGTGAGTGAAGCACCGCCGTTCTCGCTGAAGATCAACTGCGGCGGAGCGACGATTGTCGACGGCGATGTAACCTGGGAAGCCGAGGACGGGTATTATTCGGGCGGTTCAATTCATACGTTCAATACCTCATCGGTGAATACGACCATTAACAGTATTGCCGAGCCGGTGCCTCCACTTAACGTTTACAAAACATGCCGCCATGAATCGCCGCACACCTACGATATCTCGCAGGTGCCGGACGGGGCGTATGTCGTCCGCATCCACTGGACCGATCAGGCCACGGAAGCCGGACTGCGCGAAATCGATTATGACATCGAAGGTATCCGTGTCCAGGAGGATTGGGACATTTACGCCGAAGCGGGCGGGACGTTTATCGCGATTGATAAGGAATATATGGTCACCGTGTCCGACGGTGACGGGATGCAGATTGTCGTTTCAGCCGCCTCCGGCGATGCCTTTGAGTCGGCGATTGAGATTACCGCATTGTTGGCGTTTGCACCGACCATCACATCGACCCCGATTATCGAAGCAACGGCTTGTATGCCGTACAGCTATGATGTAGATGCGACCGGTTATCCGGCGCCGACCTACTCCCTAAGTGAATTCCCCGCCGGCATGACCATTGATCCCAATACTGGCCTGATCGAATGGACACCGGACGTGCTGGGCGATGTGGACGTAACCGTGGTAGCTGACAATGGCGAAGATCCCAACGATAGCCAGTTCTTTACCATCACAGTCACTGATGCGCTGCCGTATCTGGACGGAATGTTCGGGTATTGGCCGATGGATGAAACCGTCGGCTCGCCTTATGTTGACGTTTTCGCGGGCAATGACGCAACTTGTACGAACTGCCCGGCGCCATACACCGGCACCGTTGCAGGTGCACAGTGGTTCGACGGGTCAAATGACGAGGTTAATATTGCTGATGACGATACCTTTGACTGGGGTGCTGACGACAGTTTCACAATCGAATACTGGATGAATACCGACCAGAGTACCTCGGGCAACCGTGTGATGGTCGGCCGCGACGATGCGTCCACGAGTCTGCACTGGTGGACCGGCCCCAACAGTGACGGCTATGCCACATTCCAGCTTCGGGATACCAACGGCGCCGGCGATTCCATCAGTGACGACGTGGCGCTCAATGACGGCGACTGGCACCATATCGTCTGTGTGCGGGATAACAGCGTTGATGAAAACCGGCTCTATGTCGATGGTTCACTGGAAAACACCTTGGGCCACAATTACACTGCCGGCTTTGGCGGCAGCGTACCCATTAATGTCGGCTTTCTCAACCTGGGAGGTCGTTATCGCTACCATGGCGCAATTGATGAAATCGCACTCTATAACCGTGCATTGGATTTGACCGAGATTCAGGCCCATTATGTCGACGGCCTGGCCGGTAAAGCCTATGGCGGCGGCGGAATCGATACCGATGGCGATGGTGTTTCCGATTGTGTGGATGGTTGTCCGAACGACCCGAACAAGACCGAGCCGGGCGATTGCGGCTGCGGTGTTAAAGATATTGACACAGATGGTGATGGTGTTGCCGACTGCATTGACGGGTGTCCGAACGACCCGAACAAGATCGAGCCGGGCGATTGCGGCTGCGGCGTTGAAGATGTTGACACAGATGAAGACGGCGTGCCCGACTGTATTGACGGGTGCCCGAATGATCCGAATAAAACCGAACCGGGTGACTGCGGCTGCGGCGTTGAAGATGTTGACACAGATGAAGACGGCGTGCCCGACTGCATTGACGGCTGTCCGGACGACCCGAATAAGATCGAGCCGGGCGATTGCGGCTGCGGCGTCGAAGATGTCGATACCGATGAAGACGGCGTTTCGGATTGCATCGATAACTGCCCCGATACGGATAACGCCGATCAAGCCGACACCGACACCGACGGTATCGGTGACGAATGCGAATGCAGCCGCGCAAATGTAAATGGTGTCGGCATAGTGGATCTGGCAGACGTTGTGGTAGTGGCCGAAGTCTGGATGAGCACGGATGAACAAGGTGATCTTAATCGTGACGGAAGTGTTAACATTGAAGATTTGTCTCAGATTATCCAATGGTGGCTGATAGATTGTATTCAATAAGAATCAATTATATTGAAACCTTAAAACATTTTTAGAGAAAAGAGACTCTATCGATTAAAGATATCTCTAAATGGCGTAAATGGCGTGAAAATGATGTCATTGTTTTGACACCACAAGATGCTGTTTTATTGTTTATTTGGCATAGCGGATTCAACTCATAGGTGCGATTGAGTCGCCAAAATTGTGGTGAACTGGCATACTCTCTCATCAGATTTTGGTGACCTCAACGAAAGGAACACTTATGAGAGCGTACAAGCAACTCACCGAAGAGGATCGTATCGAGATTTATGCGATGAAGCAAGCAGGAAAACAGCAAAATCAGATCGCCGCAGCGTTGGGCGTTTCCCCCGGCACGATCAGCCAGGAACTGGCCCGTAAGACCGTGAAAATGACATCTGAAACGGTCGATTATATTGAATCCCGGTTTCGTCCGGAGCAATTTTAAATCATTATAAAACAGATGCTTAGCACCGTATGTTTTATGCACCCCACGGGAAAATAAGAACCTATTCTAATAATAGAATCGTGATGAGGCCGAGCGAAAAGTTCGAGGCCAAGGCGGCAGGGACAAAATCGCCGCAGGCGTAGCCAAAGCTGCGTCGAGGACGATTTTGGCCCGACAACGCAGGCATCGGGCTTTGTAGCCGGCCGTAATAGAGTCGGTTACTTAGGATAGGTTCTAAGTGTGGAATACTCTCATAGCAACTGGTACAGAAAACAGGGGCAGACCAGCGCCCCTCCAGGAACATCGGGATGGGTAAAGGAAACGGCTTTGAGAATGGGACTCGAATCTCGTCTAAGACCAGGAGGTTGTCCTAAAATAGGTACCGGATACTTTTTAATGTGCCCGACCTTGATCGCATGACGGTTTTCAAGTTCAATTCGTTGTCGGTCAAGATATTTCCTTTGCCGCTGTTAATTCATTTTCCAGAAAAATCTTCATTTACCGGCTGCTTGTTTGAGTTTCTGTTGGGAAATCTTCGGGCACTTCAGTAAGTGTGACTTTGCCTGTTGCCGCCCATTCGGTGCCCCTCTGGAACGTTACAATAAATCCAACGCAGCTAATGGACTTGGTATCATGGCCGAAGGTCGTATGAAAAACACGGCCCTTTCCATAGGTTACGGTAAACAGGCAGATTTCATCTTTGCCGGTCCCGCGCTGATCGGGTGATTGCCAGCCAGTCGCTAACACGTGCATATTTTTACCCGGGCCGCGCATTTTACTGTATAGTTCATCTTTAGCGTGCATCCATTTTTCCGGCAATCCCTTCATGATCGGGTGCTTAGGGTCGCGTGTTGTCACCAGAAAATCGGCGTTTTGGCCGTGAGTGCCCCCTTTTCCTTTCGTTTCTGTATCACGAAAGATTTTGCCGTCTTGCCACCAGATCATTGGGCCGGATGCTTCGGTTCTGCCGCCCCAGCCGCCAAAACCAATCATTTCATTCCATTGCTGCCATGTGCCGAAGGCATTATCTGCGGCATGAACAATCACCAATCCGCCGCCGCCCGCCATATATGTTTCAAGGGCTTTTTGCGTCTTTTCCGGCCAGTCGTCACCTTCATAATTCATCACGATCACGTCATACTTGGAAAAGTCCGGCTGAAAGTCCTCGTTGGGTTCACCTCTTTTCGGGGATGTAACCACCTCTACCTGAAACCGTCCGGTTTCGTCCAGAATCTGTTTCATGACAGGGGTCGTTTCATCCCACTTGTGCCCTTTGTATTTCATCTGGCCGTCAAGAATCATGACTTTTACTTTTGCAGGTTCTGCTTCAGCAGCCGCATCAGCCGCATCAGAAAAATGAACTATACAACATACACCCAATAAACATACCGCGATCAACTTTGTCCACTTCATAATGATGGCTCCGTTTGCAAATTCTCATTTTCTGTTAACATTCAAACGTCATGCTATTCTACTCTATTTGGGGCGTAAAACAAAGAATTTATCTGCCATTTCCCATTTACACAGTTAAAAAACATATTTTTCTCCGTACAACATCAAAATCATACCAAATTCCCCTTGGACGGTCAAGAATTTAATAAAACAGTGACCTTGACACCAGTACCTCTGCCATTGAAACGTTACAGATGGAGCTTTTTAAACTGATTCGTGATTACTCTTTTCGCAGGATACCCCGTATCCGTGAGAGAATGGCTATGTGGAGTCATTCAACAGTAAGCTCAGGGGCGATCTGTTAAATCGAGAATTGTTTTTACATGTTGACGAATTAAGATATGTTGCGGATCACCGGCGGATGGATTATAATCATTACCGGCCGCAAAGCAACTGAACCATATGGCTCCGGTGGCGCTCGCGACGCAGTGTATCGAGAAATGCTAATGTTCTATCAGTTATCACTGTAACCGGAGAGTAGTTAAATGAAAAAAATAGTCTTTATCCTATTCATCTTTATGTCAATTTCCGGTGTCGCAGCGGGCCTTGAGCTTGCCTCGCCATTTCAGAACGGCATGGTTTTGCAGCGAGATAAAGCCGTCAATATCTGGGGGTGGGCCGCAAACTCCACGGATGTATCTGTAACTATTAACGGGATTAAGGTAACGGGAACTTCAGACAGCAATGGTAAGTGGATGATTACGTTTCCATCCTTACCCGCCGGCGGCCCCCACAAGATAGTTGTCGCCAATGAAGGTGAGACGATCACACTGACCAACGTATTGGTGGGTGATGTCTGGATAGCTTTCGGTCAATCCAACATGGTACGACGGTTAAGGGAACAGACACAATCTAAAAATTATATCAATGACATTAAGCAGAATGAACTTCCTATTCGCTGTCTGCAAGTGGATCAAACAGCCGCCATTTCAGCGCAGGAAAAGGGACCAATGACCTGGCATGACCATACTTCGGATGTGGGGACATGGTCAGCGGTGGGTACCGTTTTTGCCTGCGAGTTGTATAAGGCAACCGGAATTCCCACCGCAATCATCTGGGCTGCGTGGGGAAGCACTTCCATCGAGGCCTGGATGCCTATCGAGATGACCGAGAAATTCCCCCACTTCGCAGACATAATGGAGACATTCAGAGCTGAAGATGAAAAAAAGGTAGTCGATATGCTTTCCGGCAAAACAGCCTGGAGAGATGTGTACATTCGTACGAGACCAAACATCGTATATAACGGCATGATGCATCCCCTGTTGCCTTACACCATTTCTGGATTTCTCTGGTACCAGGGAGAATCAAATGCCGGCGACGGTATGAGTGCTGTCGCGCAATACGGGTTCACCTTAAAGGGATTTATTAAAGAGTACAGGGAGCGCTACCAGCAAGGCGATCTACCTTTTCTTGCTGTACAGCTGCCTTCATACAACAGCAAAGATTGGGCATGGTTCCGCGAGTCTCAGAGCCTTGGCATCCAGGTTAACAATGCTTATGCCTCCATAAACATCGATGTCGGGGACCCAGGCAACGTTCATTATAAAGGTAAAGCTCCAATCGGGAAACGCCTGTCACTGCTGGCGCGAAAATATGTTTATGGCGAAAACATTGAGGTACACGGCCCTGTTTTTAAATCTATGGCAATCAATGGGAACCAGGTGACTATCGATTTCACCCATGCCGCCGGTCTGAAAACAAAAGATGGCGAAACGCCGGCAAGTTTTCAATTGGCTGGTTCCGACCAAAAATGGTATGCCGCAACCAATTCCTCAATTAGCTTCAGGAAAGTCATACTCAGCTCGAACTCTGTTTCTAAGCCGGTGGCAGTCCGCTACGCATGGATTCCCTCTCCCGTCACCGAAGTGAATCTCATCAATAGCGCGGGATTGCCTGCCGCTCCTTTCCGAACAGATTCATGGCCTTTACCCGGTCTTGGCCAAAAGACGCCGCATAGCGTGTCTGATTCATACGAAGTACAGAGTGGCCAAACTCTTATCATACCTGCCAATGGTGTGCTTAACAATGATGTGGACCTCAATTACGATGTATTGACTGCTTCCGTGGTTGATGATGTATCCCACGGCACTTTGACCTTGCGTCCTGACGGCTCGTTCACTTATACCCCTTCATCAGGATATATTGGGCTGGATAGTTTCACCTATCGATGTTCTGATGCTAATTCAAGTTCTCCAGCAGCAACAGTCAACATCAAAATAACTGATCCGCAAGTTTCCATTTCAGATATCGACTTAAACGGCGCGGCAGCCAAACAGACGGATTGGGGAACCCATGTGATGCAGGCTCATACAATTTCTCTGTTTTGTGATGAGTCAGACAAAGCCATTGCCTTTGGAGTGAATGATATCAAGACTTCGCTTGCCAGGGCCGGACATATTGTTAACATCAAAAAGCTTTCAGAGCTTGGTGAAAGTTCAGCAAACACATCAATCATTATTGCAACAGATAAAGATAAGCCCGTCCTATCCAAACTAACCTCTCTGGGTGTAAAACCGCCAGGAGATATTGAAGACCAGGGATACAATACTTATGTAACCGTATCCGGTGGTAAGACCACATATTGGGTTATTGGCGGTGATCGTATCGGGGCCATGTACGGAGCTTTCCATGTGGCAGAAACAATCAATTATGAAAACCTTTCGGCTATGAAGAATAGTACAAACACCCCCCATTATGAACGACGGGGTTTTAAAATGAACATCCCTCTGGATGCCAGAACTCCAGCCTACTCGGATGGGGGTGATGCTTTCCAGGAAAACATCTCCGAGATGTGGGAACGTTCTTTTTGGGAGGAATATTTGGATGAAATGGCCAGACAACGGTATAACCTTATTGTTATGTTCCACATGCACCCCTTCCCATCCATGGTCAAATTGGATAAATATCCCAATGTCGCATTAAACGATGTTGTGACTGCAGACATCGATTGGAAAAGGAAAAGTGAAACCATGAGGTTGTCCGGAAGAGACGCCTTAGATAATAATATTTTGAATAATCTTGTCGTCATTAAACGAATGACGATTGAAGAAAAAATAGCTTTCTGGCGGCACGTCATGCAATACGCCTATGACAGGGGGATTAAATTTCACATCGTCACCTGGAATATTCATGTCTGGGGCGCGGATGGAAAACACGGGATCACGGAGTCTCTTGAAAGTTCCACTACAAAGGCTTACTTCCGCGAAAGCGTACGGCAATTAATAAACACCTATCCCTTATTGGCAGGGCTCGGTGTCACCGCCGGAGAAAACATGCAGAAGAAAAGTCCTGATGAAAAGGAAAGATGGCTGTTTGAAACATACGGTCAAGGGATCCTTGATGCGCTTAAAGATAACCCGGAACGAAAGATCGAGTTTCATCACCGTCACTGGTGGACTGAAATCAGGGATATCTTAAGCCATTTTCAGCCTGTGATCGACGCCGGTGTTCGATTTGACTTCTCATTCAAAAACAGCGTTGCCCATATGTATTCCTATCATGATCCCGATATATCCGA
>Ga0272441_10005763_pt1 | contig 21258 bp, 17 predicted proteins | sample SSMProp6N_FD_193582 | JGI IMG/M metagenome (GOLD analysis project Ga0272441, IMG submission 193582) | Marine sediment archaeal communities from Little Sippewissett salt marsh, Falmouth, MA, United States - SSM-Prop-6N | ecosystem: Environmental > Aquatic > Marine > Wetlands > Sediment ...
CCTCGTCACCGGGCAGCAGGTGAAGGCCGTCCAGCCTTACGCCCTCCGGCTGGCCCGTGCCCACGTGCAGGACTTTCGATCCGGGAAAGGCGAGACAGAACCGCTCTTCCCAGGTTCGTTGAGTGAACCGATGGGCGACTGATCCGTGGTCTTTCGGAATTGAAATACCGTGCAACGAAGCCCACTGCCGCCCTTTCGCGCCGGGCTCGACGAGGAGACGCCGGTTCCCCACGGTGGCCGACTTCACCACGAGCCCCATACGCATCACGGGGGTCCTAACAGCGGACTCTTCCTCGCGCGACATGCCAAGGCGGTCTGCCCGCTCCGTGGTGAGGCTATCCGGTCTTTCGCATATGTCTGCAAGCAGCCTGTGCTCGACACGCGTCAGCGTGAGGCCCATCGCCAGGCAGGCCGCACACTTGGGCCGGGGTCGGCGGGCCGATACCGGGCTGCCGGCCCTTTCCAACGGGCCCGTTCCGGATTCCGGCTCGGCATTCGGCGGGCGGGGCACGAACGGTATCTCCTCCAGCACGGGCCGAGACCGCGCCCTCGCCTCCTCGCAACTCATGCCCCGGCCCGCGAACGTGTCACCCGCGTCGGCCACGGCCACGTGGATCGGGCCGGGCCAGGCGGACACGCGCGCGATCGCCTCGCGGGGTGGCAGGATCCCTACCTCGCGCCGCTGCCAATGTTCCATTCCAAGCCCCGAGGCGGCTTGGTTCATGCACTGGTTTCGAGTCAGGCGGAAACAGAACATCGAGGTCAGGTTTCCCGTGACCGCAGGGTCAACGTCGGAGACGAGCTGGCTGACCACGCACCCGCAGAACCCGGCCTTACGCAGCGACCGGAGCACGCTGACGCCCCGACTCTCCTTGAGGTCGGCCGTGCGCTTGTTGAGCTGGCCGCCCAAGTAAGCGCTGGCCTCCTCCATCACCAGAAGGTGCTGGGCGGGCCCGCCTTCCTCCTCAGCCTCGAAAGCAACGGAAAACAGCACGACGAGGAACTCGAAGAAGAGCGGCATGGCCAGGTCGCTCAGGTCCCTCAGGTGGATGATCACGGAGCGGCGCCGGAAGAGCTCGTGGACGTTGCGCGACCTGCGAACGTCCAGGCCAGGCAACATGAATCGCATCGCCGTGAGCCGGTCCAGGAGCTTCTCCCTGGCCCTTGCCGCGTCGGAGTTGCGCTGAACGTACAGGTTCTCGAGGGCCTCGATCACGTCGGACAAACACGGAAAGTCGCCACTCCCTTCGAACACGCCTCTCGCACGGTACAAGCCAAGCACGCATTCGGCGAAGAGGTTGACGCTCGGGTCGTTCAGCCAGTTCTTGCGCATCCACTCCTTCAGGTGGCCGACCCATTTGTGGGGGGTCATTGAAGGGGTGCCGTCGGCGAGGCTGGGGACTTCGAACGGGTTGAGCCCGACGTCGTCCGGCTCGACCCACACCAGTTCGTCCGGCGGGAAGTGGTCCAGCAGGGAGCGGTATTCGCCGTGGGCGTCGAGAATCACGAAGGTCCGTTTGCCGCTCACGGGTTGGCTCCTGCAAATGCCAGAATGAACAGCCTCACGAGGGTGCTCTTGCCCATGCCGGTGACCCCGAAAAAGCCGACGTGACCGCGGGTGTCGGCGTCACCTAGCCCTACGGGGCCGCCGAGGACGTCCCCGCACTTGGCCCGGCCGAGCGGGTACTCGGGCGGGGGCAGGCCCGCCGGCAGGCCGAATGCCGGCGGGTTGTCCGGGTCGATTCCTCGCTCTCGACACAGCGCTCGCACCATCCCGGGCACTGCGTCGCGCATATGCGGGTTGTTCGCGGCCCACAGGAGAGAGCGGACCTGCGGGTCGTCCTCGCCGAGCAGGCGAACCAGGATGAAGGTCTGCTGGTCCAGCACGTTCACCTCCGGTTTCTGGGAGGGCCGGAGAGTTGGTTCAAGGCGCCGAAGACGGCGCTGGCCAGGATGGAGGCTCCGAAGGCAGGCACGAGGATCCACAACCACCAGGAGTCCGCCGTGAAAGACGATCTGCCCAAGTACCACCACCCCAGGGCCGCGCCGGCCAGCAGCGGCAGCGTCAGCCTCCAGGCCCCCCGGCCGAGCACGCGGCTGCGCACCGGCGCGAGCAAGGCGAGCGTCACCAAGGCTAGAACGAGACAGATAATCATGGCTCGACCTCCTTCTTCTTTCCGAAGACCAGGTACCTGAGGACGCCGCCGAAGAAACAGCGGCGACAGTACGTTCGTCCGCCGACCCGATGGGAATGACGTATGCAGATACTTTTTCCGCACCGGCTACAATTCAGGCTGCAGCCCTCGGCCGAACATGTCACGGCCCCGCAGCACTGGGCCACGGCCACGACGTGAGTATGAGTATCCAGCACATGTCCAAACGTACAGGTTCTGGAAGCGATGAACTTCACAGACCTGACGGTCTGGTCCGGCTCGATGAAGTCGAGCGTGTCCTCGACGAAGGCGACATTGTCGACGTCGGCGCTGCCTTCGAGCGCTCGCAACACCGTCCTTCGCGTCCTCGGGCTGCTCCGCTTGAGGAGCTCGAGGAGTTCCTCTCGCGTGTTCTCAGCCATCGCGCATCTCCTTTCCCTTGAAGGCGTTGGTTCCGGCTTGCCTGAAGTCTTCGGGCGGAATGCCGAGGACTTCCAACGCGCCGTCCGAACTGAGCCGCAACTCGAATGTCTGCCCGACGGGCCGGTTCCACGCGTCGACCTCGGCGGCGTACCGGTCCGAAAGAGAGACGAGGCGCTGGTTGTCCGACCCCCTCCAGGGCTTGGCCGTCGGCATGCCGTGCTCGTACCTGCCGTCCATCAGAAGGTCCGCCGCGTCGAGCAGGTCGCCTGCAAACGGGACCGCGCCGGAGCGGAGTTCAGACAACGTGAACCCGCTGAAGACCATCACGCTCAACCCCGCCGAGCGGACGCGCCGGGACAGGGCCGCCAGGGCACGCGCTTGGGAAAACGGCTCTCCTCCGACGTACGTGACGCCCTCGATGCCGCTGGTAGCCAGAGCGCGGTCCGCGAGGCGGTCGGGCGACAGCCACACGTTGTCCGTGAAGGGCTGGAACGACGGGTTGTGGCATTCGGGGCAGCGCAGCGGACAGCCCTGAACCCAGACCACGAAGCGCTCCCTGGGCCCTAACACGCGGCACCGGTCGACGACGTGGGCAACATTGACCGCGTCAGGGCGGCTGAGGACTCTGGTGGTCGAGGGGTTCATTGGATGCCTCCCACAGATACATTGGAGACCGACCGCTGCTCAACGCTGCCCGGCTTACCCTTGCCCCAGTCCGTCATGCTGAGTTCCACCCCCCGGCGCCCGAGTTCGGCTTGAAGGGCTTGAACGTCCCTTACGCAGCGGCTGTGATCGTGTCCGCGCCCGACATTCAACAGAACCTCCTCTGTGCCCGGTCTCACCCGGACGCTCACACTCCTCGTGGGGAAGCCGGTGGCCTCCAGCACGAGCGTGCCGTCGCGTTCCTCGCGCGAGGCCACGGCGTAACCACAGTTGGCCAGGGCCGCCTGCCAAGCCTTGGCTGCTTTGCGCAGTTCGGCGGACTTGACCTTCGGCTCGTACCTGCTGGCAAGGTCCTTGACCTTTTTCACGGCTGACCTGAGGCCTGCCAGGTCCTCCTGCGCGAGCGCGGTGTCAGCCGCCTTCTCGAGCCGCTTCTTCGCGCGGGCGAAGCGTTTTCGCTCGTCGTCCGGAAGGAGCGCGACGTTCAGCCTGCCGAGTGCCTGCACCGCGTTCCGCAAGTCGGGGACGGCGGCGCGCACGGCTTTGGCGTTCCGGCCGGCCCGGTGGCTCGCGAGATCCAGCGCACATCGCAAGTCTGCCTTCCACACGCGGGTCTTCCGCTGAATCTCCTCGGCGGAGCCGGTGCCAGCCGTGTCGAGGCCCGACGCCAGCCGCGTCCGCTCGCCTGCCTCCAGCCACCGCGAGAGCAGACGCTGGTTCGCTTCCTCGGCCCAGGCCTGCTTGCACCCGGCCAGTAGTTCGCACGCCGCACGCTTCTGCTTCTCCCGCGATTCCGCGATCCTGCGGCGGCGGGCCTCGCACGCGTCGCGGTGGAGCGCGTTGAATAATGCCCATGCGTCGCCATATCTGTCGAACCCCTCGTCTGGATCACCCTCGTCCACGCACGACAGGACGATCTCGTAGGCACACTGCGCCTCAACCAGCGCCTGGGTGCCGAGATTGTGCTCCAGGAAGGAGCCATTCCGCTCGATCCACGCCTCGAGCTTGGTGGCGAAGTGGCTGAGGTCGTCGAGGCGCTTCGCGGTAGGATCGTACGGAATGCGCCAGGTCCCTCGCTTCGGTCCGGACATATCACGCTCCTTTTATGGCCGGCCCGCGATTAGGACGCCGGCCGCGCGTTCGCCTTGCCCCACCGCCGCATTTCCTCGATCTCATCCCGTCTTTGGTCGGCGAGCGGAACGATTCTGCCCGCGGCCGTTTCCAGGTCCTGCCCCGTCAGCGCACGCTGGTCGTCGTAGAACGCCTCGTACATCCCATCTCTGATAATATGTTCAATCTCTGCCCCCGAGAACCTGTCCAACCGGTTTACGAGAGAGTCGCTGATCAAGGAAGTGGGGTCGCGGCCGTACTTTCGCAGGAGCACGTCGAGGATGGCAGCGCGCTCGGCAAACGTAGGCAGGTCGACGAAGAAGATCTCGTCGAACCGCCCTTTGCGGAGGAACTCCGGCGGCAGGTCACGAATACTGTTCGCGGTCGCGAGGATGAAAACTGGCTTCGGTCTCTCCTGCATCCATGACAGGAACTGACCGAAGTTGCGCTGCGTCGTGCCGCTGTCGCCGGACGGACCGCGCACGCCGGCGAACCCCTTGTCGATCTCGTCCATCCACATGACAACGGGCGCCAGGATCTCAGCCAAGGCGAGCGCCATGCGCATGCGTTCTTCGCTCTGGCCAACCAGCGGGCCCTGGACCTTGCCAACGTCGAATCTAACGAGCGCCATCTGAAGACCGCTGGCCGCGGCCTTAGCCAACAATGACTTGCCCGTACCCGGGGGCCCGACAAGAACTACCCCCTTCGGCGGCCGGAGCCTGTACTCCGCAGCGGCGCGGCCAAACGCCAGGGACCTCTTTCTCAACCAGTCCTTGATGCCGGCAAGCCCCCCGATGTTATCGAAGGTCTGTTCGAGCGGCACAAACTCTAGCACCTCGCTGGCCTTGACGGCCTTCACCTTCTCGTCAAGTACGTCGTCGACCGCCTCGGCGAACAGCCCTTTACGCTTCACGACCGACATGGCCATCGCCGACTGAATCTGCCGCGACGTCATCCCCGCGGCCGTGGAGACGAGCCGGTGGATTTCCTCTTCGTCGATCTCGCAAGGGAACTCCTCGGAGTGGGACCGAAGCCAGCCGGTGACGATGGCCAAGCGTTCGGCGTGGTCCGGAAGGTCGGCCTCGACCAAGGCCAGAACGTCCGTCAGCTCCGCCGGCATCACGGGCGTGCAGCTGAGGAAGACGACCGCGTTTCCGCTCTTCTTGAGGGCGTGGTAGACGGCGTTGAGGCGCCGGCACAGTGCCACGTATTCGGGCTGCTGTTCCATCCTCCTGGCAAGCGGCTGGACGTCCTTGAAGAGGAACACCGCGCGGTGCTGCTTGTACTCGCCAGCAGCGTTCAGGGCTTGGTCGACGTTAGTGCACTGGCCGTCGCCCGGCTGGCGGAGTGTGCCGCCGGACAACTGCTTGAACCCGCTGATACAGTCCCACTCGAAGGCCGCGTACTTGAGCTTCTCGACGACGGCCTGGACGCGCGGAACCGACCTGTCTTCCTCCGGGCTGGAAAGCCAGATCAGGGGATTGCCCGCACGCAGAGCGAGTTCGAGTGACGTTTCCATCGGTACCCTCCTGTCGTCTTTCGGTTCCTTCAGTCGAGCTGAAGATGCACGGGTTCGACATGGCCAGCGGCCGGTGCAGGTGTCGGTGCTGGCGGCCGAGGGGACGCCGGCCCGCCCAGATCCGGCAGGTCCGGCCCTGATTCCCCGTAGGGGTGGCGCCGTTTGGCGAGTTCCAGTTTCGCGAGCGTGCGGAGGTGAGACGGCGCGTCGGGGGATTCGGCGAGCCACTTTAGGGCGGACACGACTAAGCGAGCGTCCTGACCGGTGAAGGAGCGGCCGTTTCGGGCGAGCGTGTCCAACAACGCGGCGGCAATGCCCGACGCGTCCGGGAAGGCCAGCCGGCCGGCGGTTATGAGTCCCGCGAGTAGAAGTGGCCGCTGACCGTCTAACGACAGCACGTCGATCGCCCGCGTTACCCGCCGCGGTCTGTGGCCGCCGTTCCGAGAGGGCATGTGAGCCTTGAAGGCCACGAGCGTTCCGTCCCGAAACGCAGCCAATTCCTCGGCACTGCCCCGGACGTTGACGAAGTCCCCGCGGGTGTCAATCGAGACCTTGGGAGGGGGCGGGGTCGAGCGGTCGCCTTCCTTGAAGAAGAACGCCACGGCGCGCCGCCGGTCCACGAAGCACCAGCCGGCGTACGTTCCAGGGGAAGGGTAGCGAGCGAGAACGCTCGCGGTGACCCCGTAGCGGCCACCGTCGTGGTGGCAGGACAACGTGGCCCCCGGCCTTTCGTCCCGCTTAATGTAGACCTCCAGCCGAGCCCGCCTCGGCGGGTTTACGACTAGGCGGCCGGTTTCCTGCGTCGCCCACGGATTCTGGACGGTGGCCCTGGCGGACAGAGCTTCGGGCCGGTCGTTACCTGACTTTCTGCTGGTCATTTTGTGGCCTCCTCTATTCCGTTTGCGATTCCTGGTCTCGGGGGCGTCCCGAAGTAGATCGTCGAGCACGATAGGCGCGAAACCCGTGAGCGTAGGATCGAGGTAACGCCGCGCCATGGCCTTGCGACAGGCGGCGACCATGACCAAAACCCGGGGCTTAAGCCCCATCACCTTCTGGATCACGGGAATGAAGTCGGCGTCGCCGCTGACGAGGATGACGACGTCGGGGCGGTTTGGCCCGAGGCAGTCTTCGAGGAGGCCGGTGGCAAGCTCGACGTCGACTCCCTTTTCCCGCGGCGACCACCGTCTTTCAGCTGGATTCGGACTGGCGCGACGCACCCGAGGGTCGAGGTGGTAACCCCGATACGCCATAGGAACAGGCTTCAGCGTGACTCCGTACCTCTTTGCCACCTTGCGGAGCCTAGTAGTCCTCCGTTCGAGCTCCCGGATGTCGTCCGGGTGGACGTCTTCCGGCTGACCGAAGTAGCAAACCACATCTCCGAGTTCGACTGTCGCGCTGCCCGCGCCCTCGTTCGCGGCCGCCGGGGCACTGCGCAAGGAAACACCCGCGCCGAGCCGGCGTACAACCTCCCGCGTAGCCGCAGGGATGACGCGCGAGCAAAGGCTTCGAAGGCGACGTGCGTCACATTGCCCGTCGAAGTGATTCCTAACGTCAACGTGCATGTCGGCCTTCAGGGTCCGCTTTCCTGGCGTACCCCTGGTCGGCTCTTGAAGCCCCTTTTTCTCGTAGGTAACCCGCATACTTCACCCTAACGTTCTCGGGCATCAGTAACGTCATTGAGAACACCTTCAGTATATACGACAAGAAGGGCGGGTCAAGGTTTAACTAGATAGTTGGGTATGTCTTATTTCGGGCACCGCGTCGTTCACAATACCGGCCATTGAAGAGCACCATGCGGCCTGGAATTAACGCGGGACGGGAACCGTTAAGTTTAAAAAGCTTGGCCCCAAGAGAGACTCCATGACGCAAATCAAATTGACCAAGAACCTGGGATATCGAGCGACGTGGACCGACGGGTACCTGCCGAGCCTTCAGGAGATGAGAAGTCTGGCGGCACGTTACAAGAAGCTCGATATCGACGAGATGGGCACGTGCCCGTACGGTTTCAGTCAGGCAGGGCCATCGTGGACGCGCGAGGATTTCTTCAGTTCGATGGCGGCCGCGATGAGGAACCGGTTCGACGCGGAAGAACTGCCCGGCGACGTCCAGCCCGCCGCACCGTGTTGCATGTGGCTGGCACGTTTCGGCATAAGGCCGAATGACCCCTCTATGGAGTCACTGTATCGGGAGACTGTGGCAGACCCCCGAGGAGATGACTACTACCACCTTATCCATATACGCGACGAATGCCCTGTCGGCGACCGCTGCACTCAAACGGTAGTATGCAACTTGCATTTCGAGATCAAGCCAAAGGATGCCTATGCCGACTACGAGCGGTTCGCGCGTGCGGCCAGCGAGATACTTGAGCATTACCTGGACATCGTGTCCGCTCCGTGGCAGGAAGTCGAGCGGCTTCTCCAAGCCAATGCCAGTACGGCTGTTTCCGGAGGCCCCTGAGGCATCGGTCCGGAGAACGAACAAGAGAGGGGGGACCACTGAAGCCCCTGAGCTCCGTCCAGAGTCACTGGCTACTCCGGCAGCGAAACCGGCCGGACGATACAACACTCTTTCGGTGCGTCGTCCCTGGGCCGATACGAGCAACACTCACTGATGTAGCGAACGAGGGCGCCTGGTTCCGGTCCCTCGAACGACTTGGCTGCAAACCCATTCAGGGCAGCTACTGCTACCCGAACGGAGTTCAATACCTTCTTCTCAGCACCTGCCGGGACAGCCTTCTGCCAGACATGCCTGTAGAGGTCTACCAGGGGAATCTCCCGCCCCGCGTTGTGCTCATCACAGAGGAAACGTAGAACGCTCTCGGCTTGGGGTCGGGGCCACTTTCCTCTGGGCCTGAGCTGGCCACAAGATCGAAGGTCGCCGGCCGCTCGGTTAATCCAGAAAAGCGCGCCATCCTGTAACCGCAGGACATCCGGTGGGAGCTCCCTGGGGTAGAAATGATGACCACCGCCGTGAAAGACGTAGTAGCACACGTCGTACTTCAAGGGGGAGATACCGGGCAGGCAGGGTGTTGCTTCGGATGCCGGGTGCATGGACACACCCCCGAAGAAGTCAACTACGAAAGCCTGCACTGTTTTCAGGAAGTGGCCTGGCAGTGAAGGAAAGTGCAAGCCTTCCTTCGCTACGATTTGTCCAATCTCATCTTCCGAGCATGGCCCTTGCCGGCGCGCCTCTGTGAGAGAACGTTGCAGAACCGTTATGCTTGACGCTTCGAGCGAATGTACGTCGTCTGACCCCCTCGCAGCGAACCCTTCGCCGCGTATGTGACCGACGACCGTCTCCCAGGTCGGTGTATAGTCAGCCTCTGCCAACTCCTCCAGTATCGGGACCATGGCTCGCCACATAACGTCGAAGACTGGCAGGTCGTCAGGCAGCAAGCGCCAGATTATCGCCTTGCTGGCCCTGCGGACGAATTCAAGTTCGTTGGCCACGGTCATTACAGTATCCTCGAAAGTCCCGATCCTGATGCTGGTCGCCAGACGCCGTCAACGAGTATGTGGACAAGTGGGGCCGGTTTCAAGATACTGGGCGGTTAAAGGAAAGACGTACAGAGAAAGGCATTCCCGGAGTCGGTGGCATTCCCCGATAGGTGTCACGCAACGACCCGTGCGACGGCGACGAGACGGCGACGGGCCGGCGGGAACGGCGCGCTGAGAAACACATGGCCACCTTCTTATTGCGAGCCTCCGTGCCGAAAGTGCAAGATCGCGTTGGCGACGTCTTGGAATCAGCCGGCTTCTCAATGGGCAAGAAGTACCTGGACGAGAGCAAGCGGATCATTGTCGCAAAGCGCGCTCCTGGACAGGAAGGGATAGCCATTAGGGTCGGGCTTGAATTAGAAGGCCGGGAACATACAACTCTGGCTACTGCGGTATTCAGCCCTCGGCTGTTGGCCAGGATTGCATTGCTGGTACCCACAACGGCATTTGTTACCATTACAGTGCTCCTCGGCTTTTCCCCCGACGTCTTTTTGAAAGCGGTTGTCACATGCTTTGTATCCATCATAACTCACATCCTCGTAAGAGTGTTCTCGGCCACTAGCCCAACCCCGCTGGCCGAGCTGCCGGGGTCGTACGCTGTTCTAACAGGTGCGGTCGTTTCACTCCCAGTGTTGCTGAGCATGATTTCCAGACTCGAACGGAAGGCATCGGCCGAATTGTCCAAGGCGGAGACGAGCTTTTGGGAGACTGTCAAAAAGGAGTTTCCCGCACGCCTGGTAGCTCTGGCCGTAGCTAGGCCTTTGAGTTCGCTCTATATGGGGGCGTTCACTACCGCGATGCTGGTTGGATTAGCAATGTTCTTGTGTGCCTTTCACGCTTTGATCTTGGTTGGCGCCATGCCGCTATTCGTGTGCATGTGGGTTCTGATGGTGCTTCCCTACATTTCGGAGAACCGCGGCGGTCTGTATCCCCGCGCCGTTGCTGCCATAGGCAGTGGCCGCATTGTCCTTTTGAACACGCTGGTTCTGTTGCTTGTGGTTCTGGGATTTGGCGCGACCGTCACTGTCCGGTTCGTGGAACAGCGAGGTGATAGCAAGGGGATCTGGGGACCGGCGGAACTGCGGAAGTATCTGAATGCCAATGGACCGATCCTCGACGACGTTCAATCGGGGGACGAACGGATGCATCAAGTGCAGGAGCGGGCAAGCCATTGGGCCGAGAAGGTCACAGAGAAGGTTGGCTGGCAAGACGAAGGCAAGCACCTCAGTGAAACTACGTTCATTGCCATTCCTGCGCTCCTGCTAGGCGTCTCGCTGTACATGTTGTTTTATCTCGGCCACAAGCTGTGGGGCTCAGCGTCAACGTCCCTCCACAGAGGATGGCAAGCTCGCATGGCCCGTCCTGACGCGGACTGGATCCGGCTGCCGGTGCCTATCGAGTCGCGCTCGCTTGAGAGCACACCTTTCAAAGTGAGCATTTGGCTTCTCTTTGCGGCGGGCGCGATCATCAATTGGATAAGCCTCGCCGTTTCGCTTGACGCCTTTGCATTTGCCCTGTCCGACCAAGTCCTCTTCTTCCCCCCGATGCGGACGTTTCTCTCGTGGGTATTTGTCCCCTTCAAGGGAATCGCTCTCGCTTGCGGTAACGCGAACTCGACGTTCTGGGACGGAATGGCCAGAGCGTGCATTATGGCAATCGCCGCTCCCCCGATTGTCCTTTGGGCGCGCCGCATTTGGGGAGGAGGCGTGAGATGCGCCCTTCGTGCCGGCGCGACGGTCTGGGCCGTGATCCGGAGCTCCGCGATTCCGAAGAGTCTGAAGGACTACGTCCGCGAAGTGAGCTACGATCATAGCCTGCCGGCGCCGAAACTAAGGTTATTGCCTAAGCGGGCGATACACTTCGAACTGGTGGCCGGCCTGTTTGGGCGACGGCCCACTCTATACGTGTCGTGGGGTGCCCTCCGAGGGCTTACGGGGCAGGAGCTCATCGCTGCAGCCGGACACGAGGTGGGACACAGCAGACAGCGACCTGCGAGGCTTCGCTGGTTACGGATCTTGTCGTCTCTCGGAGGCTGGCCGTCGTGGTTCCTGGTGCTCCCGGTGGACTTAAGGCGGCTGGAGGAAGAAGCAGATACTTTTGCCTTGCGGTCAGGTGCCGACAGAGAGGCATTGGCAGGCGCGATCTTCAAAGCGTCCAACCCGATCCGTCTCAGGCGGCGTCGGGAACGGGCTCTTCTGGCACCGCTCTGGACACGAATCCCGGAGAAACTCCGCATCCGCCTCGCGATGTGGACGAAGTCGATCGCGGTGATAGACAACTTCTTCTTCAGTAATCAACTGCTTGCCTCTTCACATCCCACGGCCCGTGACAGGATCGTGTCAGTTCTAGCGTGGCCGTCACAAAGTGATGGTGAGCCTGCCGCGAGCCTGTAGTCCTCGTCCGAGAGGGGGACTTAGGGCGTTACCGGCCCTCCGGAGTATGGAGCGTCGGACCAGGCGCACACGCTCCATCATCCTAATTCAAATCCCATGCCTTTCAACATCCAGCGTGTAGTGGCTTTGTCAAGAGCCTCGCCACGTCCCGTAAACCCCCTCAGGTCCTGGCAATACGGCATGAACCCCGCCTTCTTCCGAACCTGCTCGTTCATTTCCTCCGCGTACCACAAGACAGCTGCTATGGCATTCCGCATCTGGGCTTTCGTCGCACCCTTCCCGTGCATCACAGCATCGCGAACCTCGCTCGCGGTGTCCAGGTCCGCCTGAGCTCCTTTGGCCGGATACACTCCAAAAACGATCTTGAACTTCTCCCGAAAGCCCTCGCGTGTAATATGGAACGCATCAATGGCCTTGTGCGCCAGGCCAGACTCGGCCTTGTGGATCTTGCGAAGCCCACAATACAGCGCCATGTTCTGGCCGAGCTCCATCCTGGCAAAGACGTAACTGAGACACACATCGAGAGGAAACTCAGCCAGCAATGCGCTCAGGTGTGGGAAATACTGCTGAACGTCCTCCGAGCAACGCTTGTACTCTTTGACGAGCCCTTTCCAGGTCTTGATCGTCTTGTTCACCACTGTCCCCCTAGAGGTAAGCGGTCATTGTCCTTCACAGTTGGCACGTTGCCGGCATCAAGAACGACGCCGGACAGCGGCCCGCTGTCCTTGCGACCCGTATCAGCAGCAATACCGCTTGTCTGGCCATCTCTCGTCGCTCAGATCCTCTATCCGAATATCTTCCCCACGTACCCAGCATCATCGAAAAACAGAATGTGCTTCCCGGCGAAATCCTCGTGGGTCCACGCGCCGTCGCCGTAGTAGTCCCTCGCCGACTTCGGAACCCATCGCTTCGCCCTTAACACCATGGGATCGACCAATAGCATCCCTCTCAGCCTTCTCCGCCTCCGGCCTCGGTCCCCGTCACCTTTGCCACGTACGCCTCTAGCAGCGCGTTGAACATCTTCCCGTGATTGGGCAGCTTCAGGTGCAGCAGCTCGTGGAGCACCGCCTTCGCCCTGACTTCGGCCGGCTGCCGGAGCAGCGCCTGGTCGAACGTGAGCCGCCCGCGGCTGGAGCAGCTCGCCCACTTCCTCTTCATGCTGCGGATGTGGATTTCCTTCGGCTGCACCCGGACCATCCTGGCCAGGGACATCACGTGCTGCTTGAACTGCTCGGCGGACATCATTCCCTGCCTCCCTTCAGGGCGGCCATGACCTTCCCGCAAAGCTCGGCCAGCTTCGCCGCATCCGATAGCCCGCCCCTGACCAGGCTGCCGTACAGGGCCTGTTTGACGCCCCGCTCCTGGCGCTCGCTCCTGGCCCAGTGCGGGTGCTGTTTGAGCACGTCGACCATCTCGTTCGCCACGCTCTCGGGCGCGCCCACGCCCTCGCGCTTCAGTATCCAGAACACGGCGAAGGCTTCCGGCGGCATACCCTTCTCGGCCTGCTGCTTCCTCGCCGTGTTGATCTCGGCTATCAGCTCCTTCAGGCTCGCCAGCGTCTGCTGGGTGGTGTTTTGCCGTTCCTTGTACATCGCCGCGATCATCTCGGCCCGTTCGCCGATGGAGATGAGGTACGGCTCCCTCGCCGCCCTGTCCCGCACCGCCTCGAGGATGCTCTTCAGCAGGTTGAAGACCTTCTCGGTGTCCGAGGCGTCGCTGTCCTGTATCTTCTTGAGCGTTTGCTCGTCGATGGCGTAGACCTCCAACGCCGGCCTTATCGGCCCGCTGTCGGTCCGCTCCTGCACGAGCCGGGCCGTCTTGCGGGCGAACTCCCGGTCCACTGACGCCCCCGGTTCGTAGGCTTCGCGCACGATGCGGTACATCCGGGCCAGCGTCTCGTAGTCCTCGACGTAGGGACGCAGGAACGCGTCCGGCGAGAGGATCTCGTACACGTCGGACAACTCGCGGAAGAACCGGTAGAACTCGTGCCGGACCTGCTCCTCGCGGAACCGTTCCAGCACGGCCTCCACCGCCTTGTCCCGCCGCTTGCCCTTCGCGAGGCTCAGGTAGTCCTTCTTCGCCCGGACCATCATGCCGGCGAAGTGCTCTTTGAGCACGTCGATGTCGTGGACGATGCCCTCCACGTCCGCCGAGTCGAACGCGAGCGCCTTCTCCAGGTTGTCGAAGATGCCCACGAAGTCCAGTACGAACCCCGACGGCTTCTTGCGTCCCTCGTCGTCCTCGTAGGGCCGGTTCACGCGCGCGATGGCCTGGAGCAGCACGTGGTCCCGCATCGGCTTGTCCAGGTACATGCAGTAGAGGATGGGCGCGTCGAAGCCGGTCAAGAGCTTCTCGGTCACGATGAGTATCTTGGGCAGCGCGTCCGGCTTGCGGAACGCCTTGCGGACCTTCTTCTCGTCGGAAGGGGCCAGATGGTAGGCCTTCAGGCCGGGCGGATCGTTGTGGGCCGGGCTGAACACGACCTTCGAGTACTCCGCCGGCAGGTGTCTGTCGAGCTCCTTCTTGTAGAGCGTGCAGGCTTCCCGGTCTACGGCCACCAGGAACGCCTTGTAGCCCATCGGCTCGATGGTCTCGCGGAAGTGAGTGGCCACGTGCTCGGCCACCCGCTTCACGCGGTCACGGTTCTTGAGCATGTTCCGCAACGTCACCGCTCGCTCTAGGACGCGGTTCAGCTCCTCCACATCGCTGACGCCCTCGAGCTCCGCCAGGTCGAGGAACTCCTTCTCCAGCGTTTCCCGGTCCACCTGCAGATCGTTCGGCGCGAGCGTGTAGTGCAGAGGCACGGTCGTCCCGTCCTCGATGGATTCCCCGATGCTGTACTTGTCGAGGTAGCCGCCCGGCGGGTCGTCCTTGCCAAAGGTGATGAACGTGCCCCGCCCGTACGCGGTCTTGTCGATGGGCGTGCCCGTGAAGCCGACGTACGTCGCGTTGGGCAGGGCACCCATCAGGAAGTTGCCCAGGGCACCGCCGGTCGTCCGGTGGGCCTCGTCCACCAGGACGAACACGTTCTTCCGTTCGTTGACCTTTGCCGGCATCCCCTCGAACTTGTGGATCATCGTGACGATCAGCCCGCGCCTGTCCTGCTCCAGGAGCTGTCGCAGGTGCCGCTTGCTCCGCGCCACCTCCACCTTCTCGAAGCCGACCGCGGCGAGGTTGTTGAAGAGCTGCGTCTCCAGCTCGTTCCTGTCCACGAGCATGATGACGGTCGGGTTCTCGAAGAGCGGGTTCTCGATGATCTTCCCGGCCGCGATAATCATCGTGTACGTCTTGCCCGAGCCCTGCGTGTGCCAGACGAGGCCGCGGCGCTTCCTCCTGTCCCCGGCCCGCTCCACGACCTTCTGCACCGCCCGCATCTGGTGCGGCCGGAGCACGACCTTCTTCAGCTCGTCGTCCTCGCGCGTGAACAGGATGAAGTCGGTCAGGACCTTCACGACCCGCTTGCGGTCCAGAAACGCCTTGACCAAGGCCTCGAAGTCGCCCCCGGCCTCCTCCTTCCAGTTGAAGAGCCCCTTCCTGGACGTGCTCCACGTCGCCCCGTAGAAGAACCGCACCAGGTGGGTCAGCGCGTACACCTGGAGCATCGCCAGCAGTTCCGGCGTCTCCCTGTGGTAGCGGCGGATCTGGTCCAGGGCCTCCGCGATGCCCTCGACCTTGTGGGCGGACTTCGTCTCGACGATGAAGACGGGCACGCCGTTGACGAGGAACACCACGTCGCCCCGGTTCGTGAAGGAGCCGTTGCTGTAGCTGAACTCGTCGGTGACGTGGAAGGTGTTGTTGTCCACGTTCTCGGCGTCGATGAAGCGGACGTTCCGCTCCCGCTTCTCGGAGGGCACGAAGACGGTCTTCAGGCCCTTCAGGTACTCCCACGCCTGGAGGTTGCCTTCGACCGTCGGCGGGATGCGCTCCAGCCGCTTGATCAGGTCCTCGGCCGCGATGTGGTCCACGAAGCCGGGGTTGAGCTTCTGCATCTGGCTGACGAACACGTCCCGGAAGACGAGGCCGGTCTCCCCTCCCCGCATCCGCAGGGCCTCCTCCCGCGGCACGTACTCCCAGCCCAACTCGTAGACGACGCGCCGGCCTTCAGCCGTCTTGTAGGCGGTCGCCCCCTCGCAGGCGTAGTCGATGATGGGCTGCTGCACCGCGTGCCTCTCGCCGCCGAGCTTGCTCACGTTGCCGCCCCCTCTTCGCCACAGCCCGACCGAAGGCTCTCCAAGAGCTCCACGATTGTCCTATTCTGCTCGACCAGCTCCGGCTGATCCTCGAAGTGGTAGGACACGTACCTAACGCTTTCGCCGACCACCCGGCTGTAAAAGTAGCAAGCGTTCCTATCCGTAGCCGGGCTCGGCCCAATGCGCACAAACGGCAGCACTTCCAGGGCGCCGCTGTTCCCTTTCTCGATGAGGTAGGCCTTCTGCGTGTCCAGAGGGACCGTCGTCTCAATAGCCACCTCCTTGAACAGCGGGTTCGATCCCACGAGGAGGTGGACGCCGTTGTTGTATATCCCGGCACTGTACTTCGCGCCCTTAGGCCGCACGAGTAGCGTCGTCTCGAACGCGTCCCCGATGACTTCCCTGACCCGGGCCAACTGCTCTTCCAGCAATACGCGCCGCCTCTCGCCCTCCTTCTCGCCCTCAATACCTCCATGTCCCTTCCAGAGGTTCCGGTACTGACACGTCGCGTCAAAAACGTCGCAAAGCCTCTTGTGGCTGATGGTGTCGAGAAGCTCCGTCCCCGTTCGTCTGAACATGTACAGGCACCGCTCGCGCGCGCCCTCTTCCTGCGACGACAACTCACGGCGAACAGACTTCGCCAGGGACTTCCACAGGTTGACCCATGTGCCGAACGTGCTGACCTCGAGCCCGCTGGCTCCTTCCGCCCCGAACCACGATGCCCGGTTGCGCTCGAAGAAGTCCCGGTCGCTCCAGAAGGCGCTCAGCATCACCGCGGCCAGGAACTCAGCGAGGCCCTCGAAGAACCTCAGAAGGTGCTCGTTCTTCAGGTGAACGTCGCCGTCAGCTACGTAGCGTCGAAGGATCGATGCCAGGGGAAACGGGAGCGAGTCCACCCATGCCTCGAAGTCGTCTTCGCGATTCAGCGTCTGCAGGGCCTTGTGGACTTTCTCGCATTGGAGAGGGCTCTCCCACAGTGTCGTTTCGAGCCTCGCCACGGCCGACCGGAGGTTACTGATCTCCGTTTGCGTCTCCACCGCTCTCGCTTGCACGTCAACCGGGGGCAGGTACAACACGGCCTCGGACAGTGACCGCTTCGTCAGCTTCGGGATGACCGAGCCGGACAGAAGGCTGCCCCGGGTCAAGCGGCCCAACTCGGAGTTGAAGAACCTCGCAACGTACGGGGCCAGCGCCCGGCCCTCGTCGAGCACGAGCTGAACGTAGTTGTGCGGCTTGATCCTCAGGCCCGACAAGGCCGAGACGGCTTCGGACGTCCCGATCAGAGGAAGATAGACGGAGTTGGGCCTTTCTTCAAAGCCCTGCTCAGACTTCCGGTCGCACAGGTTGGCCTCCTTGGCCACCTCGGCCAAGCGAATGCCAGGCAGGCCACTACGCTTAACGAGCTTTTCCAGGCGATCTTCAAACTCCAGGGCGCCGTACGACCGGAATGAGCCGGCGTCGACCAGCCTGCCCAGCGACACGGCTTTGCCCTGTCTTCGCTTCTTCCAATTCGCCAGAATGGGCCTGAAGTCGCGTTCCGGTGAGAGTTCGGCCACGAACAGGGAATCCGGCTTCGTGCGGCGCAGCGCGACGAGGTTCGTCCGTATCTGGGCGACCGGGCTGAACGCGCCGGCCGGGAACGCGAAGACCGCATCGAGGTACAGGCCGCACTCGGCCAGTGCCTTCCGGACACTTCCCGCGGCCCTGTCGAGGAAGAACCTGTCCGGCACGACGAAGAAGGCGGTGCCTCCCTCCGCGAGAAGCATGGCCGCCTTCAGGATAACGAGCTCGGATGCGTGGCCCCGTACGGTCAGCTCGCCTTCGCTGGTCGCGATCCGAACTTCCTCCCGGGGGCCGGCCAGGAACGGCGGGCAGCTCACGACGACGTCGAACCGCTCTCCCTTCTCGGAGAGTGCGTCCAGCTCATCCAGGGGTTCGCCGGTCTTCCACGAGATGCCCCTATCCCCTGCCAGTAGGCGTGCCACTTCCACTTCGGCCAGGGACGGAGTTACGGCAACGGCCCTGGAGACCTTCGCCTTTGATGCGACTTCAGTGACTAGCTCCCCGATTCCACACCACGGATCGAGGACGCTCAAAGGTCCCGTGCTCTCCACGCAGGCCGAAAGGAAGGCCGGCAGGATCTCCGGCAGATAGAAGGTCCCCACGGCCGCCATCGGCAGTCTCCGCGCAGCCTGGCGCACGTCCGCATAAGTGGGCGACAAGCCCCGCCGCTTCGCCTCGATAATGATAGGTCCCAGGTCGGGCCTCTGCCCTCGGCCGCGCATCTCTTCGCACAGTTCCCACAGGCCGTTGCGAGTCCTGCTCATGCCCCAACCTCCAGGTCGTTGACGCGGATCTTCGCCGTCATCAGATCGCTGAGGAGCGTGCGGAAGAGCTGGTCGAGGGCCGCCCGTCGACCGTCTTCAGCCTCTATCCTGCCATCAATGCGCATCAGAATTGCGGAGATCAAACCTTGTTCCGAAAGTGACGGAACCGGAATCTTGGTGCTCGTCAGGTCACCCTTGCGTACGTGCACCAGCGCTGCCAGACCATAGGCCTTCCCCTCAATATGAGCCGTCAGGAGCTTCAAAGCATGAAACAAGAAGTCACTGCTGACCGCATTCTCGGACTTGATATCAACGCGGAAGATGTGCTGGTTCAATACAGCAGTCTCACCCCACCAGATGTGAGGCCCGAAGGAAGTGCCCTTGCTCCCCGACCACGAAAACAGCAGGTCGCCCCTGTGGATGACGACCTCCGTATCAAGCGATCCCTGATAGTAGTTGAAAGAAGCGAATCGGCTCTTCAGGTTCTGTATGCGAGCTATCGGGATTCCCGATTCCATCCAGTCCTGAGCATTGTAGGCCTTCCCGTTTCTTAGCGTGACCAGCCCCCCCAAGCTAATGGTCCGCCACCCCTCAGGCACCATCCCGATCTCCGTCTCCTTCAGTCTGACGTTCGCGGCGTCGCCGACTGGAACCGGCCCGTAGGTGAAAAGGTGCCGCATCAGGGACTTCTTGAGCTCCCGCAGGGCCGCGATGACGGCCTCAGTCTTCTCCTTTGCCTGCTGCACCGTCGAGAGTACGGCGGCTATCTTCTTCTGCTCGGGGAGAGGGGGGATTGCTATTATCTGGTCCTCAAGGAATGGCTTCTGGATGCTTGGCAGTGTGGTCTTGGCATGCTCTCCAGAAAGCCGGTGAACCTGAAAGAACCCGTAGAGAAACCGAGGGTCAACGGGTCTCCGCCATTCGAGGTAGAACGTGGTATCCGACGGCCAGCATGGTCCGTCGGTGAGCCAGACCTTCCCCGCCGTTCCCTTCCGCCCAATCACGAGCGTGGGATGCTCAATAAGAGCCACATCAGCGTGGGCGAACAACCCTCCGGAGCCAATCACCGGGTACGACCCTTCCGCTTTGGGCGTTGACTTACCATACTTGACGGCAGCGATTTGTCTGAGATGCAGCGTCTCCCACTCCTCAGGCAGGGGCCCGAGTTCTGTTATTCTGTAGCCTTCCGGGATGTCGGCGGCTTTCTTGCTCATACTTCCAGCCCCAGGCCCCGCAGGACCTCTTTGAGTTTCCCGTCCGCCTCCGCCTGCTCCTCCTCGGCCCCGCGGAGCTGCACGACAGCGTCCTCCAGCGGCAGCACCTCCTCCTGGTCGTTCTGCGCGACGTATCGGGACGGGCTCAGGTTGAAGTCGCTCTTCGCCGCGTCCGCCGTCGTGACGACCTTGCAGAGCGCTTCCTCGTCCTTCCACTTCGCGAAGGCCTTCGCCACCTTCTCGACGGCCTCGTCGGGCAGATAGTTCTTCGGCGTGCCCTTCTTGAACAGCTTCGATGCGTTGACGAGCAGAATCTCACCGGGCTTGCGCTTCTTCCTGTTGACGACCACGATCACCGCCGGTGCGGTCGTGTTGTAGAAGAGGTTCTCCGGCAAGAGGATGACGCCCTCGACGAGGTCCTTCTCCACGAACTGCCTGCGGATGTCCCGCTCCTTGTTCGCGCCGGCGTTGCCGCTGCCGCGCGAGACGGAGCCCGTGTCGATGACCACGGCCATCCTGCCGCCTTCGTCCAGGGACGCCAGCATGTGCTGGACCCAGCCCCAGTCGGCGCTGCTGGACGGCGGGTACCCCAAGCCGAAGCGGCCGTAGGCATCGTTCTCGTAGGTAGCCTGCGGGAAGTCCTGGTTCCACATCGGATTGGCGGCCACCAGGTCGAACTTGCGCAGCGAGCCGCCCTGACTCGTATACGCCGGCCGGTTCATGGAGTCGCCCAGGGCGATCTGCGCCTCCATGTCGTGGATGAAGGCGTTCATCTTGGCCATGGCGAACGTCGAGTGCAGGATCTCCTGGCCGAAGAACTTCAGCGGCGCCGCCGAGGCGTCGTCGCCATGCTTTTCCTTCAGCCGGAGCAGGCACTTGATGAGCAGACCGCCGGAGCCGCAGCAGGGGTCGTACACCTCGTCGCCCGGCTCGGGGTTGAGGATGCGGGCCATGAGGACCGCGACCTCGCGCGGCGTGTAGAACTCGCCCGCGCTCTGGCCCGAGCCTTCGGCGAACTTGCGGAGCAGGTATTCGTACGCGCGGCCGAGGATGTCGGGCTCCACGTCGCCCAGGCCCAGCCTGTGCACGCCGAGCACGTCCACCAGTGCGTGCAGCACATCGTCGCCGACGATCCGCTGGCCGGCTGTCGTGGCGTTAAAGTCCACGATGTCCACGACGCCCTGGAGCTTGGGGTTCTCCCTGGCTATCGACCGCACCGCGGCCGTCAGGTACTCGCCCAGGCCGGTCGTCTTCTTCGCAATCCCCGCCCACCGGGCCTTCTTCGGGAGGTAGAAGCGGACGAGGCCGTGGTCCTGACTCAACAGCTTCTCCACCATATCGGCGCTGCCGTAGTCCTTCGCGAGACTCTCGATCTCGTCGTCGAACACGTCGGAAAGGCGCTTGAGGAAGATGAGTGGCAGGATGTAGTCCTTGTACTTCGGTGCGTCGATAGGCCCGCGTATCTTGCACGCCGCCTCCCACAGCCAGCCCTCCAGTGTCTTCACGTCCAGGTTACGCTTCGTCGTCGCCGAGGGCCGTCCGTTCGACGCGGGTGACGGTTTGCTCCGCGAAGCCCGCCGCGTCTTGCCCCGCTTGCCTTTCTTGGCCATGCTGATCTCCCATCGAGGGTGCCTGCACAACCGCAGAGCCCCCTTCAAATAATTGGCGGGGAAACATTATAAACGGCACGGCCGGAGGATGCCCACGATTTCCCGCGCGGGCCTCAAGGCATGCGACCCGAAGTCTCCTCGCACGACTATGGGGGTTGC
>Ga0272441_10005764_pt1 | contig 21257 bp, 33 predicted proteins | sample SSMProp6N_FD_193582 | JGI IMG/M metagenome (GOLD analysis project Ga0272441, IMG submission 193582) | Marine sediment archaeal communities from Little Sippewissett salt marsh, Falmouth, MA, United States - SSM-Prop-6N | ecosystem: Environmental > Aquatic > Marine > Wetlands > Sediment ...
TCGTCATCTTCAGCCTTTACAGATTCCGAACTATCATCATCTGTATTGTCTTCATCAGATGCCTTAGATTCCTTCTTTTCTTCTTCATCTTCTTCATCTTCTTCATCTTCTTCCTCGTCCTGAGAATACAACTTCTCAGTCTCAGAAAAACGACCAAGTGCCCTAGAAAGAGCATCGTTTCCAAGCTTCATGAAATCACGAGCTTGTTCTTCAATAACGTCCTCGTCTACCTTATCGCCAAGTAAAAGCACCGCAAGCTTCACTGACTTAGAAGCAGCAGAACGAATACTAGCAACCGTAGGAGCAACACCTTCTTTAGAAATACCAAAACCAATGTCATCCCTCTTATCTTCGCGCCACTCAGTACGCATGTCTGGAAGTGGGTGATTCACAACTTCCTCCCAGTTATCATACTGATCGCGTTTTTTAAACTTACGACCAGGTTGACCAACTGTACCAGGATAAGGAATGTTATCTTCAACAGCCTTTCTTTCTTTAGCACGTCTTCTATCGGTAAGCCTAACTCTTGCCATTATAAATTCCTCCTTTACTTTACAGAAGCCAACTTCTTGGTTTCTTTATCCAACGCAGAAGAAAGCTTATCTATTCTCAAAGCAAGATCCTTACGACCAGACTTCTCAAAATAACTTGCTACCCTATCAAGTCTACGCGAAGCCTCTTTAAACTTCGAAACCTTAGCTTCCTTAACAGAATCCTCGGTAGGAACCTTCTTGTCCTTCCCTTCTTCTTTCTCTACTTCATCAAGATAATCCTGTGTAATCTCATCTTCAACACCAGGTTCATCTTCACTGCTGTACATACTCTCTAGTTCCAAATCAAAATCTTCATCTTCTTCCACCACATCATCATCTACAAAAATAAAATCATCCTCCACATCCACTTCCTCGTCCATTAAATCATCTTGAGTTAAAACTTCATCAATTTCGCCTTCTTCCATTAACTCATCATCATATTGACCAAGAAGCTTTTCCAAACTTCTAACCTCCTCGTCAAATGACTTTCTCCTAATCTTCCTTCTTGCCATAATTAATTTCTCCTTTCCTCGTATAGAAAAGTACCCTCTATTGTAGAAAAAAATATAAAAAAATTATTACAATCGAAGTTTGCAACTAACCCCAACGAGACAATGGGTTTAAATGAAAAATAAAAAAAATTACCCCCTTTGGGGGCATATACTTATATATAAATACTTAATACACAATAACTTATAAAAACAACTATATATTATTTTATCCGTATTTTACTTTTTTAGCCATATCATACATCAATTTTATGTTTTTATCCCACGCTTTTGACTCTTCTAGTTGACCATTTCGATATAATTCATCTGATATTGACTCACACGCATCACCCATTAACGTCAACATCAATCTTGGTCCATGTTTTAAAAGATCCTGTCTTAACCTATCATACAACCCTGCTTTTCGTGATATAGATGCTGTTTTTTTATTATCATATACAAACTGTATATCTCCTCTAAATTTTAAGGCAACTTTTTTAACCTCACCAAAAGTAGGAAACTCACCCGCTAGGTTGGGTTCTGCATATTCATCAGCCTCTTGATCAACATATTCTGGTTCATAAACAAACTCAGCAACATAATAACCATATGGAGTAGTTTTTATACGCCGTTGCCAAAAATCTTTATAAGCATTAAAATATCTTTTAAATATAACCAACAAATCACTCAATATTCTTTTGTTCGTACTTGCTATTTCTACAATTCCCCTTCTAGAATTAAAAATCATTTGATCTGGCTTTTCAGTCTCAGCAGAAACTATCCTATTAACAATAGAATTTATCTTTTTTGCATCATCATTTTGTAATTTTTCAAGATCAGAATTTACATTGCCCTGTTCACCATAGTCAGGACCGTTCCTTAGTGGTTCTGATAGATTATGATATTTCATAAACGCTTCATCGTTTTTATATGGTATTGATCCTCTTCTTGTCATTTAATTAATCCTCTGTAATGTTTTTCTTGAAATAAATTTTGTCTTACCAACACTCAACACATTTCTATCTTTTAATAACGCCTGTTGTAATACCTTTACCGGCATTGCTGTTTTTTCTGGCATTTCTATATTTTTACGACGAGCTTCTTCAAAAATCTCTTCCAGTTCTAAATATGAATTGACCGAATCCAACACTTCTTCTCCGAACAACATCCACGCATTTAAATCAACAGATATTTTACCATCATTAATTCTCTTAGCCAATCTAATCAACTCTCTTGCAATTCTTCGATTATCCATTGTTAAACCCTTCTATATCATTCCTAACACTAACAACCATGATGGAGCGCCAGACGGAGAAAATCCATCAGGCTCAACTCTTTTACCATCTATTGATTTTGCAACACCATCCATCATCCATTTTTCCATTTGTCTTGGAGATGGTGGTTTTGGAAATCTATTCAACAACCTATATCCTCGATCTGGTGGAACAACAAGTACTCTTCCTTGAGAATCTTCCATTTTAATCCAATAAGGATATTTTCTAGTATATTCAACTACTGTAAACACAGTACCTTGTTCAAACTCATTATTTTTTGTCTTAGTATCTTTTTTAAGTACATATGATTTAGCCGAAGATATTTCTTTAGCTATTTTAATAAGCTCTTGAGATATTTTATTAACCACGCTTCCTCCTATATATCAGCAAGTTCAACACTTAATTCTACCGCAACAGACTTTAGCCACTTATCTATTTTCTTCTCATATTCCTTTTCAACCTTTCTTGTCTTTGCATAATCTCCTTCGGCATATGCATCTACAAGTGGTTCTCTCCATGTATCTATTTCACGAGGAACATTCAAATATCTAGCAGGATAAAATCTTCTACCATTTGGACTTATAGAAACGTTTCTTTCAAGTATTGGAATAAGAACAAGTATAGTATCTCCACTGTTAAATGTTACCTCAAAAACCTCACCATCATTATGTAGGCTTGCCCAATTTGTTTTAACTACTTTTGGAACACGTCCAGAAACTTTTTTTTGCTTGCTAAACATATTAATATTTTTCTTAATTTTATTTACAGCTTTAATTACAGACCGTTCAACATCCATATCTTTAGCATTTTCTCGCAAATCTCTTAAATCATGATTTTCTGGAAATACAATAATGTTTGTAGTAACTCCATTTTTTATATCATAATAAGGAGGTACTATTTCAACCATTATTCTTTCTATTCCAGAAATAGGAGAAAAAAATTCAATAATGGGATTACCACCATATCCCGACAACACAGGACTAGATTTTATTTTAAGTTTATTAGCAACAAGTTTTGCCATCTTCTTTTCATCAATGTCAACGTTTGGACGAATTCTTACTATTGATTCAATCTTTCGAACACGTCCAGAAACTTTTTTATTTGCCCAATTAGCAACTCTATCTACTATATTTTCTTCCAACTGTTTTTTTATCTCATCTCTTGTAATATTCAAAACAACTCTACCATCCTTGTCGGCAACACGAACCTTGCTTAAATCACTATATAGATTGTATATATCTTTATTGGGCATTTCTATGACATTAGCTACCTTCTCAACGCCTATATCACTAATAAAATGATTCAACACAGCACCGGTAAATGCAGGTCTTTCAACCCAACTGGCTTCAATAAACTTCATGGATTCAGAATCTCCAACTCTTTCTCCATTACTATTTTTTATAGTTCTTCCACAAAGTTCTGCAGTAATTCTCTTTATACCATTTTCATCAGTAAAATATTGACCTATTTCATTCTTGAGATGTATACAAGTATCTTCATCATCTTTTATTTCTTTTCCACATCTACTGCACTGAACGTAATTTGCCAAACATCCCATACTTAGAGTAGATAACTCACCACTAGCTATTTTACTTACCAAGTCAGTATGTTTTCGATCTGTACCAATAAGTATATCACAGAAATATACATCTGCTTCTTTGCCACTCTTGCCTTTATATTTTACCGGTCTTAATACAGCATCGAATATTTTACCCTTGGATAATTCTGGAACCTGAACGTGTTCGATGAAATTATCAGAACCAACAAATGACCTAAATGTAGATAACAACACTTCATTAGTCCATGCATTACCATTGCTATTTACAAGTTCATCACACGGAGGTTCAATATAATAACCATTATCGGTAGTTTTAACAGATGCAACTATAGTTGAATGAGTAAATAGATATCCGTCTATGTCAATCTTATCCCAATCAAACTGGCTTTTCAAATCATGTGCTACTTTTATATTACCCTTAATAGACTTCCAATCTCTTTTGGGGTTAGATAATATATTAGCTATGGGCAAATCAAGACTAATCACTTTACTCTTATCACTTGCTCTTATAAGACATTTATTATCCGTACAACGTCTCATTAGTTCATACCCCTTTATGTTTCTATTATAGCATCCCAATTAACACGAGAATATTTAATAACCATGAACTATATCTAATAACTTTTTAATACCTCGCCTAACAGATGATATGTTCTTTAATATTTTATTAAATTGCTGCTGATACTCAAAAGACAATTTTTGATCTTTAACACCTGGTGTATATTCTTCTAAGTGCATATTATCAAGAATGGCAATTAAATTTGCCAAATGATTTAAAATTTCTTCTTTCTCTTTTAACATTCTCTTAAGTGCTTTTGAAGCATCATGTCTAGAAGATATTCCCTTAGCTATTTTAACTAACTCTCTTGCAATCGCTTTTCTATTCATGGCAAAATCCAATCCTTTCTAAAACCTAGTTCATACCCCTTTATGTTTCTATTATAGCATCCCAATTAACACGAGAATATTTATCTAATAGATTATATCTATCAAGATACTTCCTTACACGATCCTCACCAAAAGCATCTACCATACCTTTAATCGGATCTTTCATAATTAAATCATACTGCCTTGATGATATTTTGACCATTCTTGTAGGAACCATCGAACCACCAAGAGGATAACCAGTAGAAAAGAAATATTTACCCCTAGGATGCATTTCTATACAAATAAAAAGATTTTTATTATATAGAGACTCGGAAGGATAATCTTCCTCGGGCCAACTTGGATACATATCGTGGTATTTCTGTGTTAAATCAGTCCATTTTCTTAATTGCGATGGGGTTTTTGCTGATACTATTTCTTTGGCTAATTTAACAAGAGCCATTGCAACTTTTTCACTGGAATATTTTTTCTCAACATCCTTCAATTTTTTACTTGTCTCCACTATTTCGCCCCACACCCCTTTGTCCTTCAAAACACTTTTTACATCATCACTATTTTTTTCTGGTTCTTCAATATTAACCTTCTGTCTTGATTTTTCTTTTGTATCAACGGAAACACTCTTTGGACCATCAACAAAAACCCTTGTCTCTCCTTTTGTTAGATTATCTCTTTTGCCATATAAACTATCAGTTAACTTATTGACAACTTGAGACTTTTCTTTTCTTTTCTTTAATCCCTTTCCAATGCCCTTAACCTTCTCTTTAACCTTTTCCTTAAGAGTTTTCTTTTTCTTAACGGTGTGTTTGCTTTTATCTGCATCTGGATGTTCTTGCAAATACTTCTTATATTCTTCCTCTGTATTAAATTCAACAGATACTATTGCTTTAGCTAATTTAATTAATCTATTTGCAATATCCTTATTGGTCATTGTTATCTCCCCAACCTAAACCGCTTAAAATTACTCGTCTTTTTTCTCTAGCTTCTCTTTTATAATAATATCTAGCTTCTCACCAAGATATCTTCTAAACTCGGGCATCTTTGAAACAATAATATCTTTAGCCTTTTCTTCACTAAGTCCCGGAACCTTTGCCAAGAGTTGTAAAACAGCCTTGTTAAACTTCTCTTCAGATTCTACAGAAACATTATCAATTTTTAGCTTCTTATATGACCATTCTTCCGCATACGCTATTGCATCATAAGCATACTGTTCTACCAATTGTTTATTGGTTTCGCTTATTTCAATACCATATTTCTTTGCCAGCTTATTAAGTAAATTTATAACAAATCCAGAAATGACTATTCCAAGAACATACCAAATCTTTTCCCATCCCATCTGAACCCATGTATCATTCGCATCACTAGCAAATACAAACGCACACGCAAACAAAGACAACATTACCGCAATAGCAAGTATCTTTCTCATAACAGACCTCCTATAAAATATAGAATTAAATTTAATACTATAGCTAAATTAAACTAGCTCTGATTGTACTTATTTGAATTATAAGCACTCTTAACAGGATCACGCTCAGATGTTCCCTTGCCCATTCCTGGATCATTAAGATAATCAGTATCAATCGTAGGCTGAGTTTTACCACCAACAACATTACTTGCAAAAACTCTTGCCGGAGATGCTACCTTATTATCTCCATAAAAAGAAATAGCCTCATCTTCACGAACTCTTCCTGCTGTCACCGTTTGGTACGCTTTTGAGTACGCCATAACTTCCTCCTATACAACAACTTACACTAAAATTAACCCCTAATTCCCTTTAAACTACATTAACTTATCGGTTGTTATTTTCCAACCACAATCAGGACACACATAAATCTTAGTACTCTTTGTAAAAGGCTGTCTCTCTGCCTCTCCTTTACATCGAGGACATATTACAACATCATTATCTACTTCATATCGCGTTCTTTTATATGTTCTGCCCTTTTCTACATGATATGCACCACGTCTGCTTTTTAACCTAGCAGAAGTTCTCGGACCTTTCTTAATTTCCTTTCTGTTTTCCTTTGATAAATCATTAACCAAATTTTGAACTATCGTATATCCCCCAGGTCTTGGATTTTTAACTCCATGAGTCTTTGGATCTCCAACAAATTGCTCATCTCCCTTGGTGTTTTTTTTACCTGCTTTTTTTGGCGGCTTAACTTTCTTTTTACACTTAACACAATACCCTGTTTGACTTAACACCTTGGTGCCACAATTAGGACACTTAAATGTATCAGCAGATATAATATCTTTTCTGCCACCCATACGCCTCACTCCACTAATTTTTCCTATATTAGCAGGCTGAATCTCATCTGGATCATGTTGTTTTAGTGTAACACCAGCCCAATTAACATAAACCTTGTGCTCCGCTGGATTAACTTCTGTAACAACACCATGAACAGCAGCGTGACTTGCATCAATAAACAAAGGAACTACAATATCACCAGGCTGAAATTGTTCCATAGCCCTAGACATTTCTGTTCTACAAAAAGTGCTTCCTCTTCGTTTCATCTCAAAAACCTCCTATGGATATTATAAGCATCTCTATTTATAGACAAATTATAAAAAAATTATTACAACCCTAACCTATCTCAACTTTCCATTTCGGAACATGTTTCCTATCTGTTAACGCCACCTTGCGAATATTTCTTATTGCAAAACTCTTTATGTGCTTATCTTTCATATCATATGCATATAAACATTTTCTTCTTCCAACTTTAAGTCTCCTATATCTATAGCTATAAGGAAAAGCTATGTATTGCTTTACTTCGTTGGTAGTTGTTTTTTGAAATGTAATAACTATTTGAACCCCCCTTAGCGCTGCCTCTCTTATTGCTAAATTTTTATTTCTCTTAGCAAATAATGTTCCTCTTTTACCTATTGGAACACGCGCCCTTACGGGTTTTCTTCTTGGTGCTTTTTCTACCATCTTCTTTATAAAATCAGCACGATTTATTTTTCTGTGCAATAATTGTTCTATATCTCTAGGCATAACACATATCTCCTACAAAAACCTTCTCCTGCCACCAGTGACAGGATCAGTAATATTTTGATTTGGCTCTGTTAAAATCCCATCAGTGATACTTAACCTATAGTTTTCATCCTCATCGTCATCAGTCCATGTTGTAATTCTATCATCTTCATTGTTTGACCACGAAGCACACTGTATTCCATTTCTTTCGTCTGGAACATTTGCTTTAAAGCCTTCTTGAACATTTCTCCTTAGCCAATACAATGCAGTACAATACTCACTGTGTACACACGATGTACATCCCTGTCCTGGTTCCCTAATTGTAGAACCCAATTCAGGATACGGAAAACTTAAAGCCATTAACTATTCCTCTGCTTCAAACACTTCCAATTCAGAAACAATATCTCCCATATAAGGAACAATTGCTGTTTCTAATAAATCGGTTACTTTTTTAATAGCATTTTTTTGCTTATCATTGTCAGCATCAACATTTGGCAATGTTTCATCTAATGTTTGTATTGCCGCAATAATACTATCCACAGCCTGATCTACAATAACCAAATTTTCATCATTATCTTCAGCAATCTTCTTAGCCATTTTTCTCATCCTTTCTCTGTTCATAATAAAACCTACTCCTTATTTGATTTTTCCAAATCTGGATCATTATCCGTATCTTTATCCCTATCAATAGGGGATTTATTTTTCTTTCTTTGTGTGTTTCGCATTTCATCTCTTGATGGTTTTGCATCTGGCTCTTTTGTTCGTCCCTTACTTGTTCCACCAGTATCTTTCATTAAATCAACATCTTTACGTTTTACCTGTAGCCCCCTCTTGGCTTCTTTTTCTGCCTCAAACCCATCCCCAAATCCAGCAGATGCAAAACTGCCAAATCCATCTTCTTCTTCTCCTGAAGATTCTTTCATTTTAACACCAAGGTATTTGGCAATCTTTTCAACAATATCAGTCTTTTCAACAATTGCCCTTCCTGCTTCACTAGAAACCTCCTCAATTGTTCTATTGAATGTAGGATCTTTAACTGTAAACAAATCTTCCTTGATCTCATCATGCAAAGAATCAGGTTCGAGATTAAATATTTCATATATAACATCAACAGGCAAACTACCTTTTTGATAAAGCTGAAACAGGCTATCAAATACATCTCTGTTGTCTCGAATTGTAAGACGATTAAATCCTATTGTTGGAGAATGATATTTTCTTACTCCATTTGCATCATCCTCATACCACCCTCTCGCCTCTGCCATTGGCACAAATAATCTTTTTTCAACATATTTTTTCAGCATTTCTCTTGTTAATAAAAATATAGTATTGAGAACTTCTATTGTAATTCTTTCTCCGCTATATGCTCCTTCACCAGTTAACAACGATCTTGTTACTCCCATAGCTGCAAAAACCTGATTCTCAATTCGTTCATATTCCCTGTCTAAATCAAGCAACCTACCATCAGCACCAAGTTGCTCCCAGTCCCATTCATAGTTTGTTACAACAGAATAATCGGGATCAAGATAAGACAAATCTATTTGTGATCTAAGCTCATCAAGTTCATCAGGAAGCAAATTAGGAGCCGATATTTTATTCTTAGGAGTCATATTTCTACTTGCCAAAGAAAGCTGTGTGTATCTAAAATGCTCTTTTTGAAGCATTGGAACCAATACTCTTTCTAATATAGAAATACCCAAATCCATATATGGTGATTTTCTTCTTGCAAAGTGATGAACAAAAGAACCAGTGCTTGGATCTGTATCCATTATAATAGCGCCATTCTTCTTCACCATATCCTTTATTTCTTTTGGTATATTATCTGCTATCTCTTTATAAAAACTATCTTGCACTCCACCACTTTCTTGACTAGCCTGCACAAGCTTAATCAGCTTCTCGGGTCTATATTCAACACGCTTCTTATCCGAAAATGGATATTGAAACACACTTACTTCTTCAGGAGGCAATATGACTATTTTAGTCCACTTCTTTTCTTTATCATCCCATTCATGGAACGCATGACAATTTCCTATCATATTATATTCCATGAGAATTTGCTGTAACGTTTCAAACAAATCTATATCTTCTATAAATGCATTATAAAAATTAAATATCTCCTCTTTTTGTTTCTGTGTTTGGCCTTTTATATTAGGCATGTTAAGTCTTATTTTAGACATTGGCAAATCAACAAGTAAATCCATTGCTCTGCCTATATAAGCATCGGTACGAGTAAAATACCGATACCACTCATATTTCTCTCTTAGTGTTACCGGCCAATATAATATACCTCCATTTTGTTCATTCATAAGAACAAAATAATTAGGTATATCTCTCATTCCTCCTACTGATTGCATTCCACTCGCATAAGATGTTTTATAAGCACCAAGACTTGATGCACCATAAAATGATTCACCCATAATAGGCAAATTATCCATCATCATACCAGCCGTTCTTGACGATGATCTTTGTGGATTAAACATTGCAACACCAGCAGTCTTTTTAATCCTATTTGCTATTTTAGACTTTATATCATCCACTGGACCAGTTACAACTCCAGGATCTTTTATTCCTGCTTTTGCCATACCAGCCTCTCTTGAAACCTTAGCTTTTCTCTTAGCCATTATTCATTCTCCCAATCTGCTATAATAGTATTCGCACGAATTCTTGAATCCATAACCCCACGACCAAAAGCAAGAAACATTCTCTTAACTCTGTCTAATGCTGCTTTAGCTCTTGGTATATCTCCCAATACTTCTTCAAATTCCCTTATATCTCTAGTAGAAAACTGTTCCAAATCAGAAGATATATCATCCAACCTTGAATTAAAATCTTTTATAGCCATTCTTATTTCATTTATCTCCTCTTCATTCCTTCTTTGTTCTTCTGTATTTCTTTTTCTTGCCTTTCTGGTCTTTTTTGCCTTCTTTGCTTTTTTTATTGTCTCACTCTTTTGCTTTTCCTGTTCTTGTGTTTGCTCATATCTTTCTTTCGCCCGTCTTAGTGCAACTTTAGCTGGATGACCCTCGGGCAAATCATCCAATCCATCATTCTTTCTTTCTCTTGAAGACAAGCTTTCTTCTGCCTTCATAATCTTACTTAACAAACTAGCATCAATACTTTCACTCATACTGCCCTCCTTTTAGGAGATTACGCAACAGCCGCACAACAAATGATATAATTCCCCTCAAAATCACTATCATATCTAGCAACAACATAACCAGTCCAAACATGATTAACGGTCTCTTGTTCAGATGTTGACTTGCCGTTTTCACTCACATATAATTTATCACCAGCCGCATATGTCAATGCCGCACCAGATCCAGGAACATTTCTCTCTGCCTTATTATTTACTTCAAACACATAGAACTTAAAAAATCCAGTCGGAGGAACATACATAGTAACAAGTCTGGTTCCAAGATGCTGAAGTAATCCCTCTGCATCAAAAACAAGCGAATTGCCAGCGTCTATTCCGGTCCAATCAGCATGATTATCTCCACCATCTCTCTGTCTAGTATCTGTAGTCCACATATCACTTTCTAATTCAATAGGATATTTATGTTGTGGACCAGTAATTAAAAATCCTGCTATTGTACCTGTTCCATCAGATATGTCTACTTTTGCAATAGCTCCACTGTTAAACGACGGACTGCCAGTTGCATATTTTACCCATGTTCCAGGAAGCCAACCGTTTGTCAACAAACTACCAGAAACTTCAACGGGAACTTCCTCCCCATCTTTTAGCATATAACATTGATCGCCCATTTAACTATCTCCTCGAACCAATTGCTTTTCTAAGAATCTGCTTTTTAGATTTATATCTTGAATTTCCACCGTGCATTTTACTTCTCATCGCCCTAAATGCTTTAGAGCTAATGGTTGGTGCTTCTTTACTTGATACTATAGAGCCTCTTTTTCCAACAAGAGATGTAATTTTTTTACCCTTTTCTTTATAATTAGAATAGGCTTCATAAACAGCCCTTGCCACCGCATCAGATAGGTCATCATGTGCTCCCCTTAAATTAGGAGCACGTACTATAATTTTGTTTTTGCTTCTTCTTTCAGACTCTAAACCAAATAACTCAGGAATTAAAACAGGATGATTATATAACTCAACCATTCCATCCATCATTAGATTCTTAACAAGTTGATATATTTCATTATTCATTGTATCAGTAATTTGCTCCATCCTAAACTGCTTCAATCCCCTATTTACTAACTGCTCGTGCAATCCATAACCATTCCACTGATCAAACCAGCCACTTTTTATTGGATACCACTTACATAATTCAACTATGTCATTAACAATTTCATCAACAGGAATAATGGCATATTTAGCATACTTATTACAATTAGAATATATAGTATTATCAATTTCCCAAATATCAGAAGACCCAGAATATTGCAAATCAACATAGTCCAATATAATCTTTCTTGTTTCTTCGTTTCTATGAGCAATTGCAATTCCAGTTCCATCATTTTTTAATCCAAGGTCAATTCCCATAAAATATGACACATGTGTTTCACCACGATTGTGCATCACCCGATTTTGTATTTTAATCTTTGCCTTCTCTTCTTCATCAAACCACGATGTTATTGAATCGCTAAACTCCCCACCATACTCACACATAAACTCTGTTCGGTTTCTTCGATAGGCAATTTTAAGCAATTGAGAATCTACATTGGGATTCATCATTGCCGAATACATTTTAAACATCAAGGTGGTATCTTTTTCATTTAAGCTTTGATTATATCTATCCCAAAACGCTCCATATTTAGCATAGGGAGAACTAATACAAACAATCTTACCATCACCACCAAAGTTAGCTATAGATGGAGTAAGAGCACGATAAACTTCATTACCTGCAAATCGTCCTCCGTTATCTAAAAAGAATGCAAACTCATCCATCAATACAACTATATTATTTTTACCACGCAAAGCATTAGATGCACTTCCTCCTGAGATTCCTACAATACTAGCATGTTTCTTTCTTGGAGATTTTTTATCATCATCAGTTTGTAAATTAAAATAGTTCTTTGTTTGGTTAATCATTCTCTCTTTTAAATATGGACAATTCATAGCAAACGAATGTGTAACACCATATAAATCCTTTGCCTGATCATCCGTAGGAGCAACATTCATTACACATATTTTTGTCTTTGGTGGAAAACCATAATGATCAGATGGATCAGGTTTTTTTATAAGCTTATACATTTCATAATCTGATATACAAGCTGACGTTACCGATTTCCCTCCTCTTCGACCAGCCACCACAATAAGTTCTCTAAAATTTTTATCTTCAAACTCTATTGTATTAATTCTTCCTTCATCGTGTAAGAACTTAACAAAATCTTTCTCTGTAAATTTATATAATATTTTAGTATTAAGCATATCTGGAACCTTTACCACCCTCTTGATATCATCCATTGGTAATCCATAAAATGCCTTTAGGATTACTTTTTGAGCGGGAGTGGGATGAAAATTAAGACCCCATGGAGCCTCTACAAACGTTATAACATCTGCTGTGTTATTGGCATCCCCCACCATAAAGGACTTGGTTAATTGAGAAATCATATCTTCTGGCATGTTTACACCTTACTCATTTCTTCATCAAGCTCAATTTGCAATTCCTTCTGCCAATCTGTAAATGCTTTTCCTAGAAAATCAAAAAACGCATCAGATGCATCATCATCATATTTAAGTTCCTTAAATGCATTTCTCACCTTAGACATAAAAAACTTAAATATGACTCTCATACTTGGCGAATCAACATCAACCTTTCTATCTTTTTCATATAGTTTTCTTGTCTGTATTGCTTTAATTGCTTTTTCTAATACCTCGGCTCTCTTAAACGAAACAACAGATGCATCACCAAGATTACCTTGTTCCGACATATATAATTCATTTGCTAATAAATTATCCGTTTCATTTACAACCTCATCCACCAATGCCATAACACGCTCTTCTATTGTTTTATGTTGTGATTGTTCCAACTTCTCTTTTAGTGATTTATGTCCTTCGTGATATTTTTGTAAAAGACTTTTCTTCTTCTTTTCTATGTCACCAGGAGATACTGCAATCGGAGAAGCATTTACTTTCTGTGGAACGTTTTTAGAAGAGGAATTTTTAGACTTATTCTCATTTTCCTCCACTTCGGCATCAATAATAACAGTTTCTTTCGGCATAGTTATAAACCAAAACTATATTTTCATATCAGGAGTAATATCAACATCCAACTGACTATTTTTCTTTTCATCTTCTACATCAACCGACATATCCCCATTCACTTCAACACCGCTTATGGTTTCTGTTGCACTAGAGCCAACAACAACATCATTTGCCACAAGACGCTCATTAACTTCTATGTTTTCTTTATATCCATACTTTACCTGTTCATTGTTTTTATCTACACCAACCTTTTCAGTTTTATTTTTAGAATCCATTATCTTCAAAAAAGAAACCTTTATTTTTTCAAACGGAGTTAGATCACTTGAAATAATAGAAGAAGCATCTTCTTTGCTCAAACCTTCTTCATTAAAAAGCTTATTTATAGTATCAACGGCATCGTTTTCAGTAACATCAGACTGACTCAATATGACCGGTAATCCCAAAGACATACAAACAGGACGAGCTTCACCATCTGAAACTTCATCACCATTAAGAAAACCATCGACGCTATTATTTGATGCTTTTTTTGTTACTCTCGCAATTTTATTTCTTTTAAAAAACATACAATCAGCACATCCCTCGTTTGCCACAACAAATTTTATATATCTCTTAAAAGGAGATTTGCTTGCTATTTTAATAACATCCTTACATTGCTCACAGCCCCTAGCATCCAACGCAACACATCCAATAAATCCCAACTGAGACAAAGATGCTTTTATATCAGACATGTTATTTTTAACCAAACTTTTACCAAATTTTTCTACAAGGCTAGAAACTATACTATCTTGATCCATTCCAGCCATTTGCATTTCCCTTACTGTTCTCTGCATATAATTATTGGTCAAATCCATTTCATCCTTTATAGTTGTTGGATTTGGTTGATACCCAATGTCAACCCCACTACCCTCTCCCCACTCTATTTCCAAATCATCCTTTTTATCTATATCCTTATCTTTTGGCTCATATGTATCATCGCCATCATCAATCCAATCCAAATTAGAAATAGAATTCTCGTTTATAAAATCTTTAAGATCCATTTTGTTTACCCCTCCAAATCTTCTTCGGTTAAAACATCTTCGTCAAAAACAGGCTCAATATATTTTCCATCCTCGGAAATTTTCCACAGCGCCTTTGTAGACTTATGAATTAATAAATTATCACCAGCAGAAACAAATCCGCCCCTTGCTTCTTTTGTGTTACCAATTCTACTAATAAACTTCTTACTATCCTTTATACCATCATCAATACCAATAGAACTGTGCCAGGTAAATCTCTCCAATATATCTTTCATTTTCGACTCCTATATAATTACACAATTACGATACTGCTCCTAATATATAGAATAATATAAAAAAATTATTACTTATATACACGCCTTACAATATTAAGATTTAACGAAATAGTAAAGAATATCTCATATATATCCCACTGCTTTAACTTCTCCATTTTCCTTAAAGCTTTGTTGAATCTATACCTAACACAAACAACATCTTTTTTTAATATTCTAGCTGTATGTGTAAATGATGTAGTATAAAACATTAACGTCAATATATCTAATATATCAGCATGATATTCTTGAGACCTGTTCTTAATAAAATCTAAAAATACATCAAACACAGAATATAAGTAATATATAAACCTTAGACGCTCTTTGATTCTTTTAATATCATAACATAAAGATGGTTGACTTCTCTTGAGTATTTTCTGAACCGAATTTTGTTTTTTACCACTTACAAATATAAGATATAGTATGTCTCGATCTTTATGATTGAGAAAATTAAATATTGGTTCTAAAAGCCTAACCTTATCCGGTGTAAGCTTGGGTATTTTTACCCTTTTTCTTCTCTTGTTGTTCTTACCAAGATTTTCAATTCCCTTACCAATATGATATATTTTCAAGGGTATTACCTATTAAATTAAATCAGAAATCTTATCAAAAATATTTTCTCCAACATATTTTAAATTTTCCTTTTTCATTTTTCTCGTAAAACAATGGGTGTATAACTTAAACAAAACTTCATATTTCTTCTCTACATTTTTTATAATAACTCCATATATATTCTTTAGATACCCACTCCTAATCAACACAACATCACCGCTTTTTAATTGTTTTTCTGTGGTTTTTTGAACAGAAAATGTAAAACTCTTTACCTCTTTGTTAGATATAATATCAGGACTTTTATATCCCCCCAACACATCAAAAACGATTCGACTTTCTATTAATTTTTCTATATAATTATCATAATTATTACATTTAATAAATATATAACTATTATCCAAATCCACATTATCTGACGATATATTTATAAACGCAATATCTAATAGGTCTTTGCCAAATATATCACCTAACTCTTTACGTATACTACCTTCTATGTTTTTTTCATTTATATATCTATTATTAACATCAACACAAATCCAATAATCCATACAGTTTACCACCAAGAAAAACTAAACACCATCCTTAAAATAGAAAACAAACGCCGTAAACGAGAAGATTTTTCATCATTACTATTTTCTTTTTGTAGTGCCCACAAAAGAACAGCTAGTTTAGGATACTCTTTTCCACACAAAGATGGATCTCTAAGTATTTTATTGAAATCATCCAGCACACTCTGTTCTGTGTTTTTACACTCATAACACTTGCACGACTCTGCCATCTCTTGATTATTACACACAACAACAAAACTCTTAGACTGTTCTATAACCTTTGAATTATGACAAAACCCCAAGCGACCATTACCTTTAACACGATGTCTACAGTTATGTTTACAATTAAGATGTGAAACAGAAAGATATTCCAACTTTCTTTGTTTCAGCCTTTTAATAAATTGCTTATCAAATTGCTCTCTAATTTCCTTTTGATTTCTCATCCGAAGCCCTTTCTACGCCATCTATAAAATCATTCAGTTTTCGCTTCGATACAAAATATTCCAACAACTCGTCTATTGCTATATGTTGCTCTCTGCATTCTTTTGGTGATGGAATTCTACCAAGCCTTCTTTTAAACTTTGCATACTCCTCAAGATGATCACCAACAGTATATAATTCTGATATTTTTTTTACCTTAGTAAATCCACCAAACTTATACAAATGATAACTTGATGGAACTATGTCGGGCTTCTTTTTTCTTAATTTAATATATTCCATTACCTCTTTTATATTATATTCATGAATGATTTTAATTATATACCCCAAATCAGTTGGCGGATCTCCAATCACTTTTTTCGGTTCTTCTCCGAAAGCTGCTCGTTTCGCATTATTCCAACTGCCAAATACTTTTTTAAATATATATAGAGTGGGTTTCCTCCCCTTGGCTTTTTTTAATTGTCCTGTTGTTCTAATATCCCTTCTTACTAAAAAATCTATTAACTCCTCTTCTGAATAATTATCAGCCGAGGCATATATCTTCTTATGCTTTTTAAAATCAATACTTCTTATCTCTTCAGGAGAAGCATTCATAAGCCTCTTTACAAACTTACTTATCATATTAAGCTGTTGCTACTGTTTCTTTAGTAATAGGCACTCTTTTCTTATTGTCTTTTTCATTAGACTCAAGAGGGTCAGATGCTTCTGGATTTTCCAACCAATCCGGAACCCCTGCAACTTCATATTCATCAGCATATAACTCATAATCATAAGACAACTTACGTGCAAAATCTTTACTTGATGGTTCAAACCCCCCAGGAGCAACACTACACATTGCATGATATACAGAAAGATTCTTTTGCTTTTGAGACAACGCCGCCCACACATCCCCCATAACCTCGAATATATAAATATATGGATCAGAAACAAGATTATAAGGAAAACGACAGGACGTAACCTTAATTGGCTTCTTATATTTCTTACCCTTAACTGTTAAATAAAATACCCTATCGCTTTCAAACGCAGAAAACATCTTAACCTTACTCACAAGACGCTCAACTATAAGAGGAACATCCTGATTCACTTCCCATTCAATTTTTTCCTTAGCCATTGTTTTCTCCTTTGTTACTCCAAAACAACACCATCAGAATCCACAACATCTATAAAAATATTATTTTCCTCTCCCATTTTTATCTTCAAATTGATTAAAACAGCTTTATAAGGAGCCGAAGAATCCAATGTTACAACAACCTTTTGATCTTTTGCGTTTCCATCTGATTTCCACAAACTATTAATAACATCTCTTATTTTATCAGCCCAAAATTTAATATTTTCTGTTGTGGGAACCTGAATAACCTCCAATATTTCGTCGTATTCTTCTCCTACATGATTATTAATTGACACCTCATCACACACCAATAATGTTTTCATATCATATCCTCCAAAGAGTAAAACACCTACATTGTTATTATACACAATATTTGTCAAGATTTACAAAAAATTTTGGAATGAAATAAAAAACTAAGAGGCTAAAAACTGTATTAACGCCAATAATACAGTAAATACAGTCAGTACAATACCTAACGTCTTATATACCCTACTCATTAACTCATTTTGTTTGTTGGCAATAATAACTTCTATTGAATCATTAATTGCTTTCTTCATAGCATCAACATCTTTAGCCGTCAATTCTCTGTTTTTAACAACTTCCTCGGCTAACTCTTTTATATCTAGCTTGGTTATTTCTTCTCTTTTGAGAACATCATATAACATGCTTTCAACCTTAAGCCTAAACGTATTGTTGGTATCATCTGACATTAAACTACCTCTTTTTGCAAAAGCACAGATGCTTCAACAGCTTGTTCTACAATATCCTTATCTTTATACAATACAGAATCAGGATTGCCCATTAATTCGTTTTTACTTATATAATAATTAAAATCCCTGTGGTTATCGTTAATTACATCAGAAATCATAACTACAGTACCACCAACATCACCAGAAAGCAACCTTCTAACAACATTAGCTCCATTAAATCCACCAAGTTCTGATCCAACTAACATAAGATCAAATTTGCCAGACATCCTATAGAAAGAACCAATATCATTAGGATAAAGAAAAATATCAACAGATAAACCTCTATTTTCATATGTCTTTTTAATTTTTTCCAAAAACTCCATATTATCATCTATAACACCTATTCTATACTTACCCGAATATTTTCTAAAAAACATATAATTTAATTGCCTTTATAATAAAAGTTTCGCAACTTTTATCAATTCACTGGCAACCCTCCTTGAAATTTCCTCGATTTCTTCCGCCCCATCGTTCATATAGCCCTCTTCCTCGCCCGATAGCCTTTGCAATAGTTCCTGAAACTCACCAGCGTGAACTTTTTCTTCGTTTGCTATATCCTGCATTACGGCTTGTACTAAACTGTTATCGGTTGCATCTGCTATTGCTTCGTAAAGATGAACAGCTTCTTGTTCAGCGGCTATACTTTGACGTATTGCTCTTTCGACCTCTCTTTGAGAAAGAAATCTATCAGGTATTTTTATAACAAATGGATCTATAAACTGTGCCACTATTCCCCCTCTGCTTCCGCTTCCATTTTTTTAAGTCTCGTGTAATAATCCTTAATTTCCGCAAGATGATCAAGAGCTATTTTTTCTGCTATCTTCTTATCATTTGTATGTTCCATTTCAACATCTATACCCATTGCCAACTCTTTCGCATCAACATCTTTTAAACCAACGCCCTTTTTATTAGCCAACCCCTGAACTAAAAATGAACCTACATACTTTCCAGCAAGTTCATATATTGTTGCTTCGAAATCATCTACTTCAAACCCGTTTTTCTCTGCCCATCCATGCGTAGCGGAGTCTTTGGGTTTTGGATTTTTTTTCAAAAACTCAACTGCGGATTCTTCAATATTCTTTTTTGATTGCACCATAATACCCCTTGCAATCATCATAATTTCTTTGGCAATTTTTTTATCATCCATTTAATCTTCCTCCCAATATTGATTTGCTATAATAATATCTACCCATCGTTCAGAAGATTCAAAGTCCTTTATTGCTCCTGTTATCATCCTATCTAACTTATCAAACTCAGATTTCCATTTTGAATTTACTTGCCACAAATTATCAGAATCACTTTTGTCCCAAACAATTCTGGCAAGTTCATAAACCAATATATCAACAACTTCATGATCTTCTATCTCATCCTCATCATATCTAAAACCGTCATCTAATAGTTTTCTTATTAATCTTTTGTCTTTCAAAAGTTTCTTTGTGGAATCCTCAATGTATCTTTCATTTAATTCAACCATGTCCCAATCATATTCCAAACCCCAATATCCACCACTTCTGCCAACAACCACAAGTTTCCCCTTTATTGCGCCATCAATATATTCATGTTCAAACCTTACGTCACCCCAAAACAAATCATCCAAAAACGCATCAGTACAATATTCTCGTATGTTTTCTTCTGAAATTCCTGTTTTCTTTTCAACTTTTTCAATTACATCATCCCAATTTGGAAATCCTTCACCCTTAATATTTCTTACAACAACAACATCACCACCATCTCTGTATGCTTGCCACTTTCCTCCGATAGAATCAGCAACCACTTCGGCACCTTCATAATCATCTGGGCTTTCTTCACCAATATTATCAATTACGCCATCTAAAATATCTCTCATTTTTAGTGCCTTATCTACTGCTTCATCAAGAGTCATGCTAGTAATTAACCTAGCTATTTTAACAAGTTCCTTTTGTAATTTGTTCATAACATTACTCCTAAACAACCTTAAACAACTCCATAATTCTTTTATGATTTGCCGGATCTTCAAAACTAGATGGTTCCGAATACTTAACTAAGTTTCCAATAAAAGTTTCTATCATTCCCGCAACCTTCTTTAAATATTTTTTGGTTTCTTTATCCAAATGCATTTTAAGAAGATCATTCTCCAAGAGACCACCCAACACCAATTGTGGATATTGCTTTAGAACATCATACCTACCCTGCTTCATCACATCAAGAACCTTCACAACCAAATTACGCTCTCGATCACTTTTAGGAAAAATAGTTTTCACTCCTGTTCTTAAAAAATCATTTGCTATTTTATCAACAATTCTCTTTTGATTCATAATTCAAATCCAGTAGTGCCTTTAAATTTTTCTAACAAACCATTTTTCCCCGCAAACCTAACAAGATCCAAATATCCTGTTCTTGGCAAAGTAATATTTTTATCTAAACAAATCTTTACCAACTCAACAAAAAATTCTTCAACTTCTTTATTAGATAGCCCATCTTTTTCTTTCAAATCATCAACAAAATTCTTATCATTACAACTCTTTATAATAGCCATTAATGACATATCAGACTTGCCCCTAATATCCTTAAGAAACTTTTTAATATCAGAATTCATTATTTAACTCCTACATCCTGACCAACCATATTTGATTCAGCCTGCACACTAGGATTTTGTATATATACCATATTTCTAGGGTCTATAGATT
>Ga0272441_10005765_pt1 | contig 21255 bp, 8 predicted proteins | sample SSMProp6N_FD_193582 | JGI IMG/M metagenome (GOLD analysis project Ga0272441, IMG submission 193582) | Marine sediment archaeal communities from Little Sippewissett salt marsh, Falmouth, MA, United States - SSM-Prop-6N | ecosystem: Environmental > Aquatic > Marine > Wetlands > Sediment ...
AGCTCGTTCAGATAGTAGCGGCCCGCATCGCCGGTTCCGCTCCAGGCTGGGATCCTGATCGTGATCGTCCCGTCGCTGCCCGGATCGATACTCAGGTAGCGGGCCACGTAGCCGTTCGCTGTGTTGGCCCCGTTCGCGATGACGGTCGTGTCGTCGGGCATGGCACTCGTCTGGACCGTTGCCCCGGCGCTGCTGCCGTTCTCGAACGCGGCGGCATCTTCCAGAATCAGCGTGGTTGTGCGCGCTGCGTAACTTGGCTGTGCGCGGTTCCCGAACAGTACAAGCTCGTACCGCAACGCGGGGTCCAGCGCCGCGAGCGTCAGCCGCAGATCGGACTCAGTGTAGCCAACACAACCCGCGCAGTCGACAAGCCCGCCAAACACCGCATCCGCGTCCGTGCCGGCCGTGGCGTCCGTGCCTTGCTCGGCGTACGGGCCGGCCCCGCCTGCGTCCACGGTCAACGTCACGGGCAGGCAGTCGCCTGTCGCGTGATCCATGAGCAAGCCGCCCTGTTTGCGAGAATAGCGCGTCACGTTCGGCAGGTCCGCCTGCGAGGATTCCCAGCACAGATCGTTGTAGGCCGTGAATTCGCCCGGCTTCACGCGAATGAGCGGGGCCTGGACCGGCGCGCTGTAGGCCGAGGCGCCGAGTGCGTTGATCGCCTTGATCTTGTACCAGTACCGTTGTCCGGGCGTGAGCCCGGCATCCACGAATGTCGTCGCATTCGCCGCTTCCCGTATATCGGCGAGCGTGTACCAGTCCACCCCGTCAAGGCTGCGCCGGATCTTGTACATCGCCTCGTTCGGCAGATCCCGCCAGGAGATTCGCAGCTCGTTCGGACTCAAGGCGTTGGCCGTCAAGCCGGTGGGCGTCGCCGGCACGGCGTCTGGGGTTTCGGCGCGGACCGGGTCGGTATACTCTCCCGCCGCATCGCCGGCAACCGCCCGGATCCTGTAATAGTAGACAACGTCGGGTTCCAACCCGCTGTCGGTGTAACTCGTTGTGTTCGCGCCCACCATGACCGGGTCCAACGTGTCCCAGTAGATGCCGGCCACGCTGCGCCGGATCTCGTACCCGCTCTCGCCGGCCACATCCAACCACGTCAGGCGCACCCTTGTGGAGGACAGCGCGCCGGCCGTGACGGCGCCCGGCACGGACGGGGCCGGCTCCGGCGTCGTGTCGGAACGCGGTACGCAATAGGGACCGCTCCCGGCCCCATTCCCGGCGCGGACTTTGTAGTAGAGCACGGTCCCCGGCACCAAACCCGTGTCCGTGTAGGTCGTCGCGCCCGCGGGCAGCATGACCGAGCCGAGCGTGCCCCAATCGAGCCCGTCCGCACTGCGCCGGACCTTGTATTCGGTCTCGTTCTCGAGATCGGTCCAGCTCAGGCGGATTTCCGAGGGCGAAACGGCGACCGCCTCCAAATTGCGGGGCGCGGCAGGCGGCCCGCCCGACGACGCCGCGGACTGGAGTTCCATGTCCATGACCAGATCGCTGCTGGTCGCCCCGGTCTGATGCACCTCGACAGCCAGTACGTTCTCGCCGGTGCGCAGCTTGCCGATATGCGCCGTAAGGTCGATCGTCTCGTATGCGTCGCCCTCGTGGCTCGAGGCCGGCGTGTTGAAGGTCACGGACCCGCTCCCCATGGATCGACGCGCTACTTCCTGGCCGTTCAGGTAAGCGACAAACCCGTCATCATAGAGCGCATGCAACGTCAAACGCCCAATCGCGGTCGGGTTGTCTGCCCGGAACCGGCGACGGAAATAGGTGGTGACATGCTTGTCGTTCGCCTGCCCGCCGTAGGAGACCGTGGTATCCACGTAGGATTCGCCATAGCCGAGCACCGCGTCGCCGGCCTGCCACGCGCTGTCGTCATAGGTGCGCGCGCGCCACGCGGTGCCCAGATCCGTGCCGGTGTCGTCATAGCGCCATTCCGAACCGCGCGCGACCAGGGCGCCAAGCGCATAGCGCAGCAGGTTCTGGGTCAGCCGCGTGGCAACCGCGTCTATTCCATAGCGCCGGTTCAAGCGATACTGCGAAAGCACAATCTCGCCCTGCCCGAGCCTGTGGCAAACGGAAATGGGCCTGACGTAGCCCATCGCCTGCTGGTCGCCCTTGTCCCGGACCGGCCCGACCGAGAGCGTCGAAGGGTGCAGCGGCAAGAACGCCTTCGCGTAGAGGATCCCGCTCCCGCCGTCCCAGTCGTCGAACAGCTCCTGGCTGAGCCCCTCAAAGATCGGGTGGTTCGTCTTCAACAGCTCGGTAAAGGTGCCGGACCGCCAACTGCGAATCGAAAGCTCGGGCATGAACGGGAGCGGACCCTCTTGCGTCTGTTCAAAACACAAGAGCCGGCCGCCCGCCCTGACCCAATCGCTGATCGCGGCGCCGTTCTGACCGACGGTCGTGTCCAGCGAATACCGGCCGATGATCAGCACGTCCAGGCTCCCGAGCTCAGTGAAATCCTGGACCGTCTGAAACGGGATCGAAAGGGATTCCAGGATGGCGCGAGTACTGGTCGCGGCCGGGTTCGGCGCCGGCTCGTACAAGCCGACGTTGCCCGCCGGCGTGATACGCGGGATCATGTCGGCGCTGTTCCGCACGTTCAGCACATAGTGGTTCTCCGAGACATGGTTCTCCGCGTCGTCCAGCAGGTACAACTCCAGCGGGTACCTACCGGTCGGCCAGGCGCTCGGCACCGCGATCCGCAATGTAACGGTCTCGCGCAGCCATGCCGTGATCGTGCCGTCCCAGAACCGGTCCTGATGCAGCAACGCACCGTTCGGATCGCGTACCTGCACGACCGCGTGGGCTGCCCCACGCGCGCTCGCCGAGTCGTTCATGAGCTGGACCGTGCCCTCCCAGGCACGGCCGGCCAGCAGGTTCTTGTCGTGGATGTCCAAACAGAGGTACGCGGGTTGGTAGGCACGCCGCCACGTATAGAAAGCCGGCGCCTTGAGGAAACTGTCCTCCGAAACGCTCCATGGCTTCGGCAGCCCAAGATACCGGATCGCCGCGTGCAGGCCCTCATGACCGCCGTCCGACCACGGGAACAGATCGTACCACGGCGTGTTGAAATGTCCGCCGTCCACGCAGTCGCCCATGCAACGGAACAGCTCCAGCGGTCGCTTCGCATAGATCGAGTGGCGCTCCCACAGGTGCAGCGGGTCCGTCGTCCAGATCCGGCCGCCGGCCCAGTTCATCTTCAGGCTCAGATACCCGCCGATCTCCGCGATGTCCGACTCCGCGTAGCCGATGAACTCCGCCATCTCCGCATCGCCCCAGACCGGCTTCTCGTACAAGGCCCGGATGTCCGGCGTGTTCGAACGATATCGAGCGATATCGCCCGGACAACCCCACTCGCAGTTGATGGTCGGGATGTTGCCGCAGCGCTGGTTCGACCAATAACGCAGGTTCTCGAAATGCCCGGCCATGTCCTGGTACGACTTGTCGTAGTACCCGTCGTAACGGTGCGAGTCCGCAAAGTCGATCTTGTCCATCGGGTCCAGATGGTCCATGCGCTGCCAGGTCATGCGGCCGCTGGAAGAGGTCCGGGGCCGGTGCTGCCGGTCGACATCGCCCAGCAGATCGTAGAGATGGTTCAGGACCTCCGTCAGGCGCGGGTCCTCGTCGTAGAGCTCGTTCCCTCCGAAATCCCACATCACGCAGGCCGGATGATTGTGCGTCTGCAAAACCCACGCCTCGTAGTCTTGCATGCGCGTCGCGAGCCTGTCCGGATCCAGCATCCCGCTGTCGGCGCGAATGTACTCGTCGTAGATCAGGAACCCGAGCTCGTCGCACAGGTAGTACATCGTTTTCGGCAGGCCGCCGTCGGCGCCGTTGTGCGGACGCGCAAAGTTCACGCCGGCCTGTTTGAAGTTGTGCAGCAGCTTGCGCGCGTAGTTGCCGGCGTTGCAACTCCAGGTGCCGGGGCTCTTCTCGTTCTTGATGCTGCCGAACTGGAAGCCCATCAGCTTGGTCTTTTCGCCGTTCAGGAAGAAATGCCCGTTTCGCGTCTCGCTGCGCCGGAACCCGATCCGTTCCCGGCCCAGCTCCGTGCTGCCGTCGCGCAACGTCAGCAGATACAGATTCGGCATGTCCGGCGTCCACAGCTTCACGCCCGGCGTCTCGATGTACAGACGCTGCGTGCTCTCGCCGCTGTCGAGCTGCGCGGTACCCAGCGAATAGGTGCGGGTCGGCTCGCCCGCAATGTTCACGGGCGTGAGCTCGGCTTCGAACAAGGCCTGCCGCGGCCCGCCATGGTTGCGGACGTGTGCCGTGACGATCAGACCTTCCGGATCGATGACCGGCGCGATCAGCAACGGCCGCGCATGGACCGGCGGCACGCACAACAGCCGGACCGGTTGCCACAGACCGTCGCGCTGCCGCCCCTGATAGCTGTCGCCGCCGGCACAGATGCGAAGCGCCACGACATTGGCCGACTGCGTCAGCAACTGCCCGGTCACATCGAATTCGTGCGCCGCCAGACCCGTCATGCGCGGTCCCAGCGACGCGCCGTTGAACCATGCGTCGCCATAGGCCTGGAAAGCCTCGAGCCGCAACAGCACGCGCCAGCCCTCGCTCAGCCGGGTCTGCCACGACTGCGGCACCTGGAACGATCGCCGGTACCACGCGACACCTCGAAAATAGCTGTGCCCCTCCGTCGCGCCGTCGTCCGCGCTCAATGAGTACGGGACCGGCATGTCCAGCCAGCCCGACGTGCTGACCGACGGATCGTAGTAATGCTCCGTCAAACCGGGATCGTTGATGTCGCGTGTGCCCTCCTCCACACGAAACACTCGCAGCTTCCAGGTCCCGCTCAAATCGTACGCCAACCAGGAATCAGGCCGGAAATCCAGGATGAACCCCGCACGTCCGTTCTCGATCTCCGCCGGATAGTCAACAGCCACGTAGCGCGGCTCAGAAGGCAACGTGTATTCCACGCCCCGCACCGCGAGAACGGAGCCAAGAAATACTGCGATGGCCAGAAAAACGGCGGCGGGGCGATAGGCAGGCAGGCCGGTGGCTACGGTCCCTGGTCTCATCTTCTTTGTCCTCCGTCACTCTGCGTGTCTCCGATTCACCCTCCGGCAGCGCCCTCGACCGGTCCCCGGCCCTCGTCACTGCCGCGCGGAACAACACGCTTTGATTCATCCTGCCGACACGGGGCATACAACATATAGCCCTTTCGGGCCGTTGACACCCCGGCCGGCGGGGCCGCAACCCAACCATAAGTGTTTGCCGGTCCGGGAAAACCGAAAAAAAAGTGAATCGCTTGATGAATTTGGGCGTATGTGCGAGACTCTGGGCATCTTGAGGAGAATCCGCATGATAAGCCCCAAGACCAAGCGACAGGACGAAGCGCTCCGCGAATACGTGGCTCGACTTCGCCGCCGATTTCCGGATCGCATCGACCGGATCCTGCTGTTCGGTTCGCGGGCCCGCGGCGACGCCGGGGCGGATTCAGACACGGACGTCTTGGTAATTCTGCGCGAACCCGACAGAGAGTTGGCGGACGCGGTTACCGATCAGGCCTTCGACATCATGGTCGAGTACTCGGTGGACATCGAGCCGACGATCTTTGACAGGCACGAGTGGGAACGCGTGACGCATCCCCCCACATCTTTTGCCTACTGCGTACTTCAGGAGAGCGTGCCGTTATGACAGAAGCCTTCTCTCCCAACGAAGCGCTCAAGGAAGTGACGAACGAGGACGCCGAGCTGGCGATCCGGCATGCCGAGCAGTTCCTGGCAAGACTGGGCGAGCTGGTCACGGGATCCGACGCCGACCAGTGATTCCCGGACTCCCGACTTCTGCCTTCCGACGCCCGCCCGCCTTACTGCGAAGCTGTAGGCGGGTCCCACTTCTCTTCAGTCCGCCAGCCAGACCCTGCCCCGATAGATGAGCGTGGCATCCCCGCCGCTGTTGGTGTAGACAACGTCCTGGCCTTGCCCGAGCACGTCGCCGTAACCGGGCACGATATTCCACGGCGCTTCGCCGGGCCCGGCACATTGCTCGAGCGCATAAAAGCGACTCAGGCCCTGGTACTGCGAGCCCGTCGCCTCGACGGTCGGGAACGAAACGATGACGCTCCCGGCTCCGGGCACGACCTGTACATCGAAATGGCTGTTCGATCCATTGGCCAGCGTGCCGGCGATGTACTCGTCGATGTTCTTCACGCCATCGAGATCAAAGTCCTCGCCGGGCCCGCCCAGCGTGGCGCTGAGCCCGCCGAACTGGGCGGTCTCGTACTCGTCGTCCATGCCGTCACGGTCGGAATCCTCGCTGCCGGCCAGCGTGCTGCCGACCACAACGGCAAGTTCCGGCTCGATCGTGCAGTCGCCGCTGGTCAGGGACCGGTTGAACACCTGCAGGGCCACGAGATTCGTGCCGGTCCGCAGATCGGGCATCGAGGCGCCGGCCAGAAACACGTTGGTCGTGTCGGACAGATTCGAGGCCGCGAACGCGTCATACGCCACAAACTCGCCGGGCGCGCCGCCGATGTTGGCCCGGACCGCCTCGCGCCCGTTGATCCAAAGGATAAACGCGTCGTCGAACAGCACGTTCAGCCGGACCTGACTGACGTCGGACGGGTCGTCCACCGTGAACTCACGCCGCATGAACACGCTGGAGTAGCCGTCATACATGTCGGACAGGGTCGTGGTGTAGGTATAGTTCGGATCGCCGTAGCCGAGAATCGTCGCGCCGCTCTCCCAGCCCGAATCGTCGAAGGCCGGCGTGCGCCAGGCGGTAGCGGGATCCGATGCTTCCGTCCAGCCCCTGCGAAAACGCCAACTCGCGCCCTTCGCGATCTTGACCACCGTGCTTGGGCCCTCGTTCGCGGTCGCCTTCAACATCAGCGCATTGACATAGTACCGGCCGGCATCGCCGGTTCCGCTCCAGGCCGGCATTCTCAGCAGCACTTCGCCGTCGGAGCCCGGATCGATCCGTTCATAGCGCGCGACCCAGCCGTTGGCGGTGTTGTTCCCGTTCCCGATCACCGTGGTGTCGTCCGGCTGCGAAGTCGTTTGGACCGTCGCGCCCGTTGTGCTGCCGTTTTCGAAACCCGGTGCGCCTTCCAGGATCGCGATGGTCGTTCTGCCCTCATAGCCGCTCACACCGCGATTCCCGAACAAGACCAGCTCGTAGCGCATCGTGGGCTCCATGCCCGCCACGGTCAACGTCAGCTCGCTGGTCGTGTAGCCGAGCAGTCCGGCGCAGTCGACGATCCCGCCGAATACCTGGTCGGCGTCCGTGCCGCCGGCCGGGTCCACGCCCTGACTCAGGTACGGGCCGCTCGCCCCGTTGTTCACTGTCAGCGTGACGTCCAGCACATCGCCGGACTCGTAGTCGACGAGCGCGCCGTTCTGGTTCAAGGTATAGGTCGTGATGTTGTCCGCGGTCTGCGTGTTGGTCCAGGCCAGGTCATTGTAGGCCGTGAACGGGCTCGTGCTCGAACGGTCGGTCTTCTCGCTGACCGGCGCGCTGTAGGCGGACCCGCCCGCCGCGTTCGTCGCGCGGATCTTGTAGTGATACGTCGTGTTCGGGCTCAACCCACTGTCGGTCAAGCTCGTCGCGTTGGCCGCTGCATACCGCGGATCCAGCGCATACCAGTCCAGCCCGTCCAGACTGCGCCGGATCTTGTACTGCGTCTCGCCCGTGACGTCGCTCCAGGTCAGCCGAATCTCCGTCTCGGACAACGCACTCGCGGCAAGACCCGTCGGGGTCGGCGGCGGCGCGGCCGGCGTGGTGGCGTTGACCGGCGTGCTGTAGTCAGAACTGCCGCCCGCGTTCTCGGCTCGGATCTTGTAGTAGTAGGTCGTGCTCGAGTCCAGCCCCGTGTCCGTCAGGCTCGTGGCATTCGCGGCCGCATACCGGGGCGAAAGCACATACCAATCCGTGCCGTTCAAACTGCGCCGGATCTTGTACTGCGTCTCGTCCGCAACATCTGTCCAAGTCAGCAGAATCTCGCTCGCCGACTGTGCGGCAGCTGCCAGCCCGGTCGGGGTCGACGGAGGATCCACACTCGGCTGGGTGAGCACCGCTGTCAGTTCCGCGTCCATGAACAGGTCGCTGCTGCCCACCGAATACTGGTGGACTTCCACCGCCAGGACATTGATACCGGTCACCAGCTCGTCGGTGTGCGCGTCGAGATCGACCTCGGCGTAAGCGCCCTGCGAGCCGTTGTTCGTGTTCGCCAGCGTGTTGTAGGCCGGCGCGCCGCCCGGCATCGCGCCGCGGGCGACCTCCTGCCCGTTCAGATAGGCGACGTACCCGTCGTCGTGGCGGATCCGCAATGTCAGGTTCTGCACGTCGCCCGTCGAAACGCCGAGCGCGAAGCGGGTGCGGAAATATGTCGTGATGTGCTTGGCCGCCGGGTTGTCCCCGTACTCGACTTCCGTGTCGATCAGTGGGTTCGTGTCCGGATAGCCGAGCGGCGCGTTCCCGTCGCCCCACGTCTCGTCGTCGAATGCACCGTGCGCAGCGCGCCAACCCGTGCCCAGGTTTTCGCCCGTGTCGCAGTAGCGCCAGCCCGCCGTCCTGGAAACGAGCACGCCGGAATTCGCCGCGCCCGGCGTGCCGCCGTCGGCCAGGCTCGCGGCCCAGTTCGCGGGATCGTCGCCGAAAAGCGACGGCGCGATCCGCTCCAGCGACTGGCCGTCACCGTCCGGGCTTTCCGGCCACGGGCTGTTGTCGTTGTAGCCGACGCGGTCGACCGTAATCCACGGGATCACACCCTCGTCCGGCGTGCCGGGCCGCCTGAGCCGGATCCGTTCCCCGTTGTTCTGCAGCGCGCCCGGCATCGGCCCGAAGATCCGCACGCCGCCGGGCACGTTCGTGTACGCCGCACGAAACGCGGTCTCGTTCGTGCGCACCACCAAGACATACTCGTACGGCTGCAGTGTCGTTGCCTGCGGAAACTGATAGCCCGTGCCCGACAGCTTCCAGGCGTTCGTGCCGTCGAACAGGTCCTGGCTCGTGCCTGTCCGGTTATGGATCTCGACGTAGTCGTAGAGCCCGCCGTCTACCGCGTGGTACATCACCTCGTTGATCACGACCGGCCCGACGTACGGATAGGCGTTCGGCCCGCCCAGCGTGTTCGTCACGCTCTGCGCCGCGAACTTCGAGTCGCCGTCGCTGCACACGTGGCGGCCAAACGCAATACTGGTCGCCGCCGCCCCGAAATCTTCTCGATCGATGTACCGCATCCGCGTGCCGTCCCAGTGCGTCACGTACACTTCGTCGCCGTGCGAATCCAGGGCGAAGCACGCCGGATCGTTCGTGTCCGTGTTGAAGTCGGTCTCGTCGAACACGACATAGCCGCCGGCCGGCACAACCGTCGGCGTCGGGATCTCGTATTTCTTCAAGACAATATCGTCGTCGCTCAGATACCAGCCCCCGATATCGACGGAATCGTCGCCCGCGTTATACAGCTCGATCGTGTCCACTTCCCCGATCGCCTCGTCGCTGTGCGTCAGCGCTTCGCTGATCAAAACGTTGTAGAACGGGCCGTCGTCCGCGCCCGGCGAGCCCCAGATCAGGTTGCTGCGGCGCCACTTCGCGGGATCGTCCTGCGCGTCGTCGCTGCCCTGGTAGACCAGCGAGTAGCCGTCCCCGTCCGCCTTGCGCGGCCAGCCGTTGCGGTCGTCGTAGCGAACCTCGGCAACCGTGTTGCTGGCGGTGTCGATCAGCCGCACACGCTCGCCGCCGTTGTCCAGGCTGCGCTGGTACTCGCCGAACGGCTCGAACCCATACTGATTCGAGAACACGGCGCTGTTCGCCGCCAGCACGATGATCTGGCCCGCCGTCAGCTCCGCGTCCGGCGCGAACGTGTACTGGATCCCCTTGTCAAACGTCATCTCCGAAAGACCAACGGTCTGCCCGCTCACGTTCTTGAGCTCGATGAACTCGTTGTCGCGGCCGCCAAGCGGGTTGTACATGATCTCCGTGAGCCGGATCGACGGGTGATGCGCCGTGTAGTTGAACGTGACCGCATGCACCGCGCTCCACGTGCTGTTGTTCTTGCGGACACGCGCCTGGACATGCGTCGTCTTCGTCAACGGGATCGGACTCGCGTAGGCCTGCGCGCCCGACGCCTCGCCGCCCGTCCCGTCGCTCTTGCGCGGGTCCGTGCCGTCCGTCTTGTACACCAGCGTGCCTTCCCCGTTCGGATTCGTCATCGTCAGGCTGAACCCGGCCCCGATGCTGCCGCCATGCTGGAACTCCGGCGGCTCGATCAGAGGATAAAGGCCCTGGTTCCGGAACTGCTGCACAACGTTGCCCGAACGCTGAGGGAAAAAGTTGGCGAGCAGATCGTTCTTCATCGGCAGCCAGTCGTCGTCGCGTGTCATCGGGTCGTTCAGATCGCCCGAGAGATGATCGCCGTAGCGCGCCGATTCGCAGACCACCGCGTCGCTGACCTGATCGGCGATCGCACCGTAACGCGCGCCGCAGGCGGAGGCCGAAAGCACGCCGCCGTTGAAGAACAGACGGTACAGCCGGTCGGCAAACAGCATCTTGTAGTCCAGGTTCGCCTTCAGTTCCGCGTGCAGGTCGCCGATGCTGCCCGTCATCGAGATGTCCTTGTCCACCGTGCAGTCGGCATACATCTTCATCGTCACTTCGTAGTCCCAGACGAAGAAATTCCATTTCGGGTCGCCTGCCGTACGGTTGCGCGTCTTGCGGATCGCACGCCAGTTGTTGCCCGAAACCGCGCGGGTCGGCGTCGACCAGTCCAGGTTCGGGCCGTAGACCCCGGTGATCGTGTAGTCGATGAACGACGGGATGTTCAGATGCCCCTGCATCGTCGCGTAGTTGCCCATGTCCGCCAGGTTGTTGCCCGACGCGAAATTGATCATGTCGTTCCAGGCCGTCGCCGTGCCGTCGACCAGCGTGTAGCCCTGCTTCATCACGTCGTAGTCGGCCTCGTCCCCGCCGAAATGCGCTTCGCAGAACCCGTCGTCCGGCCGCTCCGTCGGGTTGTACACGCCCCAGTAAATCCCGTTGATGTACAGGTGCATGAACGTCCCGCTCGCCGCCTCCCAGCCCATCGCACGCTGGGTCTGGCGCCCGAACTCGTCGCGGATGAACTGCGCTTCCGGACGCGAATTCGCATCGTCCGTGCTCGCCGCCCATTTGTCGTTGCCGTTCGCGCGCAGCCGGATCACGTCGTACTCCTGCGCCTGGCCGCCCGGCATGATGTCCTTGCGCAGCCGGGTCGGACCGTACTCGTTGCGGAAGTACAGGTTGAACGAGTTCTTCGTGCCCCACTTCTTCTGGTCGCTGCGGCCGCCCAGCCGGATCGCACAGTCTTCCTGGAAACTGTCGCCGGGCTGATCCGGATAGAGCACCTCGATCGAAGTCGGCCGAATCCACGAGTCGTCACGATACTCCGGATTCGCGTAGATCCCCGTCGCGCTGTCGAACATGTCGTCGTGGTCGCAGACGATCGACAACGTCGGCAACGACGTGAGCGCGTCGCCGATCATCCCGCTGTAGGCCGGCGCGTCCACCACCTGCTGGTCCATCTCGGTCGGACCCCAGAACTTGCCGCCCGAGGTGTCCGGCTGCTCCAACACGTTGTCAATAAAGACATACGTCTGCGAGTCAACGTCCGTGGGCTCATACCCGTCGCGTACCGCGCAGGCCCGCAGCACAACGCCGCCTACCACGTCCCCGTTGATCAGACGGCCCGTCGTGCTGTCCGGATCGATCAGCACCTGTGCCGAACCCGCCGAAGAAAAGCCGCTGCTCGATGTGCGCGGATCGCTGCAGTCCAGCGTGTATTTGATCGTCGCACTCAGGGTCTCCGTCGTGATCGTGCACGTGAACGGACTGTCGTAGAAACCGCGGTCATGACTGAAACGCGTGTCCGAAACCTTCTGATAGCTCTCCAGCTTCAGGTCGAAAAGACAGTCGCCGCTGCCAATCGTCTGGTTGAACACCTGCACGGCAACCACGTTCTCGCCCACCTCAAGATAGTCGTCGGGGTCCGGCAGGTCGTTCGTCGCGCTCGCCGTCCCGGAAACGTAGCCCGATGCAAACGAGCTGTGCAGAGGCTTGCCGTCCGGCGCGTTCTCCTCCCACACACGCTCGCCGTTGATCCAGATGATGAACCCGTCGTCGTAAGTCACTGTCGCGCGTAGAGCTGTGTCACCGTCCACCACGCCGGAGACTGTGAAGGTCTTACGCAAGTAGAACGACGAATAATTGCCCGACATGTCGTCGAGATGCTTGTTCACCGAGCCAACCGGATAGCCGACCGGCGCCTGACCCGTCGACCAGCCCACGTCGTCGTAATCCACCTCGCGCCACGCGCTGCGCGGGTCCGACGCTTCCGTCGTGCCCTTGTGGTACAGCCAGCCGGTAGACGAGCGGCTCACGAGCGTGTCCACCGAAAATGCCGTGCCCGGCAAGAGCAACACAACCGCCACAATGCCCAACACCAAACGGCGCGCCGTGCCGAAAATACTGGTGCCATTCCCTTGACCAACGCCGGTAAGCGTGCTTCCTCTGCTCATCCCATGCCTCCCTTCCACTTAACTCAGGTCCGACAGTATCTGAATACTCAGCAATCTTAGGGCCAACGACCGCAACTCATCCCCTCACCCAAAAACAACAGGATTTTGCATGCTTTCGCGTGTATGGCGGGGGCTGCTCAGAATTCAGAAAAAGAGAAACGCAAAGATGAGACTGCGAGGGGCGCCGGGCTATGGGGTGCATGCAGCAACGAGGTTTGCCGGGCTGTGGGCCGGACGCGCTTGGCGTGATGTTTCGGGATGCCGGCGCGCAGGTTCGCGCTGATTTCCTCAGGGCTGAGCGCGCGGCTGTAGACAGCGACCAGGTAGTACTCACCGAGCCACGGCCATGCTCCGTCAAGCTCCCGTCCGAGCATCAGGCGGTAGCCGTCATCCCAGTCGGCGAAGACACCGGGGAACGCGCCGCGCCTGAGAGGCTTACCGTCGACATAGATGGTGGCTTCGCCCCGGGCATCGCGCGTGAACACGAGGTGTGTCAGGCGCAGTTTCGCCGGCCCCAGTCTACTCTGTAGCGTGGGCATGCCGTTCAGGTCCGTCTCGGTTGTTCGCAATCGCATAGAGAAGAGTCCCGGCTCGCCGGGATCCTCGACCGTACGGCCGATGAAGTTATCTTGCCCGAGCGTGAAGTTCCGGGCCTGCCTACTCTCGGACATGGACACGATGCGGGCCGGGCCGGTCTGGCTTCGAACGGCCGGCTTGATCCAGGCCTCGACGGTGAGCTCATTTCTTTGCCTGCAAGCGCGGAAGATCTTCTCGGCCGGCGCATCGGAGGCGACGACGGTCGGCTCGCGCAGGCGGAGTCCGCCATGCGCGAGGCGGTCGACTGCGCGGACATCTTCGATCCTCAGGTTCAGCGGCGACCCCGTGCCGGAGACATCCCGCACGATCGCGCCGTCCCGCTCGATGAACGTATACAGCGCGATCAGTCCGTTTCGCGCCCGGCCCGCCGGCTCGCCGCTCGCGTCATCGGGTGGCCGCCCCGTCACGTCCGTTCGTCGACCCACGGCAGCGACTTGTCCCGCGGCGATCGGCACACCGCTGCCGTCCGTGCGGTTGACCACATCGACGACTCCCTCGAACATCCAAATACGCGTGGTTGCGCTGTCGACCCAGACTCTGAAGCTCGTGCCCCGCACAACGATCCGTGCGTGCGGCGTTCCCAGGGTCATCGGCAGGCCCGCCTGCTGCGGCGCGACATCCGCCAGCAGCGAGCCGGTCTGAAGCGTGACCGACTTCGAGCGCGCATCGCCGCCATTCTCAAGGACCACTGCGCTCTGTTGCGCGAGTTCCAGCACGCTCCCGTCGGCGTAGCGGATCACCGTTGCCGCGTCTTCCGAGCCGGTCCGGACCACGTCCCCACGCGCAAGTGCCTGCCCTTCGATGGCCGGCCGGTGTGCACCTGCGCGCTGCACCCCGACACTGCCGGAAGCCGACACGAGGGTAGCGATGCCATAGAGATCGCCGCCGGGCAGCGCAAGCCGATCCCACTGCAACGTGATCAGCACGCCAAGACCGATCAACACGACCGCCGCCAGCGCCGGCAAACGCCAGGACAGGCCTCTGCGCCAGACGCTGGGAGCCGGTGCCGGGAAACGCCTGACACGCCGCGCAGTCTCCGGCGCGGGCGCAACTGACGCCGCCTGGAGCTGATGCGCAACGTCCCCGAACAGATGCCATTGCTGGGCGAACGCGACGAAACGCTCCTTGCCCGTCGACTCCTCCTCGAGTAGCCGGGCCAGCTCCGCGGTCTCCGCGCCGCTCAGCTCGTCACGCATATACTTCTCGAACAGTTCCTCGTTCATGTCTCAGCGTCCAAAAGCGGCAGTTGCCGCTGCACGCACACGCGCAACCGGTCACGCGTGCGCGATAGAGCCAGCTTCACCGCGTTCACCGAACGGCCCTGCTGCTCTGCCAGATGCTTGCAGGACTGCATGCGGTAGTAGAAACCCACCAGCAAGTCCAGGGACCCACTGCGCAACTTGCCCATGCAGTGACGCAGCGCTTGCTTCATCTTCTTCAAACCCGCCGCGCTGTCCTCGTCCAAATACGCGTCGCACGCCTCCGTCACCAGGGCCTGAAGCCGTTCCTGTTCGTTCGTCGTCTCTCGCGTGCGCGAACGAATCGTTTCCATGCACTTGTTCCTCAACACGCGCCGAACCCACGCGAACAAATCCCGCACAGGCTCCGCCTCGGCGTCCCTGTTCAGCACCACCAGTACCGTCTCCTGCAAAGCGTCTTCGGCAAGCTGCCAGTCCCGCAAAATCGTGAACGCGTACGCCAGCAACGCGTCCCGGTATTCGAAGATCTTCAGGACCATCGCGTCGTGCTTCTTGTCAGGTGCCACAGACATCGCCGCTACCCTCCATGAATACGTGCGTTTCCCCATCAGAAGGTGTCAAAAAAACCGCCAAAAAACACCCTCCAATTTGCCCGTTCCCCAACCCGCCTCACAACCGCCCTTTGATCTGCCCTTTCATCTTGACGCCGATCCATACCGAATGGTACAATATTTAGTGGTAAAGGTACGGCATTATGAATGCAGCAGGCGGAGCTTTCGACGCGTTCCGGACCTTTCCGGAAATGCTCGGGTATGTTGCGCGCAACTATGAGAATCCGGCCGCGCTGAACGCCAAGACCGACGAGGGTTGGCAGCCGATCTCCACGCGCGAGCTGGTGGGCCAGGTCTGCCGTCTGGCGCTGGCGCTGAAGACGGCGGGCGTGAGCAAAGGCGACACTGTTGCGCTGCTGGCGGTGCCCGGTCCGTATTGGCTCATCGCGGATCTGTCGATTCTGATGCTGGGCGCCGTCTCGATCCCGCTTTTTCCGACGGACCCGCCGGACACGGTCCGGTTCAAGCTCGAGGACGCGGGCGTCCGGCACATGTTCCTGTTCGAGCAGGCGGCATGGCCGGCCGTCGAGAAATCGGCGGGCAGCTTGGCCACGATTTTCACGCACGGCTTCGACGTACCACACAAGGGCAACCGGCGCTGCGAGGAACTCTCGGAGTCACGGTCCGCCTCCGAAGAGGACGCGACCGGCCTTCTCGTGAACTGGTCCGACGCGGTCACGGAACACGATCTGGCAACGATCATCTACACGAGCGGTTCGACGGGCGTGCCGAAAGGCGTAGAGCTGACACACGGCAATCTGATCACCCAGGTCCACGCGGCGCGCCAGAGCTACCCGCTCGAACCCGGTCGCCGTGCGTTGAGCTGTCTGCCGTTGGCGCACAGTTTCGAGCGAATGATCGTCTACTTCTACCTCGCGTACGGGATTTCGGTGTACTTCAACCGTGCGATCACAGAGCTCGGCGAAGACTTGCGCGCGGTGCAGCCGAGCCTGATGACGGTGGTTCCGCGGATCCTGGAGAAGCTGCAGGCGAAATTCATACACGGCATCGAAGAGAACACGGGGCTGAAACGCAGGATCGGCCGCTGGGCGCTCGCGCGTGCCAACGCGCGCGAGCCCGAAGCAGGCACGCCGGGCCTTGCCGACAGGCTTGCCGACCGGCTCGTCTACGCCAAGTTCCGCCAGGCGCTGGGCGGACAGCTCTACTACGTGATCACGGGCGGTGCGGCGACGGGCCCGCCGTTGTACCGGTTCCTCGTGAATGTCGGGATCCCCCTGTATCAAGGCTACGGCTTGACCGAAGCTTCGCCGGTGCTGACGGCGAACCGGCCGAGCGCCAACAGGATCGGCACCGTCGGCACGGCGTTTCCGGGCGTGACCGTCAAGCTCACCGACGACGGCGAGATCATCGGCCGCGGCCCGAACATCATGCGCGGCTATCACAACCGGCCGGAAGAGACGGCAAAGACGATCGACGCCGACGGCTGGCTGCATACGGGCGATTCCGGCGAGCTCGACGCCGACGGCTTCCTCACAATCACCGGCCGGATCAAGGAACTGCTCAAGACGTCGTGTGGCGAATACGTGGCGCCTGCCCCCATCGAACAGGCGCTGGTCGCGCATCCGCTCGTCGATATGGCCATGATTCTGGGTGAGGGCCGCAAGTTCGTCTCGTGCCTGCTGTTCCCGGACCTCACGGGCGTGGCGCACATGAAGGAGGAACACGACTGCACCGCAATGAGCGACGAGGAGTTCCTCCGCTCGCCCGCTGTGGACGCCGCAATCACGGCGCTGCTCGAAACCGTGAATGCGACGCTCGAACATTGGGAACAGATCCGGAAATACCGCTTCGTGCTGAGCGCCCCGTCCGTGGCGGGCGGCGAATTGACGCAAACCATGAAGCTGCGCCGGCATATTATTACGGAGAAACACCTGGATCTGATCGACGAGATGTACCGGGAAGACTGATCCTGCCCGAGGCGAACGAGTATCGGACATGATTTTCACGGAACGGAGATTGGGAAACCATGGGTCACCGGGTATTCAAGACGACGACGACCGTGATGCATCTCCTGGAGAAGGGGATCCGGACGCATATCCATGTCGAGGGCGCTGAAAACATCCCAGCCGGCCCCACCCTCTTTGTCTCCAACCACTTCATGCGGATGGAGACCTTCATTCTGCCATATGTGCTCCAGGACCGAGCCGGCATGGAAGTGCATTCCCTGGCCGATCATTCGCTCTTCCACGGCCTGCTCGGCGACTATCTCGCCTCGCTCGGCACCATCTCCATCAACGAACCGAACCGGGACCGGATCATCATCGGCGATCTGCTCAGCGGCCGCACGAACTGGGTGATCTATCCCGAAGGCGGCATGATCAAAGACAAGCACATCCTGCAGCGGCGCGGCCGGTTCCTGCTCGAGACCCCCATACGCAAGGGCCCGCCGCACACCGGCGCCGCCGTGCTTGCGCTCAAGGCCGAGATCATCCGGACCGACCTGCTCCGCGCGTTCGAGCGCGGCGACGATGCTCTCATCAGCTCGCTGGGCGAGCCCTACGGCGTGAGCGAAGCCGGCCAGCTCGCCCGGAACAGCGTCCGAATCGTGCCGGTCAACCTGACGTATTACCCGCTGCGCGCCGGCGCCAATCCAGTGGCGCAGACCGTGAAGCTCCTCTTCAAAGAGCTTCCGAGTCGTGTCGAGGAAGAGCTCCAGGTCGAGGGCCGCCTGCTCTGCGCCGATTCCGATATGACCATCTATTTCGATGCCCCGATCGATCTGGCTGCGCTCGTGGCCCCGCTCTACGACGCGTGTCTGAAACGATGGCGCCCGCCCGATAGACAGCAACGGCAACGCCGCATCGTGCAGCGGCATCGCGTCCGGTTGACACACCGGTTCATGACGGAAATCTACACGAAAGTCGCAATCAATATGGACCACCTCGTTTGCGCCACGCTGCGCGCGTGCAAGCGGGCGACCGTCAGCGAAATCGATTTCCGCAGAGCCGTCTATCTGTCCGCCCTGCAGATACGGGGGATGCGCGGACGCCGTATCCACTCCTCGCTGCGAGACGAGAGTATCTGGATCGTGACCGGCCTGCCGTTCGAGCCGTTCGAGAACATTCTGGAACAGGCCCGGGAGGAAGGTGCACTCCAACGCGCCGACGGCACGCTACGAATCAACCGCGCGGTCCGCAACGGCATGCCCGACGTGCCGTTCCATGACCGGCGCCTCAAGAATATCACAGCCGTACTCGCCAACGAAGTGCAACCGATGGGCGACGTCGTACGCGTAATCCGCAAAAACGTGAACAGTTCCACGCGCACGCTCCGCGCCAGGCTCGCCGACGAAATACACCGCAAGAACGTCGCGGAGTACGAATACGACTACGACGCGTCCTACGAGGAAGGCGTCAACAACGCCCGCGAAGTCGGGCGGCCCTTCTATCTGAAGGCGCGCCACGCCGGAATCGGCGTCGTGCTCGCGCACGGCTATTGCGCCGCGCCCGAGGAAGTCCGCCCGCTCGCCGAACATCTGCACGCACATCACTGTTCCGTCTACGGCGTGCGGCTCAAAGGCATGGGTACCGCCCCGCCGGATCTCGCGGGCGTCGCGTGGGAGGCCTGGCTGCACTCCTACGAACGCGGGCTGGCCGTGATCCGCAATACCTGCGAGAAGGTCTTTGTCGCCGGATTCTCCGCCGGCGGCCTGCTCGCACTGCTCTGCGCCGCAAGACAACCGCACGCGTTCGCCGGCGTGATCTGTATGAATACCCCGCTCCTGCTCCAGGATACCCGCGCCAAACTCATCCCAACCGTGCTTGCATGGAATAGACTCGCCGACAGGCTCAACCTGCCCGGCGGCGAGTACGAGTACGTCGACGTTACGCCCGAGAACCCGCACATCAACTACTCGCGAAACTACCTGCGCGGCGTCGTCCAGCTCGACCGCCTCATCGCCGAGTGCTCGCGGCACCTCGCCGAAGTGATCGCACCCATCCTCATTGTCCAGGGCACCAACGACCCAACCGTCAACCCCAAGAGCGCCGAGCTCATCGAAAACGGCGTCTCCTCCGACTCGCGCAGACTCGAGCTGTTCGACCGCGACCGGCACGGCATCATCTATCACGAAGGCCGCGAAGAAATCTTCGAACGCGTCGCCGATTTCGTCCGCGATTTCGGAAGGTGAGAACAAGCTCCCTTCACCCGTGTCGCCAATTGACTCAAACGTGTCTCCGTGACTCGATTGACACGATTGACATGATTTGGCGGCGCGCATTGCGCGAATTGCGGCACAAGCGAGCCGATGGCATGATTTAGGTACAGAGGACCCGTCTTCCCAAACAAAAAATCGTCCTATGTGATCCTTTCCCTGCCACATAGGCGGACTTCTTGCGCCGTGCTCTGACCCCACAAAAAAGCACAGGCGCGAGCCCGTCGCCGGGCCGCGCCTGCGCTTTTTTCACACCTCAGATGACGTACTCGCCCTTCTCGATCATCTTCCCGGCGATCTTGCGCCGGGTCTCTTTGACGTTGCCCGGCACATACTTGCAGAACCGGCGGAACGCCATGAGCAGGATGCGCAGCTCGTCGCCGTCGGCCACGGCCGCGGCGCACTCCTTCATACGCGCATCGATCGCCGCCGCGGCCTGCGCCGCGAACACCGTGGCAACGTCGACGTAAGGCTGGGCCGCCTCTTCGCCGGCGTTCGCCGCGATCTTCAGCGCGCGCAGCACCGCGCTCTCCAGCACGAACGTGTCCATGATCGAGTCGCCGACCATGCGCAGCAGCTCCTGCTCGTCCTGCAGGGCCTTGCCGAACTTCTGCATGCCGGCGCCCGACGCGAGCAGCGCGGCCTTTTTCGTGGTCACGACCAGCTTCTTCTCGCGCTCGAGCATCTCGCCGGTCTCTTCGCTCAACGAGGGCAGCTCCGACATCTCCTTGAGCGTCGCCTGCGCGGCGGCCGCCAGCGGCAGCTTGCCTTTCATGCTGCGCCGCATCAGCATGCCGGGGATCAACAGCCGGTTGATCTCGTTGGTGCCCTCGAAGATCCGGTTGATCCGCGAGTCGCGATAGATGCCTTCCATCGGATACTCGCAGCTGAACCCGTAGCCGCCGAAACACTGCACACCCTCGTCGGCCACATAGTCGAGCGCTTCGCTCACGAACACCTTCAGGATCGAGCATTCCACGGCGTATTCCGCGATGCTCTTCTTGAGCTGGTCCTGCGCGTCGTCCGCGCTCTTGTCGATCGAGTCATGGAACTCCTGGAGCAAGCCGGCGGCCCGATAGATCGCGCTCTCGCTCACGCACGTGCGCACCGCCATGTTCGCGAGCTTCTCCTGGATCAGCCCGAATTGGTTCAGCGGCTTACCGAACTGCTCGCGTTGGGTCGTGTACTGGATCGTCTGCGTGATCGCGTCCTTGCAGGCGCCCATACAGCCGGCGGCCAGTTTCGCGCGGCCCAGGTTCAGGATGCTGAGGAAGATCTTGACGCCCTCGCCCTGCGAGCCGAGCATGTTCTCGGCCGGCACCTTTACGTCGTCCAGATTGATGACCGTCGTGGACGAGCCCTTGATGCCCATCTTCTTTTCTTCTTCGCCGGAGGTGATCCCGCCGAACCCGCGTTCGGCGATGAAGGCCGTGAGCTTGTCGTCCTCGGTCCTGGCCAGCACGACAAACACGTCCGCGATCCCGCCGTTTGTGATCCACTGCTTGGTCCCGTTGATAACGTAGTGCTTCTTGTCCTTGCTCAGCACGGCCTTCGTTTTCGCGCTGAGCGCGTCGGTGCCGGCGTTCGGCTCGGTCAAACAGAAAGCGGCGACTTTCTCGCCCTTCACCAGGTCGGGCAGATACTTGTCCTTCTGCGCATCGTTCCCGAAATAGTAGATCGGCAGCGTGCCGATCCCGGAATGCGCGCCGAGCGTGACCGGGAACGAGCCGGCCTTGCCGATCGCTTCGGCGATCACGACCGCGGCGACCTTGCCCATGTCCAGCCCGCCGTGCTTCTCGCTGATCTCGACGCCGAGCAAGCCCAGCCCGCCCGCCTCCTTGAGCAGGCCCTTGATCACGTCATAGTCGAGCTCGTTGATCTTCTCGCGCACGGGCATCACTTCCTTGTCGGTGAACTCGCGCGCCGTGTCCATCACCATGCGGTGCTCGTCCGAGAAATCCTCGGGCGTGAACACCGTCTGAGGATCCACTTCGCCCAGCAGGAAACTACCGCCCTTCACGTAAGGTTCGTCGCTCATTTCTGCTCCTTCTTTCGGCCACTCGCCACCCTCCTTCGCACCGCCCTGCGGTTGGCGCTACGGAGGGGAAGCTGATTACGGATTACTGATCACTGATTACTGATCACTGATTACTGAT
>Ga0272441_10005766_pt1 | contig 21252 bp, 16 predicted proteins | sample SSMProp6N_FD_193582 | JGI IMG/M metagenome (GOLD analysis project Ga0272441, IMG submission 193582) | Marine sediment archaeal communities from Little Sippewissett salt marsh, Falmouth, MA, United States - SSM-Prop-6N | ecosystem: Environmental > Aquatic > Marine > Wetlands > Sediment ...
GTTGTCCCTGTCGCCCCTTCCGGTAATATCAGCGTCGTCAGCAGCAGTCTGCCTTCCAGTGGCTCCAATGCCAGGTGCGCGCGACTCTGTCGTCTTGGTAATTCAAATAGCTTGCTTAAGCGCTTCCCTTTTCGACCACGCCGTATCCTGCGAAATAAACGATTCACGATGGTTCTCCTTGCTCAGGGTGGTTATTAAAACCCGGCGGTTACCGCCGGGTTCAGCCCTCTGATCCTAATGGCATTGTGCCCTTCTTGGCGTCGGCCTCCCTCGTTCGCTCCAGGTTCATATAACACTGGCTCTTCGGATTGTGTCATTTCCATTGCTTCTGTCGCTGTACAATGTTTCACCAGTGATTTAATTCAATATCAGGCTTGATTGAGTATTTTACGTAGGTTCTTTACTGGCTTGCAGTAAGCTTATGTAGGCATGTAGGTAAGCTGGCGGGTCTTTGTTGCTGGTTTGCTTTTGGGCAGCTACTCTGGCGGGCTTCTCCTCATCGCCGCCCATATTCTCTGTCAGACTATCACGTAGTCTCTTATGCTTACTCTATTTATTGTCCCCAGAATACCCCTTCATGTCAACAAAAAAATACCCACGAACCCCCCTCCATATACCCATACATTTAACCCCGAATAGACCGATAACTCTCTTTTTCACAAGAGATTAGGATATATATATTCCGATAACTGACTATTTCTGTCAGTTCCGTTGCGGCAGATCACTGTTTTCTGATTCGGTTTTTGCAATTTTACAGCAGTGCCTTGGCCACATCTACCGCCGTCGCCGCATCTGCCGCATATCCTTGTGCTCCAATTTTATCTGCATATTCCTGCGTCACGGGTGCTCCCCCGACCATAACCTTGGTATCGACGCCGGATTCTTTAATGGCTGCAACTGTCTTTTCCATCATGGGCATTGTCGTTGTCAATAGCGCCGAAAGACCAACTGTTGTCGCCTTGCTTTGCTTAATTGCCTCGACGAACTTCATTGGATCAGCATCGGTCCCTATATCGATTACATTGAAGCCTGCTCCCTTTAACATCATCGTCACCAGGTTCTTGCCGATATCATGCAGATCACCTTTAACTGTCCCCATTACCACTGTTCCGATGGGCTCTACCCCCGCTTCCGCCAGTTTCGGCTCCAGAATTTCCATTGCCATTTTCATTGCCCTGGCTGCTATCAGAACTTCCGGCACATAGACCTCATTTTTCTTGAACGCGGCTCCTACCACATTCATCCCTGCGATCAATCCTTCCTCCAGTATCTTTTCCGGATCCATTCCTTCCTTCAGAGCCTCTTTGGTTACTTCCTGGGCCGTATTCTGATCCCCCTTGATCACTGCTGTCTTCAATGCTTCTAAGTTCGCCATTATTCACCTTTCTTTTCAATATTTTCTATTCAACAACTCTGGGCCGTGCACACCCTGCTAGCCATAGTGACCCAGTATTTTACCCAAACATCTATCTTTCTGCAACCCCCTCCTGATATATTTTGCAATTCCTCGCCCTTCCGCTACAATAGCTCTTTTATAAGCCTAACCAGGGTGAGCATTTAGCCGTTTACCCTTTGCTTTACAGAACTATTTACCTTGTTATATATACCCGCTAACTCGCGTGTCTATAATAAGTTAAAGAATTTTCTTTCTATACCCTAAACTCGAGAACATATACTCTGATTTACCATGTACAATGACATCTTACAACTTGCTTCTAACGCCGCCCGCACCGCCGGCAATCTCGCTCGAACCCAGGCCCATTCTCTCAAGGTCAGTCTCAAATCCGCCGACCAGCTTGTCACCCAAATTGACCGTCAATGCCAGGACCTGATTGTCGAGCAGGTTCGCTCCCGTTTTCCTGATCACGGCTTCATTGCCGAGGAGGGAGATGATGGACACATGTTCAAAATACCCCCTTCCGGCGCTGATGATTTTTGGTGGGTCATTGACCCAATCGATGGTACTCGCAACTTCGTCCACGAGTGCCCCCTTTATGCCGTTTCCATCGGCGTTTTACATAAGGGAATCCCCGTCGTAGGCGTTATTTATGAGCCTAACCTTGACCTCTTATTTACCTCCCAAAAAGACGGCCCTGCGCTCTGTAACGATCGTCCCATTCGTTGTACTGATGAACCCCTTCATAAGAACAGCCAATTGGCTATTTCTGGCAATATTTCTCTACATCTATCCGGTTCCTGCCTCTCCCAAATGATGAAAAAGCATGTCTTGGTCAACCTTGGCTCAGCCGCCCTGCACTATGCCTTTATCGCCCGTGGTTCTTTTACTGCTGCTTTCGGCTGGGAAATAAAACTTTGGGATATCGCTGGCGGTTCTGCTATTTGTGCTGCTGCTGGCGCATCTGTCCTTGCCCCCGATGGCAGCCCCATCTTTCCCCTCGACTGCTCCTCCTATCAGGGCCAACCCCTACCCATTCTTATCGCCCCACCTCCCCTCCACACCCCCCTGCACGACCTGTTTTCCCTTAAATAACTAACTGTACTGATTTTATCGTGTAATCAGATTTCTACTATCCCTTATCCCCCATCCAAAAATTTGGCCCGCTGGAGGTTAGCGGGCCTTTAAGGAGGAGGTTTATTTGCATTTTTATCGAACGAAGCTTTATTCCGAAATCTCTCTAACGGCAACTTCGTTCTTTCTTAAGGAGAGAAGGAAAAAAGTGCGTGTGAATTTATTTTCATGTTTGATCTTTCATTTCTTTTATTATTTCTCATGTCATTATTGATTACGATGAGTAATCTTCGGTGTTCTTAAAAAAAAGAATTTTAAAAAGAATATAGCCAAAGCAGCACAGTTTGATTAAGCTTTTATACGCAGTTTGCGACCGGGCTGATCACAAAACTCACAGATCACCCTAAACTGTAATGTCTTATAGTTTAAGGCTTTGTATCGGCTGACATGCCGGCCGTGTACATGTTATCATCTAAATCAGGAGTAATTTGATTTGACAGACACCGATTATAAAATTGGTTTTATAGGTGCCGGAAAAATGGCCGAAGCCCTTATAGCTTCCCTGCTCACGGGAAAACTCACCACTCCTCAGAACATCATAGCCGCCGATCCTCTCCCCCAGCGGCGTGATTATATTCGGGACCGTTTTGATATTCGCATAACCGCAGATAACAGGGATGTCCTGCTCGCCTCAGATATTGTCTTTTTGGCCTTTAAGCCCCAAAATTTCCCCACCGCCCTTGAAGGACTCACCCCCAACACTCGGCCTGACCATATTATTGTCTCCATAATGGCCGGCGTTCGCATCGAGAACATCCGTAAAATCCTGCCCGGACAAGTTATTAGAGTTATGCCCAACACCCCCTGCCTCGTCGGTCAGATGGCTGCCGGTTTCGCCCCAGCCCCGGACGTCTCTCCCGCAGACCTCGAAATCGTCCGTAATATCCTCCAGTCTGCCGGCTTGGCCCTTGAGGTACGTCAGGAGGATTTAGATGCCGTAACCGGCTTGAGCGGTTCCGGTCCAGCCTTCGTCGCCTATCTTATTGATAGCTTCATTGCCGCCGGCGCTGCTGAGGGACTCTCAGAAGAAGCAGCCCGCAACCTGACTCTCCAAACATTTGCCGGCACCGCCAAATTGCTGACCGAATGGAATCTATCTCCCCGTGAATTGATAGATATGGTCTCTTCTCCCGGTGGCACTACAGTTGCCGGACGCGATATCCTGGAATCCTCCCAGGTCAAACAAACACTTATCGACACAATTAAACAAGCCGCCGAACGCAGCCGTCAGTTGGGATAATAGTTTTTGTGCAAGGCAAGAATTTACAGGAAATTTTTGAGTATAGCTGGATGACTGTCAGCCTGGCAGCCTTGTTATTCTGGCTTCTGCGCAACAAAGGTATCCGTCGCGCCTTTATCCAAGCCCCACATCACCCTTACCCTTTCCAAGTCACGGACATCCTCCTGGTTCTCTTTATATTTTCTATTCCACTATTGATTCAAGACACGTTTTTACCTAAACAGCCCGATGTGGCTTGGCCCCAACGAAATCTCAGCTTGTTAGTTACCATTGCCGGCCAAATAATAATCTCAATTGTGATTATTATCCTGGCCTTTCGGCGCTATCGGCCCGGTTTTAGCAACTTTGGCATCACTTTCACCCATCTCGGTCAAACCTTGGTCCGCACTTTTATTTACTCGGTGGTTGTTTTCGGTTTAACCTTCCTTACCCTGGCCCTGACCGTCTGGATCTGCCAGTTATTCGGTTATGATGAGGAACAAAAACATACGTTTTTAACCCTGCTTGAACAAAAGCCCCCTTTCCTAACTATGTTTTTGTTAATTATATCACCCATCCTCTTTGCGCCGATAATGGAGGAATTGCTTTTTCGTGGGCTGCTCCAGAATTTTTTCATCGGTGTCCTTACCCGGCGACACAACATCTGCCTTATTACTCATTCAGACAACAATGCGAATTCAATTTCCCCTTCATCAAATATACGATGGCAGGGTATTGCCATGTCAGCCGCCATTTTCGCCCTTATTCACCCTTGGCAGCATTGGCCGGCCCTTTTCGTACTCGGATTAGCTTTGGGATATATTTACGAACGTCACAAAAACCTGCTGCTCTCCATTTTTATGCACAGCTTGTTTAATATCCTTTCTTTGGCGGTAACATTGATACAAATTGCCCAAAATGGCACGTAAATTCTTCCCCCTCTATAATCCCCTCTAACTCAAAAGCCCGGTCAGAGTTGTTTTTTAACATACTGCAGACTGATTGTGGCATCCCAGGCATCTTTGCGTTTCACCCGTGCTGGATAGATTGTAACCTGCGTGCAGTTTAATGAATCGAAACTGCGTTCGGCAAAGTCGATAAATTTCGCTATCTGCAGCAGTTTAACCCCGTTCAGTTTATAACTTTCCCGAAAAAGCCATGTTTTGTCTTTAGTGAGTTTGGGATCGAAGCTTTCGATGCGCTGCATTTTAGATTCAGGAATCAATGCTCCCCGTGCACACTGCCGTGCCGATGTGACCCTGTCGTAACTTTTAAACATTGGCGTTTCGCCCAGCTTTTTACGACCCAGTCGCTTCATAATCGACGCTATCGATTGTGCGTTGCGGCAGACTTCTTTTGTCTCTTCTGTTTGCCTTTGTGCTCTTTCTTGAGACCGTAACATATTCACGGTTGAGTGTATCCCCCATATTCCCAGTGCAACCGGTATAATAACCGCCCAGACTGAGGGCCTGCGAAGCATTGTTTTGTCTATATCCATTATTATCTCCTCGGACGAGACTCCTCGGCAACTATCTGTTTAACTTCAATTTGCATTGTGAACGTACGCCGGTTGGTTGGATCGTCGCTTGAGCCACTGCCGGTTTTTTCGATACTGATACTCGCAATTTTTATTTGCGAATCATCCCCGTCCACTGCCTCCCGCAGTTTTTGCAGATCAGCCATGTTTGCCACCGAACCGGTAAAAGTAGCCCCTTTGGCATATATCGAAAGATTATCAATACGCAGATCAAAATCTTCCCCCAGTTTATTAAGCACTTCAAACAATAACCAAAATGTGTTACTTGCCGAATCTGACACACCCCTGGTGTCGGTGACAATACTGAATTTCTCCCTGATATTTCTCAACTCATTTCTCACTCGCCTGGGTATGCCCCGTATATCGCGGGGTAGTCTCTGTCCTTCTTCAGGAAAGGCTATTTGCCACGCATGCAGTATTTCTTGCTCGGTCTTTTTCTCAATCATTTGATATTTACGGCTCTGAGCATGGAACACTAATATGAAAACCAGTAGTAACACCGATACCGAGACCGACAGCCCATACCAGGCCCTTTCTTTAGCCTTTACCAGAGTACGGCACATCATCCCGTCACTGCGAAAGTCACTCTGCTCCTGTTTTTTAAAAGAACTCAATCCTACCCCCGCAGCACAGGCTGCCGTCATATCTGCCTCGCGTAGTTTAACCGCTTGTAGATGATTTTCCTTGGTTATTCCTTGGATCAGGTTTTCATTCAACCCGTTAGAGTGATAATATAGATAAGCAGGCTGTTTTTCATCTGCCAGCGCCCCCAGACTGCGCCGCAATTCTCCGGGCAGGGTTATTTTGACCTCCTCACCCTTGGTATAGGGATAGCTTCGCATCAGTACCGGTCGATGATCTTTGTCCAGAATGAGAATATAAACAGCATCATTCGAGCACGCCACGACCAACACGGACTGTTGTTGCGGTAGTTCTTCCTGATTTTTCAAATAATGCTGCCAGGAGACAAAATCCGGCTCTGCCACCAAAGCATCCATCTTCGCCTGTTCAAACAGAGTAAGTATTTCCTGAAGTTTGTCGCGCGCGGCACTGTGTACCAATAGTTCAGTCTTGACTGAATCTTCTATCTCGGTTTGGTTTTTTGTTTCGCTGCGACGCTGATAACACAAGGTCATTGCATCAGCATCGAGCGCATATTCCTCCTCGATATCATAACGCAGAGTCTGGGCAAATTGCCGCGGATCACTAAATTCACTTTCGTACTCTTGACTCTGATAAAATCTTCCACCCACGCTGAGCATCACAGGACAAAGTTTTCCCCCTGCATAGTTGAGTTTTTCCTTTAGTTCTTCGATTAATGCAATTCTGTCCCCTTCTTCCCATCCACCTTCATGGGCCACTTTCACCGCCGGTCCGATTTGGATATCCGCACCCTCTTTCTCCACGGTCACGGCTGTGATTCGGGCATCAGTATAATGCACACCTAGGCAGCATTTTTTTCTCAACGGTTACTCTCCTGCAAATACGCCTTGTTGAACGAACTGGCCTTTCTTATTCTTATAGATGTTACTCCATAACTTATATTCCGCTCGTCCCAGGCGGGCTCTTACCCGCACCGTAAATGTATCGCTGCTCGCAGTGCCCAGATAGCGGAGCGGATAGACCAGACTGCGCGAAAGACTGTTTATTTTGATAAGAAATCCGGTACTTTTAAACGGCCTTTTCTCGCGATATTCTATAATCTCATCTGCCATTTCCCGGGTAAATCCCAGTGGTCCAAAAGCCGCCAGCATAACTTCCGCACTTGCCCTGTTAATATTGATCTTTTCATGCCCCCATACCCCCAGATAATCCGACAGACTACCCGGTTGATTCTGCAGAGGCATCAGCAGGGGCTCATACTTTGTGTTATTTTGCAACTCATCCTGCCACTCCCTGGCATACATCGTCATTGTCTGGCGAAAATATTTTTCGGGATCTTTCTGTCTTAATTCTTTGGTCAGTGCCCTGCGCGATGACCTTATCCTCCAAGTACTGCCTCGCCTCCTTCGCCCCATGCTTCGGTGATATATGTATCTGTCCGGAGGGGGGATTTTGATATTTTTCTCTATCGACCGAACCAGGGAATCCGCCATGTCGGCCGCTGTTTTTATAGCCTGCAATTTGGCGCTCAATTCCTTTAGCGGTTGGTTTTTTTTAGAATGGGGGCTTTCAATTGGAGAATGAAGTACCCATTGGATTGGCAGTTTACTATTTTCGTCGTATATTTTAATCTCAACTTTGGCAGTACCGACATCCACAGTTTCCCGGTGAAAAAGAAAGGATTCTTTTACCTCCTCTGCCTCCTCCATTAAATCGTATCCCTCGCCTTCCTCCACACTGTTAGGATCAATAATCTGACAGGGATCTTCTTCGATATTTTCTTCTTCGTCCCCAAGTGATGATTCTTCATCTTCCGAGATCGGTTTTATGCTCAGTTCTCGTATCTCCTTTTGCTTTTGCCTGATTAACTGCATCGCTACCACCAGCGCCGACTCCGCCGCATAGCGACATTGGAGTTCCTGTATCCGATATTCACCTGCCCTTACCTGCAGCGAGGTGTCCAGTTGGAACTGTACTATCAGTCCCGCCAGTAATACCAGCATCATCAGTGTCAACAGCAGGGTAAAACCCCGCCGCTTTTGTTGTCTAATAGCCGTTTTCATCTTTATTACGGAGATTGGAATCGTTTTAAGCAAAAAGTTCGGCTCACGCTTTTCATCCGCTCAACATCCGGCGGATCAGTGCGGTAATATTCCACCTCTATATCAATTAAGCTGGGCTCCCCCTGAGAGCTTTCCACGGGCTCTCCTTCCGCATCGAGCAAAAACACCCGGAATGAATGTAAATGATAGCATATCGGCAAATAAACACTTTTGGTCTCATCGCCGGTTTTTGATTCCCGGCGGTAAAGCACCAAATCCTTTTCCTCATTGCGAGGAACCCCCACCCAGTCTATCTGAATTGGAGGCTTCTCATCCTCCTCGGAGACTCCCCAGATCATAGTAACTCGTGACGTCTCGTGTCCGCTGTATGTTGTATTTTCAACCTCGAAATGATTGCTCCCCTGGGCGGTTGTAATCACATCGTTTAGAAATCCGTCCAGACTATATTGAACTGCCGAAAGACGTGATAGTTCTTGTTGAATCGAAGCTCCCTGGACGTACGTCCGGTTGAGGAACAACAAGACCGAAAAACACACTAATGTGGCAATTAAAAGTGTCGCAATTAATTCCAATAATGAAAACGCCGTTCGCTTCACTGGCTCTCCTTTACACCTGCTTACTTTCCAGCCTTAAACGGAACATGGATCAATATCTTCCTCTTCTGTTTCTTCTTTTTCTGATTGTTCCAGAAAATCCAATTCCTCTTGTACTTCCGGGGGCACTTCGCCGGCTTCAACCAAATACTTTAGGGTTTCTTCCATAGTTGGTTCCCGACCCAGTTTTTCTCGCAGTTCTTGATACCACTCGGGTTCTTTATATTCAGGAGTAATTGGAACTGCCACTGCATGACCCGGCATAGGCTTTAGCCCATGCGTTCCGAAGTAACGTACCAGTTCAATCGGGGACATCTCTGTTATCTCCGCCGCTTCACATTTCACTGTAACCTTGGCTTGTATGACCGTATTGCTCAGGTCAGAGTCAGGCACGGCTGTTTCCAGGGTTGTTCGCCTGAGATCCAATTGCCAGCTAAAAACCGGATCAATATCATCCCTGAGTGGCAGATTAATACTGTTTGGCTCTTGAATACTCGCCAGCAGTTCTTCCATATGCCGCTGCGCCACGGCGTATCCCCGTTCTTTTAGACTTTGCACTGCTACTCCATCTACGGTCCGTTGATATGCCAGCAGCATCCCTACAAGTATAATTGCTATAATGGCCATACTCGCCATCACTTCCACCAGCGTAAACCCACCGGCTGAAGTGGTAATCCGTAACTTACCAACAGATTTTATCGCTTTAACTTTCAACTTCCGAAATTATCTTTCTTGCTTAACACTTAACACCTAACTCTTAACACAAAAATACTTTTACATCGCTGACATAATCGACACCTCTTCCAGCGGTTCCGGTATCTCCAGCGGCTTTCGACTCATCTCAACCCGCACAGTCATCCGGTCGCAACGTACCCAGCGCTGCTGCTTATCTCGATCATCGATAAGACTAAACACCAGTGATCTTTCCCACCCCCTAGGCGTAGCCCGCAGTATATATTCACCGGAAAATTGATGTGATCCGTCATCCAGATTTATTTGTTCGATAAAGCATCTGTTCAACCGCTGCTCTGCGATTAGCGGTTCCATCTCGCTTTCATTGTAATATATCTCTTGCTCATCTTCCTGCTCCTCTCCGGCATTCTTATCGAATTCCTTATCTTCCTTTGGATGAAAATCATAGACCGTGTAATATCCACCCATCACGTCTATCACCACCTGCAGTTCATAGCCGTATAATATCGCCAGCTCCGCTGTTGTCCGGAGCGTTCGGGCAAACTGCGCTACATCTTCATCCAGTTGTGCCTGTTGAATTACATCTATCGCATTGGGTATAACAATAGTCATCAGCAAAACCATGATAAAGAACACCAGTACCAACTCGATGAGAACATAACCGGATAACAGCTTTCTGTGTCGTCGGCCCTGATATCGCCGATACTTTGCCATCTTACGGCCCTACTGCTTCCTCTGTCCCCCCTGTAACCTGTATAGCGTAAACATCTGCGTCTTCACCCTCCCCGCCTTCTCGGCCGTCGGCGCCATAACTGAAAACATCGAATGCACCCCTCTCCCCGGGATATAAATAAACATACTCATACCCCCAGGGATCCAGCGGTACTTCGTATGTCTCCAGATAGCCTTCCGGATTCCAACCGTCTATACCCGGATCTTCCACCAGTGCACTTAGTCCCATGGATTCATCCGGATACTTACCGGTGTCGATTTTATAGTGCTTGACGGCATTTTGAAAAATGGCAATCTGGGCCATGGCTGTTTTTCGCTTGGCCTCTGCAATATAATGCACCACCTTCACACTGACCACGCTGGCCAACAGACCTATGATTACCAGTACCACCATCAATTCCACCAGCGTAAATCCGTTTTGCGCTCGCCTGCTATTGTATTTTCTCGCTGCTTGTCCCATTTACGTTACTCCTGTTTACAAATTCTTCTTACTTATAGCTTCTATCTTCTTCTTGTTACAAATTACTTATATCTGCCACTTGTAATATCGGCATCATAACCGCCAGAATAATAAAGCCGATAATCACTGCCATTACTACAATTATGACCGGCTCGATCACCGTACTGATGCGCTGGATACTTATGTCGGCATTCTCTTCCAGACTCTCCGCCACGGTCACCAGCATTGTTTCCAGCTCACCCGATCTTTCTCCCACGGATATCATATGCGCCACCGCTGGCCCTACCACCTTGCTGTCCCTCAGCGGTGTTGCCACATCCGCCCCGGCTATGATCCGTTCCCGTGCCTGCCGCACCGCGTGTGCCATCACCGCATTACCTGTAACCTCCGCCACCACTTGCAGACTGTCGGCCATCGGCATCCCGCTGCGTATCAATGACGCCAGCGTCGAGGTAAACCGACCTACAATATTTTGTCGCATCAATTCTCCGGTAACCGGAATTTTTAAAACAAAACGATCGAATGCCATCCTCCCTTTATTTGTCCCTAGTACCCGCCTGAATAGCCACCAGACGACTGCCAGCACAATCAGAATCAACCACCAGTAACCCAACATAAAGCTGCTGATATCCATCAGCATTTCCGTCACCATTGGCAGTTCCCGTCCGCTGCTGGTCAAAATCCGGGTTATCCGCGGCACCACAAACGTCATCAAAAATATGGTCACCAGCACGCATATCACCACCAGGATCGCAGGATACGTCAGTGCCGATTTCACCTTTGCTTCCAGTCTCTGTCTTTTCGCCATATAGTCTGCCAGCAGATTTAACGATCGCGCCAGATTCCCCGTCGCCTCCCCAACCCGTATCATCGCCACGTATATGGAATCGAACAACATAGGATATTCTTTCAGACTATCAGCCATCGATTCCCCCGCGGTAACCTGGTCCCGGATATTCTGGATCACTTGTTTTAGCTTCTCGTCACTGGTCTGGTTGACCAACACACTCAGCGCCTCGGTCAGTTTCACATCTGCGTTTATCATCGTGCCAAGCTGCCGGGTAAATTCCAGCATCGCTCTTCGACGCCGCCCGGAAAATAACCGACTCATTTTCCAGCGACCTTTCCGGGCCGCCTCACTAATCGGCCGCAATTTTGTCGCATGCAACTGTCGATTGCGCAGCAGATGCCGCGCCGCCGCCGCCGACTCCGCCGCAATGCTCCCTCGGCTCTGCTTACCGCCTTTATCCAGTGCTCTGTATTCAAACGTCGGCATTCAAAAAACTACCTTTTTCTTAGAATTCATCCTGATGTGCCACCCTTAGCACTTCTTCTAACGAGGTCATTCCCTTTTCCACCTTTTCCAGACCGTCCATCCGCAGCGTAGTCATTCCCGATTCCAGCGCCACCTTTTTGATCGCTCCCGCCGTATCCCGCTGGTAAATGCACTGCCTGACATCGTCGTTGACCACCATCAGCTCATATATTCCCGTCCGGCCCAGATAGCCGGTTTTAAAGCATTTTTCACATCCGACACTGCGATACACCTTTTCGAACGCCGCATAATTCAGTCCCAGCTCCAGCATCTTTTGTGAATCGGCCTTTACTTCCTCTTTACACGTCGGACACAGTGTCCGCACCAGTCGCTGCGCTAACACTCCACAAACTGATGATGCCACCAGATACGGCTCCACCCCCAAATCCAGCATACGCGTGATTGCCCCGGCCGCATCGTTTGTATGTAGCGTGCTGAACACCAGGTGCCCTGTCAATGACGATTGAATTACCATCCTTGCCGTCTCCTGATCGCGCACCTCCCCCACCATTATCACATCCGGATCCTGCCGCAATATATGTCGCAGCGAAGTCACGAAGGTCATTCCCTTTTTCGACGCCACCTGGATTTGACTGATTCCGTCCAGTTGATATTCTATCGGATCTTCCACTGTCATGATATTTTTTTCTGTCGCATCAATTCGCTTTAAGAAGCTGTACAGCGTCGTAGTCTTACCACTACCGGTAGGCCCCGTTACAAAGAACACCCCATGCGTCCGATCCAGCAGATGATCGATCTGTTCGAAATCCCGACTGCTCAGACCCAGCTTACTCAGCGAATAGATTCCCGTACTCTTATCCAGTAACCTAAGTACCGTCCGTTCCCCGTGGGCCGTGGGTACTGTACTTACCCGCAGATCTACTTCCCGGGGCCCGATCCGCACACTGCACCGCCCATCCTGTGGCATCCTACGCTCGGCAATATCCATCCCCGCCATCACCTTCACCCGCGATACTACCAGAGGCAATATCCGGTAATTAAGCGTCAGCATATCGTACATAAGTCCGTCTATGCGATATCGCACCAGGATTTTTTGTTCGTACGGATGCACATGCACATCCGAGGCCCTAAGCTGTAGTGCTCGAAACAGAATATCATTGACCAGCCGTATCACCGGCGGTCGATTCACAATGTCTAATAAGTCTTCCGAACTGGCAACTTCATTGATCAGCCCCTCGATATTATTCGCATCTACTTCACCCGCTACGTCTTCCAGCACCGTCACCCGCTGTTCGTACGCCGCGTTAATGGCCGTATTGATTGTAGCCCGCGTCGCCAGAACCGGCTCTACCGCACAGCCTAATATCTTGGCCACGTTATCCAGCGAATAAAGTTTCAGGGGTTCACTGATAGCCACTTTCATCAGTCCCTCTTTCATCCCTGTCGCGATTAGTCCGTGGTGCTGAGCGAATCGAGTCGGAACCTTGGTCACAAATTCCCCCGGCACCTCACCGGGCTTGATCTGCTCCAGAAATTCCAGTCCTAAGGCCTCCCCGAACAAGTGCAGTATTTCTTCTTCCGTCAGCACTCCTGCCTCCAGTAGTGCTACATCCAAACGCTTACTGTCGGCTTCGCTGCGTTCGAAAAACTTTTCCAGCACCTCTGCCTCGTTTGGCCGGGTTTTTCTCGCGATTTCCAGTAATTTCTCTTTTATCATCAATCTGTCATCTCTTAACTTTCGCAGTTCTATATTACGTTTATCTGTGTTAAAGGGCCTTTTGGCAGCCGTTTATATTTTTTTCGAATTTCAGGTAATCACCCGAAAATTATTAAAAATCAGTTATTGCTTTCCTAAGGCCCTTTCTTACAATTATGTCAGAATATCTAATAGGCAAAAGTGCGATAGCGCACCCATCTTGCTTTTACTATTTATTCTTTCTCGTTTACTCATCTACCCTTTTACTTGTTTACTGCTTTAGTATCGGCGTTTTATAATCCTCGTCATCAAGCGCCCTGTTCCTTTTATCCCGGCCCTGTTCCGGAATCCCTGGTATTAGCGACTGTCGATTATAGTTTGTCTCAAAGTCCTTTAGGGCGGAAGTATTTTTTTCGGTCAATAGCTCTATATCTTCGAAGGTCTCCTTTTTGACTATATTGGCCTTGAGAAAAACATATAATACGCCGCTGTTTTCAGTGCGTACCACGTTGCGGAACAAAGCTCCGATCAGGGGAATATCTCCCAACAGTGGAATTTTTTGTACGGTGGTAGCGTCCGTTGTCGTGGTCAAACCTCCCAGTACTATAATTTTATTGTTAGGCACTGTCACCGAAGTGGTCACGGAATTACTCGCCTTGGGTGGCGGCACATTCTCGGTGCCTTCCCCTTCGAAGCTGTTTACCGAAAGGGTAATCTCCAGCTTCAGAAAGTCCAGATCTGCATTTTCCCGGTGTTCACTGATATTGGGTTTGATTTTAAGCTCCGTACCCGCATCTACATAGTCGGCAAATTCGATAATCGGCGTATCAGAACCAGCCGGTATGGTTGTCCGAGTCGTAGGTTTTTCTCGTTTACTGTTGATGGTCGCTTCCTGATTGCTGTTTACTAACACTCTCGGCTTCGATATTACCCGTGCTTCCTGCTGTTCCTGCAGTGCTTCCAGAGCTGCATAGATAAAATCATCACTGAAGAATGCGATCGTCCCACCCGTTCCCGTGACAATTTTCCCCGCCTTGGTCAGCGTACCTATATTAAACGGGGACACTCCGGATATCCCCCGTTTTTCTGACCCGCCGGTCCCTTTTACGCTATAAGACTCCTTCATCGAGAATCCAACCTTGAGAGCATCGTCAGAACTGACCTGCACCAGAATAGCCTCTATCAACACCTGAGGCAGTCGTTTATCCAATGTATCGATAATCTTTTTGATATCTCGATGCTGCTTGGCCGAACCGCGCACGCCAATTGCAAAAATATCCTCCAGTGGCAAAATTATAGGTGCTCCTTCCTTGCCCGGCACAAATACCTGTTTGTCTCCCTGTTGCTCATAACGCTCGGAGTGCAACAATTCCTTAAGGGAATCTGCCACAAAGGCTGGCTCCTGATTTTCCAGTTGGTAAATCTGAATCTCACCCAGCAAATCACAGGGATCGGTATCTATATTCTCCATAATCTTTTCTATGTCGCGCAACTGATATGCCGTTGCCAGCACAAAAAGGCGATTTGTTGTCTCCTGCACTGCCGTGCGAATCTCCGGTTCCTCCAGCCCTGCGATAACTTCCCCCTCTCCCGCCAGACGCGGTTGTTCCGTACTGGGTCCCGTCCCCCCCCTGTCTCCGATAATCGTTCGGCCCCTTTCCGGACCTTCACCCCTTCGCAACCCGGAATCCTCACGTTCCTGTTGGGTTATTCCCAGTTGATCCAGGATATCCAGCACTTCTTTGGCTCCCACGTATTTCGGCTGATAAATCCGCAGTTCCAGTCGGTCGAATTCTCCCGGAGGCACATCCAGCAGAGGTAGTAATTCAGTCACCATATCTATCTGTTCTTGCGTTCCTACGATAAGCAGCCTATTGGTCCTCTCATCCGGCAGCAGCATCGGCCCCTGACTGCCCGTACTTACAAAATTCGAAGCCACCGATCCTTGCCGGCCCCCGTAGCGGCTTCGGCCCCGGCTAGAAGTCCTACGCTCACCGCTAAGACCAGGCATCGTTCGGATGCCCGTCGTCCTGCTCTCTTGGTCCCTACCATACCTGCTGGAAGTACTCCTACTCGTGCCCTCTCCACTGTCTTCGGTAAGGGCCTCAATCAAACTGGACAACTGGTCGGCTATGTCCGATGTTAGGACATGTTTAATCTGGACGGGAATCAGCTTCAGATTGATATCCACATCCAGAATCTTGAGTAACTCTTTTACCTGTTCTATTTGTTCATCGTTACCTATTATAAACATTCTATTCGTACGGACATCGGCCACCAGAATCGGACCGGTAGAACTGGTCTTGATAAACTCTCGTTGATTTCGGTCCATCATTCTCCGCGTAGGCGATTGCGCTGTATTTGGTGATCGTGTCCCTGGTGTCTTTTTTGTCTGATCCAGAGTCTGGGTCGCTGATGCGGTTGTGCCCGTCTCGCCGATTTCCTGCTCCTCTTCCTGCTCCGTTAGCGCCATAATCAGCTCGCTGATTTGATCCACCGCTTTTTCCGCCTGCAGGTGTTCCGGTACCATTGGTATCAGTTTAATTTCTGCCCCCGGTACCGGTATGTCCAACAGGCTCAACAAATCTCTTACCTGACCGATCTGCTCCTCCACCCCCACGATTAGCAACCTGTTCGTTCGCTCATCCACCTGAATATACGGCCCACCGGGCCCCGCCAGGTTGCTAGATGTGGCAGTCCTTCTTGTATCAGTTCTATGTACCGTGGGTGGTTGTGTAGTTTTACCTTTGTCCGGTCTGGCAGTACTGCGGTCCGGACTTTGCTGAACTCCTTTGTCGCCGCCATACATCTGCTCTTGAATTGCTGTCATTAAATCTACAATCTGGCCGGAGACATCTGCTGCCAGGACATACTTGACTTCTATTGGTATCAGCTTGATATCTCGTAACGGCAGTTCTACATCTAACAAACTCAAAAGGTCCTTTACCTGGGTAAGCTGTTCATCCGTACCTACAGCTAATATCCGATTCGTCCTCTCATCCGCCTGCATATACGCCCCGCTGGGGGTCGTCGTTGTGGACGTCGTTACCCGACTACGCGGTCGAGGCGGCGTCGGCTTCTTATCCTTGTCAGCAGCAGGTCCGGCAGGTACCCGCGCTGGCACGGTGGCAGGCTCGTTAGTATTCGACATTTGCGAGTTCAAAGCATTGATCAAAGAGTCTATCTGCTTTATTACTTCACTTGCCGAGACATATTCCACTCCGATTGGCTCAAGTTTTATCTTCGATTTGGGCAAAGGCGTATCAAAAAGACTTAATAGATGGCGGACCTCGTCGATCTGTTCTTCCGTCCCTATAACCAGAAGACGATCACTACGTTTATCCTCCAGCAAAGTAGGCTTGTTTAACTTTGTAACTGTAGGTGTATTCGGCGCAGTAGGTTTTCTTGTGGGAGGTCTTACGGGTCTCTTGGGAATCTGTCGCCTCACAGGTGGTGTGGCGGGAGTTGCCTTCGCCATCGTCGCCTGTTGCTCGCTTAGCGCATTCAACAACACATCAATTTGACTGTGAGCATCACTTGCCGTTATATACCGGGGGACCATAATCTCCAGTCTCCGCTCCGGCCCCGGCACATCTACCAGTGCCAAAATATCCAAAATACGTGTGATCCTCTCAGCATAATCGGTGATAATCAGATAATTAGTATTCGGTATACTGGTAAGTATGGCCGGATCCAAAACAAAATTGGTCAATATTTCCTGGGCCTCTTTATATGTAATGTTCTCCAGTTCTACCATCTGCACCACCACCGACTCATCACCATAATCTTTTGTGGATTTACCCGTAAATATATCGGCCTTTTTCATAACCTCGGACCGTTTTACAATTTTGACAAACGGATCCTCACGCACCATGCTGTAGCCTGAAAAGGACAGAATCGACTCCAGCAGCGGCAGCAGTTCGTTTCGATGTATTTTACCGTGCTGCTGCAGCTTGACCTTACCCGTCGGCACCACCCCATCCGGATAGATAAAATTAAGTTTTAGTTCCTTACCCACCTGTTCCAGCAGCATATTAATGTCAATAAGTTCATTACTGACAGTTATTTTGACAAAATTATCATCGGGCAGCGCCTCTGCTGCAGTTTGCCCGACTGCAGGCTTATCGGTTTTAACAGCTTCCTTTTCGGCAACTGCAGGCTTCTCGGTTACTTTCGGCTCTAACTTTTCTTCCTTGGCCTCAATTTTTGTTTCCGTTGACTTATTTTTCTCCTGTTTGGATGTAATATCAACCGGCGGTCTCCTGATTACATTCCTGGCACCCCTCACATTGGGTGGAGCTGTTATTTGCCTGGAACTTCGTTCTTTCGCTGTAGTATTGGAATCTTTTGCTGGTTGAGACACTTTCTTTTCTACTGTTTTACCTCTTGGTTGTGGTATTTTGCCCACAGACTTTGAATTGGGATTTAAGGTAGTAGGCGCTGATGGCAGCTTCTTAAAATTAGTTTTTGGATTATTCTCCAGAATCTTTTCAACCCTCTTTTGAATCTCCATGAGTTCATTTGTTAAGGCCTGGCATTTTTCAGATTCCGGATCTTTGACCATTTCGTCAGCAAGCTGACCTATGACCTCTTCCATCCTTTTCTCTTCTACGCTGAGATCAGGCCAATTCTGGTCTTCTCCCTGGCTCCCGGTTTCAGCGGATTTAGCGCTTTTGTCGTCCTTTTTCTCCTTTGCGGTCTCAGCCTGCTTGCTCTTATCCTCTTGACCTTCCTTACTCTGATTTTGCTTGCTTTCTGTGCTGCTGGATTTGTCTTTGGCGGCCCCTTCCTGCTCGGCCCGTCCTGTCTCCACTATAGTCCATAATATGATGGTCAATAGAATGCCCGCCAATACCACCGACCAACGGTAAAATGGCCGTAACGAGGATTGCGAAACCCGGAGCTCTTTGCGATCGGCAGATTGTTTCTCTCTTGCCTTACCCTCCACTCCGGGGTTATCATGTCTGTTTGGATTACTCATTTTCAGTCCGCTCCGTAAAAGGTGTATATGTTGATATATTTCCGATATTTCATCTTATTATTGATCCCACCTGTTTTCTTGTGCACCTGCAACGGTCCCGATTCTCATCTTGCCCCTCAACTCTCCTCTGCTGCCGCTGAATTGTCCCCTGAGATGCTCGCTCAGAAAAAAGAAATTCAACGCCTTACCGATAAAGTTCTTTTGCTCCTGGCTAGCCATAAATACGGCCAGATCACCTCTGTAATTGATCCTGCCTCCTCGCTTAACACTGGCTGGCGGGTCGCAAATTTCCTGCTGGGACCTGAGCCGGATAAGGTCGTCCTGGATCGCTGGGATGCCCAATATATGCAGATCTCCTTTGACGACAATCTGCTCAGGTCCACCGCTCGCATAGATGTTGCCATTCGCCTCAGACCAAATCGTGACCCCAAAACTATCAATATCTCTTTTCGATTCCATCGTAAAAACCATTCCTCTGGCTGGCTTTTGTATTATCAGTAATTTTCATTTGTATATTGTTCCATCTCTCCCGAATTTACTTGGCAGTTATTTCTTTTTCACGGGTAATCGGGGCGGAATAGTCCTTCCCGGCCGAGCCGGCGGCTTGATTTCATTGGGCTTATTTTCTGGCGGAATATTTTTTTGCATTTTCTTTAGTGCCTCTATGTCCATCATGGGCGGCTCATTGCTGCTAGCCGTTTCGGTGACTTTCAGGGGATATTCATAACCGTCTCTCATTAAAACAACTTCACCCAGGCTTACCTTGCTAAGCAGATACCCAGCAACTAATTCGCCGTCGATATAAGCCTTGTATTTTGGATCTTCCGGTGTCTTAATCCAGGCCCAGCCCTTATCCGCCCCAACTACCATTGTCCCCTGCAATAAAAATTTCGGGGCCGGTGGTTTGACCTTTGTGTACTTTGTTGTTTTTTCTGTAACTTTATTAGTTTCAACCACTACAGTCATTGCCTCCGGTGTCGTCCAGGGAGTTATAGGCTTGAATTCGATGATTTGTTCACCGATGGGAAGGTCCTCGACAACAGAGCCGCTATTATTCCAATCGGCACCTTTTATGCGCCATTGGGCCTGGGCAGCTACCGCTTCGGGCGGTTCGAGATTAATTTTGACAGAGCCGACTTTCTGGGGTGGTTTTACGGTGTAAGTAGCTTGGGCGTTGGTGGTTTGATCTTTGATAATCTCAACTTTAACTGTTTTTGGTAAGTCCCATTTGGGTAGGGGTTTAAAGGAGACTATCTGGGTACCAACCAAAATATCTTTCTGGTTGTCACCGCTGCTATTCCAAGAGGCATTTCCAACCCGCCATTTTGCACCAAGGGGTATAACTTCATTGGGCTCAATAGTTAGCGTTAAAGAACCGTATTCAGGGGGAGGACGAAGTTTATAAACTGCTGTGAGGTTGATTTTTTGTCGGCGACCTACTTCAATTTTTTCATGCTGAGGAGGTAACCATTCTTTAAGTTCCTGGTATGAAAGGACATGTGAGCCAACTGGAATGTCAAAATATGAACCGCTTTTTTGCCAGGGGCCATTGTCAACCTTCCACTGAGCGCCGGCTGCAAGGGCTTCCTGGGGCTCGATAGTAACTTTGACCGAGCCGACGGGAGGTTCCCAGCGTTGGGAAAAAATGCTGATGGCAGTTACCAGGGGGGAATCCTGATCGTCATCTAACTTGTTTTCAACTATAGATTTAGGAACCTGATCTCCAAGGGAGGCCGAGGTCAAAAGGGATTGATATTCTGAGGAATCGTCACCTGAGAGCAGGGCTAAGCCTATGATTAACACCAAGCCGGACAGTGCTAAAAGGGAGATGTTTATATACCATAACCATTTAGTATTCAATGGTTTACCTCAATCCTTGTGAGAGTAAGAATTTTCTCGTTTCCTTCAAGTTCGGGCTTTTTCCCTGGATCGAAATCACTTAGAACGCACAATTAATACAATTATTCCATTAAGTTAGACTAATATATAGACTTAGGGTTCCCGAAAGATGGGAAAAATTTTTGAGGGGAATAATCGTTGTAAGTCTTTATTTTGGGTTTCTTAAAATGAACGTAAGTGCTTATTATTCGAATGTGATTTTTCGATAAAAAAATTTTTGGAGGGTAAAAATGCTGTGAATTTCGCGTGCAAAGAAAGTGAGTTTTACGTAAAAGTGTTTGACTTTTTATGAAAAGTGTAGTATATTTTATATAGTTTTAATGGGGGCCGATGGGGAATCACTATTTATAGAGAATAGAACACGGATGACACTGATGCGACTGATCTACAGGGATTAAAACTATATAAAATCCGAAGCACGAATTCCTATCCTCCTTCGCTCGCAGCGCGAGCTCCCGTCCTCCGCAGTAAACTGCTACGGAGGATGAAACGGCGGAAAAGAATCCTAAACAAATTCCAATTCCATAAATTCAACTGTTCAAAACAAAATAAATGATGGCCACAAAAAGCGCAAAAGACACAAAAGCAATTAAACAGAAGGTCGCTAAGGGAACATAGAGGAGTCGCAGATCCGGCTTCGCCAATCAGCCTTCGCCAATCAGCCTTCGCTAAGCAGCTACGACGTGACAAGTGAACGCGAATGAACGCCAAGAATATTTGACGCTGATTTCGCAGATGAACACAGATTCTCAAAGGCACAAAGATAATATGTTTCACGCAAAGGCTTGAAGATGTCAAGAGAAGACATAAGATATTTAACCGAGGATTAACACAGATGGACACAGATTTGCTTTAAGGTGATGTTTTGACAAACATCTTGAAATTCAAACAGATGGCGGGCACGGTCCGGGCTACGCTTGCTATAAGACCAAGAGGAAGACCAGTAAAGGCACCCACAAAAGGTGTCTGA
>Ga0272441_10005768_pt1 | contig 21249 bp, 13 predicted proteins | sample SSMProp6N_FD_193582 | JGI IMG/M metagenome (GOLD analysis project Ga0272441, IMG submission 193582) | Marine sediment archaeal communities from Little Sippewissett salt marsh, Falmouth, MA, United States - SSM-Prop-6N | ecosystem: Environmental > Aquatic > Marine > Wetlands > Sediment ...
GCCGGCGAATCGTAGGGGCAGGCCCCTGTGCCTGCCCTGGGCAACTTTTGAACATAATAGTATTGCAGCAGGTCATAAGAAAAAACGCGCATAAAAAACAAGAAGTTACAGGATTGTAGTACGAACGTACACGTTATGTAGGATGGTGCAGCTTTGCTGCCCATGCGGACTCTTGAAAACAACAATAACCGCCGATTTCACGAACTCCGCAAAAAAATGAAACAATCATCAACGCCGAAGGCCTTTTGCCTCCTGCCTTGTGAATTCTCCGTAAGGAGTCCCAAGGACTGTAGCCTACTGTGAGAGCGTGTGTGAGAAGTAGCACGGGCGTCTCGTCCGTGGAAGACGACAAATGACAAGGCCAGGATGGCCCTGCGACTCATGGGCAAGCCTGTCCTGAGCGCAGCCGAAGGGATGCCCATGCTACGATAAATCGACTTCTCACACACGCTCTTAGAATTTCTTTGTTCCCAGCCGGACCAGGGGATATAATATCAAACGGCAGCGATCGAGGAACCAGCAAATGACGGACGTAAAAATGCGAGTTGTTCGGGCGACAAATGAATTTCGTCAAGAAGATTGTCGAGTTACCTTGGGTGGCAAACTTCAGATGGGATTAAGAGCGGCAGCAATAAAATTCTATATTATAGGAAGAAAAAATGTTCATTGACGGCATAGGCATTTCAGGGTACAGGAGTTTTAGCCGGGAAGTTCAACGAATTGGCCCGTTCAAGAAAATCAACTTGATTATTGGTCAAAATAATTCAGGTAAATCGAATGTTCTGAGATTTATAAAAGATCATTATCCTAGTATAGCTAAGGGTGAATCTCCTAACTTAGAGAAAATAGACAGGCCTGTAGGAGAGCCGACAACTGAAAATCTCTGCGAAATTGGATTACGCTTAGAGAGTCACCTTTATCAGCGGTTAATGGAGAGGCTTTCACTGAACAGTAAGAATTTTCAGCTGGTATTAGATAAAGTTCGGACAATTCTAACTTCGGATTTGCTCACAAAAGGAACAGAGCTTATTTGGTTTTTACATAAAGCTAGTGATGAAGGAACATCCGAGGAGTTTCTTGACGCGAAAATTCTTTCGGATAATGAGTGGCGTGACACTTGGGCATGCTTAACTGGTAAAGGTGGTGGCGGTCCACTAGCTCATTGGATCCCGGAAACATTAAATAGTCTGAGGCCATTGAACTTGTTTGAAGTAAAAGTTTCATTTATTCCAGCGATAAGAGAAATAATTGATGGAAGTGGTAAGTCAGACGATGAATTAATGAGTGGAAAAGGTCTTGTTAAACAGTTAGCGAGACTTGAGAAGCCACGATATGACCAGCCAGAACTTAAAAAACAGTTTGAGAAGATTAACCATTTTCTACAAACGGTAACCGGGAATACAACAGCAAGGATAGAAATACCGAGCGACCAAGACATCATACAAGTTTCGATGGACGAACGTACCTTGCCATTAAGCTCGCTTGGTACAGGTATACATGAGGTGATAATATTGGCATCTGCCGCAACAGTTCTTCAAAACCAAATTCTTTGCATCGAAGAACCTGAGATCCATTTACACCCATCGTTGCAGAAACAGCTACTGAACTATCTGTCAAAGAATACAAATAATCAGTATTTTGTTGCGACACATTCGGCTCATATACTTGACACCTCTGATGTTGCTATCTTCCATATACGCCTTGAAGAGGGCAAGTCGGTTGTGGACTTAGCGTTTGCGGATTCACAGAAATCTAAGATCTGCGACGAACTCGGTTATAAAGCGAGTGATCTATTGCAGGCAAATTGTATCATTTGGGTTGAGGGGCCTTCCGACAGGATTTACATTAATCATTGGATTCATTCTAAAGATGAAAGTTTAATGGAAGGTGTTCATTATTCAATCATGTTTTATGGTGGCAGACTATTAAGTCACTTGAGCGCAGACGAAGAGTGCGTCGGAGATTTCATAGAATTAAAACACCTCAATAGACATATGGGGATTGTAATTGACAGTGATAAAAAAGCCAAAGACGACGAAATCAATGATACTAAGAAAAGAGTTCAAAGTGAGTTTGAGAAAGTTTCCGATTTTGCTTGGGTAACACAGGGGAAGGAAATTGAAAATTATTTAAAATCGGACTTAATAAAGGAAACATTAACTGATTTATATGGGGAAGATATCGAGATTATTGAATATTCAGAATACGAAAGCTGTATCAAGTTTCGCAAAAAGGGAGAAGATCAATATAAGGTTGCTGACAAAATCAGACTTGCAAGTCGTATCGTTGATAAGAAAGCAGATTTTACTGTTTTAGACTTGAAAGACAAAATGCTAGCCTTGATTCAATATATTCGAGAATCTAATGGTATGGATAACACCGCTTGAATGAGGAATGTCCTTACATTTTTGGTTTTCGTTGTATATCTGTAGGGAATGCAACAGGATGAAATCAGATAACATTGGGAAGACCAGCTTCTATCTGGCTTTGTCGCCGTGGTTTTTTGCGGTTGTGCAAATGCTGGGACTTCCGGGCTTCGGGTGAGGCGCTCTGTTCGGAACCCTTGGAGGGATTCTCATCATATTCGGTCCGCCGGTCTTCTTTGCGGTCGGTCTTTTTGCCATCATCAAAGAGACGTCCCGATGGGCCATCGCGGGCCTGGCAGTCAGCGTCATTACGTTCGCCTTTTGGCTCGCGGCCTTACTGCGCGGGGGCTTCGGGTACTGCGAATGATTTAAGAATCAACGATAATCGTGAATTGGAGGGGAAATAAAGTAGGTAGAGTATCGGGGGGATTCGAGAAATCAAAATGGAATCCAAGAGCACTGATGACGAAGAAAAACAAAACAAACCAACACGACCTGTGTTATTCCTTTGGATTATCCCGTTGGTGCTTGTCATCCTATTAACGGCAATCACGGTGATCGGGTTGCGTCTTTTAGAACGCAGTGACGGCGACCAGACGTCGCAACTCAAAGGCTTAGGCGTGCTTGTTGTCATTATAGCCGTTATTGCGCTTTTAATCGGCTCTTTGCGTCTCTATTCTTCTGTACGCTATACCCAGCTTCCCACATGGCGCTGGATCGCAAGTCGATTTCATGGTAAGCCTGATGTGCCTTGGTTAACAAAGTCGAAAAGAACGAAGACAAAAAGAAAATAGGGGGAATGGCTATAAGTACGCCTGTTCCATAGGGGGACTATTTTTCGATGCGTTGTGCTTCATAATGACAGGTTTTGATAGAGGAAAGTGAGGTTCGTTATGATGTGTGTTCAGGATAAAGCCGTGTTTAAAATAGTAGAGATGTGGCTGGGGTTGCTTGTTTGCCTGTTGGTCACAGGATGCAAAGACAAATCCGCCGCCGCCATTGACCATTACGATCGGGGAGAAGCCCATTATGAGAATGGCCAATACGATCAGGCCTTCTCAGAGCTTACCAAGGCCATTGAGATCGATCCAAAGCTCGCTCGTGCCTACGTGATTCGCGGGATGGCCTATAACGACAAAGACAAATTCGACCTGTCCATCGCCGACTTCACCAAGGTCATCGAGCTAACCCCCACGGATGCCCATGCCTATATCTCTCGCGGGATGGCCTATGGAAACAAAGGCGCCTACGATCCGGCCATCGCCGACTACAGCAAGGCCATTGAAATAGACCCGACAGCCACGGATGCCTACAGAGGCCGGGCGCGCGCCTACACCTATCAGAGAGAATACGACAAAGCCTGGAAGGATATTTATGAAGCCCAGGCCCTGGGGCAGCCGGTTGATCCCGAACTGCTCGAAAAGCTTCGCAAGGCTTCAGGCAGAGATAAATAAATCGACACCCGGTGATTCCCGATCCGTGCGCAAGATGAAAGGAGCTTAAAATGTCAAGATCATTGAGAGTGGTCCTTATAGCATTTGTATTCATCGCGGCTTCGGCGGTATTTTTAATCGGCGAAAAGCGAACGACTTTAAGAGCAGCACAGGCGGCCGGGGAGGCGACGCAAGAACGACTGCGCGAATTGCTTTTGGAGCGCAAGCAGCTTCTGGAGAAGAGAGTTGAGGATATGAAGGTCTTTGTCGATGCCGGGCGGGTGAGCGGACCGGAGTACGCGAAAGCCAAAGAAGCGGCCTTGCTGGCCGGGCTGGACCTTTGCGATACGAAAGCCGAGCGGATCGAGATCCGAAAGGAAATCGTCGAGATATATAAAGTCGCCGAAGCCTTGGCGAAGAGGCGTGCGGATACCGGGCGCGCGACTCAAAGCGAATTGGGCGAGGCGAAATTCACTCGTTTAGAGGCGGAGATCAATCTGCTCAAGGAAGAGCTCGGTCAATGATCTGCATCCCCTTAGCACCTTCAGGCGTCTCGCAGGGATGACAACGAGAATCTATTGGCAACCGTTGGGTCGGAGGGTTACAATACGTCCGGAATGACACGAATTATTGGAGGCAGACATGGACTCGAACAGACATGAAACACACGTCACCGGGCGCCGGGAATTTCTCTCGAAGCTTTCCGTCGCCGTCACGGGCACGGCGTTGACCCTCGGACAGACATCCAACGCCGCCGCACGGGATAACACCGCTCCGCCCGCGCCGCTATTGCCGACGATCCGGCTCGGCGATCACCGCGTGACCCGGCTCGTCGCCGGTTCCAATCCCATCTCCGGCTACTCGTATCTGGGACCGCTGCTCGATAGGCACATGAGAGAGTATTTCACGCCCGAGCAGATTGTCGAATTTCTCCGGGCGTGCGAGCGCGAGGGCATTAACACGCACCAGGGGACGCGTCCCGAGCTGATGGCCGGGGTCCTCCGAACGCTGCGGGAGCGAGGCTCGAAGATGCAGTTTATCTGCCTCCATTCCGGCGGGTCGCAGAACATGCCGGTCGAAAAAGTGGTCGAGAGCACCCGGCCCATCGCCATCGCCCATCACGGCGGCGTCACCGACCGGCTCTTCCGGGAAGGCAAGCACGGCGAGGTCCTCGATTTCGTCAAACGCGTCCGCGACGCGGGCGTGCTGGCGGCCGTCTCGGCCCACAATCCCGATTGCATTAAACGGATCGCCGACGAAGGCTGGCCGGTCGATTTCTTCATGACGTGCTTCTACTACCTGACCCGGACGCCGGAGGAGCTGAAGAAAATGCCGCCGATTGTGACGGTCCAGATCGGTTATCCGTTCTTCGCCGCCGACCCGGCCGAGATGACCCAAGTGGCCCGGCAAGTGGACCAGCCCTGCCTGGGCTTCAAGATCTTAGCCGCCGGGCGGATGTGTCATAAGGGAAAACTGGTTCAGGAAGCGTTCAAGTTCGCCTTCGAGCGTCTCAAACCCAGGGACGGCGTGATTGTCGGCATGTATCCGCGCTTTGACAACCAAATCCAGCAGAACGCCCAATACACCCGACAGTTCGGGACACTATAAATCCTGGCGCGGCCTAAAGGCCGCTACCAAACTAAAAAATCAAATTGTAAAATGCAAAACCTCGGAATCCCGGCAAGCCGGGATAACTCTTTCTAATCTGAACATTGGTGGCAGCCTCAAAGCCGAAGGCTTTGGGGAGGATCAATAATTTGTAAGGGGTGCTTCATGAACCGACGTGAGTTTTTCAAGGCGGGTGCGGCTTTATCGCTGGCCGCGGGCACGGCCGTTCCCGGCGCCGAGACAGTGGCCGAAACTTTTGAAATGGATCCCGAGCGACAGAAGGCAGCGGAGAAAAAGATCGCCGGGGCCCGCGAGGTCGCTCTGAGTATTCTTAAGCCGACTGCCAAACAATTAGAGCATGGACTGGAACTTCATGCGAATTCACTGGTCGTCGAGTCGTACGGCTTCTCGCCGCGTGCGGCCGTGGATGGTGCGGCCTTGACGCGGGCTTATGAGGCCGGGGCGTCCGGCGTGGAATTGACCGACCTGCGCGAAGAGATGTCGATGACCCGTTACGTGCACGATATCGGGGAACGAACGGAATATATGGCCGCATGGAAGGCGGCGGGCGTGACGTGCATTTTTCAGAACGCCGGCGAGGAGGGCAACGCGATCGACCGGCTTATCAAGCGGCTGGCGCGATATACCTACGTGACGGACAGGTTGAGAGGCTTCGTGTCCAAGGCGGCCACCCCCGACGATATCGTTCGGGCCGGAGAGCAGCATCGCCATTGCCTTCTCTTTTCGGGCAACGGGGTCCCGCTGCCGCAGCGGTGGGTGTCGGTGGAAGATGAGCTGCGCTACATTCGCGTGTTTTACCAGTTGGGCTGGCGGATGGCCCATCTGACGTACAATCGTCGCAATCCGATTGGTGAGGGATGCGGGGAATCGGCCGACGCCGGGCTGAGTGATTTTGGCCAAGCGGTCGTGAAGGAAATGAATCGGGTCGGAATGCTGGTGGACGTGGCCCACACGGGCTGGCAAAGCTGCCTGGATGCCGCTAAGACGTCGGATAAACCCGTGGTGGCCAGTCATTCCGGCTGCTGGGCGCTCAACAAACACTACCGATGCAAAACCGATGCCGTCATTCGCGCTCTGGCCGATACGGACGGCTATATGGGCATCTGCTGCATCCCCCGGTTCCTGGGAGGCAAGGGGGACATCAGCGTCATGATGGACCATATGGATTATGTCGCAAAGAAATTCGGGGTCGAGCGTTTGGCGATTGGAACGGATGTCGCTTATTCGTCCACGGCTTCGGCGGCCGAGAGCCGTAAGGCTCCCAAACAGCGCAGGCAACGGGACGGATGGGAGCATTTGTGGCCCGATCCGGACCCAAGTTCCGTCCCGGAAGGGCCTGAGAACCGTGCCCGTCTCAGCATGGCCTGGACGAACTGGCCCTTGTTTACCGTCGCGCTGGTTCAACGAGGATACTCCGATGAGGACATTCGCAAGATCATCGGCGGCAACGTGATGCGCGTGGCCCGCGCCGTGTTCTGCGGCTAATGAATTCGGATCGCGCGCTGGATACGGATAGGCGGCTTCAGCGTTTGACCGTCGGCGGGGGATGTATGAATCTTGTGGACGATCTCCATCCCTTTAACGACGCGGCCAAAGGCGGCGAAGCCCTGGCCATCCGGATTGCGCTTGCCGCCGAAATCCAGTTCCGGCTGTTCGCCGATGCAGATAAAAAAGTGATGCGTCGCCGTGTCCGGTCCCATGCGCGCCATAGAGAGGGTGCCATCGAGATGGCGCAGGCCCGTGCTGTCCGTACGCTCGATAGCAATCGGTTTGAACGCCTCATTCTCCCGGGAAGGATCCGCCTGTGCCTGGATCACAGCTATTTTGACGGTATCATCCGGCTGATTCGAGGCCGTGACCGTACGAAAGAAGACGCCGTCGCTGTAAAATCCTTCCAAAACGTAGCGAAGGAAATTCTTCGTTGTGACGGGAGCGTGCTTCGCATCGAGTTCAACTTCGATATCGCCGATCGCGGTCTGAATGAGAACGCGGGGCTTATCGGTCAACGGTTCCTGACGCCATCGAAAATGAGGGGGCGAGGCCGGATCCCAACCGGTAAGGTGAGTCCGTCCCGCCTGATCGCGATCCATCGGCTTGCGGTAACGCCATGGACCATCGCCGAGAATCTCCATACATAACGTCGCCAGTTCGGGATCGTATTCCTTCAATTCGGCACGCGTGTTGACGTGACAATGGAGCGCATCGTTTTGACGATTGTTGTCGAACCAGTTCTGGACACCTTCGGCCCAATACTCGGCCCGGTTGGTTATGGCATAGGTCCCCGGATAAAGCCCCCGGTCTTTGGCTTTTTCAAATGCGGCTTTCAATCTTTGATCGAATGTGGGATCGATAGCGCGCAGGGCAATATGGTGCATGGCATGAGCGAATTCGTGGATCAGTATGTTTTCTTTGGCGTACGGATCTCCCGGATAGCACAACATGTTTTCCTCGGCACAGCTCACCGGCGAGCCGCCGAGTCCGCGGGCCCGGCGATCCCAATAGACCTTGGGCTTGAGCCGGCTGTGCTCGGGCACGTCCGTGGTAAACTCGTTCCATGCCATAACGACCAGATGGACGTTCTTGTCGGCCAACGCACGGAAGATGTCACCGCGTTCCGGCAGCATATGACGAAGAATCCACGCCGCTTCGAGGATGGCGAAATCGGAGACCTTGCCGCTGCCGACGACGGGCAATCCGCCGACGTCAACATACTTTTCGTAGAACGGCTCCAGCTCAAATTCGCTTCGGATCGCAGCCGGAACGGGGGACACCCGGTTTATGGGCGGACCGCTTTCAAGCGGTGATTGCCTGCCGGGATCGGCCAGAGCTGAGGTGCCGGACGGTATATTCAAAATCCCCCAGATTCCGGCCAGAACAGCAAGCAAAAAACAGGATTGAACAAGGGCCTTGCTCCCTGTATTTACACATTTCAGGCCCATTTCACACCTCACGAATCTGATCATTATCCGTTTAATCGCGTCTAAGTACCGGCAGATACCTTTTATTGAATCGTTGGATATCGTACCAGAACTTACGACAACCGGCAAGCAAGGCCTCACCCGTCGGTTTATTGGGGCCTTCGAGGCGGCCGGGGTGCTTGTGGAGGATCTTAAGTTTTTCGAGGCTAAAAAACTTGACAGTATGAATGCCGACCTGTTATTATTCAACAAGTGTTGGGCAGGTAGCTCAGTTGGTAGAGCAACGGACTGAAAATCCGTGTGTCGGTGGTTCAAATCCACTCCTGCCCATTTGTAAATCCGTATGCGCCAATCATTTGCAACTACCAAAATCTTGTCCAAATGACATCTGGAAAGCACCTGCAACACTTTTGCAACACATCTGACCTGTTTTGGATCCGTTGGAGTCACCTCAATCCTCGTTTCTGAGCCGAAAACAGGCTGTCACTGAGAGCAACGGAAAATTGATCCGTTGCTTAAGGGCTTTTCAGATGGGTTGCAGAGTGTCGTTGATGTCTCCACGGGTAACTCGATACTGTTATATGGATCAGGTTTGGTCCGCCGGGATCTGCCGGTGTTCGATATCCACAATCCGCACTATCCCCATCGGGACGGTTACATGAATTCGATCGCTTTCAATCGGGAGTGCCTGGCCGCTGAGAATGTCCACACACCCTATCCCCTTCAGATGCTGAAGGATGATTTTCACCTTCCGATCTGCAGGATCGAGATAGCCGGGGTCAATGAGGGTTACACGGACGTGCGTAGAATCAAGCCGGGTCACAGACCAGTGGGCATCGCCGGATACCCGAATCGGCAGGCGGGCCGCTGATTGTTTCAAGAGTTGCTCCACCACCGGCTGATACACATCCGCCGCGACGGTACGTCCTTCGGCATTATAATAGTATTGACCATCAGTTGAAATCTTTGCACGAAAACGTGTGCCTGCGATATCCATATCGTCCGGTACGATAGGCACCAGGCCATACGGCGTGGTCGGCAGGAAATTGCACATACGCCGATCAAGACTCGCTCCAAAGCTTGAAAAATCATGGGGTCGCAGGGGCGCCCCCGCCCAGTAGCAATCCAGCCGATCAAACACCATTGTCGGGTGAGAATCAACGGGATAACGGTAGTTGTGTCCATTGGTTCCGTGGTGGATATATTCGCCGGACGGCGGGCTTTTCATCCCAAGGCAGATATCCGGAACGGACAGCAATTGGTCCCTGTCCGGAATATGAATGATCCCTTTTTCTAACATATCGTAAAAAGGAACCAGTTGTGTGTATAAGGCGTTGGAAAAAGGCCCCTGGTGGATACTGTTGAAGAACACGTCAGCGCCCAGGGATGCCCGGGAAATCAGATGCCTTAGATGGTGGTGTACGACCTGATGACCGGCCCACTCCCACATCCTGTCGAAATTGGCATTGTCCGTTACCATGCGACACGACCACTGGTTGAATGATCCGGTTAACCACAGTCCGATCCGCCCGGCCAGGCTGAGCTCCGCTGTCCGGCAGTTGGTCTCCTCCAGTGCCGGAATAAAAACATCTTCGAAACCGGATTGGAGCAGCACACGCCGCCAGTAAGGCACATAACAGGTTCCATTCCAGAAGACATTCTTGTTTCGAAATATGATTTTCTTGCCGTGCTGTCGGCACAAATGAGCCACCGGCTGCAACACGTGTTCAACGATCTCCTGCATGGCGTCGTCCACTCCTTCCATCTCGGCGAATTCCAATCCCCAGAGAAACTCGGGACCTGCTTCGATGACGTGTTCGAATGTGGACAGAGGCATGTGCATGGCATGACCGTGTGCGGACCAAACCAGAAATCCCTTTTCAGCGTCTTCCATCTGTTGCACGGTCTCAACGATTTCATCGGCGGATAAATTATACTTTCGGCGTCTATCGACAGACCGGTTCCATAGTTCATCCCGGTTTTCGTATGCCTGGCTTAAGGTGACGCCCTTAATGAAGCGTAAATGCCGATATAATGCCCCTTTCGGCGAATGGGACAGGATTGTGACCTGTCGGGGCTTTGGCTGGTAAGGGGGTGCCTCGAACGCTTCTATCTGCCGAGTCAGCATCTTGATATTTTTCTCAATAGTCGCGAGTTGCCCCACGGGTTTCATCTGCCTGTACGCCTGTCTCCATTCCGGATCGTCTAACTGGAATGCATAAATTCCATCGCCTCCGGCGACGGAACTGCCCAGGTAATACGTGCGCGTCACCGGATCGAAAACACCGTCGGCGAAGGAATAAGGTCCGGTCAGCACGTCACGGCAGGATCCGTCGAGATGGTAGCGGATCAGCACATTCCCGAAATGTCCGATGATGTACTCATCGTCGGGCAGTCTGACAGGATCGAGTAGATTCATGCGATAGCTGACATTGGGGATACGCTTGTCGTTGGTGGTGTATAACTGAGCCCCCGAATGATCGTAGGCAAAGAGGCGGCCGTTTTCGCCCCAACTGTTACTCAGTAGAATATCCTCCTTGCCGTCTCTGTTCAGATCGAGTATCGCCATACTGAAAAATCGTTTACCGCTGTTGTGGGCATGAGTCCCCAGGTTCGTACGCCTCCATTTAACATTCAGATCAGCAGGATCGACCAGGAGCAGCGAGAGTGTGCCGCTCAACCCTCGGTTTGTGGTTGCTACAGCCACATCATCATGTCCCTGGCCGCAAATGTCACCGGCTCGTATATGACGTATCGCATGTTTCGTCTTCATCGAGCGCAGCAATTGTCCTTTGGAAGACAAGACGTACAAGGTCTGTTCCACACCTCCGGTGAGGATCACCGTGGATCCATTATCCAGTTTTGCCGCGCAGACTTGAAACAGGGGAGCTGTCTTATCGAATACCCAAAGGATCTTACCGGTATCATCCACGGCATAGAGGTTGCCGGCGGCAGTAGCGACGATGGTTTCATCCTGTCCATCGTGGTCTATATCCGAAACCGCCATGTCGAAAGGAAAGTGTCCGTCAATGGACGTTTTCCAGAGCATTTGTCCATCCCGCAGATGGCAAAGAACGAAGCCGTCATAGGTAGCAGATATGACAGCACGTTCGCCGCTTTTTAATGTTGCAGGCCTGAGGTGGTACACGGTGTGCCCGCCGGTCGAAAAGCTGTTTACCTTGCCGGTGCAAGGTGAGAACAGGAATATCGATATCAAGCCTATAGCTATAATGCGATAACACATATTCAACCTCAAAAAATGAAATTACCAATCAGGCGATCTGTGAAGACTAATATAAGCGTCATTCCCATAATTCCAATTATACCATAAAAGCGCACCTAAGAATGGGGATATTAACTGATAATATAAGAACATTCCGACTCAATTATCCATGCTCATCCGCACTCTACGCTTATTTACAACGTCGTCAATTAGACTTGATCCGGCCTTCGGTCGCGCGTACAATCACGTCTGTGGTTATTAAATCAAATGCCGACGTGCGACAAATGGAGGAATAACTCATGCAGACAATAAAGTGTTTTCATACGACATCCCTTTCGCTACGGATTATTTCGGTGCTTGGCACGCTGTTGGCGACGTCGGTCGCGACCAGCCTGGCCGGCCCGGCGGATGAGGCGAAGCAGATCGCTGCGCTGGCCGGCTTTCACGGTGGTCTGGTCATCCACATCGGCTGCGGGGATGGGCAACTTACTGCGGCGCTGCGCCTGGCGGACAACTGTGTCGTTCAGGGTTTGGAGGCCGACGCGAGACTTGTCGAAAGGGCGCGTGCGGCCATCCGTCTGACGGGTCAATATGGCGCGGTATCGGTTGTCCACTGGAGCGGAAAGAGACTGCCCTATGTGGATAACCTGGCGACGCTCGCCGTCTGCGAGGATGCCGGCCTGGTTGCACCGGGTGAAATCATGCGCGTGCTTCGGCCCTACGGCGCCGCGGTCGTCAAACGAGACGGCCAATGGACGATGAGCGTCAAGCCTCAACTGAAAGGCACGGACGACTGGGGACAGCATTATCACGGCGCGGACAACAACGCTGTTGCCCGGGATACCGTTGTTGGTCCGCCACGGCGATATCAATGGTTAGGTGAGCCCCGGTGGCAACGGTCCCACCTTGCGATGCCTTCGATCAACAGCATGGTATCGACGAAGGGGCGTCTATTTACCGTCGAGGACCTGGGTTCCGCCGAGCATCCGGCGCTGCCGGGTAAACAGGCGCTCGTGGCCCGGGACGCCTACAACGGGGTGAGCCTCTGGCGGGTGATGTTTGCCGACTGGCACCCGATCTACATCCGCAACAAGGAGATGCCCGTGCAGATCCAGCGGCGACTCGCCGCCGTGGGGGATGTGGTTTATTGCACTCCCGGATACTCGGCGCCGATTACCGTGTTCGACGCGGCGACCGGCGCCGTCATCAAGAGGCATGCGTCCACCGCGGGCACGATGGAGTTCGTGCATGACCGTGGTGTGCTCTATGTGGTCACAGGCGATCAGTCCGACATTTCGCAAGCGCACGAGGATTTGTCGCGCTCCGCACTGAAAACGAGCCTTTTTCGACGCGAGGCGTATGGACCGGCGATCCGACGGTCGGCCGAGCCGAAAAACGATATCCTGGCCATCGACGCCGATTCGGGCGACGAGTTCTGGCGAATATCCGGAGCCGACACAAAGGGCTACGAAGGGGCGACGCTCGGGGTGATCGGCGACCGCGTGGTCTTTGCCACCTCGAGAGAACTCGTCTGCGTGGACGCGGCGGACGGCAAGTCACTCTGGCGTGTGTCCGCTCCCATTGTTCTCAAAGGTCCGGCGGGCATTGCGGTCTCGCTCGTGCTCTCCGATCGCGCCGCCTATCTCGCGGATTCCGAGCGGCTGAGGGCGTTCCGTCTCACCGACGGCCGGGCCCTCTGGGAGACACCCGCCACGATCAACCATCACAAGGCGCCGGATGTGTTTCTGGCAAACGGCCTCGTGTGGGCGGCGGCCTATAGTGGCTCGACCGGCCGGCCGGCGCCAAAACTGGGACTCACGCGCATGGGCGTCAATGGTTTCGATCCCGAAACGGGGAAGCTTATCAAGCAGATCGATCAGACCATGCTCGGCCCCATGGGCCACGACCGCTGCTACCGAAACCGAATCACGACGCGGTATTACATTAACACCGTAACCGGCGGCAGCGATTTCCTCGATCTCAGCTCCTCAGCCGAGTTACCTAATCCCTGGATCCGTAGTACCTGCGGGATTGGTCCGTTGCCGTGCAATGGCCTTTACTATGGCGGTCCACCGTCCTGCGCGTGCTGCAATAGTGTCATGCTGAACGCGATGAACGCGATGGCGGCCGAGCCGGGCCTCACCCAATCGGACCAACCCATCGAGGTAAGTATGGAATCCACGCTTGAAAAAGGTCCCGCCTATAACCAAATAGACAACCGAACATCGAAAATCGAAAATCCCAATGATTGGCCTACCTATCGGCATGACAACGCCCGGACGGGAACGACGAAGAACAGGGTCGCGGCGGTTCTCAGCAAACGCTGGGAAACCAAAATCGGCAGTCGCGCCAGCGCCCCGATTATCGCCGCCGGCATGGTGTTCGCGGCGGACGTTGACGGTCACGCGGTCTGCGCTATGAGAGCGGCGGACGGGAAGATCCTCTGGCGAGTCTGCACCGAGGGACGCGTCGATTCACCGCCGACGTATTATCAAGGTCTCCTTCTCTTCGGTTCCCGAGACGGATCGGCCTATTGCGTGCGTGCCGCCGACGGGGCGCTCGTATGGCGGTTTTGTCCGCTCGAACGGCGGCTGATCTGCGCTTACGGACAGCCGGAGTCGGCCTGGCCGATTTGCGGCAGCATCCTCATCCGGAACGGCCTGGCCTATTTCGCCGCTGGGAGAAACTCCTTCATTGACGGCGGCATTTTCCTCTACGCCCTCGATCCGCGCTCTGGTGATGTTGCTCATCGTAAACGCATGTACGGCCCCTACGGCGAAAACGGTTTCCCCATTGAAAACCGCCAGGTCGTCAAGGGCATGAGCATCGAAGGATTCAAAGAAGACATCTTCATCGCCGACGACCGACTGCTTTATCTAAGACATCAGGCCTTCACCCCCGAGCTTTCACCGGTCAAGCTTCAGGACGTCAAGCAACCGCACCTGATTCCCTCACATGGTTTCCTCGAGGCGATTCCCCAGCACCGCTCGTTCTGGACGATTGACACGATGCTGCATTACGACATCCCCACGGGCCAGGGGGGCATTCATGGCGATATCCTCGTCATCGACGGCTCGCGCTTCTATGAAGTTCGGGGCTATCCTCCCGGGCGAACCGTTTGGTTCGATCCCCGGACCAGCGGCTACACGCTCTACGCGGGAAGGTACGGCGCCTCCGCCAGGCAGGCTGTCGCCCGGCAGCGTGCTGCCACGCAGGCCGCTGCCAAACAGCGCAGGGATAGGCAGTCCCGAGCCAGAAAGCGAACCGTGATTGATGTCGCCCCCTCGGCGAAACTGTGGAGTAGCTCCATTCCGCTCACCGGCAAGGCGATGGCGCTGGCCGATGACGTCCTGTTCGTCGCGGGAACGCCCGTGGCGTTTCCGCAAGACGATCTGGCCAAAGCGTACGAGGGACGCATGGGCGGCATTCTCTGGGCGGCCTCCGCATCCACGGGAGAGAAACTCGCCCGGTACACGCTCGACGCCCCGCCTGCTTGGGACAGTCTCGCCGCTGCAAACGGGCTGCTCTTTTTTTCACTCGCCGACGGGCGTGTGATTTGTATGGGGCCGGAGGCCGGTTCTTAGGTGCGTGCAAGGTATGTCATACGACTTCCGCAGTGAAAATCCAAAGGCCGGATCGTTAAGCTAAGATGACACAGCTTATGGTGCCGGAGCGACGCTCAGCAGGGCAAATGAGACCCGAGTTGGGCGGCGTCGCAGAGCGCGGCAAGCATAATCCGAAGTATCAAGCTGCTCCGGGGCCATAGAGAGCTTATCAAATACTCAACAACAACATTTGAAATGATGGAATCTGCGACAAGGCATCGGTATTCTGCGAGAAGAAGCCTTGTCTCCCTCGATTATCCCTAATTTCTCTGACAAGCTCTTGAAGAAAACGGCTTAGCTGAAGCTCACTGACGTACACCCAAAGGAGCGGTTAATGAATATCGAAGCGGTAGAGATCTTGTGGGAAAATCCTTATTTCAAGACCGCGCAGGCCCGCAACCTGACCTTCCGGGCCGGGCACGTGGCCCTCTCCGTTATCGTCGTCTTCAATGACCTCCGCAAGACAAAGGGAGCGTGACATCCGGAGATGACAGGGGCCGGCAGTTCCACAATCTGTCGGTCCTTGACTCTGTTTGCCTGTGGATTTCGTGACTACGGACTCACGGCCCGGTTGTAAATGCGGACATCGTCGATCAGGCCGGACCAAAAACCGCCGGCTTCAAGTGCCTTGTCCGCTCCGAGGTGCACCCCTCCCTGCCAGCTTGCCAAACCCGATTGCGTGTCTCTGGCTACCTCGATATCATCAACGTACAGTATCCGCTCTGAGCCATTCCACACAAGACCGATGTGGTGCCAACTGCCATCGGTAATGATACTCTCGGAAGCCAACCACGGACGGTCTCCTCTGCTCGCACCTTTAAGTTCACTCGTCAAGCTGCCGTCCGATGGGTCGGCACATAGCCAATTCGCCCCCCCGGGAGTGCCCCTTTGAGAGATGACCACCTGACCGGGCGCTCCTCCTCTGACCCAGGCAAGGACGCTGAAGGTCATCTTACCCGGATCGAGAACGAACGGCGTATCGATGTAATCATCTTTCCCATCCAATTCAATCGCGCCGCCAACCTGGCCGCCCGCCGGCCGCCAAATCGGATCTCCGTGAACTGTGCCGTCGGCACCGCTGATGCTGCTGTCGAGGACAAGAGAACCGGCCGTTTCGTCCAGCTTCCAGTACGCCGCCATGCGGTAGTCCTCAAATAAGTGCTCCGCGAGCAGAACCAGGTCCTCAACATCGACGATGCCGTCCCCGTAGGGCGGCGGAACAACATCGCACGGCGCGTAGTCCTGCTGCCAGTGATTGAGCATGATGACCACATCCGCCACGTCAATGATTTCATCGCCGTTAAAATCCAGGTCCGGTGCCAACGGAACGAATTGATGGCTGGCAGAGTCTGGGGCATCCACGCGCCAGAGCCGCAAGCCAAAGGCGCGGCCGTCAAAATTGTTGCTCGTCGTTTCGCCGTTGACTAACTGAACGCCGTTGTAGTCATTTAAGATGGTCTTGTGGGTGTGTCCGGCCAGGACGGCGACCACCCCGGAGGTCTCATATAGACTCAGCAACTCGCTCCTCTTGGCCTGAGGCAAATTGTAGTAGCCGTCTGCTTCGTCGGGTCCGGTTACGTATGGAGGGTAATGCTGCACCACAAAAATGGGACTGCTTCGAGCGGATGCCGCTTCCAGTGTCTGCATGAACCATGTGTCGTGGGCCTCTGATTCGCCCGGAACGTCTGCTTTCCAAAGTGACGTATTGGCAATCACGAACGTATAGCCTTTGTGCTCAACATGGTAGTAGTCCGCGCCGAAAGCCGCACGATAACGCTCCAAAGACGACACACTCGGCGTGTTGCCAATGTCGTGATTGCCCGCAGCGAGATAACAGGGGATACTCAGCCCGCTCTTTACTGCGAGGAAATCCGCAACGGATTGGTCGTTAAAGTTGTTGACCAGGTCGCCGCAGATGACGACGAAATCGATGTTCAGAGCATTAATGAGCCTTACGGCTTGCCTGAATCGGATGACGTCCTGATCGTAGCCGCCCATCCCTAACTGCGGATCGCAGAGTTGCACGAAGCTGAAACGTTCCGCCCCGGGGTCCTGGCCGGCTCCGAGCACGGGCCCGGCAACAAACACACCTAACAGTACACCAATCGTAAAACAAGCAAGCCGTTTCACTTTGCACCTTCCTTTTATTCGCATGTCGCAGACAAATTAACCCGCTTGCAGCATCAAAACAATGCTGCTATGCACCTTCGTCGCCCGGCGGCCCAAATGGGACCCAGGCAGGCAGTTAAGGCGCAACAGGCGCGGCATCTGTCGTCCATGCAGCACCTGTTACCATCGCATCGTACCCATTTGGCGAACTGTCATACGCCGTAGTGCCTCCCCCTTCATTGAATTCCCAGGAGCCGACGAGCCCCTCTTCATCACCCAAGAGAACCCGGCTCATGTGTTCCTGGATTTCAACCGCGCTGCGGGCTTTCTCCCAGAAGCGCACCTCATCGATCAGCCCGCCGAAGAAATAATTGTTGTTGGTCAGGCACTCCCGACCGATGACGTGCACGACAGTCCTTTCATAGTTACCCGCCCAGGCGTTTTGCTGGCGGTAGGTTACAGGAGTTTCCCGGCCGTCCCAATAGGCCCTGATTGTCCCCGGGTCTTCCTCCTCCCACGCAAAGGCGACATGATGCCAGGCTCCGTCGTACATCTCGCTGCCAACGTCGGCATAGCCCGTCAAAGTGCGAAATCGCACGTTCAATCCCAGCATTCCGGGGGAACTGCCCCCCTTGCCGGGCTGATAGTTCAGGTGCAGCCGGAATTCCTGATCGCCGCCATGCGATGACAACACGGCTTGACGGGCCTCGCTGGCACTCTTGATCCACGCCTCTACCGTGCCGTTCGCAGGCACATCGGATAAGGGAGTCTCAACATAATCGTCCGTCCCATCGAACTCCAGTGCATATCCGGCGCCGGGTGGCGTAACAGGCGGTGTATCTTGCTCTGGATGAGGATACAGCCGAATATCATCAAAGTAAACCACGCCCTGGCCGCCAACTGTTCCGCTACGCTCAAAACCGACACTTAGTGTAGCAACATTTTTGAGATCTGCGCCAAACAGTGCGAGGTCAATATCCCACGGCCGCCAGACTGTCTGTCTCAGGTTATCGCTCGGGCCATCATAGGTTACCTTGGAGCCGTTGAGCTTCGCATACATCTGTTCGGTTGGAGAGTTGTTCGGATCTCCGTGGAAGTACAGTCTCAAAACGCCAATGCCGTACCTGGTCCAATCCCGGCCGATGGTCAGATGAGCAACATCTACGCCGGCCTCTGAATAGTCGGCAGAGCCGTTGTCATACATAAACGGCATGGACTGCTTGCCGTCGTGAACAATGGACTGCTCAGCAAAAGGAAACGTCTCATACCCGACCAGCGAGCCGTTGGCAGGAACATCCCACCCATCTATCCACGTATCGAATATCCGGTACGGCTCCCAGTCATTGTAGTCCTCAAAGTTATCCACGACCAAATACTCTTGGGTATCGAAGTCCCAGACGTCGCCCTGCCAGACAGTGGACATCTCGGCCTCATTGACCTCATTCACTTTCCAATAATACGTCTTGCCTAATTCGAGCTCTCCGGTCTCATAGCTGGTATAGCTGCTGTCTGCGGGGAGACTCACGGGAGTGACCGTTTCCTCCATCACCTGCTGCGGGTGGGTGCTGAAGTACACATTGTGCTGAGCCGCCTCTCTTCCGGCCCGCCAATGAAGGGTTACATTGGCCACGCCCACGTCGGTTGTCCCGGAGGCCGGACTTTGTTCTCTTGCCCACACGGGTATGTAGAGGAAGCGAACTTCGCTCAGACCATATTGAAGCGTGCCGCCCCAGTTGCTCATGGCCGTGATTCTGACATACCTGGCGACCTCACCGTGGAAATCAATCGTGGTATTGTGGGCATAACCGGGCGCGCCGGGCGCACGGGAAAATTCGTGAGTGGTATCCAATGCGTCCCAGTTGACGCCGTCCAGTGAGTATTCAACGGTCGCCTCTTTGATACCGAAGCCCAAAATACCTTCGAACTCAACATTGCAGTTCCAGACCCACATCTGATGCAGTTTATACACTCTGTCGAACTCGTACTGAATCCACGCCGGCTGCGGCCCACCCGTGCTACTGAGCCACATGGTCTCACTATCGGTCGAATGCAGGTCATTAGCATCCAGCCCGGAGCCGTTGGTGGTGTTTCCAGGTCCGCCGCCTTCACTAAAGCTTGAGGCCGCGGCGGTCAGGTTCTCAACCGGATAGGCAATCGGCTCAACCGTAAAGCTCCAGACGTCGCCTTTATACACCGTGTTGTCGGGAGGAGCATTCACCTCATCGATGCGCCAGTAGTACTCCTGGCCCCATTGCGGAACTTCAGCAGGGCTATAGCTGTTCGGAGCCTGGTTCTGGCTGACCAACACACCGAGTGGATCCGTTCTGCCGGCGTTGTTGACATCGTTGAAAACGGTTCCCCAATAGACATCATGCGTGTTCGCAAAGCCTCCGGGCGTCCAGCCCAGAACGACGTCCGGGGGCACATCGGCGGCCCCGTCGGGCGGAATAGGACTGGAGGCAACAGAATACTGAGCTGCGGCAACAGGTGCAGCCTCCGGCGTCCAGGAGGCTCCTACGAGCGTACCGTGGTTGCCGTTAGGCGAGCTGTCATGGGCCATAGCGCCTTGACCTTCATTGAATTTCCAGTAGCCGACAAGCCCACCTTCATCTCCCAGGAGTTCCCGGTTCATGTATTCCTGGACGTCAGAGACGCTGCGGGCTTGATCCCAGAAGCGTACCTCATCGATCAACCCGTTGAAGAAGTAGTTATTGTTGTTCAGGCACTCCCGACCGATGACGTGTACAACACTTCTGTTGTAGTTGCCCTCCCAATCGCCCTGGGGGCCGTAGGTTATGACTTTCTTCTGGCCATCCCAGTAAACCATGATGGTTCCGGGGCTTCCACCTTCCCACACAAAAGCGACGTGATGCCAGGCGCCGTCGTAGATGCTGCTCCCTATGTCCGCATAAGCCCTTAAGGTACCGTATCGCACATTCAATCCTAACACGCCGGGGGAGTCGCCTCCCGTACCGGGTCGATAGTTGAGATGCAATCGGAATTCCTCACCGCCGTGGGATGAGAATACGGCCTGACGCACGTTACTCGTCGTCTTAACCCAAGCCTCAACCGCCCCGTTCGCAGGAACATCGGATAAGGGAGTCTCAACATAGTCGTCCGCCCCATCGAATTCCAGCGCATATCCGGCTGCGGCGTTCGCGACGGGCATCGCCATGAGCAGGGACCCTGCTCCTATGAGCACAACCAACACACAATCCCTGAACAGACTTGTCTTGTTCGCTGAAAAGATAGAATTCATTCTACACGCCTCCAAATTCAATACATTAATCAAATAACGCGATTCCCGACACATAATAGACCTCCTCGCAAATGGATTCACGAAACCACATCCAACAAGAACCAAGAGGCAAAAGTGGGAATGCGAAAACTTCCAAGACGTCAACCGTCGTCCTGCATGGTCTATGATGAGAATAAATATTTCATATTACATTTCACAAAAACTATTATCGATTTCTCGCTATCCCGCGTCAAGATAATTTTGCCTCACACTTAGGAATTTCGTGCAGCAGATCTTCGAGAGGGCCAAACCGGGCCGGTATTCCCTTTGACAACTCCATTTTCAATTCGGCATCCTTAAGAAGTTGCTGCTTACGTAACGTATAACGCCGTTCCATGGGGGCTATTCCCCTGGCAAGTTCTTCGGCAAAAATGACTTGGGAATCTTTGTAACCTTGGCCGGTACCGTTAATAATGACCTCTTCCTGTAGCGCCCCATCTACGGTTACCCCCAATCAAGCGTTTTTGAACCAGACCAGATTTTCGCACCCGAAATAGTACTTTCACGTTGTATCAGGTCGGTCATAGCGAATGCTTAGATATTCGTAACACCTCACTCAGGTGCCATATTTTCTTTTTGGTGAAGCGGAGGTATGTTTCCGGTTTGGATGTATTGCCTTAGTGCCTGTGCTACTGTTGAAATAGGGTTGGCGTTCCGCTGTTTTAGCG
>Ga0272441_10005769_pt1 | contig 21247 bp, 24 predicted proteins | sample SSMProp6N_FD_193582 | JGI IMG/M metagenome (GOLD analysis project Ga0272441, IMG submission 193582) | Marine sediment archaeal communities from Little Sippewissett salt marsh, Falmouth, MA, United States - SSM-Prop-6N | ecosystem: Environmental > Aquatic > Marine > Wetlands > Sediment ...
ATTTTTTCAACTGTCTCGGTTACAATTTCTGTCTCAGTCTGGGTTGGAGCTGCGAAGTATCCTACACCTCCTCCAACGACCAGTCCTACAACAAGTAGTACTATTGCTAGTGTGTTTCCTTTCATTTCCAATGTTATTCACCTTTTAGTTTTTCGCAGAAAATAATTAAGCTTCTAACAATATATAAGATTTTTACATTAAACATTTAAAAATAAAAATAAAAAAAAGAAAGGTTAATTCTATAAGTTATTTTTATTTTAAGACCCATATTATATAATACAATTTATGGGGTTGTCTTTTTTTACAATAAAAAACATTATTAATATATATGAATAAAAACGTATGGGTTTAGACATGTTAATCCCTGCAATATGGATGGCATCTCTAGTCTACGCCAGTGAACTAACTTTACTAAGTATTGGATTTACTCTGACTTATTTAACAGCAAAGATTCCCAATTTTGCACACGGAACCTATGCAGGTATTGGAATATATGTTAGCTACACTTTCTCAAAGATTTGGGGATTATCCCCATATTTGGGATTTCCCATTGCTTTTATTCTTGGCGGCATCATCAGTGTGATAATATATGTTCTAGTTATAGGAGTGCTTCAAAGGTTGGGAGGAGGGGCTATTGTCTTAACGATTTCAACGTTAGCTATACAGATTTTCCTAACAGCTGGGATACAGATATACGCATTCTGGCTGAGGGCAAAGTTTGGAACTTATGCACTACTTTTCCTTCTGAAAGATTTTGATTTTAGAATAGCTGGGTTCCCAGGCATTTTTGTGGTATCTATGATATTAACAGTTGTCTGCGTAGTTATTTTACACTATATGCTAACAAGAACAAAGATCGGTATAGCGATGAGATCAACCGCAGAAGACCCCGAACTTGCCTCTGTACTTGGAATAAACATTAATAGTATCCAACTATTCAGTTGGTTCTTGACAGGAGGAATGGCCTGTCTCGCTGGTGCAATGATTCCTTTGTGGTTTATGAGCACACCAACGACCGGCGCCATGATAATTACTAGTATAATGGCCGGTAGTCTGTTGGGTGGGTTCGAAAACGTGTACGGAGCGGTCATAGGTGGTATCGTGGTCGGCATATCCGAGATCATGCTGACGACATGGGGGCAAGCCCTACTAGGGGCTTGGGTAGGTGAATACAGACCTTTGATCCCAATGTTCTTCCTTGTTGCCGTTCTATTGATAGAACCTCGTGGTCTGCAAGGAGCATGGGAAAGGATGGTCGCCAGCGACACAGGACAATCAATACTGAAATCAATAGGGTTGCTTAAGGAGGAACCAGTAACATGATACAGGAAATAGCCCTAGGACTACTCACGAGCGGCGTAGCAGTTGGAGGTGCTTCAAGGCTAATCGTAGACATAGCCATGTACTTCGGTCTATTCGTCATTGTAGCCATGGCCCTCAACTTCCAGTATGGAAACGCGGGCATACCCAACATGGGATGTGCCGTCCAGGTTATCATTGGAGGCTTCACGGTGAGCGCCATAACGACCCGGTTAATATTGACCTTAGTAGGTAATGCTGGTGTTGAGCTTCTGCCTTGGACGAGCGACTATGATTGGGTGTACAACAACCCTTCAAACGTCGCCATCGTGAACACCTGGCTTTCCGGTGAACCGTTGTTCGGCATCTCGATGCTTCTATTCACACTAGCCGTATCCCTTGTACTAGGTGCCATCATTGGCTGGATCATCGCTCTGCCGGCCATCCGGCTTAGAGCAACCTATCTGATGATCGTCCTTATTACCATGGCAGACGCCTCACAGATCTTTGGAAGAAATATAGTCTGGATAAGCGGTGGAACACTTGGATTATTTATACCGGATATTTTCAAGTGGTACCCAGGAGACCGAACCATAGTAATGGCAATCATAACATTGTTGATAGGCTTGATCAGCTTCTTCATCTTCAGGACCATGCTGAACAGCCCCTATGGTAGACTGATGAGGGCCATACGCGAAAATGAGGTCACGGTGGGCAGCGTAGGTAAAAACGTGGTCGGGATCAGACGGAACATACTCATGTTCGCATCAGGCATCACAGCTATAAGCGGTTCATTGCTGGCGTTCTACTTCAGCTACGTCGTGGAGGCCAACTACCAGCGTGCCCTTTGGACCTACTGGCCCTGGCTTATGCTTATCCTCGGAGGACCCGGCAATAACGCCGGGACTTTCCTCGGATGTGCGTTGGTCATCGCGGTGCGGCGAGTTATAATCGTAGAAAAGTGGTTCCTGCAAGAGGTCTTCTTCTTCCCAGTGGCTTACTTCGAGCAGATCCTTCTTGGAGTATTGTTGATAGCGGTGATCATGTTCCGACCAAACGGACTGATCCCAGAGAAGCTGCTATACATTCCGGGAGTAAACTACCGAAAGCTAGTGGACGAAGAAGCCATAGTTGACTGGAGAGGCGCGCCGAAGGCTCGCGGAGTCTCAAGCGGTATATCGGGAATCTTTAGGACGCTAGGCGGTAAAAAAGAGGAGGCAGGGGACTAATGGACTGGGACTCGATCCTGTTCTGGGTCATGATCGCCATCTGGGTGATCATGCCTGCCTTCATCGTATACGAGGAGATACGGGAGAGAAGAGCCCTCGCCGAGAGTGAGGCAGCGACTGAGGAACTTGAAGTCGCCAACGAGTAAATCCACCCCTTTCTATTTTTTATTAAAACTGATTTGAAACAGCCTTCGAATAAAAAATGGTTTCTACTCGGTTTTAAGCGAGTAGAGTACCCCCAGTTCACCCAGAGCGCCGTCGATCTTCTCGATGAGGCCCTGGACCTTCTTCATGGAAGCTTTCTTCTCGGCCCACTCGAACACGAAATCGTACTCGCCCAGGCTCATTCTGGCGTCGCTGATGAGCTTCTGGGGCTCGTAGCAGTCCGTGTAAGTGTTCTGTAGGTTCTTCAGATAGGTTTCCCAGTCATTCTTATCGCTCTGCATTCTAGTTGGGTAGGGAACACACTTGTGGCTGAACTTCACCTCAGAGGACTTGGACATTTCAACGGCGACGCCCTCCAGAGTCTTAATTGCCTTCAGGAGCGGCGGGCCATAGATTCGAACATAAGTCTTTGTCATGGTAATCGAAAAAACAAGGGTAACTGAACGATAAAAAGCCTTTCCAAGATTAAATTATCTTCAATGCTTTGAGGGCTCTGCGTCGCCGCTGCCGCGGTTTTTCTCGGCCATCCTCTTCATGAGGATGCGGTACCTGCGGTACTTGTCGTCGATGGAGAACTTCGCTGGGTGGGGAGATACTGCGTCTCCTCCGCAACGCGGGCAAGTCTCCTTTAGTGTGTATTGGCTGCAGCTCTTGCATCGCCTCAGGAGCCAAACCATCGGGTTACTCCCTCGTGAAGGCTATGCTTCCGTCGATGTTCTCCCAAGCCTCTTCGGCGAACTTGACCACCGTGTCCAGCGCGTACTCGGCCTTCTTATAGTCTTCCGCCTTCAGCTGTATCCTGTACTTGGGAGCCCCCAGGGTGGTTATGTTGATGGTAGCGTCGTTGTCCTCGGCGACCTCCTCGGCCTTCTGGAACGTGTCCTTGATCTCCTGTATACCGAAGCTGGACATGGTCGAGGCCTCGAAGACTCCCTGCACCGTGACGCCCTTTATGACTATCTTTTCCTTGGCCATCTCGCTTAGAACATCGGCGACCTTCGGCTCTACCCCCGCCTCCGTCAGCGCGTCCACGCCCCTCTTGGAGGCTTCCTCCAGCCCCTCGTATAGGCTGTCGTAGTGCTCCACAAGCTTCATTCCCTCTTTCTCGAATAGGGCCTCCGTGTCCGTGTTGAGCTGGTTGGCTGCCTGCGTTAGCAGAGTGACTGCCTTCCGCTCCTTCTTCCATGACTCGATCTTCTTACGGTTCTCGTCCCTGCTTACCCTTCTCAAGCTGAGGTCAATCTGCCCCTTCCCCGGGTCAGTTCTCAGAACCTGGAGGACGACTTTCTGGCCGGGCCGCACGTGGTTCCGGATGTTCCTCACCCACCTGCTGCTTATCTCGGAGATGTGTAGGAGGCCCTCCCGGTCCGTGTACTCGTCGAGGCTGACGTAGGCGCCGTAGCTTTCCACGCGCCGCACCGTCGCTACGACGAGTTCCCCAATCTCCGGCCACTCTGGTCGCCCTAGACTCATCTAATCACCCTAGAACGGATATTATGGCGGCGTTGATCTTGGCCTTCCCGCCGGAGGGCTCCGCGAGTACCTCGCCGCAGGTCTGGCACCTGACCAGGGTGCTGCTGTGGCTGAACAGTATCTGCTCGCTCTCGCAGCTTATGCATCGTACGCGCAGGAACCTTGAAGTGGGGCGGGGTATGAGGTGCTCCCATTCGGCCATGTTATACTACCTCCAGCTTCTTGAGCCGCATCCCCTTACGCTGTAACGTGTAGTTGCACTCCCTACACCTGAGAATTAGGGACTGCTTCTTCGTAACCTTGGCCTGGTTGTGCTGCTCCGGGAACTTCTGGCCGCCGTAGCCTTTCTTTCGGGCGGCCTGTCTGCGCTCGCCCTTCTTGGCGCCCGCTCTTTTCCCGGCCTTGTAGATGGAGACGGTGTGCTCTGTGTGGGTCTTGCACTTGGGGCAGTATGTCCTCATGGTCCTAGGTACTTTCATGGCTCTATATCCACCAGCTTAGCTATACCTCTCCTTATTAGGTTTACCGCATTCCGGCGGGGGATGCTGGTCACGTCCTCCGGGTCGAAGGGGCCGTACGCCTTCATGTCCACGCCCATGATCGCGGGCAGGGGCTTCAGGAACCTTACCACCACCATTTCACTCTCAGGCTCCCCGCGGGGGGCTGCCACACTTGGCCTAGGCGGCGCCGGCCTAGGCGTCCTAGCTTCAGGCGGGGCCTCGGGCTCCGGGATTTCTGCTCCCTGCCTGTAGCCAAGCAGCAGCTTTCTCAGGTTTGAGTGTAGCCTTTGTTCCTCGGGGGTCATGGCTTGGGCTTCGATGGGTTCGCCTCTGAGCTCCTTGGTTACTATCTTACGGAGCCTGGTCTCGGTGAGCTCCCTCAGCATCTGGCCCACGAACCGCTTTTCTTTTTTGGTTATGGAGCCTGTGAGGGTCCCGGGGTCCGTGGGTGTCTTGTTGAGCTCCTCGGAGTAGCGGCGCATATCTTGAAGAAACTCGTCGGGTATCTTCTGAAGCTCGGGCTTCTCATTCTCCTTTTCCCATGCCTTCTGGAGTTTCTCGAATCTTTCGCTCATCGTCTAAGCCTGGCTCCTTTCTTGCATAGGTAGAAGAGGGCGGCGCTCAGAGGGAGCTCCGCCTGCTCGTCTTCGTATGGTCCATACTCCACGTCGTTTATCTTTATTTTGGGTGCCCAACTGAAATCGAGCCACACAGGGTCGCCCGTTATCACTGCCGCTCTGGTCAGGGGGTCGTAGTCGGGGAGGGAGCCGTATGGTATGGTCTGGACCTGCCACCCGGTCTTGCCGTGGAGGGTCTTGGCCAGCCTGATGAGGCGGTGGATGTCCGTGGTGACGACGGTGTCGATCTCTGAAGCCTGTAGCTTCACAGCCCTCTCCAGCACGGTCTTCAGGCTCTTGGGGTCTATGAGGCTGGTGACATTGCTGGGGTGCTTCTTCATGAGGGTGGTTAGCAGCCGCTCCCTGTCCTCTATGATGCTCTTCGTGGCTCTGCGGCTGAGCCTCATGGACTTCACCTCATCGGGCTCGACCTCCTGGATGTAGTCGTAGAGGGCTCGGGCTGTTCTCCCCCTCCAGCCCCCATCGGCGAGGGTGGGGTGAGCCCCCCTGTTCCTCTGGCTGAAGCCCTGGTACTCGGCCTCGAGCCCCGTCGCCATTATGTAGTCCACTATCTCGCGGCGGGCCTGCTGGTCGAGGGGGATCATTCCGTCGCTGTGGACGTGTACGTGGTAGCCCCTGTTCCCGCTGAAGTTTGTGGTCAGATCTTCGATGGCTGCGCCGAAGTCCTGTATGAGTATGTCGAGGAGCTTCTGGGTCTCGTGTTTGGCTGCCTGGAGGCAGTGCTCGCAGAGCCACGTCTCGGTCTCGAACTGGGCCTTGCCGCACTCGCATATCTCGGGGGGGTGGCCCGTGCCGTGGTTGTCGCAGTTCCTGCACCGCCACCTGTCATGCTCTTCCTGGCAGGGTAGGTGGAAGTGGTCGGCGTCTATGTCGAAGACCAGGTCCGCGCCCCTCCAGCCTTTCCGGGCCATGTCGGCGGTGGGGTCGTCGTAGTAGCCGCTGCTGTGGTAGCTGTGGGAGGGGGCGTTGGCTCTGAGGTAGCGTCGAAGCTCTTCAACGTTGTTAAAACTTATGTGGCGGTACATGGTGCGGCCGTGAAACGTGAGGAAGGCGAACTCTCTATGCGTCAGGTCTATGGGTGCCGGTATGGTTTCGCTGTTCCTGGAGTACCATTGCTTGAACTGTTCCTCGACGAACCCCGGGCTTCCCCAGTCTTCCATGCCTATTGAATAGTCTACGGGGGTTTTAAAACAGGTTACTTCGCGGGGCGGGTACAGTGGCGGCATTTCCCGCAAAAAGAGGGGTTGAAGAGAACTATGTTATCGTAGTACCTGCAGTAGTGGAGCCCCATGCTCTTGAGCGCCCGCTTCTTATCCTCCGTGGGTTCCCGCATGCCGGTCTCTGTTATTGTTGGGCGGTGGTATTTGAGGGTTCAGCTTCCCGCTGCTCTCTCTGCCGCTCCAGACGCCGCACCTTCCTCCTGTAGTAGCCGAGGGGATGGCTCACGGTCTCGCATATGCTGTCCATGTTGCGGCAGATGCCGTGGGTCCTGAGGGTGCTGCACGTGGGCGGCGTGTACTTGGTGCGGTGGCCCTTGAGGCCGGCGATGTGCTCTATCTGGTAACGGGTCAGGCTCTCGTCGAAGTCGGTGACGCTCGTGTAGAGCTGCACCATCTGTTCGATGGGCATCCCCACGTTCACGAGGAAGGAGGTGAGGCCGAACCTCTCCATGTGGCTGGCCCGTCTCCCCGCGAGGAGCCCCTCCAGGCAGTACTTCATGCAGGGCGGGAACGCCTCGTTTACGACCTCGTCGGGGAGCTGGCTGCCGGTCAGCTTCCCCCGGTTCTCCTCGAAGACCTTCTTCACGTCGTCGAGCCTCGCCTGCAGGGGCTGCGGGAGGGTGAAGCTGGACGGCGTGGACACCCTTTCCCGTACCCACCGCTCCACCTCTACTTGTAGGAGCCTGGCTGCCTCGACGCCCGTGACGCAGACGAGGCCGTTCTCCATCTTCCTGTTCACGAGTTTCCATTTGGCCTCGTGGAAGGAGGAGGCTGTTCTCAGGTAGTCGGGGTAGGCCAGCTTGAGGGTGTGGGGTACGCCGTCGATGTTCTCGGGGTCGCGTCTGATGTCCCAGCCGAACTCGTCCGCCGCTATCTGGGTGATCTTTTCCTCGTACTCTTCCTGGAGGAGGTTGTAGGAGCGGACCGCTTCGGCCAAGGCATAGCGGCGGTTGAGGAACTGTTCGCCGATTAGGGTGACATACATGACGGCCACTGGGAAGCTCAGTATCTCCGTGAGGGGGTCTGCAAGCTTGGCCGATACGACGCCTTGCACTATCGCCTCTTTCACCCGCTCCGCCGCCCTGTCCAGGGTCTTGCCGTAGTTTGGGTCGGTGAGGTCGTCCAGCTGTAGGTCCAGCCCGTCCACCAGCTCGAGCCCTGCCTTGAGGAACGGGTACTTGGCGGCCTCCCTCTCCGACAGCATCAAAGTTACTGGCTCCGTGGCTCGTATTATCGTTTTGGTTGCCGTCCATCGGCCACGGCTTTATATAACCCGGTGACTTTTGCTTCTCCATGTCTCAGAAATACCAGTGCCAGGTCTGTGGCTACGTCTACGACCCGGATGAGGGTGACCCGGAGAACGGTTACCCGGCGGGCACAGCCTTCGCGGACCTGCCGGACGAGTGGGAGTGCCCCCTCTGCGGGGCGCCCAAATCAGAGTTCGAGCCCATCTAGGGCTCGCCTATTTCTTCAGCTGGTAGCTTATCCACCAGAAGCATCTGCCGTGGAATACGTCGTCTGGTGTGACGCCGTCTGTGTGGCGGCTGAACAGCTCGACTAGCTGCTCTGCGGTGAAGTAGTTCTTGACGATGAGGTGCTGGCTGCCGTCGTTGAGGGTCCTGAGCTTGTAGGTGTTGGCGTCGCCTTCCTTGGTGACTAGTCTGCCGCCGACGCCCGGGATGTACGTGTTGTCGGCTATGAACACGCGGGCCCCGGGGGCTAGTACGCTGTGCATGTGCTCTATCCAGCCGTCCATGTCTTCTCTGTGGACGTGGCTGAGCCAGAACGTCGCCAGGGCGCCAGTGAAGGTGTTGGGCTGGAAACTCATGTCGTAGGCGTTCATTTTTTTGAACTCTGCGGGGCAGCCATACGTTTTGGACCCGGCTATCTCCAAGACTGCTTCGTTTATGTCGATGCCTGTGATCCTGTGGGCGGTCATACTGGTTTTTTGTGTCCAGTAGCCTGTGCCGCAGCCGATATCCAAGACGCTGCGTGCCTTGAGGGCTTCTTTGATTTCGTCGCCGAGGCGGTCCTGTTCTTGTTGGCGGTGGGGGTCTCTCCATTCGTATACCTGTTCGTATTCTTTGGCGCGGTCCTTGTAGTACTTGACCATGTCGTGGGACATTGGGTGTAGATGGCGTTGTTGGTAGATAAATGGATGTCATGCATGGTTTCTGGCTGTTGACGCCGTCCAGTGGGTGCTGTGTAGATCCCGGCGACACCGTTATTGGTTGTATATTGGTAGTATACCAAAATATATAAATAGGCTATGGAGGATAAGACAAGAACCGCCTTGGACAAAAAAACAGTCGGAGCCGCGGCGCTTATACTTGTTGTAAGCCTCGCGGCCTCCAGCCTCATCGCCAAGCCCAGAGAGGAGACCATCGCCGTCTCGGGGGCGTTCGCCCTGTACCCGTTGATGATAGAGTGGAGCGACCAGTACCGGGCGACGCACCCCAACGTGAGGTTCGAGATATCCGCTGGGGGAGCGGGGAAGGGGATGACCGACGCCTTGTCCGAGCTCGTGGACATAGGAATGGTATCCCGGGAGATATACCAGATCGAGATGGATAAGGGAGCGTTCTGGGCGGCCGTCGCGAGGGACGCCGTCGTCGTCACCGTAAGCGGGGACAACCCGGTGCTGAGTGACCTCCTCGCCAGAGGGGTGACCGCCGAGAAGCTCACGGGGGTCTTCATAACCGGAGAGGTCACCACGTGGGGGCAGCTCGTCGACAGGCCGGAGGTGACTGACGCCATCAACGTGTACACGAGGTCGGACGCCTGCGGCGCGGCGGCCACCATAGCCAAGTACATGGGGTACAGTCAGGAGGACCTACTGGGGGTGGGCGTTTTCGGTGACCCCGGCTTGGCGGAGGCGGTGAAGACGGACCCCCTATCCGTCGGGTACAACAACGTGAACTACGCCTACGACATGGCGTCGGGGAGCGCGGTCGAGGGGGTGTGCGTGGTGCCGCTGGACATAGACGGGAACGGGCTCGTCGACCAGGGCGAGGGCTTCTACGAAGAGAGGGATGAGATAATCGCAGCCATCAGAGACGGGACTTACCCGTCGCCCCCGGCGAGGGACCTGTACCTGGTGACCAAGGAGGGCTTCCATGGCGCGACACTGGACTTTGTCCGATGGGTGCTCACCGAAGGCCAGGGATACGCGGAGGAGTCCGGCTACGTCCCAGTGTCCGAGGAGATGGCGGGGGATGAGCTGGCGAAGCTGGAAGGCTAGGTGCATGGGTTGGACAGGGGCCAGGTGGACAGGTACTCGTACAGGGTGATGAGGGGCCTAACTCTCGTCTCGGTGTCACTGGTCTTCGTCATCGCCTTGATGCTGTTCCTAAAGTCTCTTCCGATACTTCGCAGCGTGTTTATCGTCGACCTTCTTTTTGATAGCTCGTGGTTCCCGTTGAGGGGGGAGTTCGGGTTCTACCCCTTCATAGTGGGGACCGCGGTGGTGACCGTCACGGCCATGGCGTTGGCGTGCCCGGTCTGCATCCTCAGCGCCATATACTTGTCGGAATACGCCTCCCCCCGGGTGAGGGGTGTCGTCAAGCCTTCGATCGATCTACTGGCGGGCATACCTTCAGTGATCTTCGGTCTATGGGGCATCTCTTACGTTGTTCCTGTTGTCAGGGATAGGGTTGCGCCTTGGTTCGGCGCGTCCACGACGGGTTACTGCGGCCTCTCCGCGGGCGTGGTCTTGGCGATAATGGTGTTCCCTATAATAATCTCGGTTTCCGAGGAGGTGCTGAGGGCGGTCCCCTTCGAGGTCCGAGAGTCGTCGCTGGTCCTCGGCGCCACGAGGTGGGAGACCGTGAAGCACGTGGTGATGAGGAGGGCGAGCACGGGCATCCTTTCCGCTGTGTTGCTGGGCTTCAGCAGGGCTTTCGGCGAGACCATGGCGGTGCTGATGGTGGTGGGCAACACGGCCAAGGTCCCCGGCTCCCTTTTCGATGCGGGGTACACGCTCCCCAGTCTCATAGCCAACAACTACGGGGAGATGATGAGCCTGCCCCTCTACGACTCGGCGCTCATGTTCGCGGCGCTCATACTCATGGTTCTGGTGGGTGGTTTCAGCCTCGCGGCGAGGGTGACTCAGAGGAGGATAACGAGATGGACAAGCTAGGCAGGAGGCGGATGGAGGAGCGGGTGTTCCTGGTCCTCATGTCGGGGTCCATCCTAGTCGTGGTCGGGAGCCTCCTCTCGATGTTCCTGACCGTCCTAGGCAAGGGCCTGGGGGCGCTGAGCCTCGCCATGGTGACGCAGACCCCCAAGGGCGGGTACTACCTGGGGAAGGAGGGGGGTATACTGAACGCCATAGTCGGTTCCCTGTACCTGGCCACGGGCTCCACCCTGCTCTCCGTGCTGGTTAGCCTCCCCATAGCCGTGTACCTCTACGAGTACGCGGGCGAGTCGAGGAGGACCAGCTACACGAGGAGGATGCTTGACGCTCTATGCGGGGTCCCCTCGATAGTCTACGGCGCCTTCGCGTTCACCGTCATGATCTACCTCAGGATGAGGGCCAGCCTGCTTTGGGGCATACTGACCGTGACGCTGTTCGAGTTCCCCATGATGACCCGCGGCATAGACGAGGTGCTCAGGACGGTGCCCAACAGGCTACGCGAGACTGCGTTCTCCCTGGGGTCCACAAAGTTCGAGGCGGCCACCCAGGTAGTCCTCAGGCAGGCGATGCCAGGCATACTCACAACGGTGCTCATAGGGTTCGGCAGGGCGATAGGCGACGCGGCGGCGGTGCTTCTCACGGCGGGTTACACGGACAACATCCCGTCGTCCCTCATGGACCCGGTGGCCACCCTGCCGCTGGCGGTGTTCTTCCAGCTCTCGACGCCCATCCCCGAGGTGCAGCAGAGGGCCTACGCCTCCGGGATAATACTGCTGTTCATGGTGCTTGGGCTCAGCGTGGTCTCGCGCTGGTCCTCGAAGAAGCTGATGAGGTACGTGGTAAGGTGAAAAAGATTATGGAAGACCCAGCGATACAGGTAAGGGACCTCAGCGTCCACTACGGCAAGGTAGCCGCCCTGAGGAACGTCTCGGCCGTGGTGCCGAGGAACATGATAACCGCGGTGATAGGCCCCTCGGGTTGCGGCAAGACAACCCTGCTGAAGAGCATGAACAGGCTCCTGGAGATATACGGCGGCGTCAGGGTGACGGGCGAGGTCCTGGTGGACGGGGTGAACGTCTACGGCGACGACGTGGAGGTCACGGAGCTCAGGAGGAAGGTGGGCCTCATAACGCAGACGCCCAACCCGCTGCCCATGTCCATCTACGACAACGTGGCGTACGGCCCCAGGATACACGGAAACGGCGGCAAGGAGAAGCTTAACCAGCTGGTAGAGCGGTGCCTCCGCTCAGCGGGCCTCTGGGACGAGGTCAAGGACCGGCTCAAGGAGCCCGCCGCCAACCTCTCCATCGGGCAGCAGCAGAGGCTCAACCTGGCGCGGGTGCTCTCCGTGGAGCCCGAGGTGCTTCTATGCGACGAACCCACCTCGTCGCTGGACCCCGTGTCGGCGGGCAGGATAGAGGAGCTGCTGCGCAGGCTGAGCGTCGACTACACCATCATCATGGTGACGCATACCCTGAGGCAGGCCCGGAGGCTCAGCGACTACGCCATCTTCATGTACATGGGTGAGCTGGTGGAGCAGGGCTACGCCGACAAGTTCTTCAAGGAGCCAGACGACCCACGGACGTTGGAGTACATCGAGGGCATATACGGGTAGACAACCCCCGACGCGTCAGACTTTGAATTACTCCCATGTAACCAAGAAAATCAACGCTATACCAGTTTTTTTCCTCTTATACCAAGTAACCTGACACAAACTCCCGAAAAACGCTAATTCCATGTAACAAAGAACAATCCCGGCCAGGAAATTTTTCCACAGATTACAACCCACTTGTAACAACCCCCGCAACCATAAATACACCCACCACCACAAACACCCCATGCTCAACCACCAAACCATACACCACCTCATAACCAACCACCAACTCATAACCCACTACAAAAACCTAGAAACCCAGCTCCAACCCACAGGCTTCGACCTCACCCTCCACCACATAGAAACCTACACAGGCCCAGGCACAGCAGACTACACCAACAAGGAACGCACTACAGCCCCCACTACCCCCATGGAACCCGACCAGGAAGGCTGGTACAACCTACCCCCAGGCCCATACAAGGTAGTCTACAACGAGACAGTCAACATGCCCCACGACCTAGCAGCCATAGCCAGAACACGCTCAACCCTCCTGAGAAACGGCGCCGCCATAGCCACAGCCGTCTGGGACCCAGGCTACAGCGGCAGAAGCAGCAGCCTCCTCACAGTCCACAACCCCCACGGCACCCGCCTCAAACGAGACGCCCGCATAGCCCAACTCATATTCTTCCAAACAGACACCGTCCAGAAAGCATACGACGGCATATACCAGAACGAACGCAACGACCCCCACCCCCCGTAACCTATTTAAACCATCCATCCCCCCAGACAAGTCAACGGTGCAACAAAGTTGTCAAACCTATTCAGGACACGGCTAGCCAAGGAGTTCAGCGACAGAACCGCACGCTTCCACACAAGCGTCGCCGAAGACCTCCGCATGGCCGAGGAAGACATCGAAGGAACCATGGCCCACACCATAATGCTCCACGAGCAAGGCATCCTCCCCAGACAAGACCTAGAAAAGATACTCGCCGCCCTCCAGGAAGTAAAACAAGAATGGATGGACGGCGAGCTAACGGTGGGCCCCGAGTACGAGGACATACACGAGTACATAGAGGCCCGCGTCATCGAAAAGATCGGCATAGAGACCGGCGGCAAGATGCACACAGGCCGCAGCCGCAACGACCAGGTAATGGTGGACATGAAGATGGTCACCCGCAGAGAACTCATAGACATCATGGAGAACACCCTCAACCTCGTCAAAACCATATGCGAAACAGCCGACAAACACACCGAATCCCCCATGCCCCTCTACACCCACGGCCAACAAGCCCAGATAGGCAGCTACGGCCACTACCTCATGGCCTACGCCGACACCCTCCTCCGAGACTACAAACGCATATATGAGTGCTACACCCGCGTCAACACCAACCCCCTAGGCGCCACCGCCATCGGCGGAACCAACTACAGGATCAGCAGGATGCGAACCAGCGAACTCCTCGGCTTCGACGCCATACAGGAAAACAGCGTAGACGCCACAAGCAGCCGCGACTGGGCCGTCGAGACTGCCGCCGTCCTAGCCATACTAATGGGCAACACCAGCCGCCTCGCCACAGACATAGTCCAGTGGAGCGGAGCCGAGTACAAGTACATAGAGCTCAGCGACGAGTACAGCAGCAGCAGCAGCATAATGCCCCAGAAGAAGAACCCCAGCACCATCGAACTCGTAAGAGGCAAAACCGCCGAAACATACGGCTGCCTCCAAGAACTCATGACCATGGTCAAGGGCCTACCCACAGGCTACTACCAGGACATACAGCAGACCAAGATACCCCTCTGGAGGGCCCTCGACACCACCAAGACCAGCATAGAGGTCCTTGACGGCGCCATACGGACAATGAAGGTAAACACGGACGCCATGCTGGCCCAGACCAAAGGCAGCTTCATATACGCCGTCCAGCTCGCCGAGACCCTCGCTGAGGAACAGCTCAGCTTCCGCGAAGCCTACAAGGTCACCGCCGAAGTAGTAAACAACCTCATAGCCGACGGCCGCACCCTAGAGCAGCTCAAACCCGACGACGTGCAGAAGGCGGCGAAGAAGTTGTTCGACAAGGACGTCAAGGTGAGCAGCGGAATCGCCGAGAAGATCAGCGACCCCCTGAACGCCCTGAACAACCTTAGGAGCCCAGGCAGCCCCCACCCAGCCAACACCAGCATGATGGTGGAAAACCGGCTAGAACTCAGGGAAAGGTACCTGAAGGAGCTCCAGTTCCTCAAGATCAAGCTCACTATAGCCGCCGACAACCTCAGGAACGCCCTCCAGACCTACACCCCCTAACCCCCCAGTTTTCGGCTTACCTTTAAACACCAGCGACCACCAATACCATTGAACCGAGTTGAGGCGCCAGTGGATACTAGCAGGAGTAGCGCTCATACTAGGCGCCTCCTTCCTCGTCGAGCTCTACCTGGACACTCGGTACCCCGAGACGACGATCACGGTGACCCTCCCCGAGCTCCAACTCGGCCAAGAACACGTGTATGGCCTCCACAGGGAGGGCCAGCGGGTGGGCACCCACAGCTACACCGTCACGGGCAGAGAGGGAACCGGGAATTCAACGGAGTACACCATGGTCTCCACCACGGACGTCACGTACAAGGGCGAGCTCCTGCTGCTCCACGCAGAGTACGTCTTCGACCACCTCTACAGGCCCCTGAGCTACGAGTTGAACGCCACCGTGGAAGACAAACCAACCCGGATACAAGCCGCGTTCACCCAAGGCGAGGCCGTGGTCACCGTGATCTCAGACGGCGACGCCGTGGAGCTCACCGAGGAGGTGCCCGAGGGGGCCCTGTTGATAGAGAACCAGATGCCGGGGTACTGGGAGATACTTTTCCAGTCCACAGCCCTCACCCCCGAGAAGAGGTACATATTCGACGCGTTCATACCCCAGAGAGGATCGGCGGCGAGGCTCACCCTCACAGTGGACAGAGAGACCTCCAAGCTGAGGCACGGCGACGTGGAACTCGACTGCAGCGTCGTCAGGGAGGCCGACCTGGGCCTGGTCTTCTACCTGAACGGCGGCGAGCTCATACAGTACAGGGACGACGCCAACGGCGTCGCCATGACGAAAGACTCCTAGAGGGGCTTCCTGAGGACCCACCTCTCGTAGTACAGCCTGCACTCCTCTTCGTCGAGCTCGAACCAGACCTTCATCCTCCCCGTCTCGCTGCCGTACACCCAGAACTCGCTGCAGCAGGGATCATCAGAGACGGGTATCAGCGGCACCGTCTGTTCCCCCATCCCGCTCTTGGCCGTGCCCACGAGCGTGGCCCCCTTCTGCTCCACCTCCACCTTGAATACATCACGGTACGACGAGTAGGTGCCCGTCAGCCTCTTCCAGTGCATCCACTGGGCGAGGTAAGGCACATCACACAACGGTTCCCTGTCCATGAGCAGCGCCAGGGCCGCGTGGGGTATGGAACTGCCCCAGTACCCAGTGTTGCTCAGGTAAGCCACCCCAACACCGAGGTCAGGGATGAAACCCTGGAACGCTGCGGAAACGCCCGTGGAGCCCGTGTGAACCACCAGCTCGTGCCCCAGGAAATCCATGACCCCCCAGCCATAGCCGTAGCTGTTTCTCCCGAACACGTTATCGGGGCGCCTCGTGTGGGACTTGAGCATCTCATTCAACAGGTCCTCACCGAGGACGGCCTCTCCGCCTACCTGGAGGTACATCGACAAGTAGCTCGACAGCTCGACGACGGAGCTCAGTATTCCGCCGGGCGCGTATATGAGGGGGTGGAAAGGGTGAACCGTGGCCCTCTGCTTGCCGTCCGGCTCCTTCCAGTACGCCGTCATCGTGTCGCCGTCCGACTCGAACCGTTCACGCATCAGCGTCGTCCGATCCATGCCCAGGGGCTCGAATACGCGCCTCCTGAGGTACTCCTCCAGCCCCTGTCCGCTGATCTTCTCCACCAGGAGACCGAGCAGGGTGAACCCGGCGTTGAGGTAGAAGTACTTCTCGCCCGGCCTAGCGTCCACCTCGCCGCAGGCCGCGTTCATGTAACCGTAGAAGTCCGACTCGCTCGTGAGGGGTATCCAGCCCTCCCCGAGGCTCATCCGCTCGATGAGTATGTTGGCCGTGCCGAGGCTCGGCACCCCGGAGCTGTGAGACATGAGGTGATGCACGGTGATGGGGCTGTCACCGAACCCAATCCCCAGCGGCAGGTAGTCCCGCACCGGATCGGATACCTCCAGCTTCCCCTCCTCTACGAGCTGCATCACGGCCAGGCATATGAACGACTTGGTGCAGCTCCCAATCCCGTAGAGGGTGTCAGGCGTCGCCGGGAGGCTCCTCTCCACGTCCCGGGAGCCGTAGCCCCTCCTGTAGACCATCTCCCCGTCCCTGAGGAGGGCCACGCTCACCCCCGGCGCGTGGGCCTTCTCCATGGCCTCCGCGGCTATCCCGTCAAGTGTGGACCTTGATTCATCTGAGAACTTGGACATACCATACGTTTGGCGTGGAGGTAGATTAGTTTATTCCGCCTTCAACGCCAGCGCGAGGGCCCCGTAGAGGACTATGTCTTCCCCGAGGGGCGTTATCTTTATCTCGGGCAGCCTGTTGATGACGTGCCTGGCTACGTGGCGCTGTATGGGCTCTAGTATCAGCTCGGGGTTGTTGAGGGCCACGCTGCCTCCGACGGTTATCAGCTCGGGGTCGTAGGCGTTCACGACGTCGGCCACCCCGACGGCGTTTATCTTGCCTATCTCGTCTACCACCCGGAGAGCCGCCTCGTCTCCCTGCCTGGCCGCGTCGAACACCATCTCCGTGGTGATCGCCTCGGCGTCGCCGCCGCAGAGGACGGCTAGGAGGCTGTTGTCCCACTTATCTTTTCTCAGGAGCGTCCGGGTGAACCTCGGTATGTTCATGCCGCCGCAGTAGGCCTCCCAGTGGCCCGGGCAGCCGCAGCCGCACATCATATCGCTCTCGGGGTCGATGGTTAGGTGGCCTATCTCCACGGCATTACCATCCTTGCCCCCCAGCAAGTGGCCGTCTACCATGGCGCCGCCGCCGAGGCCCGTGCTGAACGTGACGTAGAACAGGTTGTCGATGCCTCTGCCGGCGCCGTAGAAGTGCTCCCCGAGGACCCCGGCGGCGCAGTCGTTGACCATCTTCACCGGGACAGCGAACTTCTCTCGGAGGGGCCCGACAACGGGCATCTCGTTGAAGAGGTAGTTGGGGGTGTTCGTTATCACGCCTCTCCCCAGATCCATGGGGCCGATGGAGCCCACGCCTATGGCTCTAGGAGTATCCATCAGCTCCATGATCATCCTGATAATCTGCGTGGACACACCTGCGGGGCCGTTCACCCTGTCGGTGGCCTCGACCGTCTTCTCGTCCATGCCTTCCCTGTTGCCTGAGGCTACACGGATATTGGTGGCCCCTATGTCCACGGCTATGAAGGACAACTCGGTTCATGGAGAAAGGGTTCGGCGAGATTATATGGTTACTGCTTGGCGGTGCTCTAGTGTTTAGGCGAAGGATTTCCGTTTCTTGGCTTTAATCTAGTGTCGGGTCTGTGCATCGGCGTTAAACCCCGAGAAAAAGAATATATAAAGATATACGTGGATAAACTACTATATCTTCAAATATGTGGTTTTACCGTTGATCCCTAGAACCTGAGCTGCACGTCGTTTCGCTGGTTCCACTCCCTGATCGCCTGCTCACCCGCGATGCTCAGGGCCCCCTTCTTGTTGCCGTAAAGCCTTGCCACGATTTCGCGGAACCTCTTATCCGTCTCGTCGTCTAGTGACAATAACAGTTTGCCCATGGAGGCAAGGATCTAATCATATCTATAAAAATCTTAGGATGGTCAAAACGGGTTTATGTCATCCAACGATAAAGAATGATGACCATGGATGCTGGTAGGCTAGATCCTGGGGGCGCAATGGATGATAAACCCCATGGAAAATTGCTTCTACCGCGGCAAAAATTGGTTGGAGAAAGTCAGTTAAGCAATTACTTGCATTTACTATAAAAAAGCTGTCATGAAGTTCTATATACTGATAAATACTATCGCGTGGGCTGAACGACGAATCCTGTAACTGATCACTCGTTCATAATCACTTTAACCTGATGGGCACTGGAAGAACCATCAAACCAAGAGTGTCCCCGATGCAGCCACGCAGAGAAAGGCTAAACCAGGCCCTACAGCTAGTGCTCTTGTTTCTATCAGTAGCCTGGGCTTTCAGCATGGTCGGCGCATCGGCCGCACCGGACTATGCGTTCGACGGCGAGTGGATCGACGTCATCAAGCCCGGGTACCCCCAGGCGCTGGGGCTCAACTTCACCCTGCCGGGGGACGTGGTCACCTACAACTACACGCTGGAGGGCGGCCACACGTACCACATATACCTCATCGGCGAGTACGCCAACCTGACGAGGCACCTCACAGACTACGACATATTCCTCTACAATGAGACGGAGGACGAGCCGCTGTTCCTCTCCAGCCACACGGAGGCCGCCGGCTACCCTGAGCAGGTGAGCAACGACGGCATGGGAAGGTACTTCACCCCCAGCGAGTCTGGCAACTACTACTTGACGGTGAGGAACGACCCAAACGAGAGCGAGGCGGCGGAGAACGCCACACTGATGGTGGTCGAGCACATAGAGCCCGACAGGTGGTACACCAGGTTTCTCCAGGAGCCCGTCGAGGACGAGTTCCTGTACGACTCCGACTGGGTCTACGAGTTCGAGTCCTCCGCCCGGCGCCTCAAGATAATCATAGAGGTGCCCGACACACTGGACATGTACGAGGTCAGGCTCTACACCATGGCAAACCCCGCCAAGGATAAAGGCAGAAAGATCATGGGGGTAATGGCGCCATGGGAATCCGGACTATACGCCAACCGCAGCGGGGTATACGGCGGCTTCAACAACGACCCCCAGGGCTTCAGGCACCTCAACGCCTCGGCCAGCTGCGAGCACAGCGGCGACGACATGCTCATAGACTACAGGCAGCCCATCAGCAACCCTCTCCTCTACCACCTGCTGCTCATGTCCGAGTACTGCAACGGCACCCTCAGGTTCATGGTACAGACCGACTTCACCAAGCCGGTCATCACCGACGCCGGGTCCCCCGTGGACATAGAGGGCGACACCGACGCCGTGGTCAAATGCAGGATCTTTGACGACTCTGAGATCACCCAGGTGGACCTACACTACTCCGTGGACGGCGGCAAGACGTGGAGCATGGCGCCCTACACCTCGAAGACAGACCTTTACAACGGCACGATCCCCGGCCAGGACGGGGGCACCGTGATAGACTACCGATGGGAGGCCACGGATGTCATGGGGAACACGGCTAAACACTCCGACAGCATCGGCGTGAGGACGAGCTCAGACATCTCCATAGCCGTCGAAGAGTCCAAGATACTGGGCGGAGAGACGGTCACTCTCGCTGGCACGCTGTCACAGCCAGGGAAGGTCAAGGTGAAATATGCTCTAGGGAACAAGGTCACGGGCTACGATTTGAACACCGACGCCGAAGGGGCGTTCACCCACGTGTTCATGCCCAACAATCTGGGCGCATGGACGGCGGAGGCCGTTTTCGCTGGAGACCTATCTTACCGCCCAGCAACATCAAACAAGGAGACCTTCCGTGTGGAGCGGAAGCAGACCTCCCTTTCGCTGAACCTGAGCGCCAGCGAGATAGGGCTCGGCAGCAGCGTCAACCTTACAGGCGCCTTCAGCGAGGCGCGGGCCGGGTACGAGGTATACATATACGCCAACTGCGAAGGAAACCAGACGACGCTGCTGGCCATCACGAGGAGCGACGGGGCTTATCTAACGGTTTTCACGCCGGAGCACTCTGGGGACTGGACCCTGCAGGCGGAGGTGAAGCCGGACGGCATATACACGGCGGGCAGCAGAAGCCCCTTCGAGCACCTGGAGGTGGGGAGACCCACCATCGCAAAACGGCTGGGCGACCTCCAGACCACCATGTTCAAGCCCCCCTACGTGTACGGCGTCGGCGCCGCCCTCGGGGGCTCCATAGGCGGGGGGCTGTATCTGGCGCGGAAACGTGGCTACCTCGGAGGCAAAGGCAAGGAAGTAGAGGAAATCCCAGAGGGAGAGGCCGAGGAAGACGAGGAATTCGACTTCGATTTCTAAGTAGATTATAATAAAAACACCGGGTTACCCCCTAGTAGTTATTATCGAATTAATCTTCCAAGCAGCTTCAATTAAGGAAGGCTATGAAATACAAACCCCTGCGAGTGATGTTCTTATCTTCGGGTGGAAATGACATAGATTATCATTATTTGTGGGAAAATGTTCAAGATATTTTATTAGGTGCATGGCTTTTATAGGTTAATCATATGTCTTTTTATAACAATTTCAATTATTCACATTCCTGGGATTTATATAAAAGTGTTAATGCATTTAATTGTATACTCATGTTATACGAAGTGTTAACCTTAGAGTAACTAAATGTCAACACTCATTTATGGATGAAATTAATGTAATGGTGATATATATTATGAGTTGCCTACAATGAGACGAAGGTACATAGTAACAGTAGTTCTACTGCTGGGACTAGGAATAATATCGACGCTTGCCTTCACATTTAACAGCGCAACCGGCGTAGTGCCTAACCCCGTACTAATTGAATCTGAGGCAGACAACGACATCACAAGGATAATCGTACTCCCTGGAGACGGAGACGACAACGGTGCAAGAGACGAGAACGCAATACGATTCCTCATTAAAACATCTGAAAGCAGAGATAACTCGGATGATGATCTTGATTGTACGTTCATCTTCCTCGACTCCAGCTATGACCCTGTTAACCTTGCAAGCGCCACGGCTGAATACAAAGTCACAGGAACGGGAACTTGGACATCGGTTGCAAGCCCCACCCTTAACGCAGACCTAGGAGAGATCACATTCTCAATTACGCCAACTTCAGGTAACACCGCACTGATATGGATCGAGATAGAGCTAACCAGCTTATACACCAACACAGAGATACTGC
>Ga0272441_10005770_pt1 | contig 21245 bp, 18 predicted proteins | sample SSMProp6N_FD_193582 | JGI IMG/M metagenome (GOLD analysis project Ga0272441, IMG submission 193582) | Marine sediment archaeal communities from Little Sippewissett salt marsh, Falmouth, MA, United States - SSM-Prop-6N | ecosystem: Environmental > Aquatic > Marine > Wetlands > Sediment ...
CCCCGGCCTCCATGATCTGGTAGTGCTCGACCACGCGGCCGGAGATCTCGGCGCCGATGACCATCCCCGCGCCGTAGGTCACCAGGGCGATGAGGCCCTGGGCGTTCGCGCGGATCGCCTCCGGCGCCACCTTGTCGACGTAGATCTGGCCCGTCACAAAGAAGAAGTCGTAGCACACGCCGTGCAACAAGATACCCATGTAGAACATAAACACGAGGCTTTCGTTGTTGCCGAAGGCAAACAGGGCGTAGCGGGCGGCCCACGCCGCCATGCCGACAAGCAGCATCTTCTTCACGCCCAAGCGGACGAAGAAGAACGGCATCACCAACATGAAGAAGACCTCGGACATCTGGCCCATCGTCATCTTGCCGGCCACGTCCTTGATGCCGCTCTCGTTCAGGAAGAGATTCGTGAAGTTGTAGTAAAAGGCGAGCGGAATGCACACCAAGAGAGAACAAAGCACGAAGATCGCAAACGAAGGTTCCTTCATCAATTTGAGCGCGTCCAGACCCAGAATGTCCCGCACCGACACCTTCTTGCCGGTGGACTTGGGCGGCGTGTTGGGCAGGAAGAAGGAGTAGATCCCCATAAGGAGCGAACACGCCGCGGCCATCCGCATCGGGATTGCCGTGGCTTCGATGTCCGTGAAGGCCAGGCGCCCCAGCGCCGTGATCATCAGCCCGGCGACGATCCACCCGAGCGTACCCAATACGCGGATGGGCGGGAATTCCTTTTCGGGGTTGCTCATTTGGTTAAACGAGATCGCGTTCACGAGGGCCAAGGTGGGCATGTAGCACACCGCGTAGGCCAGCAGCACCCAGAAGAACATGCCGGGCGTCGTCACGGTCGACGCGAGATAGATGAGCACGGCACCGAGAATGTGCATCACGCCCAGCACGATCTGCGCCGGAAAAAACCGATCGGCGATCATGCCGATGAAGAACGGCGAAAGCACCGCGGCCCACGCCGTCGTGCTGTAGGCCCTGCCGATGTCCGTCCCCTCGAAACCCAAGCCCTTGCCAAGGTACGTCCCCATCGTGACGCACCACGCGCCCCAGATAAAGAATTGAAGGAACATCATTACGGATAACTCTACACGGACTCGCATGTTCATATGCCTGGGTCTCCTCGTGGTTGACAGGATTCCTTACGTCTTGCCGCCGGCGGGCCACGCTCCCGTGTGCTCTTCGCCGAGTCGGTTGGAGCATGGCCCCTGCCCATTGCCGTCGCCTGCGGTGCTGAATAGAACCAACACCCACTGCCGACATCCTAGGCCAAAATCGAATACGCGTCAAGTGCGCAACGAGACATTTGGGAAAGTGTGAGGGATTGATTCTATTGCGCCGAACCGCCCGTCAAGACTCGCGTCACCCCGCACGCATGGGTCATGGTGGGGATTCAAGCCGGGCCTTCTTTGGTGGGGCGGCTGATCCGGCCCGCGGGGACGCTCGCCCTCCCGATGGGCCGGGCACCCGGACAGAGAGGCGCCGCGCCGGGGCTTCGCGCAAAGCGCCTTCGCCTTTTTCTTGCCTGGTTTGGGCGAAATATGCTTTGATCTCTGCCGTGTTCTTGCGCCCTCTATTGGGAGCTATGACCCGGTTGAAATCATGAGAGAGACCCAAATGGAGAAGAAGATCCTCTGCGTGGTGTGCGCCGCCTTTGTTGCAGGGACGCTCGCCGCATGCAAACCCGTGTCCCAAACGGACGACAGGAACGATTCAAGCAACGCCTGGAAAGAAGCGCCGACTGTCACCCCGGAAGGCGCCGACGGGGTCCCCTTGGCTGCCGCACGGGGCCTTGATATTGGCGATGTCGAGGCCGCGGTCTCTATCGAGGGCGTGCTGGCCGAGAAGTCACAGGCACCCAACGTCGCCGTCGACGAGTTGGTCAGTATGCGCGGCGACCTCGATATGACCACCGTAACCGTGGCCCCGCCGTATCCCGAGGAGCTCTGGATCACGTTTCGCGTCACGTCCGACAAGACCTTTAAGGAACGGCCGGTGGTGTTGCGCGCGAAGGTTGAGCAAGACGGCCGGATCGCCGAGCGTCTCCTCGTCGTGCTCGATGCCGAGTCCACCAAGACGCCCGGGGAGACCACAGTCGAGGTAATGTCCCACGTGCAAGGGCCCCCCAAAGCGATCCTGCTCCACGCCCAAGGCGAGGTGTTCTTCCTACCCGAAGGCGCGGACCCACAGACCGTGGCCATACCGCCCGAGGAAACCGGCGCCGTATTGAGCAATCCGGTGCGAATCAACTTCACGCCAGCGAAGGAAGCGCCATGAACATCGTCTGCATTGGGGCCCACCCCGATGATGCCGAAGTCCACGCAGGAGGCACGTGCGTCAAATGGGCGCGGTTGGGCCATCACGTGCTGTTTGTCTCGATGACCAACGGCGATATCGGCCACCACGAAATGGGCGGCGGTCCGTTGGCCATGCGTCGCAATGCCGAAGCCCACCGCTCCGCGGAACACGCCGGTGTGCGGCACCTCATTCTGGACTGCCACGACGGGGAGCTCGAACCCACGTTGCAGGTGCGCAAGCGGGTCGTCGAGATCATCCGCGAGTTCGCGGCCGACATCGTGCTCACCCACCGATCCAACGACTACCACCCGGACCACCGGTACACGTCGCTGGCCGTCCAAGACGCGGCCTTCATGGTTACGGTCCCGCATTTCTGTCCCGGGGCGATGCCCTTGATGAAGAATCCTGTATTCCTGTATTTTATGGACTCCTTCCGAAAGCCCACGCCGTTTCAGCCGGACATCGCGGTGGACGTTTCGGACGTCATGGATGTGAAATGGTTCATGCTCGACGCCATGGAGTCCCAGGTCTATGAATGGTTGCCCTGGCTCGATCGACGCTTGGATACGGTCCCACAGGAGAGGGCCGAACGTCTGGCATGGCTGAAGGAAGCCTGGGACCCGCGCTTCACCGAACCCGCCAAGGTCGGACGCACGGCCTTGGCAAGATGGTATGGGAAGAGGACCGCGGCCAAGATCCGGTACGCGGAGTTGTTTGAGATTTGCGAATACGGCCATCAGCCCTCGCGCGCGGAAATCAAACGCCTTTTCCCCTTCTTCCCCAAGAGGAGAACGTAACCTTGTTGGAATCGTAACTGTTTAGCGGATTGGCGTGAAGGCCATGTGATTCCGTCATTGCGAGCGAAGCGAAGCAATCTCGACCGGAAATCACGCCCTAGGCAAGCGAGATTGCTTCGCTTCGCTCGCAATGACGGAGTACTTGGGCCCGAACTGACCACCCTCGCCAATCGGCTAAAGAATCACTTGGAATCCAAAATCCAAAATCCAAAATGTGGAGGCAGGTCGATGATGGCTCGGGGCGTCTCAAGTTGGCTGATTCTGGTCTCGCTTGTCACGGTGGGCTTCGCGCAGGAGGCACCTGTCTCCACCATTGAAACCGAAGGTGCCGCCACGTTGCACACGCCGCCCACCTATGCCGAGTTCTGGCTTCATGCGGAGGCGAAAGGGGCCACGGCGCTCGAGGCGGTCGAACGCCTGCTCAAGTTCGAGCCGCGATTGCGCGCGGATCTCGAGACGCGCGAACTCGCTCCCGCCTCACTCAGCTTCACGGGCGTGGCAATTCCCAATATCCAGGAGAAGAAGGCCGGGATCTCCGCGCAACTCGTATTCAACCTGGCCAACTTCGCCAATGCCGAGGACGCCCCGCAACAGCTTGCGGTATTGTGCGACAAACTCACGGCGCTGGCCGGTGCGCTTCAGTGCCGTGTCCAGGGACCGGAACTCGGCACGCATGATAGAGAGTCCATTGAGGCGGGCGCCATTTCCCAGGCCGTGGAAACGGCCTATCCCGCGGCGCAAGCTGCAGCCCAATTGATGAACGCGAGCCTGAGCGCGGTCGGAAAGCTGACCATCGAAAGCCTGATCTGGAACAGCGCCCCGGACATCAAGGCCACGCAACCGGATGTCCGGTGCCTCACGTGTACAGCCAAGGTGAAGGTCACCTACACGTTCGGGGCGCCGTAACCCTCTTCCCCCTCCTGCGCAAGCGATTCGGACCGCACGGCTAAGTTACTGCATCCGCGCGCGAAAGCCTGGTGTCCTTCGGCAAACGCAGAACGAATCCCCGGTCGACGTCGTAGGACAGATCCCCCCCATGGAGTCGGGCCGTCTCCCGTGCGCACGTCAACCCCAGCCCAACATGCGCCCCCGCTTTGGTCGAATACAGCGGCTCGAAAATGCGCTCGCCGTCGGCTTCAGGAACGGGTGGTCCGGAATTCCATACCGCGATCTCGGCCGCGTTATCGCACGTGCGCACCGTTACGGACACGCGCGCGTCCACCTGGCCCTCGAGCGCCTCGCGTGCATTGGCCAGCAACATGATGAGCGCCAACTCGAGCTTGGGCAGGTCGACCACGGCTGAGGGCACGCGTTTGGCAAAGGAGGTCTGGATCGGAATCCTCGCCACCTTGAAGTCATATTGCGTCAGGGCAATCACCTGCTGCACAAGATCGGTCAACTGAACTACCGAAGCATCGGGTTTCTCTTTTCGCGCGATGGTGGCGAGCGTGTTTACAAGCGAACTGCACTGCCTCACCGCTTCGACGATACGCGACGGCAGGTCGCGCATTTCTTCTGTCAGGCCCTGTTCCACGGACATGAGATCCGCGTACGCCAGGATCGCCCCGAGCGTGTTGTTGACGTCATGGGCGACACTGCTCACACACTGTCCAACCACCCCATACCGGAAAAGCCCCCGCGCCGTTTCAGGCTCAATATCCATCTTCTCACCTCTCTGGTGACAGGGTCAGATCCCGGCGGGTTTCCTCACAGATTGCCAATCACCGCGCTGGCGAACTCGCTGCACTTCAGCAACGTTGCGCCTTCCATCAGCCGGGCAAAATCATACGTCACCGTCTTGGCCTTGAACGTCTTCACCATCGCCGCGCCGATCGCGCGCGCGACCTCCGGCCAGCCCAGGTGGTCGAACATCATCAGCCCCGACAGCAAGAGGCTGCTCGGATTCACCTTGTCCAGGTTCGCGTACTTCGGGGCCGTGCCGTGCGTTGCTTCGAAAATGGCCGCGCCCGTCTCGTAATTGATATTCGCCCCCGGCGCGATCCCGATACCCCCGACCTGCGCCGCCAGCGCATCGCTCATGTAGTCCCCGTTGAGGTTCATCGTGGCCACAATGTCGAACTCGAGCGGGCGGGTCAGGATTTGCTGCAGGAAAATGTCCGCAATGCAGTCCTTGATCAGGAGCTTGTCTCCAGGGTTGCCGCCGCATTCTTCCCAGGATACCGCGACATCCGAGAACTCCTCGCGGGCCACCGCATACCCCCAGTGCCGGAACGCCCCCTCGGTGTATTTCATGATGTTGCCCTTGTGCACCAGCGTGACCGATTTGCGCCCGTGTGTCAGGGCATGGTTGATCGCCGCGCGCACGATGCGCCGGGTGCCGCTCATGCTGATCGGCTTGAATCCGATGCCCGAGTCGGGCCGGATATTCCAGCCGAATTCCCGCTCGGCAAAATCGAGAAACTTCTGCGCCCCTTCACTCCCTTGCTCGAGTTCGAGCCCCGAGTACACGTCCTCCGTGTTCTCGCGAAAGATCACCATGTCCACCCGCTCGGGGTGCTTGACGGGGCTCGGCACGCCCTCGAAATGGCGGACCGGCCTCACGCAGGCAAACAGGTCCAGCTTCTGCCGCAAGGTCACGTTCAGGCTCCGGTAGCCGCCGCCAATCGGCGTCGTGAGTGGACCCTTGATGGCCACCTTGTACTCGCGTATGGCGTCCAGCGTCTCTTCAGGCAAATACGACCCGCAGACCCTGTGGGCCTTGTCGCCGCCATAGACCTCCATCCACGCGATGGACCGCCCGCCCCCATAGCAATGGGCGACCGCCGCGTCGAACACCCGCTTCGATGCCTGCCAGATATCGGGCCCCGTGCCGTCGCCCTCGATAAACGCCACGATGGGGTGATCGGGAGGCCGAATGCGGCCTTGGTTGTCGACCTCGATCTTTTCGCCGTCAGGGACGTGAATATGTTTGTAATTGCTCATCGATACTCCTGATAAAACGCGGGGCCGAAAAACCTAACTCAAAGCGCCACGAGGCGGGCATCGGTCATGTGGGGCACCTGCCGGATCTTCTCCAGGACGCCGTCGTCGATGGGTGCGTCCAGATTCAATACCGTGAGGGCGTGTCCGTTGGGGACATCGCGGCCCAGCATGAGATTGGCGATATTGACGCCGGCCTCGCCGATCATCGTGCCGACGCGTCCGATGATGAGGGGTTTATCCTCATTCATGCACACCAGCATCCAGCCTTCCGGTTTCGCGTCCACCCGAATGCCGTCGATGCTGCAAATGCGCGGATCGTCCCGCCGAAACAACGTGCCGGCCACGCGATGGGTCTCATCGTCCGTGGTGACCTTCACGCCGATCTCGAACGTGTAGTCCGAGGTCTGCGCCGTGCGGATCTCACTGAACGAAATCCCGTGGTGGCCCAGCAACGAAGGCGCGCTGACCATGTTCACCATCTCGACCATCGGCGACAAAAAGCCGCACAGGATCGACGCCGTGATCGGATACGTGTCCCTAACGCCGAGGTCCCCGAGGTACTCGATCTCGATTGAACTCGGGGCGCCCTTCATGAACAGGCCCTGGAACCGCCCCAGCCGCTCGGCCATGTACAGCATCGGCTGAAGCGCCTCGCGGGTTTCCGCGTCGAGGCTGGGGACGTACACGGCATTCACAATAATGCCCTTGTTGAGGTAATCGACCATCTGCTCGGCCACGGACACCGCCACCGTAACCTGGGCCTCGCCCGTGGACGCGGCCAAGTGCGGCGTCATCACGATATTGTCCAGGTCGATGAACGGATTCTCCGCAAACGGCTCCTCCGAGTACACGTCCAGTGCGGCGCCCGCAATCGTGTGCGACCGGAGGGCCTCGGCGAGGTCCGCCTCATTCACAATTCCCCCGCGGGCGCAGTTGATAAGGCGGCAGTTCGGCTTCATCTGCTTGAAGTGGTCCGCGCGGATCATATTGCGGGTCTTCTCGGACTTCGGCGCGTGGATCGTGATGAGGTCGGATCGTTCCACCAGTTCCTCCAGCGTGACCAGTTGCACGCCGAGGGCGTCGGCCTTCAGTTTCGTGAGCAACGGGTCGTAGCCAATGACCCTCATCTCGAACGCCTGCGCCCGCTTTGCCACGGCCGAGCCCACGCGCCCTACGCCCACCACCCCCAGGGTCTTGCCGCACACCTCGGTGCCCATGAAGTTCTTGCGGTCCCATCGGCCCGCCTGCATCGAGTTGTGTGCATCCGGGATATTGCGCAACAGCGCAAACATCAGTGCGAACGTGTGCTCACACGTCGACACGGTGTTGCCCCCGGGCGCGTTCATCACCACAATGCCCCGTTCGGTCGCGGCCCCTTTGTCGATGTTGTCCGTCCCCACACCGGCCCGTCCGATCACTTTCAGCTTCGCCGCGTTTTCAATAGCCGCTGCGGTCACCTTCGTGGCACTCCGCACCACAAGGCCATCATATTGACCCACGATCGCGGCCAATTCATCCGGCTGCTGAGGGGGTTTCACGTCAACGTCATAACCGGCCTGGCGGAATACGTCACTGCCTTCCTCGCTGAGGTTATCCAGCACAAGGATCTTCGGCATGATTCATTCTCCTGCAAAATACCGTTGGGCGGCGGCTACACCCTCACCCACGCGCACGTCGGCCCCGAGTTCCTTCAGCGCCAGTTCAAGAGCGCCAATCACCACCAACACGTCGAATTGGTCATAGTAGCCCATGTGCGCGATACGTTCGATTTTACCCTTGAGGTGCTCCTGCCCCCCGGCGCACGTCGTCTTGTATTCGTCGCGCAGTTTCTTGTGCAGCGCTGCGCCGTCCAGCCCCTCCGGCAGCGTGACCGCGGTCGCGGCGTTCGAGGGCCGCTGCGAGAACAACGCCATCCCCATGCCCAGGACGCCGGCGCGCGTGGCCGCGGCCAGCGCACGATGGCGCGCCCAGACCGCCTCCATGCCCTCCGTAAGGATCGCGTCCAGCGCCTTGTCCAGTGCGAGAACGGTCGAAACGGCAGGGGTGTAAGGCGTCGTGTTCTTCGCAAGGCCCTGGATGGCCTTATCAAGCGAGAGATAGAACTTGGGCAGCGTGGACCCCTTCATCTTTTCCTGCGCCTTCGGGCCCACCGCGGCAAACGCGAGCCCCGGCGGCAGCATCAAGGCTTTCTGCGAGCCCGCCACCACCAAGTCCACGCCCCAATCGTCCATCCGCAACTCATCCGCGGCCAGCCCGCTCACGGCGTCCACCACGATGATGGCGTCCGTCTTCGAGGTCACCTGCGCAATTGCCCGGATATCCGTGAGCACCGTCGTGCTTGTCTCATGCAGCGTCGTGAATACCGCCTTGGCCTCGGGCCGATCTTTCAGCGCCTGCTCGACGGCCGCAGGGTCCACCGCCGTGCCCCACTCGACGTCGATGACGTGCATGTCCACCCCGAACGCGCGACCGATCAGCCCCCAGCGCTGCCCGAACTTGCCGCCATTCACCGAGAGGGCCACATCGCCGGGCGATAGGGTGTTCGTCACCGCGGCCTCGAGGGCGCTCGTCCCGGACCCGGCCAGCATGACCACCGGACTCGCCGTCTGAAACACGGTTCTCAGCTTCTCAGAAACCCCGGCCAACACTTGCTCGAACGCCTCTTGGCGATGATGCGTCATAGGCGCGGCCATGGCGAGCAGCGCTTCAGGCAGCACCGGGGTTGGGCCGGGGGTAAATAGTCGCTCTTTTCTCTTCATGAAGGTTTCCTCAAGATCACCAACGCACCATCATAAGGAAATGGGTCGATTCCACGCCACTGGTACACGTGCGCCCCCTTCGGAGGCTATCCGTCATCGGCCCTCGCGAGACTCCAAGGCGAGGGCCAGAAACTAGCAGACCAGGCCGACATATGTCAAGCATAGGCAACGTCGACGCGTGACCACACAGGCGGGTTCCCCTTGTTTCTCCGGAGTTTTTGCAGGGTTTGGTGTAGACGAACCACTACAATTCCTCGCGTGCGCCCGAATATGGGGACATTCGCAGCCGGCTCTCCCCCTTCATCTTCGGCTCCCCCCTCCTCCTCCTCGCGCGTCCTTCGGAACCGCAAGCGCCGGTGGAACGTCAACTGCGCCCGTGCAACGCACGTGAGCATACCCCCAGGGCTGACACAGATGCCCGCCCGCGACCCCACCTGGCCACGCCCGGCGCGGTGGAAACCCTGCGGCCGCCATGGTAGTCTTGATGGCACCGTGAAGAACCCGCTCGTCAGAGACGCCCTGCTTCTGATTCTCGTGATCGTCTATGTCGCCGCGGTCCTGGCCATTGACACGCTCGCCGTCCACGGCAAGACGTGGCCCGTGGACTGGCGCTTCTTTCAATGGCGCGCGTACAGCGCGGACCTATTCAAGTTCATCGCCTGGTTTGTGGTCCCCTTTCTGGTGTGTCTGCCCCGGATGGATTGGGGGTACCTGGGCGTCAAACGGTGGCGCCGGTTCGACCTGTACGTCCTGGCGGGGCTGGCCGCGGCAGGCGCCTTGGCCGTGGCCGTGATCCCGCTGTTCCCAAGTCTGCGCGCGACCTACCCCAGCATGGCCGGGTACGCCGCGGCCGCGAAGTGGTCCTATGCAGGGCACAACCTCCTGTGGATACTGTCCTGGCTGCTCGGCTGGGAATTCCTGCACCGCTACTTCCTGCTGACCCCCCTTGTGAAGCACGCGCCTCGGTACGGGTGGCTGCTCATCCCCGTGTCTGAAGGCCTCTACCATTTGCAGAAGCCCCCGTTGGAGGCGGCCGGTATGGTCCTCGCCTCCTTGGCGATCACCTACTGGGCCCTGAAGCGCCGCAACGCCCTGCTCCCATTCCTCGCGCATTTCATGATCGAGATCGAACTGGTGGCCTTCCGGCTGGTCGTATGAACTCCCGGCGCCCGGGCGTTGACGGGCGTGTTGCGCGTCTAACAGCGGTAACGATATGATAGGCGCTAATGGAAGGTGTAGTACCGATGCTTGATGACGAGAACACCGAACTGGATCCTAACGACGAAAGTACGGACTTAAACATAGACGACCCCACCATGGTTGTGGAATCCGTGCCCGAGCAGGAAGATACGCTGGTGCGGAACGCGAGTCTGATCGTCCTGGCCGGCGGTGAGATCGGGCGCACGTACCGTCTGTCGGAAAAGGAGAGCGTCTTTGGCCGCTCCCTCCTGGCAAGCCACTGGATTACGTCCCGGTCCGTCTCGCGCGAACATGCCAAAGTCGTGCGCGTGCATGAACCTGACCAGGAGTACTTCGAGCTCATCGACCTCGAAAGCCGAAACGGCACGCGCGTCAATAATGCCCGCGTAGAACGCGCGCGGCTCAAGAACGGCGACAAGGTCCAGATGGGGGAAGTGCTGTTCAAGTTCGTCCTGCAAGACGAAGCGGACTCGCAGTTTCACCAGGACGTTCACCGCCTCATTCACTACGACCAACTCACCGGCCTGCTCACCATGGAAGCATTCCGCCGCCGGCTCGATACCGAGATGCGCAAGACGGGCGCCTTCCTCACGCTTGCCATGACCGACCTCGACGGCCTCAAACGCGTCAACGACACCCACGGTCATCTTGCGGGGCGCATGGTCGTACGCGAGATGGGGACCCTCATCCGCGAAGCCATTCGCAGCCAGGACTTCGCCGGACTCTATGGCGGCGACGAGGCCATTATCTTGTTTCCGGCAACACACCTCGAGCAGGCCCTGCCCGTGGCCGAAGGGCTCCGGCAGGCCATTGAAGCGCGTACATTCGAGCACGAAGGCAGAACCTTCAACGTGACCATAAGCCAGGGATTGGCCGAGTGGCCCAAGCAGGCACGGACCCCGGAACAGGTCATCGCCGCGGCCGATGCCGCGCTCTACGCGGCCAAAGAGGGCGGGCGGAACTGCGTCCGATTGGCAGGATCGGACACCCGCGGCCGGCCACACTAGCGGGCAGGGCGCAAGCCCGCTGGCGGCTTCAGGCGACACGGTAGTGCGGCAACCTTGATTGGGAAGCAAAGCCATGAGGCCCCGATCACGACCCTTGATCACGCTCACGACCGACTTCGGCATGGGGGATCCCTATGCCGCGGCCATGAAAGGGATCATCTACGGCATCGCGCCGGACGTCGAGATCGCAGACCTCTCCCACGATATCCCCCCCCACGACATCCTCGAAGGCGCCCTGTTTCTCGCGGGCGCGCTCCCCTACTTCCCTGCCGGGACCATCCACGCGGTCGTGGTAGACCCGGGCGTGGGCATGGCAAGGCATCCCATTGCGCTGTGGGCAGGAAACCAGACCATCGTCTGCCCGGACAATGGGCTGCCAACGCTCTTCACGCGCGAGCACCCCATCGAGGAGGTCCGGCTCATCTCGAATTCGCGGTTCATGTGCGAAACCGTCAGCCCAACCTTCCATGGACGTGACGTCTTTGCCCCGGCGGCCGCGCGGCTGGCGTCCGGCGCGCCGTTCCACGAACTGGGAGAGGAGCTCGACACCATTGTCACGCTCGACATCCCGCACCCGCAGCAAACCACCCAAGGCGGCGTCGAGGGCGAGGTCATTCATGTAGACCGGTTCGGAAACCTGGTCACCAACATCCACCGGTCGCTGGTGTCCGGCGCATTCGGCGGGACGGTGAGCGCGGGCGATCGCTGCCGCCTGTCCGGCATACACCGCACCTACGGCGAAGTGCCCCCCGGGGAACCGCTCGCGTTATTTGGCAGTTGCGGCTATCTCGAGATCGCAATGAACGCGGGCAATGCCGCGGTCGCGCTCGGGCTCGACAAGGGCGCCCCCGTCGAACTCAAGCCATAGCCGCCGCGGTTCGGGTCAGGCCGGCAGCACCCCCAATTCCCGCAACCCCGTCACGCCGGTGCGCACTTCTTCGGCGGACCGATGCAGTGCCGCGCGTTCATCTTCGGTGAGCGCCAACTCGACAATATCTGCCACCCCGTCCTTGCCCAAACGGACGGGCACGCCGAGATACACGTCCTTAAGACCGTACTGCCCGGTAAGAAAGGCCGAGCACGGGAGTAGTTGCCGCTCGTCGCGAATGATGCTCTGCACCATCCGGGCCGCACTGGCGCCCGGCGCATAGAACGCGCTGCCTGTTTTCAACAGCGCGACGATCTCGCCCCCGCCCTTGCGGGTCCGTTCCACAATCGCCTCGATCCGTTCCGCGGGCAGGAGCTTGACGATCGGAATGCCCGAGACCGTCGTGTACTGTGGCAAAGGCACCATGTCGTCCCCGTGGGACCCGAGCACCATCGTATCCACGTTCTTCGCGTTTACGCCGAGCTCCATGGCCACAAACGCCCGCAGCCGGGCGCTGTCCAGGCACCCCGCCATCCCCACTACGCGCGCCGGCGGAAACCCCAGGTGCTGGAAAGCCAGATAGGTCATGACATCGAGTGGATTGGTCACCATGACGACGACGCTGTTCGGCGCGTACCTGGCCACGTTCTCGCAGACCTGGCCGATAATACGCCCGTTCTTCTCGAGCAAGTCGAGCCGCGTCATCCCCGGCTTTCGCGCCAGTCCCGCTGTGACGACGACCACGTCGCTGTCCTGAATGGCCGCGTAATCATTGGCGCCCCTCACCGTCGCGCCATAGCCCCGGATGGGCCCTGCCTGGGTCAGGTCCAGCGCCTTGCCCTGCGGCAAACCCTCGACGATGTCCGTCAGGATGACGTCGCCCAACGCCATCTCCGCACAGTACTGGGCAACGGACGCGCCGACGTTCCCGGCGCCAATACACGCGATCTTGAAACGCTTGCCAACGGCCATAGGTTTCCTCTTTCTCCTTAAGCGGGTGGTCGTTCCATCAGGCCGAGAGTATACCCCAGCGCTGCGCTCCCTCCCAAACACGGTTGTTTGACATCGATTCAACCGGTTTGCTCCAATACGCCTCATGAGGCGCCTCAGGGATTTGGTGAAAGACACTGGGCAAGCCCGCGTGGTTTCAAGCCCCCGGGCGACGAGTCCGGCAGTCCTGGAGGTCCCGATTGATCGCGTCGCGTAGAGAAGGGGATCTCTGGCGCGCCCCGGCCTTGGCGTTGTGGCTCCTTGTCTTCCTGGTTGGTTTGGCGCCGGAGCCCGTATTCCTGGCGTTGCGCCTACTGGCACACGTGACCACACAGGACGCGCTCGTAAACTCACCGTTCCTCATAACAATCGCCTTGGCCGCTTACGTCGGACTCTTCGCACTCAAACGATGCACTGAAGTCGGGATTCCCGCCCCCCAAGCCCAGGACAAAGCCCTCCAAGTCGGCATCATGGGGCTTGTTGCCTTTCTGCCGTTCCATTTCCCGTCACTTGTGGACGCCTATGTCAATCCGTTGGTGCCCAACCCCGCTGTCGTGTACGGCACCGGCGCGGCCAAGATGGTCGTGTGGTGCTATCTGCTCTCCTTGTTCATACGCTACTACGCTTTTGGCTCGGATGCGGCATTCGCCAAGGTCCAAGCCATCTTCCCGAGTTCCCGTCGCGCGCGTCAGGAGCCAACGCGCCCCACAGAACCGGATCATAAGAACAATGAGGAAAGAGCTGCACGCGTAGGGCCGACGCGAGAACAGGACGCCGGCAAGGCAGCCTGCGAGTAGGGGCGGCGAGGGCATCGTTCTTGTAGGCAGCGTCACGAGCGCTGAAATCCAGCCACTCCCAACGTTCCCCGATCCCCCGCGCCATCGGGTCCTCTGGCAGCGAATCCTCGAGCGAACCCGCCACGAACAACGCACTCGCGCGTGCGTTTCGAGTACGAGCACGACAAACGAGCAGGGGTCACGAAACCTTGCCGTGGTCGCACTCCTTGGGCGGTTCACCCATACCAAGGCCCACGGGAACAGCATGAGAACACCCCCCAAGAATCTCGCGCAGCCCCGCGCCTGTTTTGAAGCGCGGCGAGGGCCGGACTATACTTCGGGGCCATGGTACAGCAGCACCCCGAGCACAAGGCGCCGCGTGCGTCCGTAATCATCCCATCGTTGGACGGCTACCGCGAGGGCCGGGTGCCGGCGTTACTGGAGAGCGTCGCGAACCAGAGGTTCGACGATTTCGAGGTGCACGTGATCAAGGGCGTGGCGCCGCAGGGCAGGGCCATCAACCAGGCGGCCGCGCGCGCAAAGGGGGACGTACTGATCATCCTCGACGACGACAGCCGGCTGGCCGACGAGACCGTCTTTCAGCGGTTGGTGGACGCGCTGGACGGGCACACACGGATCGGCATGGCGGGCGCGAGCATCGTCTTGCCGCCGGAAGCGAACGCCTTTCAGCGGCGGGCGGCCACGCAGTTTCCGCGTTTCAACACGCCCGTCGTGGACCGCATCACGGACAGCGACCTCGCGTGTCACGGCTGCTGCGCAATCCCCAGGCGCGTGTTCGATGAGGTCGGCGGCGAACGCGAGGACCTGATCCGCGGCCTGGACCCCGACCTGCGCGTCCGGCTGCGCGCGACCGGGTACCGGGTGGTGCTCGTCCCGCACGCGTGCATCTACCACCCATTGCCGGACGGTTGGCCGCGGTTGTTGCGCACCTTCTTCCGAAACGGTTTCGGCTCTGCGTATGCCTGGAAGTTCCACCCCGAGAGCGTCTACGAAACCCACGAAGCGCTTGACTCCCGCACGTTCAAGCCGACCACCCGTTTGGCGTACCGGCTTGTGCGGTTCCCGTTGCGGCTGCTCCGGGCGGTCGCCGCGGGCAAGTTCCTGCGTTTCGGGGCGTATTGCGCGTATGCATGCGGCTACGTCTGGGGCATGCTGAGCGCCAAGGAGAAGGCCATTGGCCGCGGGGCGTAGGACCAAAGACAGCCTCAAGAGGGGCGTGAAGCGCATCGCGCGGCTGGCGGCCCCGTTCTGCCGCTTGCAGGGGGCGCGCATCCTCACGTACCACAGCGTGGGCCATCGCGATCATGAGATGAACGTGACCCCGGAAGCCTTTCGCGACCAGATGGCCTGGCTCGCGGAACACGCGAGGTTGATCCCGTTGGATGCGGCCCAGGCAGGGCTGGGCGGTGTGGCCGTGACATTCGACGACGGGTACCGCGACAACCTCATCAATGCCGTGCCGATCCTCGAGGAGGTGCGGATTCCGGCCACGTTCTTCATTGTGGCGGGCCGGGTCGGCGGCATCCTGGACCACGATTCCGAACCTGAAACGAGCGCCCTGATGACGTGGGACGAGGTGCGTCAGCTTGAATCCCTGGGGTTCGCCATCGGCGCCCACACCCTGAGCCATCCGCGGTTGTCCCGCCTCAACGAAGAGGAACAGCGGGCCGAGATCGAGGGGAGTGCGCACCGGCTTGAGAAAGAGCTGGGCCATCCGATCGATGCGTTCGCCTATCCTTTCGGGTCGTGTGCCGACTACGACGACGTCAGCGAGCGACTGGTCCGGGAGAGTGGCTTCGCCTATGCCGTGTCGAACCGCTACGGGGTGAACCTGCCGGGGGGCAACCCGTGGGCGCTGCGGCGGATCTGGATCGATGCGACCGACAACCTGGACACCTTCCAGGCCAAGGTGACCGGGGAGTTGGATGCGCTTTTCGTGTTGGACTCGCGCCTGGGGGTATTGGCGCGCCGCATGCTGAATTGCCTTTTGCGGCGGGGGTAACCGGCCCCGTGTCCCTCAAGGCGAAACGCGCAAGGCCTGACGCGCTTATTCGGGCCTCGGGAGGGGCACGCCAAGCTGGGCCATGATCCGGCCGGCATCATCGATCACCGCCTTATGCCAATGGGGCGGGCCGTCGCACCAGGCACGCTCGTAGGCCGCTTGCGCGTGGCGTGCCGCTGTCGCTGTGTCATCCCGCTCAAGGGCAAGCGCGGCGAGGAAGTTAAGCACCTCCGCCTGCTTCAGCCGGTACGCGCAACGCTCAGCGATAGCGAGGGCCTCTTCGGCGTACGGCAGCGCCTTGTCCGCGTGCCTTTGGGCGGATTCCCAGTGCGCCCATGCCAACAGGATGAGCGGGACCAGCTCCATGAGGTGAATCCGGCGGCAATTCGCGTAGGCGTGCGTGAGGTGGGTTTCGGCCTCGGCGAGGATCTCGTCGCGCCCCTCGTGCGCCTCGCATGCCAGGGCCACGAGCGCGTTGCCCAGCAGCCACTCGGCCTTGATTACGTCGCGGATGAAGTCCTCTTTGCCCGCCAGTTCCAGCGCCCGCCGGGCCGCTTCGACCGCAACGCCGGGATCCTCCATCAGGGTTGCCCGCAACGCGCGGTGCGACCACACAATGCCTTCGGACTGGATCTCCTCCTGCCAGCAGAAGGCGGCGAGGGCAACGCCAAGCTCACGGGCGCTCTCGTGGAACACCCCCTCATAGGCCAGCAGCCGGCCCAACTCTTGATGCCCGACGGCCTCCCGGAACTCGTCCCCCGTTTCGCGGCAGATCGCTATGCGCTGGCGCAGATGGGCATCGGCGGCCTTGAGTTCACCCAGCTCAATGCACTGGTCCGCCAGGTTTCCCAAGCCGATCGCCAGCCCCGCCTTGTTCCCGCGCCGCTCGTCGATCTCATTGGCCAATTCGAGCAAGGGCACAGCGCGGCGGGTCTGGCCGGACAAGCCGTAGCAGGTCGCCAACTCGTTCAAGGTCCAAACCTGGTGGCCCTCGTTCTTCAACGCGGGCAGGCGGTCCTCCCCGTCAAGGAAAAGGTCGCGCAGCATCGCAATGGCCGTCCGGTACGCGCCAACGCGGTATTTTAGCGGATACGCAAGCTGCTCGTAGAACAACGCCTGGGCCGCGTCATACCGCCCCGCCCGGATCGACGTGCGATACCGCTCGATGTCCAAGACCAGGTCCTGCATGTCTTGCGCTTCGCTCTTCATCGGGCCTCCCCGAACCCACACAAAGACCCCACAACCTTCTGCGCGTACATCGGCCGGGCAAGCGGGAGGTGCACGAAGATATTGTTGACGCGCCGGCCCGCAACGCGTTTGGCGATCCGGTTGAGCTGACGCTTCCCGGCCCGGATTCTCTGGGCAGTCTTCTTGTTGTCGATGATCGTGGCTGTTTTCGGCGTTGGCCAAGGCTTTTTCTGTTCGGGTTCCAGGCAAAGAGATGATAGTCGACCCCCGGAACGCGTTCAAACACGCGGCCCCGGCCTGCGTCACGTTTGGGCCTATGCGTGCATCAAGACGGTTCACCTAAGGATGCGGCTACTGGTCATCCTTGACGATAGCCCGCCTCGATCTGGGTGGGTCACGGTGGGGCACGCGCCCCACCGTGCATGTGCTTGGGGTCGTAACTGTTTAGCGGATTGGCGATTCCGTCATTGCGAGCGAAGCGAAGCAATCTGGACCGGAAATCACGCCCTATTTGAGCGAGATTGCTTCGCTTCGCTCGCAATGACGGAGTATCTGGGCCTGAGCTGACCACCCTCGCCAATCGGCCAAGAAATCACTTGGGGTCAGACAATCGATTTGCGGGCCGATGTCGGTCTTGAATTGCAGCGCTCCCCCATACGTGTGGGGTGACGCCGGTCTTGACGGACGCTTCCGGCGAATAGAATCAACCCCTCTCGATTTCGCAAATGCATCGATGCGAACCGTGTTTTGCGCCTTGGGGGGCGATACGGTATAATCTGCGGCCCTATGGGTTCCGGATGAGCGCAGTGTGCTCAGTCCGAGCGAGAAGGGGTAATTCGCCATCGACCAAGGAGAGACATGAATGAGCAAGACAACTGACTTGACGAGCGATAGCTTCCGTTCCACGGTTGAGAGCGGCGTGACGCTGGTGGACTTTTGGGCGGAATGGTGTGGGCCATGCCTGATGGTGGCTCCGGTGCTGGACGAACTTGCCCAAGATTACGCCGACAAGGCAACGATTGGCCGGGTGGATTGCGACAAGGAAGGGGAACTGGCGCAAACCTTTGGCGTGTCTGCCATTCCGACGCTGCTTATCATGAAGGACGGACAGGAATTCAAGCGCTTCGTGGGCGTTACCGCCAAGACGGAACTGGCCAAGGCGCTCGACGCGGCGCTGGCGTAACACGCGGACGCGTTGTCAACACAGTTCAAGAAGAGCCCGTTCGGAAGGCACGCGGCTTAGGGGGATTCGAAACACGCGTACTCGCGGCAACGGGTCAGATACACAGGCATCAAGTAATCCAACGAACCACAAGCGCGGGGGCCGCAGCAGGACCGTAAGGCTTGCGGGGTTGCCCTTCGCACCGAGGAGAGCCGTCTACAATGACAATGACACCGAAGGTTGTTGCCGTCGCCGGGGCCACGGGCCTCGTTGGGAACCGAATGCTGCAGGTGCTCGAGGAGCGGGAGTTCCCCGTCAAATCCATCAAGCTTCTTGCCTCGGAGCGGTCCAGGGGAAAGACGCTGACGTTTTGCGGCGAAACGGTCCCGGTGGAGGTCCTTGGCGAGGATTCGTTCAAGGGCGTTGAGATCGCGCTGTTCAGCGCGGGCGGCGGCACCAGCAAACGGTTCGCGCCGTGCGCCGCAAAGGACGGGTGCGTCGTGGTGGACAACTCGAGCGCGTGGCGGATGGACCCGGACGTGCCGCTCGTGGTTCCGGAGGTCAACCCTGAAGACGTGTCGTGGCACCAGGGCATCATTGCGAACCCGAACTGCTCGACCATTCAGATGGTGGTGGTGCTCAAGCCGATCCATGATGCCGCCAAGATTGAACGCGTGGTGGTCTCGACCTACCAGGCGGTGTCGGGGGCGGGCATCAAGGCGCTCGATGAGATGTTGGAGCAGACGCGCGCCATCCTCGAGGATCGGGAGCCCGCGTGCGCCATCTTTCCGCATCCGATTGCGTTCAACTGCATCCCTCAGATCCCGCAGAGCGACGCCTTCACGGCGAACGGTTACACGACTGAAGAAATGAAGATGGTGAACGAGACCCAGAAGATCCTGGGCGACGAGACCATCCGGGTCTCGGCCACGACGGTCCGCGTGCCCGTCCATACAGGCCACAGCGAGGCGGTCAACATCGAGACCCAGAGGAAACTCACCGCGGAGAAAGCCCGCGCCATCCTTTCCGAAGCCCCCGGCGTGGTCGTGATGGACGATCCGGCCAGCCAGGTGTATCCGTTGGCGATGCAGGCGGCTGGCCGATACGAGACCTTCGTCGGGCGTATCCGCGAGGACATCTCGCAGTCGCGAGGCCTCGACTTGTGGGTCGTGTCGGATAACCTTCTCAAGGGCGCAGCGCTCAATGCGGTGCAAATCGCCGAGCTGCTCTGAGGCACTTGCGAAAGGTTCTTCTCAACGCGGCGGCCGCAAAGCGAGCGAACGCAAGCATCCCCGGGAGTGCTATCGCATCGTTGGAGGTCCGGCTCGCATCCCCGGTGGTGCGAGGGTCTTCTTTGGTGGGGCGAGCGTCCTCGCGAGCCGGATCGCCGGGGTGGCAGCCGCTCCGATATTTCGTCACAAAGAAGAACCGAAGCCCGCCATCACGTCGGTTGCCATCGGCTCGCGGGGACGCTCGCCCCACCACGCTCGCCTCTGTCAATGGTACGTGGGCAAGTAATCCCCGTGGGCTTCGATCAGGTCGTCGCATAACGCCACAATCTCGTCGATCGTGAGTTCGGCCGCGGTGTGCGGGTCGAGCAGGGCCGCATGGTAGATGTGCTCACGTTTCCGGGTCAGTGCGGCCTCGATGGTCAGTTCCTGGACATTGACGTTGGTGCGCGTGAGCGCGGCGCACTGCGGCGGCAAATCGCCGACATACGTGGGGGTCACGCCGTTGCGGTCGACCACACACAGGACTTCCACACAGGCGTCGTGGGGCAGGTTCGTGATGAGGTCCTTGTTCAACACGTTGCCGCCGAGCGTATAGGGGCGCCCGGTTTCCATGGCCTCGAAGATGTACGAAGCGTACTCGCCGGTCCGCTCGTGTTCGAGGGGCTTGTCCGACAGGAGGTACTCCCGCATCCCATCCCACCCCTTGATCTGGGCCTCGCACCGCCTGGGGTACTCATCGAGCGGGATGTGGAACCGGTCGATGAGTTCGGGGGCCTTGGTCTTGATGAACCAGGGGACGTACTCGGCCGTATGTTCGCTGGACTCGGTGACGTAGTAGCCAAACCGGTTCATGAGTTCGAAGCGCACCGCGTCCTTGTGCCGGTATTTGTCGAGTTGGGCGCGGCGCTTGATCTCGGGATAGAGATCTTCGCCGTTGCGCGAGATCTCGAGCAGCCAGCCCTGATGGTTGATCCCTGCGATCTTCCACTTCAGGTTGTCGTTCGGCAAGCCGAGTTCCCAGCACAGGTGGCCGGCGCATCCCTGAACACTGTGGCACAGCCCGACGGTCTTGACGCCGGTCGCCTTGAGGAGGGCGCCGGTGAGCATGGCCATCGGATTGGCGTAGTTGATCAACCATGCGGCCGGGGCCACGTCTTCGATGATGCGGCAGTAACCCAGCATGACGGGAATCGTGCGCAGGGCGCGGAAAACACCGCCGATGCCCAGCGTATCGGCAATCGTCTGGCGCAGCCCGTATTTCTTGGGCACCTCGAAGTCGATAACCGTACCGGGGTCGTATCCGCCCACCTGAATGGCATTGACGATGTAGTCCGCGCCGGCGAGGCCCTTGGCGGCGTCCGCGGCCGGGAAAGACTCGATCGTTGCTTTGGCCCCGAGGGTTCGGTTGATGTTTTGCAGCATGACCTCGGACACGTGCAACCGGTCAGGGTCAATGTCGATCAGCGTGATGTGTGCGTCTTTGAGGCAGTCGACGAAGAGACAATCCCCGAGCACGTTCTTGGCGAATACCGTGCTGCCCGCACCCAGAAAAGAGATTTTGGCCATGAGTTGCGACCTCCGTTGTATGGCAAGTTGATCGATGGTAATTCTTTGGCCGATTGGCGAAGGTGGTCAGCTCAGGCCCAATGACGGAATCACATGGCCTTCACGCCAGTCCGCTAAACAGTTACGATCGATGATACTGCGCCGCGCTGAGATACCACAAGGGGCGCCGCTCTGGCCCTGACTCATCCCCAGTTTGGAGCCTTTCGGTATGTGGCTAATTGCTGGAGGGCTGCCAGGGCGAAGTCAAAGCGCTCTCCTCGCTGCTTGATGAAGTGGTAGCCCATACGCAGTAGGTTGATCACGCGCGTCTTGCGGGTGTTGGCCTTAAGTCCTCGGTCGAAGCCTTCGATTTCTGCCGCGGCCCCATGGGCGCACAGAAAGATGAAGGCCAAGGCCAGGATGTAGAAGAGTCGTTCGTAGCGGAGGTAATC
>Ga0272441_10005772_pt1 | contig 21239 bp, 29 predicted proteins | sample SSMProp6N_FD_193582 | JGI IMG/M metagenome (GOLD analysis project Ga0272441, IMG submission 193582) | Marine sediment archaeal communities from Little Sippewissett salt marsh, Falmouth, MA, United States - SSM-Prop-6N | ecosystem: Environmental > Aquatic > Marine > Wetlands > Sediment ...
TACAAGCACGATGGAAAACTTATTTGACAAACACAACATAACAGAGGTTGATTACTTCTCATTAGATGTTGAAGGTTCCGAATTAGATGTATTGCATTCTATCAACTTCGAGAAAGTAAAGATCAACTATTTTACTATAGAGAATAACTACAACAGTTTTGATGAAGCAATTTTCCTGATGAGTAAAGGTTTCATCAAAATAGGAACTGTTAAAATTGATGATGTATATAGGTATTTCGGCTAATGTTAACTTCGTCTTGCCCAGCAGGAATATGTAATCGACTCAGGTGTCTCATTACCACTATGAGATTATCTGACGAACCCGCTATTTACTGGCCCCAAAATAAATGGATCAAATGTAGCTTTGGTGATCTGTTTACGCCCACAATAAAGGTAGTAAATACTAAACCGAAGACCAATAACAATGGCTCCTGGCGAATGATATGTTTGCCTACTGATAACCTAGAGGGACAAACGAAGGAAGAAGTCGAGAACCGACTCAATGCCCCGTCAATAGGAAGTCAAAACAAATATCAGGACACAGAGAATTATCTGAATGAATTACCTGATGATGTAAAGAATGGATATTTCAATCAGTTGGATAAGCTGAAACTCAGAGACGATTTAGCTGATACTGTTGAAAAGTTTGCCAGTAATTTCGATGAGAATACCGTGTCCGTTAGTTTTAGATCGTGGCACGATGCGCCTGACAGAAAGAAGTATTTCGTCATTGCTGATTTCGAAAAGATGATGGAATCTTTTGACAAGGATGTAAGGTTTTTTATCACTTCCGATAGCGATAAGGTAGTTAATCGAATAAAGAAAAGGTTTGGTGATAGAATAATATTTAGAAAGAAGTTAATGAAGTGTGGTGATAATCAATCTATCGCTGGCATGAAGGGTATAATCATAGACCTCTACCTCCTCAGTAAAAATTCAATTCATCTAGGCACCCGCTATAGTACCTATTCTGAGTTTGCGTGGTGGTTAAGCCGCGGCAAACAAAAATTCTCAATTGTAAAGGATACACAATGACTGAAATGAAACCAAATTATTCATATGCTGCTCGTATCAGAATGGATATGTTAAAAGTTGAAGTATTAGAAGCATTAACCGAGTTGAGTCATAATAGAGATGTAAGTAATTTACTGAAAAAAATGTTTAATTATATTGGTACTCTGGAAAGTGCCATATGTAACGCATTCGAAACCAACGAAAAATTAACTTGGAATAACGATGTTTTAATGAGTAGATGTGAAATCTGTCTAGCAAATTACAAACAGGAGTAAACAAATGGATTATGAAGATTTGTATCCCGACGAGGACAACGAGGCACAAATCATATATCTGGAACGAGAGTTCCATGATGAAGGAGTCAGAGACATGGCAAAGGTAGTATTCGAGGTGTGGAATCCCGCCCTCAACAGAAAACAAAAATTCAAAACAAATCTAGATAGGGCAACACGCTTGACCAAGATGTTTGCCAATCTATTCGGCTGTACCTACCAGTACAGCGTCAAGAAGGATACTAGGGGTCTGCCCTATGCGGTATCCATTCATCCCACCACCCCTGTAAGGAGCAGAAGATGACTAGGGAAAGCGCCGACAAGAAAGTACACTGGTACGTTTGCGACTGCTGCACTCTATTAAAACCTGATTGGGCATATTTACCAGGCAAAATGCCGAATGATGGTAAGATTTGTCGAGACTGCATTGCTTTTTATGGAACAGAAGGTCGAAAAGGAAAGAAGGAGAACCAAAAATGACTGATACAATCGAAGAAGACATCATCAGAAAACAAAGAAAGCCAAACGTTTTCGAGTGGTGGAAAGCAGGAATGCCGATCACCAAGAAGAATGACAGGGAGTGTCCACCTTGTCCTGGCCACGACTTATATAAGGCAACTAAGGCAATCGAACGTAAAAGGATGAAGTCCGATGACTGAACATACAAGTATGATACTATTGGCATTCTCAGAGCGCATCAAAAGCGCAAAAGAGGTACTTAGAAAAACCAATCAAATCGCCACCGTGCCGATTGAAAAACTACTTGACGATTTAATTTCATATATAGATAGAAAAGAATCTGAGATTGAATGGATCAAAAACAAATTGCGGGAGTTAGAAGGATGACACATAGAACGAGAATCATGCTTGACCTTGGGGCTAACCACGGCGAAAAGACGCTGGAGCAGTTGGTTCGCCAAGAGAGGATTTACATGTTTGAAGCTAATCCAGTACTCTTTCAATTACTGCGCGAGATAACTCGTGACCATTCACATATTAAATTAATAGATAAAGCCGTATGGACCGAGGATACCAATCTTGAGCTATATCTATCGAAGCAGTATGATACTGGCTCGACTGTGATGCCCGATAAGAAATTCAACAAACCAGACTACGAGCATCCTATCGTAGTAGAGGCAATAGACTTTTCTGCGTGGGTCGCAAAGAACATCGACAGAGAAATTCACAAGGTCTATATGAAGATGGACATAGAAGGGGCAGAGTTTGCTGTACTAGAGAAGATGATTGAGGAAGGCACACTTGATCACATCGAAAGATTCTTCATCGAGTTCCACAGCGACAAGTTCGAATATGAACGCGAACGACATAAGAAAATCCTGAAATATTTCAGGGGCAAAAACGTAGACATCACTGACCGTTATCTAATAAGTAAGGATTTACCATGACTGAAGAAAACCAAGAAGTAGAAGCTCCTAATGGCAGGAAGCTTACGCCCCAAACCGAACGCACGAAGATGATGGAAAAAGATGTTCGAAATGCTATCGAAACTCTGATGGAGCATGAGGGTGACGGGGCAAAGATATATGCATCTTTGATATACAATCTATTCTTGTATGTTCTACATCAAGAAGAAATGTTGATGAATATCCATAGAGAAAAATTGCCACCGTCAACTGTTGCTCCTAGCGTGCCGAAGGGTGTCCAAATAGGACCATCAGGGATAGTCATACCCAAATAGACTGAAATCTATCTGGTATAGCTCGATCAGATAGTCTATGCTCGGCGTACTGAGCATATCCTGATATTTGGTTTCGGATGGCTTGTATTTCAGATTCACATCGAACTTCTCTGATAGCTCTGCATATACATCTTCTAGGTTTTCGAATCTGTATATTGTTGGCACTATTATTTCTCTATGCTGATCGGCTACGAAATGGGCCTGCGAGTTGAAATGTTCGCGGTGGCCTCCTTGAATCGTAATGTCCATAGGACAATCAATCAAATAATCAACGAATTCATTAATGTCTGTCGGGATATGTCTACGATTAAAACAATACGCCGAGCAGAAGCGATCAAGTGGATGTCTGACTATAGTGAATACGTCTAGCGACTTCCATTTTTCATCAGGCATAGGCTTCTTCAATGCGAACGCTGGTTTGTGCGTGTAGTATTGTATTTTATTTTTTAACACACTCGACAGATGTCTACCCGATGTTTTCGGCACATGGATGAACAATGGTTTACTATTTTTAGCGACCATGTTTTCTTTTGCTTTTATATTTTCCAACTTTTTCAGTTGTCCTCTTTGTCCTGAAGAGATCAATTTATTGTTTTCACGGACACGAGTTCTTCGTGCCTCATGAAACTCTGACATATCAGTGACCACCTTTGCATCCACAGTTCTTTCTCCTTGACCCAGGTCGAGCCGTATTTTTTACAGATTTGATGGCACTCTTCGGTAACTTATTGAATTCTCTCATATCACGAATAATTCTCGCTTTGAGTCTGAGTCTGCCATTCAACGTGTGATAGATCAGAGTATGTTCCTTCGAAAAACGAAACATCTGGTCTTCTGTTTTTACTTCGTGATTTTCCCCCGTAAAATCAAGGACTTTTTGTACATCTTCCCATTTTCTCTTGGCAAGCATGATTGCTTTTTCTTCTGTCATCATGATGGGCATACTCCGTCTATTATTTTAAATCGACAATCTGGTCTATCGCCGCTGTAGTTATATACGTAAACGGCATATTTTCGATCTGTACTCAGTGGAGCCGAGTAATGAACTGGATACGCGGGGCCATAAGCACTACACGGCACACTGTAACCATAACCTGCACTCTGGCAGTCACATGGTATATAGCCACTCTGACCATCATCCACCTCGTACACAGTGAAATCCAATGTACCATATCCAGCGGTGACTGGATCTGTGATAGTCAGTAGTATATCACCATGATGTACACGTTCAAATTCGAACCACATGCCCCACTCTGGCGAGAAAGGGAACGGGCAAGTACTATCAGTATCAAACTGGAAGCTTTGGGTTGCAAAATCATACTCTGGAACATCATACCACTCATCCGTACCTGATGGGCAACATCCAGAGGTAGGAGCCCCACTACACGGCGGCCCCACAAAACAAGAATATCCAGATGTAGCTGGAATGCCAGTGTAAATGGTTTCGCCGCTAGTAGGTACTGCGGCTGCACTGATCTCATAGGTAGCCGCAAACATTACATCAGCAAACGCATACTCACAGCAGCAGTCTTCTAGTTGCACGTTTAAATTACTATCGTAATTGAATGTCCATATACCATTCCATTCCCATTTAGCGCCGTAGCGTTCACGGTCGGTCTTGAATATGACAACCTCTCCTGCACGATAAAATGAGTCGGAAAAATAAAAATCGTATTCAGCGGGATAATATTGCCCGTCCTTCCAGAATTGGAAGGATAAATCTGAGATGGAAGGGAAACCACCATAATTCGAGTCCAAATTAAATTGACAATTTGAATCTTCGATCTGATCGACGTAAACATGGATACCATCAGTATCGAAATACGAAGAGGGTGGTGCCCATGGTATCGTGCAACCTGGCCAACCGCAATACCAGCTACATGTCTTGTAGCCAGGCGTCAATAAATTATTGTCATCGAGAAACGGACGCAACCCTCCCGTAACTGGTGCGGCCCCAACAGACAAAACTTGACCAAAGTGCCATTCACAGAGAGTGCCACTAGTAGGAGGTGGCCATGAATCTCCTGCCGACCAGCCTTGCTCTGCAAATATATGGTCGAGACCGAGGACTATATCTAGGGATTGTGTGTCGGTGAACCAAGCGAACGTTATGTCTGAGCAAAAAGTAGCCAAAAGGCTGCTCAAACAATAATCGCAGAGACCACCGCCAACCGTGCCTGGCCAATCAGACAAATAATTATCGACGTTACATTGATAGGTATAGTCGCCGCCAGAGGTAGCACTAACAGGTACACATATGGTTGGGCAACTACCGACATACCCTAGAGAGGTATAGCCATCATGGTACCCCGATATATTCCAAGAGTAACTATGATTACAGTCTTGTTCCTCGTCCCCTTCACCATATTTCGCGTGAACATATATCTCTGCTTGCGAGTACCCGCATCCACCGTCTTTTTTGGGCTTTCGCACTTTATTAATTATATCGGCCATGCGATCATACATGGCATGGTTTATGTTGCCGAGTCCCCAATTAAAACTACAGTCGCCGTTGTTTGAATATGTATTATCAAATGGCGAAAATAAAGTACAGGTGTCTACATTCATATTTGGCGGATATATTTTAACATCGTCACACACCAAACAATATGGTTCGCATCCTGTGATGTCCTGACAGGCACATTCACAAGTTCCATTCACAAGCGCAGGAAATTGCCATTGTACCATTACGTTGTCACTTCTTTATCAATGTCGAACCAGTAATCGAGTGTTGAAGAATTACCGCTGTCATCAACAGTACATACCGATACCAGTTTTTGTTTCTGTGGTTGCCAATGAATTGTATAGGTCAACGGGTTTGCTTTGAACAGTCGCATCCTGATACTATCGTCGCCTATAAATCCAGGCTGCAAAGATCCGCTCAAAGCAACTGTATAGCTGCCGCTAATTTCTTGAACGCGAACACCCTCATTATAGGGGCTCAAATAGTTATCAATTTGACCATATGATAATGCTTGTCCACTCACACCGATTGAAACCGTCTGGTCAATGAAATTAGCTGAGATGGGGAATGTTGATACATCATAGAATCCATCTGTCAGCACTCTGATAGAGCCAGAGGTTGGAGTTGATACGACTAAACCAATGGGATCAGAGGTTGCTACCTCACCTAAAACGGCTTTTTTATTCTGATTAACGTCCCATACTTGACCAACATCAACGTTAGAGAAGATGTTGGAGCCAGAGGTTGGTGATTCGAGAGTCAACAGAATAGGACCATCGACGTTTTGCCTCCAGAGTTCCTCGCCGCCTATATCCAACGTATCAGTCGATATAGAGATTAGATCCGTGTTATTGACATTGGTTCTCAACATGTAATCTCTGCCAGTAGAATACGAAATACCAGCAGTAGTGCTTGTGGCTTGAACTTCGGCTGGACCCTGTGGATTTCCACTTTGCCCTATGCCTACTTGACCAGCGCCTCCCAATACATTAGATGATCTCTTTTCAGTCATCATCTTTTTCAAGACTGGCATTTTCGGAATTCTAGTAGATACGGTGATCGTTGGGAAGTCGCTAGCGAAGTTATAAGAAATAGATGAAACCGAAGTGTTTGGCGACCAGAAATAAGGCGCAAACTCTTGATGATGAGATGTATTATCAGTTACCTTCTCAACTACTTTGCCGATATCCAATCCACTGAATGTTGCCGAATCTAATCCACTAGGTTTATCTTCTTTGAAATTCATCATTGGCATTTCAACGTTAATAGCTAATTTCTGGACACTTAGCCAATTGAACGCCGACTCTAATATCTTCTTAGCTATTGGCAAATCATTGCGGGTGAAGGTATCATCATCGAATCTCTCAAGATCGCCTTCACCAGTAAGAGTGCTGAAATCTAAATCTTTGGGAGTGTTTTTATGGCAGAACCAAAGCTGTAAAGATGGATCATTAATGATTATGTGCTTACTCGGGTTGGTGATCTCAACTTCAATGGGGCTTTCACCACCATCCAATGTCCAATAAGTGCCTGCTTTAGAAATTTCAAGCTTCTGATCGGAATAAAGGGCATTCACAAACATGAATCTGCCCCAATGTGATTTGCCTCCAGTCTGCGGCAATTTCTCGGAATAATTTGGGTTGAAGTTTGAAGCGCCAGGAGTATAATCGCGAGTCCAGAATCGGTTATTCATGCGACGACCGCCGCCCCAAATACGCTCGTTGTCCCAAGCAAAAGCTTGTGGCGCAGGGGTTACCGTAAGTCTAATTTCATCAGACCTCACGCTCATTTTTGCTTTTATCGTGTTGCCAAATTGACCGTTCTTAATGGTGTCAATCCAATACAATCGGCTACTGGTGTTAGTACCAGACTCGTCAAAAGTTGGGGCAAGGGCAAGAGGATCAAGAAGTTGATCGTCGTTAATTGTTGCGTTGCCACCACTGATAGCATATGTTTTGACTCTATAAATTGGAAGTTTCTTTGACCACTTCATCGACATGGGGTTGGGAGTGTGATGCTGAATAGACGTATCCTCAAACTCTTTCTGGACAACAGGAGTAGTAAGAATATTACCTTCATCGTCTACGAACTTAAAATGAGGGCATAGGGGATAATGAGTTTGTTCAGCAACTTTAGACCCGCCTTCTGTGTACTCTATATACCCAGGCGAAGATGGAACTGTCAAAACGTTTTTATTGTTAACGTCTTTTCTATATTTCATTTTGAATTTACGATAGACATCCGCATACTTTGGATTAGTTCTTTCTTTATCTGCGATGTTCGCATCGTTAGTTTCTGGGGCACCATAGATGCCGCTGCCGCCTACATATAGATTTTCTAAAGAGTCGGTCCAATCCTTCTCGCAGTTATCTTGATCCTGCTCTGTCCAAGGTACTTGGCAACCACAGCACAGAATATTACTACCTCTAACAGTTACTTTTTGCGCTGGAGTCTCTATTTCGCTAATATTAAAAGAAGACATTCTGATATCATTCTGTGAGAAATCCAACTGAATCGTCACAGGCGTCGAATAATCTGCTAGAGTCACATTTAGTGAATTATATATTTTAACTTCGATTCCACCAGAACTTGTCCTGTAATTGAGTGACCACATCATAGGATCGGGCACGAGATCGTCAAGTGCCTTCATAATGGGCATGTCTTTATAAGACGGATACGATTTAGGAGGAGTCACCGATTGGAAATAAGAAACGTCTGTGCCTTCCTTGGCAGTGTCTAATACGCCCTGAGCAGCAGCAGCATCATCACGAGCAATCTCGTAGTTTTCTTGAGCCTGGTTTATTTCCTGCTCTGTTGAACCAGGATCAGCTAGAATCTCTTGCCATGTGTTATATTCGCTAACCTCGAAGTTTTTGGCGTTGTTGTATTCTTCTTGCTTCTCAGCAACTTCATCAGCATCAACATATGGATCTATCGCTAGAGACAGTCCCAAAGTTGAAGACTTGATCAATAGCTCCAGTATTGATTGAATGTGCCAGATGTTATCAGCACTGTAGCCATCAGGCCAAGCGCCGTCCACCGATTTGACAAACGAATCTCTATCGGCAATGAACTTATCTCCGTTGATTCTATTACCATGGAAAATGCCGTTGATTTGTTGGTTGAAATCTGGAGGGGTGTCAAGCGCCTGTGAATACTGATCAAAGTAGTTAGTACAGTTCTCTTCGTTTAGTTTCCACCCAATTTCGTTGAAACTAATAGTACCAGTATAATTACCACCATCAGACTCTAAAATATCGGTAGTAACTGAAGTGATATAACCGAAAAACACAACTTCTTCGTAGAAATCAACAGGATTAGCATCTTCGTGTTCTTTCAAACCATCAATAAGCCAGGTATCTACAATTTTAATCCAACTTCCAATTTTGAGTTTACGGTTGCCTTCTAATATTCTTTCCTGATTGGTATTCGTATCGTTCTGAAGAATATTAGCGGTGCCGCTACCAAGAGCTTTCTCTTGGCGACGGAATTCCATTAACTGAATGGTAGTAGACCTCGACCAATCACTTTCGTCAACTACAGGATCGGCAAACCAAACCTGATATCTATCTCTTGCAGTTGTTCGAGCTTGATATCTAATAAGTGGCATTAGATGCCCCCTCCTTCACCAACGTCCTGAGATCCGCCATCTACCATACACGACAGAGACATCTCAAGCACTGCTATGTTTTCGTCTAAACTTTCTGTACCTGTTAAGCCGTGATAGCCCTTAACCCTTTTAATTCTATAACTCAGAATATCAACTATCATAACATGATATATTGTAATATTTCCACCAGAATCGGTGAGAGTGTAGTAAGTAGTTGGGTCCATTGCTTTACGAACACTTTCAACAAATAATTTGGCACTTTCCATTCCCTGTTCATCTTCGCTGTCTTCGAAGCCAACTGTTACGTTACAGGTAGTGAGATTTGACTCTTCGCCAATCTCTTGCCTGATTACCTGTCGAGATCCTAAACGCCTCGTAGTGGTGATGATCTTCTTTGGCAACTCGGGGAAGTTCTCCCAATTCTCAAATAATAAAGTATCTGGCGGTGGATCATCAACATTATCTGTAGATGATAGTGTGAGTGTCACTGTAATCATTGTGATCCCCCTTTGCGAGCATCATGCTCTAATTTCTTTTTCAATATTTCTTTATTGTTATACTCTCTCATATATAGATCAACGTCTCGCGCTTCTTGGTCACCCACAGGAAGTCTTTCTTGTGATTTCCTCTGCTCCACTCTTTTTCTGAATTCTTCAGCTTTCTTTCTTATTGGCACACCGCCTGGCTCCACCCTAAAAGTATCCTTCCATTTCTCTGTGTTTTGCCTAGGTTTTGGTATCTTCGGTCCTACTGGCGTGGTAGGACCAGTTGGCCTGCGAGGCGGCAACCCCAATGGTTGAGTCGGTGATGGTTGAGAGCCAGGAGAAACAACTGGTTTTTTGGGACCAGTTTGTATCTTTCTTTGATTCTGTCTGATGATCCTCATAGGATCTACTTTGTTTGCCTCTCTCCTCATAGCAACACCAAAATCTCTTGACATCTTATTAGTGTTAACGCCATCTATTTTAAACTTACGCATTTTCGGCGGCCCTTTTACAGTTTTGCCGCCAGCAAGCATTTTGGTCATTACTGCTGTATTGATTGTTTTGTCTAGAAATGATGGGCCTGCCCCCACAGCCGTCTGAATGATAACAGGAGGCGGCGTTGTTATTTTTATCTTATCAATACTTCTTGACAGCTTATCAAGATCACCAATCTTGGTTTTATCCAAGAAGTTGAAACGTATCAGATGTTCTTCAGGTTTTGCTATTGGCATTTTTATCCTCCGAAGTACTCATTCAAAAGCATAAACGTATCATCGCGTTGCTGAATTTCGAATTCCAAATATGCCCTTAGCTTATCGTTTAGTTCGTTTCTCAACTTCATCGTATGAAGCTCAACCTTTTCTGCAATCAAATCATTAACTAAGTTCTGTACACGAGGATCTAATTTAGCTGACATACCAGTGCCAATCGTCAAACCCTGGAGAGGCCCCATAATACCGCTCATCGTAAAACCATGTTGGGCAAGTAACTCTTGGCCCCTTTTAGTTTTCAGCAATTCAATCAAACTAACTTTGTCGCCTTTGTCTCGATGGAACACATCCATCTCAGTTCTAAACATCGCATCTCTATCAGCTACAGTCTGAACTAACTCGTCGGCCAGCTTCATTCTCTTCAGTCTGTCATCTCTTTCTCTAAGAGCCCTAGCCGTGGCCGCACGAACTCGTGGACTCAAACCAGGCGCTTCTGGTTGAGCCATCGGTCTGACAAATCTACCTCTACGCTCAGGCACTCCTTTTTTAAAAGCCTCTCTATCAGTTTCAGTCATTCTGCCAGTTAGAAATACACCCAACAGAACTTCTCGCTGGAACCAGTTCCATGAAGCATCCAAAAAAGAACCAACAGTATCATTCAACCACTGACCAACAGCAGAACCTAATATTAGACCAGCAACAGAGCCAATAAAAGCTCCTATAGCAGTTCCAATAGGTCCGAAGAAACTACCAAGACTAGCACCTAACTTACCAAGACCAGCATAACCAGCATAGGCAGCGGCAAGTGGAGTTATTGCCTGTCCAATTTTACCAACAACAGATTTAGCTTGATAAGCCTCTTTCTGACTGATGATACCTAATTGCTGACCAATACCACGAACGTCCATCCCAACAGTAGCCAAGGCACCCATAAAGAAATTCATGCGGCCACCAAGTTTGCCAACTTTCTCGCTCAATCCAGTAACCTTCATACGAAGATTATTGATTTTTGAGCCAACTCGATCAGCGCCACGCTCAACGGACTGCTCGCCCGCTATTTCCATTACCATGTTGAGATTTTCGAGTGACATTTACTGCTCCATAAAGGCTTGAATGAATTGGTTAGTTCTTATCGCGCTTTCCTTTAGTTGCTTCTGTTGGTGAAGATAGTACATATACTCCGTGACCGTGATTTCTATATCGTCATCGAGCCCATGCGCCATCAGGTAGTCGATGACGCCTTTTCTTTTTTTTCGAGGAATTCCAAATCACTGCCCATCGCAGCGTAGAATAAAAGATTGATATCATAGGTAGAAATCTTTAACACTGAGTTGATGACATCCATCGGCAATCTGAACGAACATCGCAAACATTCAGTAATTAGATTTTTAAGATCAGGGTCACTAAACTCGATTTCTTCGTCTCTGAAACGATAAAGCATTCCATATGCCATCTTACCGTAATCGAATTCTGTGTTGTAGTTGGCAGCGAATTCTATTTCCTCTTTACGATTTTTTTCAACAATACCCTTCTTGCCGAATATGACTCGCTTGGGAATAGCAGTTGCGGGAATCACCCTCAGTTTTTGACCACAGCCTAAAACTAACGGAATCTTCCATTCACTAGGCATCTCCCATTTTTCTAAATCAAAATTCTCCAGAGACTTCTCAGTAGGCTCCCAATACATCACATCATCCCATTCATTCGACGGATGACGTTCAGCATATTCTCTGTTATTGTCGTAGCCTTTAGGAAACGCGAACACTCCGCGTTTGCCCTTATGCATTCCATTGGCGAATTCGTGATTGGGGAACATCTCACGTAACACTAGAATGTCACGGATGTTATCTTTATTCGGACTGAAGAATTTCCACATTTTTGCATCCTCCTCTTCTCGGTAGAATATGGCATGTGTGCCAGTTATTATAGGTATTCGATTGTATTTATAGAATCCGCAAATAAAATGAAGTAATGGAAAATGATGGGTTTATCGAAATAAAACCTGGGCTGTGGTATGAGGAATCTACGGGGTTTCCGTGGAGTAGTAAACGCAAACTACAGCCACCAGAAACGTGGGATAATAATGGAAAACTGAAACGACTTGCTAGTAAAGCTGGCGGTTATTACATAGTAAGAAATAATGTAGGAAGTAATCTTTGGCATATTTTAGTCTGGCAACATTTTGAAGGTGAAATACCAAAGAATAAAAACATAGATCATATCAATAATAATCGCCTTGACAATAGAATTGAAAACCTTCAATTAGTCACAAAAATAGAAAATGCAAGAAAAAGAATAAAACACAAAAATAACAAAAGTGGATATAAAGGCGTTTGTAAATCTAGTAAATCTAATAGGTTTCAAGCCACTATATATCATTCAAAATTAAAAAAGAATATTCATCTAGGAACATTCGACACACCAGAAGAAGCAGCCCTGGCATATGACAAGGCTGCTAAAGAGTTGTTTAGTGAATTCTGTCTATTAAATTTTCCAGACTGATCAGGCGCTTGTGTACAGCGCACCACTGCCGTTATCTACTACTTGGAACGAAATGGAACCAGTAGATTCTGGGCTATGGGGAACCGTACTGTTGATATCAGTCACGATTGCTTTACCGAAGCTCAAATCTATTTCTGGTGTGTCCATATCCTTACCCTGTTCACGCTGTTTGCCACGAAGAACAAGAACGCCGAATTCACCAACATCGTAGTCCTCAAATTGCTTTACATCCTTCACGTTAACAGTGATGTTTCCCATAATGTCATCGACGTAAACAGCTTGTGCCAATGGATTGGCATCTGAGTTACTTACAGTGGCAGTTCCAGTCTCGTTGTAAGACCAGTCAACTACAGAGTTTAGAGTGCGGGCAGAGCCGCCATTGGGCGTAAAGGTGCCAGCGTCCTCTTCTGTGTCTAAAATGAATACTTTGTGCGAGTGGCTCATAATATTATCTCCTACCAAGTGGTTTATAGCTCTATGGCTTCTTGGATTCGTTTATATTTATAAGAGTTGACGTTAAGCTCCAGCCTGTAATCTCTTCTGTCGGGCAACTCTCAGCTTAGATAAGGTCTTTAAAAGATATTTCTTTAATGCCTTTTTCTCTTTAGTAGTTTGTGGTTGAATAAAATCAAAACCTCTATTTCTCAAATACTTACCGTATTCTGGCGAGGATACACGAATTCTCATGTTTTGTTTTCTGCCCTGAACTCTCGCAGAACGAGTAACAGTCACTTTCAGCCTACCAGTGGCAACCAACAGTGGCTTGAATCCATACTTTTTAGCTTTGCGCCTCTGATATGATGGTTTGGTCCTTGGATAATTTGGGTTAAACCTTCTACCGCGAAATCTATTAGTTAGATCGCGTTTAATATATAACTCCAAAGTTTTACGAATTGCCTCGTAAACGTCATCCATTAGAGCAGGCTTGCGAATGGCATTAGCAGCATTCTTCAAGTCCTTCATCGTGGATGACATAGTAATGTCAGCCATTAAGACCTCGAAAAGTTGCCAGTAATCAGACCATCAACCCAAGGCTTCCTCCACCACTTGAGGGCACGGTATTCAGCAGGCACCCAATTCTTCATGGGCTCGAACTTGTTCTCGCATACGATGTCTAACAGCTTCCAGTCAGTCTCATTCTGGAGTAGCATCTTAGATCCAAGCATGCAAGCAACCGCATCGCGGAGGTAACGCTTGAGTTCTTTAATCTCGAAGTAAGAAGAATCCGAATCAACCTCGTAAGCAACGTACAATGTTCTGTCAGTCAGATCAATATCGGAGGTGATACCGTAGTAGCCAGTGGGGGCACCCGAAACCACAGATACAGTAACAGAGGCACCAGCGTCACACAATCTCAAGTTCTGACAGGTTGGATTGCCAGTGGTAAGTACTTCATTACCAGCAGACGAGTTGCAACGGTTGTTTTCGTCCATGTAATAGGCTGTAAACTCTCCTGTCAGTACAGGAGGCAAGTTATCAGGGAACTTAAATCGAGTGCCTACACCATCAATGTAAGTCTTCTCTTGATCCATCACGGCAAACTCAACAAACTCAAATAGACGAAGAACAGTAGCAGGGATCTTCGAAAGAAGCATGCCTAGCTGAATATCCATCTCATCTTCGATGTTCTTTTTGCCGTTGTTCTTGCCAGGCGTGGAGAAGTCATCTTCCAGCCCACTGAAAAGATTCACAATGTCGTAGTACTCTAGACCGAAATTATTGTACATGTTTTCTCCTTACGGCAAATCGACGCCGAACTCATCTCTATTATAGGTGATGATTACTTCAAATATCATATCTTGCCAAAATCCCCAAGGGGCAGAGTTCATAGCTTCGATTGTGGTGTCTATCTCTTCCGCTGTAGTAATATTAGATCCTCTAAGTTGCCTCATGAATCTACCCTGAAGTTCTTTGATTTGCTTCTGTGCCTCTAGTTTAGATTTACGACCAACATTGCACCTCATCCTGACAGAGATCATATTGGCACCACCATCTTGTGCATCAAGCCTGTAATCTTCAGTGTCTAGTTCGTATTCTATGAACGGCAATCTCCCGCGATTCTTCTCCATGGTGAATCCCTGATCAATCCCATAGAATACATGCGATTGCCAGTTATCAAAAGAAACATCAGCGGCTTCTGCCAGAGCATTGCCCTTCAGGTATTCATCAATTTGCGATATGATATTATCAAATGCTGTAGGCATAGTTTATCCTTATGAAGAAGGCTTGTACTTTCTCTTGACAACCCATTGTAACTGAATCAAAGTAGAAGTAACTCCATTAATATCATCTGCTTGAATATCAGAGTAAAGCTTTCGTTCGGTTTTGCCCTCGGCAACTAAATTATCAGTGCCAGACTTGTCCGACTGTACTAGGATCTGTCTAGCAGGATTGTCGTAAACGATAACGCCTGCTGAAATAGCAGCGGCAGATACATCTGTCGTAATTGTGGCCGCATCCATGATGTATGCGCTCCAATTGGTATAGGCGCTTACATCCTGTGTTATTGTAGAAGGCAACGTAACAATCTCGTAGAAATCGTCGCCCTCTTTAACGTAGCGAGTTTGGGTAGTAATGTTTGTGCTAGGCATAGGTCTTCTCCCTTATGGCACTCTCTTTTGGAGGAGTATCTTGATTTCTTTAAGATCAGCTTTCATTTCTTGCAGATCATCTTTTAAATTGGCATAGTTTATTTTTAATTCGGCAACATCCAACTGAATCTCACGGATCTGCGTCTCACAACCACGGAGACGATTCTCATAGTCGTCCTTCGCGTCCATGAATAGGTCTTTGCCAAACGACAATGATGCCAATAGAATGGCAACAGCTATCCCACCGTTTTTTGCTGTTTCTTTTAAATGTTTCCGTGTTCCTTCAGTCATTGTAATACCTCATTAATATATTTATCAAACTTCGCCTGCTTCATCAGAAGTCCAATCCCCAACGTTCCACGAATGCCTTAACCAATTGACTTTCTTCTTGCGTTACAGGTTTGCCGAAAGCTTGCTTTGCAATTATCACCATGATTAGATTCTGTTTTTTGTCTAGTGCCTGTTGCTGTTTCGCCTGGTTAATTTCCTCTTCTGAGATAACGCATTGGTCAATGTCTACCTGGGTTATCTCGACATCATCTGGAACGTATATCTTACCTCTACGGCAACGCAAAGTGCCTGGATCACTGCCGACGTTCTTTATCAACCACATCTTTAGCTTGGCACCATCATAGTTTTCTGGTCTTATGAATACCTGCATTACGCCAACCTCCTCAGTGTAAACAACGATCCCTGACCTATTCCTGCGGATTCATCAGATTTGATAGTAATAGATGTGATAGCGGAAGGATTTGCTCCCATGTATTGTGTTATTGCTTCTCGGCCTTCAGCATTGGGGTCGCTAATCCTGCGTCCAAAACTCCAACGGTATAAGCAATATGATGGTCCAACCATAATATCGATAATGATTATGCAGCTATCGCCAGCATCTACGTTCACCACCGCTGGGACATTATCCTCCGAACTTCCATGCTGGAGGTCCCTGTAAAAATGTCTGCGGGTATGATAGTTGGAGTCTGTTGTATCGCCGTTGATATATACCGTGTGAAGGGTTTGATTTGAGGCTTCAGCATTTTCTATGTTTGCTGTAAGTCTGTAGTGCATTCCTTTAAGATCACCAAAGGTAACCGTATCCGTATCACTCCCGACAATATGCTTCTCTGTTCCTTCGATACCACCAAAGCCATTCCACACCCTCTGTCCGTCTTCGTAGAATACAGTATCGTCCCCACCATACATTTTGATCGCTTGCAATAATCCTTCTGGTCGGGCAAAGTAATAGGTCGACTGGGCATCTAGCGTTATTCCGCCTGGATCACTACTGCCCGTCAAATATGTCTGACGCAAGGTCACCCCGATAGCATCACCTAGAGAGGAACCAGTCGGCATATATAGCGTAGTTGTTACTCCTGACTCTAGGGCAATCAGGTATCTATTGCCAGCTTCTAATGCCCTGCATGTCCATACGGCTGTTCCGTCACTCGTTGTGCCCCCTGGAGTTGTGCCCCATGTTGGTTCTGTGCTATTAGTGGTTCCAGCAGTTGTACACTCGTACCAGTATCCATTTCCTGCTGTCGGGATGCGTACCTCGCCAAGAGTAACCGATGTGGAGCCGTCCCACTCTAGGACATACAAATAGTTAGTCGTTAGTTCACTTCCCGAACCACCACCAGAAGCAGAAATGCCAATAGTAGTGGCGTCAACTGAATAGACATCAACGTTAGTACCTGCTTGTAAACTAACATTGCCCTTCTTAGAATTGATCGAATCAACAACGTCTAACCCGTCGATCTGGGATTGTAGATTGCCTGTTACATTTGCCACCTCTGCCCTGGTGATATCTGAACTTTGCGCGGCTGCCGCTAACGGGTCAATAATTTCTACATATATTTTGTCTGCATTTCTGACATTTGTAGTTGCTGGTTCATATGTTAAAAATGATATTGAGTTAATTGAACTCATATCGACAGAACCTTCATATGTAATACACCAATTACGAATATAATAGCTATCGTTAGCTGTGTTATTGCCACCAACAGTAATAATCATTTGTAATGTATCGTCATCAGTGGAACGTATTTCTCCATTAAACGTACAATTGTATCCATTAACAATATATCCAAAGTAATTTGATGATCCCTCAACGCCGTCAGGGCTACCACCATTAGAGGCATTTAACCTTTGACCATGATAATCAGTTTGTGTTGTTGCTCCATTGACAGCAACATGAAGATAACAAGCTCCAGCCGCACCACCCCTAGCATATCCATGAAATCTAATAACATCTTTGTTCAACCCTGTAACTGTGCCAGACGAGCCATTAGATACATTTATTGTTCCTAGAACATTGGAACCAGATGCGGGGATAGCATCTATTTGAGTTTGAAGATTGGCACTAATATTAGCTACTTCTGTGCGAGTTGCATAATCACCACTAACAGAGATTGTCCATGTATCAGCAGGCGACTCGTTGACTGCAATACCATCTCCACCTATCAATACCGCATCAGAGCCACCACCTCCACCAGATATAGCATCTATTTGGGTTTGAAGATTGGCACTTATGTTAGCTACTTCGGTTGCACCGATGTAATCGGCGTGTTGTGACTGTGTGAGATGGTAGTATTCGTCTGTAGTACCACCTTGCAGACCACTCAGATCATTGTGGTCTTGGATTGGCGAAGTCGCAACTTCAAGATTGAAATCATAACCATCCTGTACGACAGTAATAGAGCCGCCGCTAGACTGTATCGTGGTACTCTCTGGCACTATAGCGTCTATCTGTGATTGCAGATTGCCAGTTACATTAGCTACCTCAGTAGTAGTGGCATAGTCTCCACTAACAGATACAGTCCAAGTTTGTACTGGACCCTGAACGGCACTAATACCATCACCGCCGATGATAGTTGTACTCTCTTGTACAATATTATTAATCTGTGTCTGAAGATTGCCAGTAGCATTCTCCGTCTCAGTTCGTAAATCATCTATGTTGGTTTGCAGAGTGCCAGTTACATTGGCAACTTCTGTTCGAGTTGCATAGTCACCAGAGACACTAATAGTCCATGTATCAGTAGGTGATTCAACAACTCCAATACCATCTCCACCAACGAGAATAGATGTAGATCCACTTCCACCAGATATAGCATCTATTTGGGTTTGAAGATTGGCACTTATGTTAGCTACTTCTGTAGCACCAATGTAATCAGCATGTTGTGACGCAGTTAGGTGATAGTATTCGTTGGTGGTGCCACCCTGTAGGCCCGATAGGTCATTGTGAATTGACGTTCCACCAGATATAGCATCTATTTGAGTTTGAAGATTGCCAGTTACATTGGCAACTTCTGTTCGAGTTGCATAGTCTCCACTAACACTAATAGTCCATGTATCAGAAGGAGCTTCCGAAACCTGTATGCCATCACCACCAATGAGAGTAGATGTAGATCCACTACCCCCTCCACTAGCAGAAATGCCAATAGTAGTCGCGTCAACTGAATAGATATCAACGTTAGTGCCTGCTTGTAAACTAACATTGCCATCCTTAGAATTCAACGTATTGACGTAATCGGCAGCTTCAATGTCATCCAATCTACTATCTAATCCAGCACTAATAGAGGCAACCTCAGTCGAACTAATATAATCGGTAACAGCTACTTGATAAACTGCCGACGTAGGAGTAGTAACTGTAATACCAGTGCCAGCAGTTACGGATGATATGCCAGAACCATCAGCACCCTTGGGGCCTTGGGGTCCTGTAATGCCTGCTTCGTAGACCTTTATCTTTGTCTCAGGCACCTTGATTATTTTATTGTTATCTGTGAGTACCAGCTTAGTAGTGGTATCACTGACCTTAATGATCTTCATCGGCATATCAGTTCACCCCTTGCTTAGTGGCAAGATTCAAACTGACTTTGCCATAGACCTCCACAAAGGTATCACCATCGGCATCAGTTCTGGTTAGATACCATTTGCCAACAGTATAAGTCGGCTTCGTGTTGCCTGATGGAATCCAACCATCCATAGTCACAGTATGAGCAGGAGTGATCTCCAGACTTACAATGCCACTCGAAATCTGAGATACATCAGGAGTGATACTGATCAGACCACCACTAGTAGCATCTGTAGTAGAAACGATTGCTGCACTAAAAGATTGCCCAGCAAAGTTATAGGCACTTAATGAGGGAGTGCCTGTGCAATCATCGTATGAGTATTCCGTGCAACCTTCGTCGTTGACGGTATAGTCCTGTTGACCTATAGTGAATGTGAGTGTTTTGTCGGTGTTGTATATTAGCTCTATTGGGTAATAGAGGGCACCATCTACTATTTCGTCAGCCATTATAGCCTCCTATGTTTCTAGTCTATTCTAAAGGCTATTTATCAGAGTTAGACTTTTTGGCAGACTTCCTTTTAGTTGCCTTCTTTTTAGTAGCACGCTTTCTTGGCTTCTTATCTGGTCCTCGTTTACGCTTCGGCTTTTCTGGCTCGTCATTGCCAATTTCAATATAAGATACAGACTCTAATAGCTCCTGTATTTCTCTTTCTTTGGCTTCGCGTTCTATTCTAGCTTTCTCGTTAATTTGTATAATGATGTCATCCTGAGTCCCTTCACCACAATCAATAAACGGAAACTGATGCTCAGGCTCTTCTACTGGTTTTGCCTGAGCTATAGCAGTTGCCAAATCTACTGGCCCTTCCCTTCTCTCACTCTCTGTGATAATTGGCTCACCTAACATGACTACAAGTATTTGCCTAATTCTTGGAGGCAAAAACTCGCACTCGTAATAAGCCACACCATCTAGGAAATCAAATGGCAACATCTCATGTAGTTGCCCTGTAAAGTTGCGATTAGACCCTTCTGGGCACTGTATACGATATAGCATAGAAACTCCTTTGGACGTATTTATAAGAAGTTTCTTTAAGAAATTAGAACAACCCCCGTGACCTGAGTCACGAGGGTTAGTTCGTTTTAATCAAACTTCAATTAAGAAGTAGTGACAGTCTCAGCGCGAGCAAGTGCCAAAGGCGACTTGATGATGAGAGCAGCCTGGAAGCCCATTCTCCAGCTTTGGCTATCGTATCCTGCCTTCTGGAAGGGGCCGATAACTTCAATCATGGAGTCATAGGGATTCGAGCCAACAGTGTCAGCCTTCATGTACAGCTTGGTGTAAGCTGGATCAAGCGAGACACAGTAGACGCTGGACTGAGTGCCAGTGCCTTCGTTGTTGTCGATGTAGTCAGAACGAAGCACTGGAACACCGTTGAACGAAGGAACCTTCAAGAGTCCACCAGCAACCTCAACCATCTGAGTACCACCAGAGGAACGCATCAGAGCGTTGAACTTGGTGAGCAGTTCCTTGTTCATGACGAAAGCCATGTTGTTGGAACCAGCAAGTACCTTGTAGGCAATGGCATCAAGAGCATTGAAGGTCAGAGCGCCACCGACTGTTACCGTCTGGGTCGAGTCGATATAAGTCTCTAGACCATACATCTCAGGAGTGGAGTGGTTACCAGTACCGTCGATTACCTGATCACCCAACTTCTGACCAAGAGCCTTAGCGGCTTCAGCCAACTGGAATGCGCCATCGGCAGCACTGACAGTGTTAGGAATGTTGACCTCACGAATGAAACGCTCAAGGTAAACAGCGGAAAGGTTTGTGGTAGTTGCCGCTTCACTGATGGCACCACCAGCAGCAATGACTTCGGCTGAACCGAGGCTATTTTCCTCGTTCCAGTCTACGCGCTGTGCGCTGGTAAGCTCCACGGGAAGGGCACTAGTGAATTGGTCAGCAGTCACAACGGCTTCGCCAACACCTGCAAGCAGGGTTTGCTGAATACGCTTGACGGCTTCTGCTAGAGTAACAGCCATAAGATTAGTCTCCGTAAAGAGTTATATGTGAATGAATGAGAGCAAATGACTCTCGTAACTTGCTACTC
>Ga0272441_10005773_pt1 | contig 21237 bp, 13 predicted proteins | sample SSMProp6N_FD_193582 | JGI IMG/M metagenome (GOLD analysis project Ga0272441, IMG submission 193582) | Marine sediment archaeal communities from Little Sippewissett salt marsh, Falmouth, MA, United States - SSM-Prop-6N | ecosystem: Environmental > Aquatic > Marine > Wetlands > Sediment ...
CTGTGCCGCAACCCGTTAATGTCGTCGCAATAAAAACAAAAAAACATAAAGTAATGATATTGCCAAGCGATCTTCTGGTCATATTGTCCCCCTTTTTATGCTTAAATAGATTATAATTTTAAAAAGCTTTTGGGCTTGTTTTTAGGGCCGGCCCTGCTTGGTCTTTAGGCTCTCAATATACTCCTTAGAGGCTTTGAGATCGTTGAGCCGCTCAATATAGTCGATTCTCGGCTTTTTAGTGCCGTGAACTTTCATTTCAGCCTGCATGGCCAGTTCCGCATGCCTGACCGCTAAGTCATATTTCCCCTGTGACGCGTATTCCAGATATTTTATACGTTCCAAAACTGGCTCTTTTGCCCAATCTCCTACATAACTACTTTCAAGAAGAACGGTATATTCTAATGCCTCCCCATAATCCCTCTTTTTCTCATATGTATTAGAGATGTCAATAACCGCCATTCCATGATAATCTATCAAGCTTGAATCTGCCAATATCTCTTCTAATATCATTAATGCTTTATCGTATACCCCTTTAGATCTAAGATTCTTAGCTTCATCAAAACGGTTTCTTATACTAACAGCATCAGATAGTTTGTCAGAAAAATATTTTTCTTGCTTCGAAGTCATCCCAGTCTTTATAACACTATCCTCGTATTCACTTTTGTTCTTAAAAACATTTATTTTGAATACCAATAGCAATATCCCTGTAAATAAAACAAATCCAATTATTAATTTTCTATTAATTATCTTCATAATTTCCTCTGTTATAAAGTAACGGTATACTTATCGTCACTTTCCTTTTTTATCCATAACGGATTAGTATCCAAGTAATTCCTCAGCAAAGTTTCATCATTCGCTAACGACGTTATTTTCGCGATAAACTCTGATGACTTTTGCCTCATTTCCTTGTTATTCTCCTCCGAAGGATCATAAAAATAATCATGGCCGACGCCTACTAACTCTATCGCGATCTTTGTGTCTGGCTTTGACCCATCAGGGAACAAAGTATATCCATCAAAATTGCCGTCCCTTAACGCTCTGTTAAAACCATCAAAAACAAGATCATCCTCTGATCCATAGATCGTTATCAAATTATCAACTGTTGTATTTGTTATGACCGTATCAGCCCTTATCGGCGTCCCAACCAGCACGACAGAACCAACGTCCAGTTCTGGGTGCGTATTGATCATATGAATGAACGGATCTCCAGATCCACTATAGCATAAACCCGTTATATCCGCGGGAAAATTATCGCCATATCTATCCTGAAGCTGTTCATATATATCATCGGCGATCTCTTCTCTTTTAAATATCCAGTTTAAACCATCCCTTATCTTATCCCCTACATCTTCAAAAAATCCCCTATTTAAGTCCCTTAAATAATTATATATCTCTTCACGCTTATCTTCAAATTGAGGATTTAAAACTAGATCTACCGGCTTTTTAACATTATTATAATATTCCGCCGTCAAATACCCAACATAATATTCGTCTTCTACAATATAACCGGCTATATCCCTTAGATCGGCATATAAGAAAGAGGCTTCATCGCCGACTAAACCAACTAGATCATCGCTCGAGATCGACGGCACCATATCATTGAAAAGATCCACTAAAGCGATGTCCTCTCTCGGCAACGGATCAGCATTGGCCAGTTGGGCCGCAAAATTGACATGGTAGCCCGGAGAATCATAAGGATTCTGGTTATTTATGCCGTTCATTACTATATAGTAATTTAATACTTCCTCTTTTTCCTCAGCTGTGAGGCTCCCCCAATCGACACTCATGACATTTTGAATATTACCCGGGTCCTTGATATTCATCTCAAAATCAATACTATCGCCAAGATACTCATATGTGAATATCCTGTCATTTTCAAAATCAGCTACTATGCCTCCGAGGGGTATGCCGTTCTCGTTGAGTTCCAGCCCTGTTTCAGGATCTTTCGCTAATATCTGAATGCACGCGCCATCCGCGCCATATACTTCCATCTTATCTATTACCATGGAACGGCTTACGTAGTAGATCATTCTTGTGCCGCTATCCATTACCTCTTCGATCGTTCCGTCTACAAGTCCGAATCCGCCCGAGAATCGATTGGTCCCATACTCGCCCCTTTCCTTGATATTCCCGTGATCCCTCCCGACTATATTATTTGTAACAGGGTCCAAATACAGTTTATCTTCATCCGTTATATTGATCTTTTTCAGCCACATACCGCCCTCTTGGACCATTTCGGCATCACCTGTCAAGAAATCGCTTATACCGCCCCTCTCGGTTATGATGCGGATAGCTTCATCCCTGAAGATATTTCCAAGATGGTTTTCTATAGCCTCTTCAATGCCATATTGCTGAACTACTTCTATAAAACATGTCATGTTCATTAAGGCATAATCCCTTTGGATATCCCTGTTCCATCCACCCTGAACCGGATCATGAAGACCGAATGTTAACGCGCGTACGCTCGCGTTCCAGAAGTTCTGGAACATCCCCTGGAACATCCCGATTATCCTGTTCTCGGGGTTTTCATTGAACCCATCAAGCATCCCGGCAACAGCCGTTATCATCATATTGTTTATCAGAGGATCAAGCCCTATCGCATCCCCGATAAGGTTAAAAGCTATGGCTAAATTGGTCGGCTGTGTGGCTTCTTTAATCACAGCATCCCAGATCTCCCCGGGACTTCCGCCCCCCTGACCGAACGTTCCTAAGCCGGATTGCAAGCTGCTTCTTATCCCGATCCCTGCCAGGTACGAGATCCTGGGGTCAAGCCCAAGGGTCTCTCCAAATTCCTGTATACCTATATATGCAAGCTCGCTTGTAACATTAGGCAGGACCGTGGTGTTAAGGGTATACGATACGGCATCCAGCCCTGTAAGGATGTCCCCTGTTGCCGCATCGACAACCCCGTTCAGGAAAGAAAACCCAAGTGTGCAGGCAGCGGTGGATGCAAGATCCGTTATATACGGGTCTATCCCCGCCTCTCTTCCGAAAATACTTATACCGGTCCTGGTGCTCGCCATTAAGGCCCCCGTCAGGAAGTTGCCTGTCGGGATAAACCCGTTGATCATAAAGTCCCCCATCATGAATCCCCCGGTCAGGAAGGATGAGGTCAACCTTGCTATGTCAGAGTTTATATTCAGGAAGGATAACCCTTGAGTCAGGGCGATATTGTAAGAAATGGCCGTAACGGTATTGAACGCTAGGACCGGCAGGTTCGCCACTATCCCCTGCATACTTCCCTTGAAAATGCTAAAGCCAATATTCAGCGAGTCTTTCAGGACGATGCTGGCCTCGGTTATGCCCTTAAAGAAACCGCTTATTATCTGGGGAAGGTTGGCCGCTATGGTAAAGACGCTGAGCACAAGACTCGCCACGCCAAGGATCTTACTTACCATCTGGCATACTTCATTATCTATAAAGGAAAGAGCCGTGGAAAAGATAGCAAAACCTATCATAAGCCATGAGAAGAAGAAGTCGAGATTGCCGCGGACGGAGAGAGCTTCCTGGGCGGTTATCTGTTTGCCTGCGGGAGGGGCTCTTTCAGAGATGGCGTAACCCGTCCAGTGCATCCTGAAAGTCACTTCATCAACGGTTATAGACTCCCCTTCGGCACCGTTATTGGGCTCGTAATAAGTGAGGTTACCTTCGGCGTCGATCCCGGTGATTATCACATAGTGGTCGCTGTCCATGTGCACTATCACATCGCAACCGGCCTGGACATCCCCGACGAGGTCCTCATAATCCAGCCTTGAGCTGTAAACCTCTTCCTGCGACGCTTCAAGCTGCTTATTGATATACCTATCCATCGCGTAAAGCGATATCTCAAGCGCTCCTTCGGTAAAACAGTCGATGGCGCCGGCGAGTATATCGATGAGTATCAGCGCCGCCGCTATCTCCTCAAGCGTCCGGCTGATGCCCTTATCTTCCAGGTACTTATGGACATCGGCGAAGGCGCATCTTCCGAAATTGACCTGGTTATCGGCAAGCCACTCGTCGATGAGATCGACATCCCTTTCGTCCCACGACGCCCCGTTAAGGGAATCTATTTCGCTCGCGGTAAGCCCCAGGCTTTCAAGCATGGATGTTCTTTCAGGCTCAGTGGTGCTCTCGTTAAGGAACTCATACAGGAAATCCGTTACCGCCTGGCGCACGGAACTGTTAAAGACCGTTTTTTCCCCGTACTCGGTGGAGTTCAACAGGCCATCTTTCAGCACATTAACGTCAAACGCGATCCTGTTATCCGGATCAAGGCATCCCTGGGCTCTTGCCACATCCATCCAGGAGTCCACCTCCGCCTGGCCGGGGTTGCGGCCGAGGATCTTCGTGTAATATACGCAGAGAAGCTGCTCGACCTCCTGCTGAAGGATCTCCACCTCGGCGTTGGCTTCCCTCTCCAGGACCATCTCCATGGAGCTGGAGTACTCTCCCATTATCTCTTCTCTTGCCGTAGCGATATCGGCGTCTATCTGCTCGTAGGCCGCCGCTTTGGCCTGTACAAGGCGCCTTCTCTGGTCCCTTGTCTGCTGAAGCGCCCGCTCAATGTCGGCCCTTATGCTGTTCTTTTTCTTTTTGTCCCACGGCCAGAAGGGCTTCCAGCTGTTGACGGCATTAAGCTGCGACTGAAGCTGGCCTATCGCGTTGTCACAGGAGCGTATCTGGGCCCCTATCTGCTGCTCTACCTGGGCTATAGCGCCGTGCTCGGCCTCCCCGAGATCACAAAGAGCCTGGGCGGTTTTCGTTTCTATCTCTATCTTGGCGTTCTCTATATTCTCCCTGGTCTTCAGCCTGGTGCCTTCGTAATCTATGTCTACGAGGTTCCCCTCACTGTCGTAAGAGTACTTAACGACAGAATCCCATTCCGGGTCTGTTATCTCCACCAGGCGCCCCTCCGAGTCAAAGTGCTCAACCCTGGAATTGCCTTTATACGCGCATATTATCTTGCCGCTCGGGTCATACACCGTCTTCATGGTCCAGGAATCGTCCTTGAAATAATTCGGCAAGTGCTCCTTGGCAAGCTCTATTTCCGGCCCCAGCTCTTCCTCGAAGGTGATGACCATATCGTTCTCTCTCGCGTACTGCTTGAGGCCGTTGGCGTCTATCTGAAGCTTGGGCGAGTTCTCCTGGAGCGCGCTCGGCGGGGTCTCACACTGCAAATAGACGGGGCCTTCATAATCTATTGACGAGCCTTCCGCGCAGGAGATCTTAACTCCGATATTTACGATCCTCGCGGGATCAAAGTTCTCAGAGGTCTCGCCCCTGTAAATAAATCCGTTCTGCGGTGTAAGAGTGACGGTATACCAGGTGTTGCCCTGGGTAAGGGAGACGCTTGTGCCGTACTGGAAATCATACTCCTCGTCCTTAACATAAACTTGAGCCCAGCAATCGCCCGGCAAACCTGCCAGCTCAGGCGGGACCTTGACCTTGAACCGAAGCTGTTTGCCCGCCAGGTTGAGAGGCCCGGAATAAGTGTAACCGGTGATATCATATCTGAGGTCAACGTATGTTTCCCCGTGATGGTAATTAAGATCGTCCGTTTTCAGTGTGGTCTGCAGGATCCACTGGTCGTTCTCTTCGTCGCGCTCGACCACCCTCACGCCCGAAATATAATCAATATCCTGCGCCCGCCAGGATCCCGCCTCAAGGTCCAGTATGCCCGTATCAGGAGCCTCGCCGGGATCCATATAGGTCCTTATGCCGGACCAGCTGATATAGTTGGGGTTGCCGGGATCGGGCTGGAGCCCGCTTATTGCGCCCACATACGGCTCAACGGCTTCCTTGTCCACCAGCATCGGGGTCTCTATATAAGTCTCGCCCTCCGGGAGAGTAAAGTCGTTTCCATCCTTGACCCTGATCTGCCCGCTGAAACTTGTATTGCTGTAAGGCGTCTTGATCCTTAATCCGATAAGGCGCACACTGTCCGGATCGAAAAGGCTGTCCCTGATGCCCCATGGATAGTTGAAGTCGGATGGGGCGAGGCTCACCCTGTACCATGCCCCGTCCTGCGTAATGGTGACCTCTGTCCCGTACTGGCTGCGCCAGCCGCTGTCCTTGGCGAATACCTGGGCTATAAGGGGTTTTCCGCCGGGAAGAGCGCCCTCAGGAAGCTTCACCAGGAAGCTTATCTCCTGGCCGCGCAGGCTCAAGGGCCCCGATACGCCCCCCGCGTAATACTGCAGGTCAAGATATATCTCCCCCTGGTTGCAACCGGAAACGGAACTGTCGAGCGCGGAGGTGACCAGAAGCTGGTCGCCGGATGGATCGTAGCTGACTCCCGTAAACCCCCTGGTCGTTGAATGGGTCTGATATCTCCAGGTGTGGCTGCCGCTAACCGCGTCAAAATCTATTATCTCGACCTCTGACTCGTCCGTGGTTATCGTATCGGGCCACTGGTCCGGTAAGAAGCGCAGAACGCGGCCTTCAGTATTGACCGCTGCGAGCCGGGACCCCTTGTAGATGAGCCTTGTGTCTTCACCTGTAACGATCTCTGTCCACTCTCCGTCGACGAAACAGGTCCTCACCTCCCCGTTCTGGAGAACAAGCGTGAACTTCTGGAGCTTACCTTCCCCGTCGAAGCTGATATTGGTTATGACCGTGCCGTTCGGGCAATCAACATGGTCGACCGCCCCCTCGAAATAATGAATAACCCGCCCGTCTTCCTTATGGAGCTCGGCCAACTCGGAGATCATATTGCCTTCGCCGTCATGATAGAACTTGTACACATGCCCCCTGGTATCATGATAGCTTTTTATATGGTCCTCCTGATCAAAGACGCGTATGGAGCCGTCCAGGCTAGTTATCGTGGTCTCCGCGGCGGAATACTCGTAGATGAACTCATTGACGGTCTTTGAGCCTTTCTTTTGGGTGAAGCTGACAAGCTGCTCTTCTTCATACTCATAAAAAGACTCAAGGCCGATATCGTTCACCTGGTAATACAAAAGATCATCTTTATACTTCCTGATGGCATTAACCCGCAGGTCATGGACCACAACGATCTCTTCGCCCTGGGCGTCGGTTTCATACGAGTAGTCGTATTCCCTTCCATCCGGGAACGTCGCGTGGGCGACCCTGTTCTGGTCATCGACCGTATAGGTGACCCTTTCCTCGTCGATTATCGCCGAGAGGCGCCTCTGCTGGTACAGATACTTCACTCCGTCGCTGTCCACGACGGAAGAGATATCCCCCTCCTGGTCGAAGTTAACGACCACATCATCCGCCGTTACCAGGCTGGCCAGGTTGCCGTCCGGATCATAGGTCCTCTTGATACTGTCCCTTTCGACAAGAACTTCGGTAACGCGTCCCAGAGAATCCTGTCGAAACTCAAAAAGCGATCCTCCCCCGCCCGAGACAAGGCTCGACGGCAGGCCGTTATCGTATGTAAGCGCGTCCCCTCTGAAGTTGCGCGCCTCAAGTAGCTTGCCCTGGCTGTCATAAAAGATCTCAACAGGGGTATCTTCTTCGGGGGCGTCCCCGCCTGCAAGCACGGATCTTGCCTCCTCACCCACGTAAGAGTAAGAATATTCACGACCGTCGGCTCTCTTGAAGATCTTCAGGTGCCCGTTCTCGTATTCGGTCGCCTCACCGCCTGATCTGAAGATCCTTACCGGAAGGCCGTCCCGGTCATAAACGGACAAAGCTCCGCCGCCGGCCGTTATCCCGTATATGATATCCCCGGGGGCTGAGTTCATGTAGCAGTTAGCCGTAAGGATATCATCGCCGGAACATTCCGCTGTCTTTATAGCTTCTCTGTAGCGTGATATCACCCCGTCGGGGAACACTATCTGCAACAGTTTGCCCCCATAAACGACACCTTCAGCTCCGTCCAGGTACCTTATAATGGCGCTATGAATATCCCCTTGGTTATCCAGCGTGATATCGCTTATAGTCGAGCCGTCCTCGATAAGAGTGACCGACCAGACCTCTCCGTCGAAATACCTTATTACGTCCCCCTCGGATGTGGTAACAGACACCAGGGACGCGGGTTCGGGCGAAGATCCCTCTGCCTGACCGGGCGTATAATCGTAAAGAACGTTATCCCCGGCGTCAAAAACACTCAGGCCGCCGTTTATCCCGTAATCGAAATATTGCCTCAGAGAATTATCCTCATTATAAAAATATTCAGTCTGCCCCGAGGAACCTATGCTTCTGATGAGGACTTCGTTATCCTCGTATACATCGGCAGCAAGGATCTCCCCACCCGCGCCGAGCTCGTATTCCGCGATAATATTACCTTCCGGGCCATAAACATCGATATGCCCCGCCTGCCCGGTCGCGGTATCATGCTCGCTGAAGAAGAGCATACCCCCTTCAGGCAGCGTAACGCCTGCCAGCAAAACTTCCGGCCCGGGAGGGCCTGCCCATTCAGGCCCGTCTATGAAACCGTCATTGCCTCCGACAATATCTGAAAGGCACGTCCCTGTCCCCTCCCCGAAAGCCCAGTGGGCGATAAGATCATCCGTAAAAACGCCGCCGCTATAGATCTCCTCTATATGCGCAAGGGAAAGCGCCGTATCGAAGATCTTAAGGTCATATATGCTGCCGCCCCAGAAACTTGACAGCGGGTCCCCGTATCCGCCGATAATGAGGTCATTGTCGTTAGGGGTCATGGCGTTGAAAATATAATAACCTATATCCCAGGCCTCGATGAACTCTCCCCCATCGATATAAAAACAGGAATTGCCCGGAAAACGCCCGGCCAGACCGTTAAAAGTGGCGGCGATCTGATGCCTGCCCTCCGGGATGAAAGTCCCCGGGGCCATCGCGATACCGGCGCCGCCTTGAGTGACCGTATCCCATAGCTGGAAATACAGCTGGTTTTGACTGTTCATCCCTAAAAGGTATTCCCCGTATTTGCTTAATATGGCGCCTCCCCCTCCGGAGCCATCAACGTAAAGATCCACCAATATGGTCATAGGCCTTCCTGTAAGGCCGTCGCCGAAGCTGAAGGCGTCGCTGTCCGGCACCGTAACATGACCGGCAGTTCCGTCAAAGACAAGGGCAGTATCTCCCGCCCCGTTAAAGATCTCTATACGGTCGAGTACGGGAACGCCTGCCGGATCCTCCTCGTCCCGGTAAGAATATTTCACGTGCTCAAGATAAAGGGCGCTCGAGTCTTCCACTCCGGTCTCCCTCATTACCTCCCTGGCCCGTAAGCGTCCGCTTTCATGATAATAATAGTTGATCCCTTCTATATAATCATACTTCCTTAATAATCGGCCGGCGGGACTGTAATAACAAGCCTCGAAAGGTTTATTGCCGCGATCATAGCTTTTCACGCAAGCAGGCTGTTCGGTGTCTTCGTAATGGTCCTCGAACTTTTTGAGGATCCCTTCCGTTCCCCCGGAGCGCGTTTCATTTACACGGCCGTATCCTCTCCCCCCGAAATCCTCATCTATATAATGGTAATAGACGTTGCCTTCCTGGTCGGGCGGCTCAAGCGTCCTTGTCTCTAACCTTCCGCTCTCATAATATGTCAGGAAAACGCTTTTCAATGTCCCGTCGTTATACAACTCCTCATACGAGGCATTGTCGTAATCGATCCTGTAACCCAGCGCAGATCCATCGCCGGGGTCGACTACAGGGATGATCGTATTGGGCATGCCGGAAAGACTCGCGTGGTCAAGTGTCCCTTCCAGCATTTCAGGAAGAAAAGCGCCCCTCCCGTACGCGGGCGAGGTCTGCCCGACCGAAAAATCACCACAAGCCGGATCTGTGTAGCAAGGGTCCACTATTACGTTGCCGTCCTCCAAACACTCGATAGCCGGAGGAAGAATGCTTCCGGCGCGGCCCACTCTACCACGGTTATTGAAAAGCACATTGTCCTCCACGACCGCGTAACCCTGTCGAAGGTCGCGATTACAGGCATATTCGTAGACAGACTGGAAAGTGCTCCCGGTGATGATATTGCTGGATACGACCGGAGCTTCCCCAAAAAGAATATTAACGGCGATACCGTTATCCGCGAATGTGTTATAACGTATAATGGTATTGTCGTTGGGGAGTTGAACTCCCAGGTAGGTGTTCCTTATCAGATTCTTTTCTATGAGCGTGGCGCTTCCCGCGCATATGTATATACCGTGATCCTGTTCATTGATTATGTTATTTCCCCTTATTTTTACGTTATCCCCCTCGACCCTCACCGCGCTTGAAGGGCCTCCCGGGTATGTGCCGCTTCCGGATATGGTAAGCCCCTCGATAAGGTTATCTCCCGCTGCGCGTATCACATGCATGGAACCCTGGAAATCCCCGTGGATAACAGTAGTATCCCTGTTCTCTCCTACCAGGTCCACACCCTGCTTGAGGATCAGGTGTTCGTTAAAGACGCCCTCGTGAACATATACAGCGTCCCCTTTCTCTGCCGCGTCTATCATTGTCTGGATAGATGTTCCCTCATATACGTGATGTACTGAATCTTCATCGGCGGCCTCAAAATCCTCTATAGCGTTCTGTGTATCTACCAGGGACTCCGCCGCGGCCTGCCCTTCCAAAAGCTCTGTCGGGTCCATCTGCCCGGAAGCATCGTCCGCCGGATCGCTCGGGGGCAACGGCAGATCTGCGGCCCAGGCTATCTGGCTCCATAAAAAAATCCCGGCCACTATGACCGAGACTGTCCTTAAAAATGCTCCTGGGCTATTTGAAAACTTCATGATCCCCCTTTTGTTCCATGCATCAGGGGCATGATAGTACCAACTTGCTCTTTTGTCAAGTTTTATTTTAATTTTTTACAATTTCAGTTTCCCGCTTTCGCGGGAATGACATACATGTTTTTATACCCGAAAAGGAAGAAGGAAGCCCACCGTGGCGGCGGATATAAGCGTCTGAAGGATGGCGGCGGTCACTATTATATATAGGAAGGACCTGTCTTTTTCGGACGCGCAGAAGCGCGCTGCAGCTATCTGAAGAAAGGCCATCATGAAGATCCATATCCTCCCCGCCTCCGCCCTTATGACGCCGGAGAGATCCATTATAAGCAGCGCCGCGGTGAAGGAAAGAAGGAAAAGGTTCTCCATCCTGAAGAAGTTCTTTTTCCAGCCGGCCTTGGCCAGATATATAAAGAAAACGAGGGCCTGAGCTATACCCGCCCCGAAAAAGAAGTTCCTGAGGTTCTCGAAGACCCATACGGAATAGCCTCTGGAGAGGTTCACGTGGCTGTTATTCATATCCGATATTATGAGATCGAAGGCCGCCGGTATGTTTATGCCAAAAACAAGGTAGGCGGCGCCTGCCAGGACGAGGAATGAGACAAGTGGTATGGCGACAGCGTAAAAGATATCCTTCAATCCTATCCTCTTCTCGCGGTAATAGGATACTATGACCGCCGCCCATATTAAGCCCGTTACAAAAGGCAAAGGCTCGAAAACGAACATGAGATAACAGGCGGCGCCGAGGAGCCAGAGAAATATTCGCCTTTTCGACTGGAGGTATATTAAAAGCAACAGCAGCGCCACCAGGGGAAAGACAGGCGTAACGGTGTTCATTGCGGGCATGAAATACGTCCTGGCCGGGATAAAAAGATAAAGTATCATGGCGTAGGCAGCTGTCAGCCTGTCCCCGAAAAGCCTTTTTGTCACGCTGTAAACGAGTATCCCGGCCGAAGCGGATATGACCACTATAATATGCCCCATCGCTGCCGGGGAAGCGGTAACAGCGCCCAGAAGCTGGTAGAAAAAGACCTTGCCGGGCATGTTGCCGAAGGCGTGAAGAGTGAGCCTTCCGGAAGCGGCAAGCTGGAGGTAGTTACGGGCTAATTCCACAAAGCCGAAACGCCTGGATACCGTATAGTAGGAATTGATCACGGGGTCCGCCACGAGCTGCCCCAGAGAAGGCCCCCTCAGGCCCATGACCAGGTACTGGCAAGCGAGGCCGAGGATAAGCCACATTATTATCACGGACCTCTCTTCCCTCTCTCCGGAAGCGTGAGTGGCGCGCAGGCCGAGCCATACCAAAGGGATAAAGATGAGGAACGGCGCCAGCCGGGAAAGATCGAAAGAAGAGATGTAGGGGTATACCCAGTTGCCGGGTCTTGAGCCGAAGACTATGAACTTTCCAAGAAGGGCTGCGATGAAGATGACAGCGGACACGGCCAGGAAGGCCTTGATAAGGTTCTTTTCGGACAGTCCGGGTATCATGCTTTATGACTGGACCTGGTCGGGTTCCTGGACCTCCCGGGGCTCGGCTGTTCCCGTGAGCGCTTCTATATCGGCTGCCCCGTTAAGGGTGGCCACGCTGAGGCCCGAGTCGATCTTCTTGAGGAGCCCCTTGAGGACGCTCCCCGGCCCGACCTCGAGGTAATCCGTAACGCCGAGCGAAGCGGCTTTTTTGACGGAAGCTTCCCAGAGCGTCCTGTTGTCCAGCTGGTTGGCCAGGTTCTCTTTTATCTTTTCGGGGTCCCTTGTGACCTCGGCGTCGATATTGCTTATAAAGTCTATTACGGGCTCTTTTATCTCCATCACTTCCAGGACCTTTATAAGCTTATCCTTCGCCGGCTCCATGAGCTCGGAATGGAACGCGCCGCTGACCTTGAGGGTTATGACGCGCTTGGCGCCCTGGGCCTTGGCGAGGTCCGAAGCAAGATCCACCTTGCTGGCGTGGCCCGATATCACGACCTGGCCCGGGCAGTTGAGGTTCGCCACCTGGCAGCCTATGCCCATGCAGAGCTCTTCGACCTTTTCCAGCTCCATGCCTATTATGGAGGCCATCTTGCCTTCGTTCTTCTGGGAGGCCTCTTCCATGAACTGGCCCCTTTTTGACACGAACTCGAGGCCGTCCTCAAAGCTCATTGCCCCGCAAGCGACAAGAGCGGTGGGCTCACCGAGGCTGAGCCCCATTGCCAGAGAGACTGTCTCGCGTATATCTTCCGGCGAGAACAGTTCCCTTGTCTCGTCCCCGACGGGCGAACCCTTAAGCTTTTCAACGAGGACGTTCAAAGTGGCTATGCTGGCCGTGAATATTGCCGGCTGGCTGTTCGCCGTGGTCTGGAGCTGGTCTTCCGGCCCCTCGAAGCAGAGTTTCCTGATGTCCCTGCCGAGAACCTCGTTGGCCCTGTCAAATACCCACCTTGCCGCGGCCTTCACGCGGTAAAGTTCCTCTCCCATCCCCACGCTCTGCGACCCCTGTCCGGGGAAAAGTAATCCGTATTTTTTGTCCATGTGTTTTCCTTTATTTCTGTGGACCGTTGTCCATGGTCCGTGGTCTAAACACTACCATTCGATCAGAAGGGCGCCCCAGGTGAGGCCCCCGCCGAAAGCGTCCATGAGGATTATGTCGCCCTTCTTGATCCTGCCCTCTTCCACTGCCTCCGTGAGCGCCACGGCGCTGGAAGCCGCTGACATGTTGCCGTACTTATCGATATTGAGATAAAGCTTCTCGTCCGGGTTGACCCCGAGTTTTTTCGCCACGCCGTAAAGTATGCGGATATTGGCCTGGTGCGGTATTATGAGGCTTATATCATCGCCTTTGAGGCCGAGCGGCTCCGTCACGCCGAGAGCGGCGTCGGCCATTATCTTGACCGCGTGCTTGAAAAGGACGTTGCCCTCCATCTTTATAGTGTGGAGCTTGTTCTCGACGGTCTTTATGGAAGCCGGCATGCGCGAGCCTCCGGCCGGGAGCTGCAGGAGTTCCCCCTTGCTGCCGTCGGCCCCCAGGCACTCGCCGAGCAGGCCGCCTTTTTCAACCTGGCCCAGGACGGCCGCGCCGGCGCCGTCGCCGAACAGCACGCAGGTGGAGCGGTCTTCCCAGTCCGTGACCGCCGAAAGCTTCTCCGCCGCTATGACAAGCGCGTGCTTGCACGCGCCGTTCTTGATGAAATTATCCGCTATAGTGAGCCCGTAAATGAATCCCGAACAGGCCACGGCTATGTCGAACGACGGCACCGTCCTGGCCCCGAGCTTGTCCTGCACGATGCAGGCCGTGGACGGGAAGAACATATCCGGCGTTATCGTGGCTACTATTATCAGGTCTATGTCCTTCGGCTCAAGATTGGCGTTTTTTAGGGCGTGCCTGGCGGCCTTGGCGGCCATGTCGCTGGTGCTCTCGTTCTCGGCGGCTATGCGCCTTTCCTTGATGCCGGTGCGCGTTACGATCCACTCGTCGGTGGTGTCGACCATCCTCTCAAGGTCGGCGTTCGTGAGCACGTTCTCGGGAAGATATTTCCCCACTCCAAGAATTCCGGTCCTCATCTGTCTCTCCTTCTATATTCCGCCGCCGCGGGGCCCTAGTAGCTTTGAAGTTCCTCCACGACATGCGTATTGACCTTATGGGTAACGTTCTCAGCCGCCACCCTGATCGCGTTCTTTATGGCTTTCTCGTCAGACGCGCCGTGAGCTATTATGACGCTCCCGTCCACTCCCATGAGCGGCGCCCCGCCGTATTCGGCGGCGTCTATCTGCTTTTTGATGCCCTTGAACACCGGCAGGAGCATAACGGCCCCGAGTTTCGTGACGAGGCTGCTCCTGTGAAGCTCCCTTCTAAGCAGTTCGCTGGCGGCGTCCGCGAAACCTTCAGAGACCTTCAGCAGTACGTTGCCCACAAAACCGTCGCACAGGACGACGTCGGCCTTGCCCCTGTAAAGGTCCTTGGGCTCTATGTTGCCTATGAAGTTGAGCCTGCTTTCGCTGAGCATGGTGTGGACCTCTTTGACGAAATCCGTGCCCTTTGTCTCCTCCTCGCCTATGTTCAAAAGCCCTATGACGGGATCTTTGCGCGAGAGTATGTGCTTGGCGTAAGCGTCGCCCATGATGCCGTACTGCAGGAGGTGCAGGGGCTTCGGGTCGATGTTCGCCCCGACGTCGATCACCAGGCACGGTTTTACCAGCGACGGCAGCAGGATCGCTATGCCGGGCCTGTCCACGCCCGGCAGGAGGCGCAGGCTGAGGGTAGCCGCGCAGACGACTGCGCCGGTATTCCCGGCGCTCACGAAAGCGTCGAACTCGCGTTTTTTAAGCAGGCTGGCCCCCTTGACTATCGAGGAATCCCTCTTTTTCCTCACGGAGAGCGCCGCGGGCTCGTCCATACCGATGGCCTCTGCCGTGTGGACCACCGTTATCTTATCGCTCGGGTAACTAAGCCCCTGGAGCTCGGCGCGTATCAGGTTCTCGTTGCCGATAAGCGTCATGTCGTAGCCGAATTCCTCGGCGGCTAGAACCGCGCCTTTTACCGTGCATTCAGGTGCTTTGTCCCCTCCCATCGCGTCAAGACCGATCCTCATTCTTTTCCTCCGCGCCTTAAGTTCAGGTGGTTTTCTGTTTCTTCTCTCTTCTTTCCTTGCGCTCCTCGAGCGTCTCTATGCGCCTGACCTGTGTGCCCTTGTAATATCCGCAGTGGGGGCACACCTGGTGGGGCATCTTTGACTGGCCGCACTGAGGGCACTTGGTCAGCGAAGGAGCCTCCGCCTTGTAATGTGTGCGCCTTTTGCGCCCGCGGGCCTGTGAATGTCTATGTTTTACTTTCGGCATTTTTCTCTCCTTTTACTTATTTACCATGCTGGATACTATCTCGTAAGTATCTTTCGCTATCAAAAGTTCCTCGTTGGTCCCTATTGTCAGGAATTCCGTCTTCTCTCCCAGAAGCTGGCGAAGGTCGTTCTTTATGCTGTCTTTTATCCGCGGGACGTTCTCGCCAATGCCGGCGGTAAAGACCACCGCGTCGACCGAGCCCAGCACCGCCGCGTAGGCGCCTATGTATTTCTTGATCCGGTAAACGAATATATCATAAGCGAGTTCCGCCCTTTTATCGCCCTTCTTTATCGCGTTAAGGATGTCTCTCATATCGTTGCTGAGCCCCGAAACGCCCAGCAGGCCGCTTCTCTTATTAAGCAGGTCCAATACCTGGTCCGGGCTGATGGTTTTCCTGTCGGAGAGGAACATGACCACGGCCGGATCGATGTCGCCTGAACGCGTTCCCATGACAAGGCCCTCCAGGGGCGTAAGCCCCATCGATGTATCAACGCTCTTGCCGCCTTTTACGGCGGTTATGCTGCAGCCGTTGCCCAGGTGCGCCGTTATAAGATTAAGATCCCGCAACGGCCTGCCCAGAAGTTCCGCGGCCTTTCCCGCCACGTACCTGTGGCTTGTGCCGTGGAACCCGTATTTCCTTATGCGGTATTTGATGTAGAGCTCATAGGGTATGCCGTAACAGTAGGCGTAGCTGGGCATCGTCTGGTGGAAAGCCGTGTCGAAGACAGCGACCTGCGGCACCCCGCTGAATATTTTCATGCACGCCCTTATGCCTTCCAGCGACGGCGGGTTATGCAGGGGGGCCAGCTCCGCGAACTTCCTTATGCTTTCGATCACTTCGTCCGTAATGAGCGTGCTTGAGGCGAAATCCTCGCCGCCGTGCACCGTCCTGTGCCCGACGCCCGTTACCTCGCTGACGTCGCTTATGACGCCTTCCTCTGCGTGCGTAAGTATGTCCCTTATGATCTCTATCGCGCTGTGGTGATGGGGGCAGTTGACATGCGCGTGCATCTTCTCTTTCCCGTTCTTGTGGTGGTGATGGGAAGAGTGCGTCTCGCCTATCCTCTCGACAAGGCCCTTACATAGAACGGTCTCCTTCTCCACGTTGTAGAGCTCGTATTTGACCGATGAAGAACCGCAGTTTATTACAAGTATTATCATTTCCCCAATCCCTGAGCCCTTATCGCCGTGACCACTGTGGTATCCACCACATCCTCCCACGAACAGCCGCGCGAGAGGTCGCTGCACGGATGGTTAATGCCCTGCATGAGAGGGCCTACCGCCCTTGCCTTGCCCAGACGCTGCGTAAGCTTGTACGATATGTTGCCAGCGTCGAGGTTCGGGAAGATGAGCACGTTGGCCTTGCCGGCTACATCGCTGCCGGGGCATTTTATCGCCGCGACCTCCGGGACTATGGCCGAATCGAGCTGCAGCTCCCCGTCGATCACGAGGCCCGGCCTTTTCTGCTTTATCTTTTCCAGCGCCTGTCTTATCGCTTCAACGGAATCCCCGGCCGCGCTGCCCTTGGTGGAGTAGCTCAGCATGGCGACGCGCGGCTTGATATCGAACAGCTTGCCGAAAAGGTCGCTTGTGGCCACGGCGATACCGACAAGCTGCTTCGGCGACGGGTACGGTATTATCCCGCAGTCGCCGAAGGCGAACAGACCTTCCTCCCCGAACGGGCAGTTCTCGAGCTCTATGATAAAAGAGCTGGATACCGTGCCTATCTCCCTGTCTATCTTGAGGCAATGTATAGCGGCCCTGGCGACCGTGGCCGTCTTGTTCCTGGCGCCGGCCACAAAGCCGTCCGCCAGGCCCTGGTTGACCATCATGGCGCCGTAGGCGACAAAGTCTTCCATGACCGTCTTTTCCGCTTCTTCCGGGGTCAAGCCCTTGTGCTTACGCAGCTCGTAATACCCGTTTATAATTTCCTGCCTTTTATCGTGTTTGGAAGGATCCTCGATCTCCAACCCTTCAAGGGATATGGAATTCTCTTTCGCGAGGGAGGCGATCTCATCTTTCCCGCCGAGCAGCACAACATCGGCAAGACCTTCCCTGGCGATAACGGAAGCGCCTTTTAAGACCCTCTCATCTTTGCCTTCCGGGAGGACCACCTTCTTTTTATCGGCCTTTGCTTTTTCCCACAAAGCGTGTATCCTGTTCATCTCTTCATCTTTCCTTTTAGTTTTTTTTCGACGTTCTCCGGGACAAAATCCGACACGTCGGCCCCCAGCGCCGCCACCTCTTTTATGAGCTTGCTTGAGAGGTAGGAATACGCCTCGTTCGGCATCATGAAAACCGTCTCAATATCGGAATTGAGCTTCCTGTTGGTAAGCGCCATCTGGAACTCGTACTCGAAGTCCGATATCATCCTTATGCCTCTCAGGACGACCTTGGATGACTTTGATACGGCGTAATCCACCACAAGCCCCTCAAAGCTCTCGACCTCCACATTATCATATCTCGAAACTGCCTCTTTTATCATCTGGAGGCGCTCCTCAACTGAAAAAAGCGGGGCCTTGTCCTCGCTCTGGGCAACGGCCACGAAGACCTTGTCATACAGCGCGGCCGCCCTCTCTATTACATCGAGATGGCCGTAAGTGACGGGATCGAACGTCCCTGGATATACTGCTTTCCTGGTCATGTCCTCTTATAAACAGAGATGCTTATATCTCCGTAAGTCTTTTGTTTACAAATAGAAAGAACCCCTTCTGCGTCGGGAAGGCTTTCGGAAGCGTGATGCTCGATCACGGCAAATCCGGAAGGGTTTAATATATCATAATGATTTATCATAATCAAGATATTTTTGGTCATACCTCTATTGAAGGGAGGGTCCGCGAAGACCAGGTCAAAACCGGCCTGCCCGCCGAAACCGGCCAAAGCCGTTTCCGCGTCTTGAGTTATGATCTCCGCCCTTCCCGATACCCCTAAGATACTGATATTGCCGGATATGGCTTTAACGCACGTCTGGTCGCGCTCTATGAAAAGAGCCTTTTCCGCGCCCCTTGACAGTGACTCGAGGCCGTACGCCCCGCTGCCCGCGAATATATCAAGCACTTTCGCGCCCGGTACTTCCGCGGCTATCATGTTGAAAACAGCCTCCCGCACCCTGTCCTTGGTGGGCCTGGACGCGTCGGTCCCGGGCTGTTCGATCTTCCTTCCCCTGAATTCACCGCCTATAATGCGCATATCATATACCCAGCTTGCCCCTGAACCTCTCTTTTATGCTCTCGCGTATGCCGGAGTTGTGCCTGTCCCTCAGCCCGGGGTCTTCTTCAACAAGCTTGAACGCCTCGCCCCTGGCCTCTTCCATGATCCTGAAATCCCTGGCTATATTACCGAACCGGAGTTCCGGCAGGCCGCTCTGTCTGGTGCCGAGGAACTCCCCCGGCCCCCTGATATCAAGGTCCTTTTCGGCTATTTTGAACCCGTCGTCCGTCTCGGCCATAGTTGAAAGCCTTTCCATGGAGGCCTCCGTTTCGGGTTCCCCCATGAGTATGCAGTATGACGCGTGCTTCCCCCTGCCTATGCGGCCCCTGAGCTGGTGCAGCTGCGCCAGACCGTAACGCTCGGCGTGCTCTATAAGCATCACCGTGACGTTCGGTATGTCGACCCCGACCTCTATGACCGTTGTCGCAACAAGAATATCATGCTTGCCCGCGCGGAAATCCTTCATGACCTTTTCTTTCTCAGCGGCCTTCATCCTGCCGTGGATCAGCGCGACGCTGTGTTCACTGAAAACCTCATCGCGCAGCTTCTCGTGCATCTCCTCCGCGGCCTTGAGGTCGGACCGGGAAGATCCCTTTATCCTCGGGTACACGATGAACGCCTGCCGTCCCACGGCTATTTCGCTCCGGATGAACTCGTAGACCGCTTCCCTGCGGTCTTCCCCCACCCAGTAGGTCGTGACGGCCTCCCTTTCGCCGGGTTTTTCCTTGAGAAGCGAAATATCCATGTCCCCGAAAACCGTCATCACGAGGCTCCTGGGTATCGGCGTGGCGGTCATGACAAGCGTGTCCGGCATGCGGCCTTTGGCGCGAAGCGTCTTGCGCTGCTCGACGCCGAATTTATGCTGTTCGTCAACGACGATAAGGCCGAGATCGCTGTAGTCGATCTTCTCCTGGATCAGCGAATGCGTGCCGATGACGATATCGGCCTCCCCGCTGGAAAGCTCGCCTTTTACCGTTTCCTTATCCTTAGCGTCCATGCCGTTTATCAAAAGCCGCACGTTCAGGCCCAGGGGCATGAAAGTCTTACTGACCGTCACGTAATGCTGCCGCGCCAGGACCTCCGTGGGCACCATCATCGCCCCCTGGAAACCGTTCCTGACCGTTAAAAGCAGCGCGTACATGGCCACTACGGTCTTGCCGCTTCCCACGTCCCCCTGCAGCAGCCTGTACATGGGCTTCTCGCTTGACATGTCCTTTTCAATTTCCCTGAGGCATTTTTTCTGTTCGCCTGTCAGCTCAAAATTGAAAAGCTTCTCGAACTCCGACAAAAGCCCTTGTCCCGCTTCGTGCCTTATACCTTTCTGTTTTATCCTTCCGCGCCTCAGGGCCATTATGACCTGCAGTATAAAGAACTCCTCGAATACCAGCCTGTAATAGGCCCTTTCAAGGTTCTCAGCCGAATACGGAAAATGTATGTTCTCTATGGCGAACTTCGTGTCGACCAGCTTCTTCCTCGCCCTCAGCTTTGTAGGCAGAGGATCGGGCGCGGAAGAAGCGTGCGCCTTGATCGCCTGGTGCATGACCCTGCGCAGGTATCTCTGGGTCATCTTCTCGGTAAGGGAATAGAACGGGACTATCCTGCCGACGTCAAGCGAATCCTTCAGTTCTTCCTTGTCCAGCACGTCGAATGCCGGGTGCGTCATCTGGAGCGTCTTCCCCAGTTCGACCTTGCCGTGCAGCACCACTTTCTGGCCCGGGGTGAATGCCTTGTTCAAATACGGCTGGTTATACCAAACGGCGAACACCCTGTCCTTCTCGTCGCCCACTGACATCTCAAATATCCGTGTGCCAGTCCTCGCCGTAAACACATTTGTTTTAAGCACCTTTCCCATGACAGCCTGGGTATGGCCCGGCTTCAAGTCCTTTACCTGGACCACTTCACTTCTGTCCTCGTACCTTCGGGGAAGATAATAAAAGAGGTCTGAGATGTTCTCTATTCCCAGTTTTTCAAAAAGGTGCGCTTTTTTCGGGCCCACGCCTTTTATATAGCGTATCGGTATAAAGTGTGGAGGCTTTTTCACTTGCATATAGACGTTGATTATGTTAATATTTGCTACTGTTGCATGTGTGTTCTGGATGGGATCAACGCGCCCAAAGGCGCCAAGTCAATTATAAAAGAGAGGTTAGAAAATGGCAAGGGAATGTTATATATGCGGCAAAAAACCCGTCAGCGGCAGGACGATCGCCCGCAGAGGTATGGCAAAAAGTAAGGGCGGTGTCGGCCAGAGGATAACCGGAAAGACCCTGCGCCGCTTCAGCCCCAATATACAGACAGTCAACGCGCTCATCAAAGGCAAGAAAAAGAAGATCAAAGTCTGCGCCAAGTGCCTGAAAGCCGGCAAAGTCCAAAAAGCCATCTAACATGGGGACGTTTCCCCTCCTCCCAAATATATATAGTTAATAGACTTACAAGTGATGACAAATCATTTTTTTAGCTGATCAAAAGCTAAAAAAATGTTCGGGCATACTTTGCAAGCTTATATAAATAAAAGGCTTGGGAGGAGGGGAAACGTCCCCATTAAAAGGAGCGGGTGATGTGAATGAGGAGGTTCTTG
>Ga0272441_10005774_pt1 | contig 21236 bp, 20 predicted proteins | sample SSMProp6N_FD_193582 | JGI IMG/M metagenome (GOLD analysis project Ga0272441, IMG submission 193582) | Marine sediment archaeal communities from Little Sippewissett salt marsh, Falmouth, MA, United States - SSM-Prop-6N | ecosystem: Environmental > Aquatic > Marine > Wetlands > Sediment ...
GCGGCGGACTCAATTTGTGCTTCAAGCAAGTTGATCCGCTGGTTTTTTCGGCACAGGGCAGTCCTTCGCTCACCGATGCCTGCGCTAAGCGTAGACGTGCCGCAGTCATAAACGAAGCCGCCGCCGCTATTGCCGCTGCCGCAGAACGGGCAAATTACTTGTCCACACATGACAGATCACCCCTCCATCATTAGCTGCTCTTGTGCTTTATAATACTTCTCCCACTCCTCAAGTTCTTCAGCATAAAGGTCAGTGCCGACAGGAGGAATATATTTATCCTCCCAACCATACCCGTATTGCCGGGCGATGTCTTCATAATTGAACTCGCGAAATTGATACACCATGTCAGGGTCGTGCTCGATAATGACATCGCCCCACATATCATACATCTTCACAAAATTGGACAGGCTCCGGCGAACATCTGTAATTCTTACTTGGCAGAATTCTGTATGTTGGAGCTTATACCCTACGCCATGATTGTATGCGCCGACCGTTATTTCAGTTTCCCATTCGCTGATATCGGAGTATGTGCCCCATGTTGTAGAGCCGAAAGCTTCAGTCAAGGGGTCTTCCATTTCACTATATCCATAGTAAACTGGAGTAAGCCCTTCTCTATCAAACTCAACGATCCAATTGTAGGTGTTTAAATATGAATCAGGCACCCGGTCAGCGGTAGACCTTCCGGACTCCTCCCCATCTGTTAGCACAATATCTACCGGGATACCAGTCAAGCGTTCGATGTTCAGCGCAAACCACACACCCAGCCGATCATCTAAGGCACTGCTCCGTACACGTTTACGTGACGCACAGTAGACTTTGCCAGTTCCTATGTAGTCGATGTGTGCTACCGCCAGGATTTTTGCCTCACCATGTTTTGCGCTTTTGAAACCAAGGTACAGGTCTTCGGAAAGATGATATACATGGTCCATCTGTTCCATGATTTCTGCGCGGGACATCTGGCAGACTGCCGCAATTTCGCGCGCTATCTTTTTGTTGCTAAGCCCGTAAAGGTACATCTTGCACTACTCCTGCCTGTCGTAAAGCGTCCCAAGCCCCCCATACACGACCATTGCTTGTCTCTATTTCTGCCGGAGCTTCCTGGAGTTGCGGGTGACGTGCCACAGTAATCCGGGAGTGCTCGACGAGCATCCAGCAATTGGAGCACACTCTTTCACCGTCCATATTCACATGCCGAATATTTTGGTAGTGTCCTCCGCATCTGCTACATTGGCTATATGTGTTATAGCAATACTCACAGAGATTACCCTTGCCCGGAATATGATTAGCATTTTCCAGTCTATAGGTTCGGCTACAAAGGCGGCACCTAAAGTATCTTAGGTTAAAACAATCTCGGCAGTATATGTCTCCACGATAGCTGAAATATTCCTCATCGTATCCATTAATTGATAGGCCACAAACTGCGCACTCCACAATATCATTGAAAGGGCCACCTTCTGTGCTCTCTAGCTTTTTACAGCCGTCCCTAAAATAAGTGGATACAACAGTATCCTTTAGACCGTTGCACCACATAAAAGAATCCATATAGGGGAACATTTCGTTGGACGGCGGCTTCAGGGAGACTTCAAACTTACATCGATCTTTTCCGTCCTTTGTCCAATATTGGTTCCCGTCTGGGCAGCTATCGTCCGAACGGACCCAAACGCCATTATCTCTTGCCCACTTACGCATGAAATTTGACACTTCGCTGTGATTTGGATAGCACCTATCAAGGACACGTTCGCCGTCGTCTGTGTTCCAAACCAGCGCCCTACCATAGCGCCCACGTTCTGGATTTTCCGCGACAATCATAGAAACCTTGTCCGGATTTTCCGCGAAAAGTTCCGTAGGCTCCGGGCAAGTGTTCATACATGAGCCTTCTGCCACGTAATCATTCTCGTACTCATCATAAACATCATAGCCGGATAGTTCTAAGATTTCACTGCCCACATGGCCCATGTTAGCGCCAATGATTGCAGATCCAGCCAAATCTATACTAGCTTCGGAAAAGCGACCAGGATGTGTTTCCCGAAAAAACTTGCCCATGTACCGGCGGAGCTTTGTCCGTACCCGACGCTTGGAGTTGAAAGAATCGTCTTCCGAGCGGGCAAAGCTAATGAAGGGCAAGCCTTTGTCTAGGCTAATACCAATCATAGCTGGGCTATTATGAACATGCTCGTAGAAAATCGGGAAAATAAGATTGCTTCCCCAATTGTCAACACGATCAATAGCATCCAGCAAATTCCTATTGGCCTGCCGGATTTCCTCCTCGGAATGCATAGTGAATCACCTCCCCATCTTGACCAGCCTACGTTCCGGATTAACTTCCTGGCGCTTTGCATAGCAAGGTCCGGACGGGTTAACTACCTTGCTGACATGTGTACCGGAACGAAATCGATTCACGCTCCGGACTCCATTGTACTTTTGCTTGGTGTTCACGTTAGGTTTGCGCCAGTTGACACATTCTGCCCACTTGTAGGCAGTTTCATCGGCCACCTTAAGGCTACCTTGCCCATCAAGACCAACCGCGATTAGATCGTCTTTGGTAAAGGTCTTGTGATCAAAGCCCAAACGCTCGTCTAGTGCCTTGCTACACATATTACTCCACCTTTTCCAAGAGGATCAAATGACCGCACCTCGCAGGTCGCGAATCATGCGATACCCTTTTTAAGAACACTCGCGTCAGTATGTGCCTAGTAAGCGTAACAGTATATGGCCCAATTGGTTACGTCTCTTTACCGGACCATCGACTAGGCTATGTAATATTACTAGCGTTTCCTGACGATTGCTCGCCCTTCCAGCTTATCTTCTTAGACTAGTAATATTACAAAACACGATTCGAGCTCGATCGTGTTATATTACAAGTAAGGTCGATCGGTCTGCCTTGCTAGTCTACAACCATCCGCTCGGCAGAGTTTGGGTTAATGTTCCTCGATAGTTTAGCCTACGTCCTACCTATTCTCCAGTCCCTTATCACGTTATCGCTGCGGAGAGGTCCCCGGTCACGGCGCGCTTCCAGTCTGGCAAGTATAGCGGCTTCCACACTATCGATCATATTGAGTTTTTCGCCTGGACGTTTCCCGAACTATGCTATTCGGTGACTCCACGTTTTTTGCCCGGAGACGGTATCACAGCCGTTGCCGCTCGGTCTGCCGGTTCGCAAGAGTTAGGGGAGCTTGCGATCTACCTTGCGGATTTCCGGGCCCGCTTCCCGTTGCGTTTGCCCCCATACAGCATAGGCCGTACCAATCCCGGAATTTTCCTGAAATAAAATGTAAGCCGTTGCCTAGTAACGGGATAGACTGCCTATCTATTTTCTGGCATGATTCTTGCTAAGCCAAATAACGGTTGCGATTTGTCATAGATATGCAAAGTTGGCATGAAAATATGCCAGTTTTTCATGACAGCTGGCATAAACAACTCCTTAATTTGACAGTTTCCACCAGCGGTTCCCGATTGACCGGAGAACAATTTAACACAAGGTAGGCTATCAAGGTACCAAAAAGCGGATTTAATGGCATACGGGGGAAGCTAGACCGGTTACAGGCAAAGGAACGCCCCTGTCATGACCGGCACAACAGGGGCGGTTTGGGGAATTATGCGGTTACTTGCGCAATAAACGCACGTTCGAACTCATCCCGTGCGTTTTTTGTGATTTCAGCATCCGGACCGTGCTTTTCCATCAAGAAAAGGTACAGATTGAATGCTTCCATGACGTTCGGTCCGATAGCAAACACCTTGACCAGTTGATTGTTGATTAACAGTTCCATTTTTTGACCTCCTGGGTTAACGGCTTATGACTTCGATCAGAAGTTTTGCATTATCGTTCCTCCGGATGCTGGATTTTGTAGATGTGGAGACACATTTTGAAGAATCGATCGGAACGTGCCCGGTCTACATCATACATTCTGCCCCATTGCACGCTATAAGCCCAGAATTTTTGAGCTAAGGTCATGCGCATCATGTTGTTGGTCAGCATTTTTTGACCCCCTGTGTGTGGTTTTGCCTTTTCAGGCGGTTCGCTGAAAACGGTTCGAAGAACCGACGCGAGAATTATATCGGATCTCCCGGAAAGATTTTTAGTGTTAATTTGTAAATGGCTGCCGGGCAACAAATTAGATTTGTGGTTAACGAGCGTTAACAAGGTCCGGGCGCGATGATAATGTGTGTTCAATTGATAACGTGTTATGGGACAACAGGATAGCGCATTCTGCGAGGGTATTATCAAGATTGTGCGTTTGGCATGGTTCTTGCTCGCGTGCGTGCGTCGGATCAGCGATATTTCATCAAAATATGTATCTAAACGTACACCGATCAGGGGTTAACGGATAACAAGGTCCAGTTTAATGTGCCCCTACAGGTACACGTGTCCATATGGACACATGCCTGGTGTGTTATTAACATTAAAACCGACTATCATTCTCATTATCCCCGGTAACGACTTAATGCTTAATGCATTAATGCGGAATCGTTTTGATTTTGCGTCTCAATATCAGCGGGGGCAATGTTAGTGTGAGCGATTAGCGAACGCATTTGTCCGGTCCGGTTAAGGTTATGTGGTATATGGGTTAACAGCATTGGGGGCACGGGGGTCCGCGTCCGCAAACACCCATTTAATGTTAGCCGTGTAGCGGTCCGCCCTCTAAAAGAGACTTTAATTCCTAAGTTGTTAAGTGGCAATGGGTTACGCCATTATATTAAACCCTTTCCGGGCAGGGGGTTAATGGGGAAAATTACCCACTTAATATGTAACGCTGCCACTATAGGGCGAATCGCCTACGAGGCGAAAAGCCCTAACTGCAATTTACCAACTTTCCGGGAGGGTAAATTTGCTATTACATGCCCTCAATAGGTAATTTTAATTTATTGTGTTGCAATAACTTATAAATTAGCTATTGACAAGTAATGCTAAATATACATATAATAAAGTATAGGGGATAGCAAAGAAAGCAACACAGCAAACACCTCTTCAGGAGGTTAAATAAGAGAGGATGTTATATGGCTAGACAGAATGGAAACGATGGCAAGGACAAGCCTGCCGACGAAATTAAAACAAAGCATTATGTACAGGCAGCTAAAGGGCCGGGGTATCGAATGACTCCGGAGGAACGCTGTGAGGTGCTGGTGCTGCGCCATATGGGCTTTACATATCCCCAGATTGCCGATAAGATAGGCTGCAGCAGTGAAGCTGCAAACCGTACGGTTAACCAATGGGCCAAAAAGAACCCGGATGTGGTGGGAACCGCACTCGCAGAGGCGAAAGACAGGATGGCACTGGAGCTTCTCAAGAAAGGGAAGCTGGCAATTGATTATATCACCCCGGACAGTCTGACCCACGATAGGATCGAGGTAAAAGATGAAGACGGCAACCTTATTGCCGTGCATCATTCCGGGCCAACAGCCTTGCAAAATGCAACTGCTGCCGGAATTCTGCTCGACAAGGCAAATGCCCTGCGGGCGGATGCAATTGATCTCCGCTCGGGAGGAGATGGAACAGGATATTCCCCGGATTCAATTCGCGAGCTGGTTAAGAGCCTTGGCGGAAGAGTCGAACGAATAAAGAAACTACAAATTGAATACGAAACTGACGAGGTAGACCAACTACTGAAAGCCGTAGAGGCAGAATTTGAAGACATTACGGATGCGGAGGGCGAAGATTCGTAAGTCGTTAACCTCCCGGCGCTGAGTTTTTGCTCTCCGTGTTAAAATGCGCCGGGATAGGGAGGAAAGGTATAATGCTAAGTTATAACGAGCTGATTGAAAAGATTCGAAAGAGGGCTGAGGAAGCAGACAAAGGCCAGTATGATGCTGTTAAGGCAGGATTGGGGGCGGTACACCCCTATGAGGCTGTTCAGCAGGCATACGGCGTACAGGCCGGAATGGCAATGGCTTATCAAGACATCGAGCAGATGCTTATCAAAGCACGGGAGGATGAGGAATAATGGCTGTAGATCTTGACAAGATGAGCTCGCAGGAAGTCGAGCAGTATATCATGGGGCTGGACCATTCTATGATTGACCCCAAGGATCTGGCTGCGCTGATGTTGATTCATTCCCGGAAGCTTTCCGCCGAACAGGTTGCGGAAGCCTCCAAAAATCAGTCTCGGGTCCAGAAGGAAAATGAGCGTGGTGAGAAGTTGGATGCTTCCGCCCGCAAACGCTGGCCGGAACTTGACCAGGAAGACTCCGAGTTTTCCAGAGCAGTGGCCGACCGCATTGAGTTGCTGGGTTTGATGGATGATCCCACGGCACTCTACAAGATTTCTAATGAGGTAGGCCAGGAGATGGGGCTACAGCCGTCAGGAACTAGAGGCCCTGGTGCAGCCGGAACGCCACCGGGCAAAACTGATTCCGGCAAGGACCAGAATGGTGATGATGGGGAAGACGGTTCTGGCCAGAAGTTCTTGAAGGACACTAAAAATATTCGTGAAGCATTCCGGAATATACAGGGCATTGATGTGGATGACCCAAAGTTCCTGGAAGGTGTTGCTAACCGCGTAGAGAACCCGGGAGATGAATGATATGCCGCGCAAGAAGACTTCACAGACTGTTACGCCGAAGGTCACTACGACCGAAGCTAAATATAAGATGCCCTTTCCCAAGGTGCCGGGTTTTGCGTTCGCGTGGTTGGATGTAATTTTTCGGAACGAACATGGGTGGGGAATCTGGAGACCCGTGGAGCGAGATAGCTCTCTTGGAGAAAAGGTACAAGACTTCATGGTAAATGTGGAGCGCAAGTATCTTGGCACTACGGGCAAAACGAACTCTAATTATTTCTACAAAAGCGCCAAGACGATCTTGGCTTTTGCGCCGGAGAAAGACCGCGAAGCTGCCCTGCAACGCGCCCAGGAACGTGCCGACGCGCCCCTGGAAATCATCGAGCAGTCGCAGGACAAGACGGTTGAAGAGCTCCGGATTGGACGACGACTAATTACTCAACCGAAACCTAAGATTTAGGAGAATGAATTATGGGTGGCTATACTTTGGAAGGTAGCCTTGGCCTGCGCCCCGTCACGGAGTGCAAAATCTATACGGAATATACGGTAGATGCTGATCAGGCCGCTGAGATCAACAAGTTTGAGCCGGTGTACATGCTGGCCACTGGTGAGATCGCAGCTTGGACGCCCTCTACCGGAATTCTGCCGATTGGCGTGGCGATTGAGAAGGCTTCGGCTACTCCCGGATCTGGTGTCAAGATTGTCGTTTGTGAGGATCCTGCCCAGATTTACGAAATTGCGTCTGATGCCGCTTGGGACTCTGAGGCCGCTTTGCTGGCCGCCAGCGACAACGAGTGGTTCACGATGGTTATGTCCGATAATAGCAACGGCCAGAGCACGGCCAAGCTGGATACGGATGGCACAGATGATGGCGCAGATGCGCAGTATATTCTGAAGATCATCGGCAAGTCCACGAAGGTGGGCAACGTGGCAGCTACGACTGCTGGTTGCTTTGTGAAGGTTCGTATTCATACGCTGTTCCAGCATCGTGCACTGGCTGCTCCGGATCCGTCGACCTAAGTCGGAAGGAGTAGCTCATGGAAGTTGAAGGTGCACAGGGACTGGTTCCCGTCAAGTATGATCGTACCGAAGTTTTTCCGATAAATGCCGGAAATGCTATTGGTAAGGGCGATCTTTGCACACTATTAACTAACGGGTACGTCGGGCGGCATATTAACGATGCCAACCGGGGTGCCCGAGGGTTGGGCGTATGCCTGACCCCAACACGTAGTACAGTTGTAGGTGGAGAAGATATCACAGTCATCACGGATCCCGATGCGATCTATGACGTAAAGACTGATGGCACCAAGTATTTAGTTACTGATGCTGGGAAATATTGCCGATTTATTCAGGACCCCGCAACAGCAGGACCAATTACTGGCGGGGGCATCTCCGTAGGCTATGCTGATCTTGAAAATGCGCAAGATACTCCCGGCGATGAAGAGTTTGAGGACTACGACGAAGCAAGATTGAAGATTATTGGGTTGTCGAATCGAGTCAATAATGACAATACTTGGATTCGTGTTAAAATTTGGGCTCCAACATTTGGAGACACTTTAGACGAAACTGTTGCGTCCAAGGGGGCGTAATAACTATCAAGGAGATTCATTATGGCTCTGACGCGCTCCGCGTTGGACTACTTCTACGAGAACCGTAAGCCTTACATCGAAGAGGTTGTAAGCCAGTTCCGTGAGCATCCGACGCTTTTCCGCCAGTTCCTTAACAGCAAGTCTGCTAAGAGCGGCTGGATCGATACTAATTCCGTCAGCGGGTTTGGTACGTTTAATACTAAGGCTGAGATGGTTGACGCCGATTCTGATGATATCATCCAGGGTCCGTCGATGCGGTCTGCGGTCGTTACCTATGCCAAGCGGCATCTGGTATCGCAGGAAGCTATCGAAGACGATCAGGGCGATGGCATCATCGCTTCGCGTCTGCCGGAGATTTTGTTTGCCGGTCGTGCAACCCAGGAGATCCTGGGCCATGACATTCTGAATAGTGGCTTTACGACTGCGGTGCCTACGCCTGATGGCGTCGCGCTGTTCTCCGATAGTCATAGTAACCTGTCCGGCACCGCGGGAGACAACCTGTTGGGCGCGGTGGATCTGACGGAAGATAATCTTGGCACGGCTGTCAACATGTTGCAGACGATGACTAATGATCGTAACATCCCAATTTTCCAGAATGCCCGGACTTTGATTGTCCACCCGACGCTCCAGTGGACGGCTGAGAAGATTCTCAAGTCGGCCCAGGAGCCCGGCACGGACTACAACGCGATCAACCCGATGGCCTCTCAAGGTATCAAGCTGGTCGTGACTCCCTATCTGACGACTGAGTACAACTGGTTCTTGCTGGCTGATATGCATAAGCTGGACTGGTATGATCGTATCCAGATGCAGAACTGGAGCGAAGTTGACTATCGGAAGTCGGCTGTTGAAGTTGGCGCTCGATTCCGGTCTGTCGCGGTTACCCACGACTGGCGGGGTGCTGTTGCTTCGAACGATTCTAGCTAACAGGTTTACCTGCTCAGAGGGGTGTCAATGGTGGCACCCCTCACCGCTGTTGGGAGGCAGCTGACCGATGAATAAAGAACTGCTCCGGCAACTGGTTCAGCTTGATAAAGATCTTGCAAAGCTGGAGCAGGAACACCGCGACAACAAGATTGTAACATTCAAGTCTATTGGGCGACAGGGCTTGTTCTTCCAGAATGCAAAGTTCTGCCGCTTAGTCTTCGGCTCCAATCGCTCTGGCAAATCCACAATCGGAGCCGCCGAAGCAATCGCACACTCCTACGGTTACCGTCCCTGGTTGCCGGAAGATCACCCTGATCGGGTTGTGCGCATGATGGACGGAGATCCCATCCCGGTGCCAAATACCGGATTTGTTCTCCTTGACAGCTTAAAGGTTAGTGGCGTACACACGTTTCTTCCGAAGATGAAAGAGTGGTTGCCTGCCGGGGATTATAAGATCCACTATAATAATCTTAAGCAACCATCAATGATCGAAATTCTCAGCACCGGCTCGAAAATGTATATCATGTCCCAGGAGCAGCCTATTAGCTCCATTGAGGGATCCAACGGTCACTGGCTCTGGATAGATGAGCCGTGTACCCGGGAGCATTATATTGCTCTCACGCGAGGATTGGTGGATAATGCCGGACGGGTTTGGATTACTGCGACTCCGCTTAAAGCAAGCTATTTTATGGCTGAGCTTATGGAAAGAGCAGCAGATCCGAACGATGATGTTGCTCATATCAACATCAGCTTAGAGGACAACCGCAAGTCGAACGGAGGCTTTCTTGACGACGAAGCAGTTGATAGATTTATTCGCACACTCCGGCCAGATGAGGTTGAGGCGCGACTGCACGGAAAACCCCGACACCTAGCTGGTGCGGTGTTCAGTATGTGGAAGCCCCAGGAACCATATTATGTGGATCCCTTTGACATTCCTCATCACTGGCCGCGCATCATGTGCTTTGACCCAGCCACCGCGAAGCCAATGGCAGCGGTTTGGATAGCTATCAGTCCGGATAATGTGTGGTACGTGTACCGCGAGATGTATCTGGAAAGTTTACGTACTACACGCATGGTTTGCGATTGGGTCAAAGAGCAGGAAGGATGGGAGGAAGTTAGGCCCGGGGTATGGTATCAGGGACTTAACGCAGAACCCGTAGTATTGCGCTTAATAGATACGTCCGGAAATATTGAGGATAAAACGTCCGGCTTATCCGTTGTACAGTCTTTTGCAGAACAGCAGATCCCAGTCATGAATGCTAAGAAGATGGGCTACATGACTAGCATCGATGACATGAAGGATATGCTTTATGTTGATCAAGAGTATGAGTGGTCTGCCGGGCCACGACTTGTAGTTTTTAATACCTGTTCGCGACTCGCGCACGAATTCATTAACTTCATCTGGACACCGCAGTCGCCGTTAAATAAAACCCAGGGCACGCATCCGCCAGAAAAGCCTGTGAAGGCCAACGATGATCTGATTGATTGTGTCCGGTATCTGGTAATGACAAAAGCAACACACAATGCCTTGGTTCGGATGATGCCCGAGGAGTGGCAATGATTAAGTTTAGCCGTAAGAAGCGCGAGGAGCGCGGCAAGTATTACTGGGATCAGATCAAGACCGCCCAGTCAAATCGAAGCGGGTTTTTTGAGCGCATCGATAAGTATCGGGATATGGTCTATCGAGATCCCGGGGGTATGGATGCATCCGGAGAAGATGCACCGTGGGAAGGCGCTGCCGATATTCATTTGCCGCTGATCCTTGACAAGATTGAAACTGGCGTGCCCAAAATCATGAGCGCGCTGTGGAGAGCGAATCCATTTGTACACATCGACAGTCCCGGCAATAACATCGACTATGTGCGCACGAAGAATGTAGAAGAATTTGCGCATTGGGCCTTCCATAATGATATTCCGGATATGTATAATACGCTGGAAAACTGGCTCCGGAATATGTTTATAGATGGCACTGCCTTCATGAAGATTGGATGGGAACGCTCTTGGCGAAGGGCCGTGGAGGTTCATGTCCTCCCCAATATCTGGAAGGCAGGAGATGAAGATTATTTCGGCAATGTTTTTGAGGAAGATCAGCCCAAGACTGTTGAAGACTATTTGTTTGAGATCTTCGGATTTGGTGATACTTCCAACTCTGTTTATAGTATTGGTGAGATAAAAGGTGATCGAGTTGAAGTTAAATTCACTGAAGAAGACCGCATCTACGAAGCTATCGTATACTTCGAAGATAGTGATAAGCTAACAGAAACCAAGTGTAAGGTTCATCGAAAGGTGATTGCGCAGGATTCTCCCAGCGTGAAGCTAGTGGACTTTGAAGACTTGGTGATCCCATTTCGGACGCCTTCGATTCAGAGGGCTAAGTGGGTAGCACACCGGACTTGGTACACATATCGCGAAGTTGAAGAGAAGGTTGCGTCCGGCGATTGGACTATCACCAAGAAGGATATGAAGACGCTGCACGCTACGGAGCGCAATGCTGATCACGAAAGTCGCACAGAGCAATACAAGGATGATTTAGTCGGGGAGACAGGAAATACCGGCACGGAGAAACGCTCCGCCGATATGCAAGTTGACCCCAATATGATTTTGATTTGGGAGGTCCACACAAAGGATTATGAGGACGGGGCCTCTGATCCAGTGGATATGATTATCTTTATTTCGGACGACATTCATAAAGTGGTTGGTGCAGAGTTCTCTGACGAGTTTTACCCGCACGGCCAGCGTCCTTTTATTGAAATCAATTATATTCAAGTGCCGGGGCGTACCTACGGTATTGGTATGGCGGAGATTCTGTACGCCATCAACCTGGAGATGGATCATACTGTATCCTCAATCCACAATAGCCTTGATGTTATAACGAACCCGTGGTTTTTCTACACGCCGTATGGTTTTGCCAATAACTCCGGGCTGCTGCGCGGTATCAAGCCGGGACAGGGGGTGCCTACTGCGGACCCCAACGGGATTGTGTTCCCTCGGTTTAACCAGAATCCGGAGCAGCTATATCACGGGGGCTTCCAGATGCTCCAGGGTTATGCTGATCGACTGACCTTCAGTCCGAGTGTGGGAGGAAGCAACAACTATCGTAACGCACCGCGTACCGCACGCGCTACTATGGCGCTTATGGACGCCGCTGAAGAGAGGCTCAGCTCGATTATCGAGAAGATGCAGGCTGGCCCATGGAAGTCCATGGTGTCACAGGTTATCTCGCTGTATGGCATGTATGTCAGCATCGATAAGTGGTATCGGGCTACCGGCGAGACTGAAGCACGGCGAATTCCGCCAAAGGATCTGCGCGAGAACCTCCTATATAGTTTCTCTGGCAGCCTAACGAATGTTAATCGAGACTCGCAGCGTGCTATGGCGGAGCGGATTTACAGCATGGTCCGGAATGACGCGCTGTTCCAGATGGACCCGCATGCGGCTCAGGCATTGCTGCGCTACACCATTGACAAGTTCATCGAGGACGACAGCACAAAGCAGATGGTGCCACAGCTTCCGGGGGAAGGCGGATTCCAGCATCCTCCAATGGATCAGGCACTGGAACTTCGCACACTTTCCGAGGGGATTAATTTGGATGTGCTGCCGACCGATGACGACAACGAGCACTTGCAGGAAATCGAGCGGTTTTATAAATCGGATGCGTTCCAGCAGCTAACTCCGGAGCAGGTCAAAGTGGTTCGCAATCACGAAGCCCGGCATAAGGAGGCCCTAAACTACAAGATGCAGCATCAGCAGAATGTGCAGATGCAGCAAGCACGGAGCATGGCTGCTGGAGCACCAGTAGCAGATGAATATACTGCAGCGGAGGGAGTGCCGTCTATCGGAGGCGAGCTTTCGCAGTTCCAGGGTGGGCCTAATGGTGGAGGAGCATTCTAATGCTTGCAGTTGATTTGATTAGAAATATTATGGATCAGATGGGATGGGGCAAGCCAGGGGGTGCTAGCGACTCTTTGGTGAGCGCCGCAGATACAGATACGTTGCGTACGGTCAAAGCTACCAACGCGGTGCTGAAGACCATGCAGCTAGATTCTAATTGGCCAGAGCTTCGCGAGACGGCACACATTCGCGTAGGGGGTGCTGGCGAGCTCTCCGGCACTTGCACAGTAACGTATGGTAATGATACAGTAACCAACGTAGCTTTTGTTGGGTATGCTCTTTATGTGGGCCAGCTTGTTCAGTTCAGTTCTCAAGATACTACATATAGAATTACTAACTCAGGAACTGGAACATGGACCCTTGACAGGGAATATAGTGGCACATCTTCTACGTCGGCTACGGTTAAAGTAGGCAATGACAGATATTCTTTGCCCGCTGATTTTGACAGAATCTCTTCTCAGGAAATGCTAAACACTGTAGCCGGAACTACTGTTGCAGAGAAAGACCCTTTGGAGTTTCGCATGATCAAGAGGGATCTTGGGACCAGTATGGTTATTGCTGATCCGCAAAACTTTTGTATCAAGGGCAAAGATTCTTCCGGCAACATGTATGTCTACTTTGATCGATTAGCAGAAGTTACGGCAGATTTGGAGTATGAGTACCAGAAGAAGCACCCAGACATCATAGTTACTTCGGGGGCAGATGATGTAGAGGTTGAATATCCTGATAGTGTCATGCTGTCAATCCAGGACATGGTTGTGGCCCGGCTTAATCGGGATGCTGAGAATGCAATCATGACACAGCAAACCATGTCCGATTCAATCCGCGAGAAACAGAATGCCCGTAAGAATCCACCAAGCGGCAGCGAGAAGCAGCAGTATCATCCGCAGCGACCTCTGCGAGGCTGGTATCGGAGGCGGTAATGGCGAATAAAAATGCAGAGTCGTACATTATCCGTGGAGACTTCGCGGCTAAAGGGCTGTACTTGACTAACAATGAGCTTGGTGCACCGGAAGGATCCTTTACGCGCACTGATGAAATGTATACCAGTATTGATAAAGTGCTGCGGCATCGTCCTAGCTTGGTACAAATTGGAAACACTATTGAAGTTCCAGTGGGAAAGGACTTCTCCGGCACTGAGTATCCGGTAAATTTTGTGTTTGGAGCCAATAATACTCGTATCACTGGAGATGCAGATGCCCGTTGTTTTGCTCATACTGGTCTTGATCCGGGGGAAATTACTTGTCGTGCAGTAAGAGACACGGGCCTTTACAACGCGGATTTGTTGATCAATATTTTGTCTGGAGAATCAATTTCAGCACCAGTTTCAAACACCAGCACAGTCAAGTTTGATATCCGAGCGGATCATCTTTTTTCTGGAGCAGATCTAACAGGTAATACCTCTGGATTGAAGCTGAGCTTTAATGTATTTAGTGGATCAAATCGCATGTCGATTGCGATAACATCTGATGGTCTATATATTAAGACAGCGGCTCCCACATATACTTTTGCTACTGCGCTAGCAAATATTGATGATGGTGATTTTCACACTATCCAAATCACTTGGGATGCTACTACATATAGCATGGAGTATGATGGCAACGAACTCATTAGTTCTGCCGCATGGACCTATAGAGATACTGCTTTCACTACCGAATGGGGGCAAATTCGAACTGAAGTTCAAAATCTCGGTGCGGGAGATAACCTGGAAGCTTGGATTAGTAACATCTTTCTAAGCGAGCGTCCTTTTGGTAGCCAATTTGAAAATGCCTATATCAGTGATATTATAGAGGCTGCGATTAACTTGCCGGAATCTGATCCGGATAACTTCCCAACTGCTTGGTTAGTTAGTGAAAAGAACCTTTACTGCTATGCCGGGGGAGTTCTTTGGTCTAACGCCGGAGAGGGCACGCGCTGGAAAGCAATTGCAGATTTCTATGATACTACCGACGAGTACTTGCTACCTTATGGCAGATTGGTGGGATTCCGGGATCAGTTAATTATCACCGCCTACAATAAGCCTATACAGGCATCTGATCCAAAATCTGCGCTGTTTGGTGTATTTGGCCCAAACAATGATTTTGAAATTGTTGACACTGCTCCGGCGATGCAATTTGCTGTAGATTTTGCAGATCGCATTTGGGGAGCAGGAGATATGGACAACCCCCAACGACTGTATTTCTGCGCAGACCGAGATCCTACTGATTGGACTACTGTGCAGGACGCCGGATATCTTGATATCCCGTCGGAATTTGGTGATCCAATTACTGCCTTGTACGGGGGCTTTTTGGATTTCCTGGCAGTGTATACTGAAACTGGTACAATTGTTATTAATGGCAAGACGTATGATGATTTCTCAAAGCAGATTGTCTCATTTGAAAAGGGAGTGTACTGCCACGAAAGCTTGGCTAGAGTTGGGGACAATCTGTATTGTCTAGGCACTCACGGAATTTCTTCCCTTGTACCTACTGAGACTTTTGGTGATCTTGGCATCACTCCCCGTTCTTGGCCTATTCATAATCTGCTGGTCGATGTGGATGATAATACTTCTGTGCTTGACACGGCCAATGTTGACCTTATACAGACACTGGCTGTGGATAGTAAGGGACTTTATTTGGTGGGCTTGCCGAGTAAAACATCTAATGCCATTGATCAGATATATGTACTGAACACACTCACTGATACATGGTATGGACCATGGAACATAGACATGACTTGTTTTGGGATTGGTACTTCTGGGTATCAAACCAAAGCGGCTGTTTTGTTGGGCAATGATAATGGGCAAGTATTTTACATGTCCGAAACCGGACGAGATTCCTCTGATGGCATTGTACAAACTAACTCCATGGATGGGCGCAGTGTTGATCCTGCGCATAGAGCTCAGTACAAAAAGTTTGTGAAGCTGCGGATTATGCATACTGGAACCTGCACTAATGATGTAGACATTTATATGTATGGGGACGGGCTTCACCACACCAAAACAATAACCGGGAAAGCAAACGAAAATGTATACCCCGGGCGATTAGGAATCATAGAAGTTAAGCCAGATATCCGGGCGCGAACCTTTGCGTTTCGCTTTGACCAAGATGATGCGGACGACGAGTACCTTTGGTTTGAGCTTGAGTATGAGCTGATAGGGTACGAAAATAATTAGGGAGGAAACATGGAGTATCGACCAGCAAGACCGGAGGAGATTCCGGCATGCAATGAATTAATTGCATCCACAAAATATTATGATCCAGTCGATCTTGCAGATATGGGTGGGATTGTTCTGGTAGCAATAAAGGATAACATTATCAAAGGCTGCGTGTGGGCAGCAGTATCAAAGAAATTTGCTTATGGGAATTGGCTGGCGGTAGCTCCAGATATGGTGGATTCTGGATTAGGTGTCAAACTAATGATTAAGGGAAGGGCGTTGTTAGCAGAGCTAGGAGTAACTCATTTTACATACCATATACATGAGAATAATCCGCGCATGATGAAGATAGCCTTGGCATTCCGCGACACTATGGATCTCCCGTATATCTTTGTGTCCGCAAAATTAGGAGAGTAAAATGGGAAAGAGGAAAGCCCCCTCTGGGCACGGCAGAAATGAATATGATTGGAATATTGCCCATGCCCTAAATCAAGTTGGGCTCGACGCGACCGAGCAACTGGGAGACTTCTCGGATATTACTCGCGGAGATCTAAGCTTGTCGCCGGAAGCACAGCAGTATCTCTCGGAGACATTTTCCGGGCAGAGAATGCAAGCCAGACAAGACTATACCGAAGCAGAGCGTTTGGTGCGAGCCAATCTTGCGAAACGAAGACGCAAGGATTCCAGCTTTGAGGATGTAGATCAGGCCATTCTGGGTAGACAACACATGCAGACCTTGGCAAATCTTGAGTCTCAGGAAGCGCAGGCACGGCTCCAGCTGCCTTTGCAGATTGCTCAGATGCGCATATCCGGACAAGACGCGCTAATGCGCCAGCTTCAGCCTCTACTGATGGAGCGTCAGACTCGCGATCAGGAACGACTGAGCAGACTTGGCTTTGAAACTCAGATTGTTGCTAGTGAGCAGACTCCTTTCCAGCAGCTCTTGGGAGCTGCACAGACTGCTGGAAGTGGTGGTTGGTGGAACAGTGGAGGGGGGACCCCATAATGGTAAATATCACGCAGATAAGAAAAGAGCGCCGAAGAGAACTTGAAGAAAACCTCTATAAGCCTCCTTCTTCGGAAATTAGCAAAACTGCTATAGATACGACTAAGCAAGTTGCTGAGAATCTCAAGGGGGATCGTGTAGATGTGAATCGTGTCCTTAAAAAGCTGGAAGAAGAGGGGGATACTGCCGCTATAATGCGAAAGGACAGCCTGTCAAGGCAGAAGAAAGTGGCGGAAGAGCCAGATGAATCTTTTTTGAGTCGAATTACGTCTCCTTCTGGCATTGCTACGTTGGCTGCGGCGGGGATCTCTATGGCTGCTGGGGAATCCGCCGGTGCGGGGGGGCTTGCCCTTGGTGCTGTCATTGGCGCGGACAAAAGTGCCAGGGCCATGAATCTGGAAAAAGAGTTGCGTATCTCCAGGTTGGGGAACGAGGCGTTGGCTGCTGGACAGCAGGCTATCTCTGCATATAGTGATATCTTTGGCACTCAGACTACGCAGCTTGGGCAGCAGATTGCTCACGATACAACCTTGTATAAGTTAGCAACGGATTACATTGAAGGACGTATTGGAGAAGAGCATGAAAACGAGCTTACCCAAGTTATGTTTGAAAATGGTCTGATTAAAGAATCTGTTTTGCACGGATATAGAAAAGAATATGCTGAAGATGACTTTATCAGGGACATGCATAAGATAGATACAAACTTTAAAAATTCCCTGAAGTTTGAGGAATTCTCCGGCATCCTAAAAGAGCTGCGAAACTCCAATCAGCGTGCATGGCAGTCCGCTGAAAACGCCCTACAGAAAGTACATGAAAAAGAGCAGCAGGGGGCGCGCCTTAGCCATGATCAAAAGATGCGAATCTTTGAATCAGAAGTTAAAAAGTATCTACAGGAAGACTCCCAGGAACATCAGCTAGTTATGTTGGCTGCTGACCAAGCATTCACTCGCGAAGAGCGAATAGCTAGTGAGGAGTACGGGTTTAAAAAGCAAAAGCTTGAGCAAATATTTGCCAGAGAACAGCTAGACGCAGAAATGATGCACAAGTATGTTGCATGGGCTATGTCTGATCCGGCATTCTTTGCTAAGGTAGCTAAGGATAATCCTGAGTTGCGTGAGTTTGTTGAGACTAAGTATAGGCATGATCCTATAAAACTGGGGGAGTATAAACGGGAAGTAGAGACTGAGATAGCTCAGCAAGATATGCTTCTTCAAGGCGCAGCCGCTGCTATTGAAAGTGGCAACTTAAAGGGGGCTTTGGATAGCTTAAGTGCCGCCGGGATTAAAGGTCCAGGAATTAAGAAAGCTGTTTCTGCTGTCGTCACAAACCAGTCAAATGAAGACTTGGAAAATCTTTATTCTACTCTACTGCCCTATATGTCTGAGATGTCTATCGCTGCTTCCGGCAAGATGAAGGCTCAGGGCAGGGACATGATTGAAGTAATAAATGCTTTGGATCCAAAAATAAATATACAGCAATACGAAATTGGGCAGATTGAACAACGCAAAATAGTGATGGCAAAGATTTGGGAAGAGGCAGCGAACAGGCTTCCCGGGGAATATAAGACTGCTGAAAACTTTCTGTCTGATGTTCTTTCGAAAGACGACATGTCAATTTTGGAGGTAACGGGAGGCGTGCCTCCTCATTTGCTGGAAAGGCTAATGCATACTGATTATAATATCTGGCAAAGAGGAGTGCAGCAGAAGGCGGCAGAGCTAATAAGCTCGAATGACAAAAGATATCAGGGTGCCGATGGAAGGCAGCAGGCTCAGATTGATGCTATTGCGGCCTATGATGAAGCTGATCGATATGAGCGTATAATGTATACGGAGGCTTTGGCTGAGAATTATTTTCCTAAAGCACGAGAAAAAATGGTGTCCAAGTTAGAGGCCCTTGATGTAAGTTCTGGTACTATTGAAGCCTTGTCCGGGGCAGCAGAAGTTTGGTTTAATCAGAATGCTCCGGAATCTATGGTCGGAGATCCAGAAGCTTTGATTAAACTATGGGAAGCATACGAGCCAGAGTTTATTGAAATTGCAAAAGAAATAGAAGCGCGAAAAGCTAAAGAGGAGGAGGTCTTTGACTTTAGTGCAGCCGGTGGCATGACCTCTGTGAGTGGAAAAATTGCGGGGTTCTTCTATCGTTTGTTTGATGATAGTGATAAAGAGAGAGTGCTTAAGAAACTAAAGGAACTTGAGGAGCAGGACTAATGCCACTGATCAATGCGCGAGAGCAAGATCTGGCTACCACACTTTCTGGGCAATTTTCCGGGATGGAAATTGCTAATGGAAAGTTTGGCAATGACAACAAAATGTCTGTGATTGATTTCATGAATACACACTCTGTAAATCCAACAGAGATGAGATCCTTATATCAGGCGGGGGAACAGCTGGTCGATCCGCAGGAAGGCTTTCTCAGCAAGTTCATGAAGTGGTCTGCGCCTGTTTTTGAGACCATGGCGTGGCTGCCTAATACGATCAACCATCTTTTGACTAACAGCGATATCCGTAAGGCTGTACCCAATTGGATCGCTCCGGACAAGTGGGAAGAGGAGGGCATCCACAACGAAATCTATACGGTCAACGATGTGCTGAATATTTGGTCTGATGGCCGTCTAGACGAGTGGTATCAGAAGGAAGGTATGGGGCACATGATCGGGGAGGCTGTCTTCAAAACTGGCACCTTCCTGCTGGATGTGTTCACAGATCCATTGACTTATGTGCCCATGGGAAACGTGGTTAATATAGCTCGGAAAGCCTTGCCTATGTCCGCACAGGCTCACTTCGCGGGCAAGGTAGCCGCCAAAACCATGAAGCCGACGCATGCCAAGCGGGCGCAGAAGCTTGCTGCCAAATATTATGATGAAGTGACAGAAAGGTTTAAAGTCACTGGTTCGGAAGCAGACAAAGCTAGGCAGGGAGCTGCCCACAGCCATTTGCTGGCTATGGAAACTAATCTCCGCAAAGTAGAAAAAATGCACGCCGCCCGGCAAAAGGGCATTGCTACCCATATTGATCGAGGCGGAGCTCCCGGCGGGTTCAAATTGGACAAGGCTCCTATAAAGCTAGCCACGGCCAGAGGAGAAGTGGACGCCCTGCAAGCATCCTTTGAGAAAAACATTGACATTATGAGAAATCATATTGGGGAGGTCTCCAGCGAAGAGATTCATAACATAGTAATGTTTGGTGCTGACGATGGCATGATGCATGCGGATGCTTTTGGTGTGTTGACCATGGGTGGAGACGCAGGTAGTGTTACCATCAGGTGGCCAAAGTTTCGCGGGCATTATTTGTCCACTACAATTACTCCGCCGGAAGTAGTAAAGGGGCCTGGCGGAAAGATGATCTCCAGGCTTAGGGCGCAAGACATCAAGGACGCGAAGACCGTAGTTCAAAAGCATATCAAAGAGGCAGAAGCAGAACTGGCAGATCTCAATGTGCGTAAGGCAGCAGGAGAAAATGTTGAGGAAGAGATTATTAGAGTGCGCAAACGTCTTGATGCAAAAGGTGGTCTCCAGGATAAGCTAGACAAGATAAAAGAGGGGAAAATACCGGACAGCGTAGATTATGATTCGTCCTATCTCCCGGCCAGTGCACGCCGGTCCCCAACCAACTCTGATTTTTTGGAACAGCAGTTTGGAAAGGTAGCAAAGATTGCGGGTGTGGCACTATACCCGAACTCATATATGCCTATGCCCGCAGCATGGTTTAATCATTTGCTCCGGGAACCTGCACGGGTTTTTGAAAGTGTAAACCCTGAGATGCGCATGCGAATGATGAATGGTATGACTATGTATCAGACATATAGTAATGCGGTTCGGGAAGATATCCGGGGAATTCTCACCAGGGGCGATGTTCTGGAAGGCGGGCTCAAGAAGAAGGCGCGTCAAGCTATACACAGCGATGCCAACATGACGGTTAACAAAGAGAGGTCGGAAAAGCTCTGGAAGCTTCTTGATGCTCAAGCCAGGGACGACGGAGAAGCCCTATTTCAGAAGCTGTGGGACGAAGCAGACGACGGGCTGCGCACTGCGCATGATGAGCTTCGCGTTGTGTTGGATGATATGGCCAAAAAGCTCTATCTCGACATGGAGAACTATGTGACGGGCTATGCTCCGCGTGTTCCGATTCGTGATTATAGTGAGAGATTCCTGGACGACAATTGGTTTAAAAACGCAGAGCTTGGACCAGACTGGGA
>Ga0272441_10005775_pt1 | contig 21234 bp, 11 predicted proteins | sample SSMProp6N_FD_193582 | JGI IMG/M metagenome (GOLD analysis project Ga0272441, IMG submission 193582) | Marine sediment archaeal communities from Little Sippewissett salt marsh, Falmouth, MA, United States - SSM-Prop-6N | ecosystem: Environmental > Aquatic > Marine > Wetlands > Sediment ...
TTCGACCACGTCCTGCCGCCGTCCTCGCTCCGGCGCCACATCAGCCTCCCCCGGCCGTGCCGATCGAGGTACATCATCACCATCGTCCTGCCGTCATCCAGCAGCACGGAGCTGGGGTGCCCCATGTAGACCTTCGGGTCCTTGCTGATGACGACCTGGAGGTCGGCGCGGTCGTTCAGGTCGATCTGCGGGACCGAGAAGCCCCGGGACTTCGCCCGTGCGTACCGCTTGGGCGGCTTCGCCTTCTTCGCCCCGGCGCCGAAGCCCGTTCCCGCGGCCACGATCAACAGGGCCAGGCACGACATGGCGCCAACGTTCCTTCTCATCGCTCTCTCCGCTGGTTATTCGCTGCAGACAGCGCGCAATCACGCACGCGGTGTGCATTGTGAGGGCAAGGGGCCCCCGGCCGCAAACGGCATTCCGGCCGGGGGCGCGAGCGGATTGGCGGGCCGGAGCACGCCGGGCCAGGTGTGGTAGAGCCCCAGCTTGGAGACCACCAGGTACAGGGAAACCATCAGGCCCTCGAACGGGACCATGAGCCTCAGCATGAGGGCGCTACTCGATCCGGGCGTCGGCCCAGACGGCGTGGTCGGCGTTGATGTTGTCTCCAGCGTCCGTGGTTCGCAGGCGAATCTCCGTCGCGCCCTCGATGTCAGCGTCCACGGCCAACGGCTTGTCCCGCCCGCGGAGAACCGGGCTCTTGAACACCTGCTCCACCTTGCCCCCGCGAACCACGTCCACCAGGAACACCGCCGAGCCGCGCCCCTTCGCCATCGCGTCGTCGATGCCGACCGTCGCCCGGAACCGTTTGAATCGGACGGGAAGCGCGGCCAGGTCATAGTGGACGTGCGACCGGCCGCCCGTGGAGGAGGTCTCCGGACAGGTCATCACGCTCTTGGCGTACTCCTTGCCCACCAGGCGCACGGGGCCCTTCGCGGCGTAGTTCGTATCGAGCTTCACGCCGCCGTGGCAGAACGCGTCGCCGTGAGGCAGGTCGCTGAGGTATGCGGGCTTGCCCGGCCGAATCTCGATCTTGCGAAACGTCGCCTGGGCCGGCGGCGACGGGGGGAGCCGGGTGTCTCGCGTCGAGAAGGCTCGCGCCCGAACCGTGGCGGTCTGTCTCAGCGCGATCGGGCCACGGTAGAGTACCGAGCTGCGCGTCGGGTCGCCGCCGTCCCGCGTGTAGCGGACCTCGATGCCCTTCTCGTCGACATTCCGGCCGCCGGGGGAGATCGTGACGTGCGCAGTGCGGAAGAACGGTCCCGAGCCGGGCTCGATCCGCGGCGCGGCCAGCGGCAGGGCGCGGCGGTACTCGTCCACGTAGAGCCCGATCTTCTCGAACGGGATCCGCTGGAAGCCCTCGACCTGGCGGTACACCTTCGAGCCGGCCTTGATCTGGAAGTTGAGGCGGCTGGGATCGACGAACTGAGAATGATCGCCTTTGACCTCGTAGTTCCGCTCGAACGGCGCGGTGACCCGCCGGCTGCCTTCGTAGACCTCGACGAGCACGGGGTACTTCGTGGAATACGGGGGCTTGGTGATGTCCACGGCCTCTCGCAGGCGTTTCCGGCCGAGCTCGCCCTTCATGAACTTCACCACCCGGGCGGTGTTGTCCTTGGCGGTCTGCACGGGGCGCGGACAGTCGATGAAGATGTTGTTGACGATCGGGCTCAGCCCGCCGCCGTTGAACTTGATCACGCCGGTATTCCCGGTCTTGTAGAAGACGTTGCCCTCCACCGTCGCCCCGAACGTGCAGCAATCGTCGAAGAAGATCGCCTGCACCCCGTGCCCGCCGGGGTGGTAGTTGTAGATGTCGTGGAAGAAGTTGTGGCGGAACACGTTGCCGGACTCGCTCGGGTCACGGCCCATGTAGATCGCCGCCTGGTCCGACATGTCCGTCACCACGTGGTGCATGTGGTTGAACTCGATGACGTGGTCGTTGCCGTGCAGCAGGATCGCCTGCCCCGGGACGGTGTGGAGGCGGCAGTGCTCGATCCGGTTGCCCACGCCGTCGATGTTGACCGGCGTGCGGTACATGCGGTCCCACCGGTTGACGTGGTGGATGTCGCAGTTGCGGACGAAGCTCCCCGCCGGCGTGAGCGTCTTGCGGTCGCCCCCGCCGAGGACGACCCCGCCCGCGCCGGTGTTGTGGATGTCGCAGCTCAGTACGCCGTGGCCTCGCCCGCCCTTGCGATCCCAGGCCGTGTGAACGTAGATGTAGTTCTGCCACGAGCCCAGCACCCGCGCCGCCGGCTTGCCGGACGGCAGACCCTCCGTGCCGTCGCCGTGAGCGTTGTGCTTGCCGTCCGGAAGCGGCGTCGTGCCCTGGCCAATCTGCACGCCCACCAGGCCGAGGTTCCGCAGCACGCAGCCGGCGACGAGATTGCCCTCGCCCCCCTCGATGTAGAACGCGCTGCCCCGGGCGTTCTCGAACGTGATGTTCTCGAAGCGAACGTGCGAAGCGCCCTCCAACACGACCATCGGCTCGGCCAGGACCGATACCTGGATCAGCGCGTTGCCGATGTCCCCGTCGGGCAGGAAGTAGAGCATGCCCGTCTTCGGGTCGACGCAGTACTCGCCCGGCAGGTCGATCTCCTCGAGGAGGTTCAGCGCGAACCACTTCGTGAAGCCCCGCTGGACGAAGCCGTACAGGTGCGGGTAGGCCGTCTCGATCGTCCCCGCCTTCGTGTCGAGCTTGGCGACGGGGATCGTGTCGTCCGCGAAGCCGTAGTTGAAGATACCCGAAACGTACAGGTCCGCGGCCTGCCCCCACCGCTCGGCCCGCTTCGTGACGTACTGAAACACCCCGCCACGGAAATTGTAGTCGCCCGTTCGAGGGACGCTGCCCTTGTCGATGACCTTTCCCATGGGGACGTGGGATTGGCCCCTGTTGGGCCAACGCGCGACCTGCTGGGCCCGGGCGTCGATGAACAGCTCCAGGGGCGCGGGCCGATAGGGACGTGCGAAGCCGCGCGGGCCGAGTGTGCCGAAGTCGGCAATGCCCAGCGCCTTCAAGTCGATCTGCAGGACCCGGCCGCGGGCCTCGGGAACGAGGCGCGACAGAACCGACTGGTCAGTGACCGGCTTGCATGCCGAGGGCGGGACGACCTTCCCGCCGTCGACATACACGTCCGCCCCGGGAACGGCCCGGTAGGTGACCGGCGCGCCTTCCGTGCCGGAATCGGCCGCGGTCAGCTCGAACGGCTCCGTTCGGAAGTGTCGCCCGCCCGTCAGGGTCACCGTCGCGCCGGGGCGGCCTGTGGCCTTGCGGAGGGCGTCGCGGGCGGCTTCGAGTGTCCGCAGGGGCTTCGCCCTGCTGCCGACGTGCCGGTCGTCTCCGTCCGGCGAGACGTAGAGGTCCAGGCCGGCGGCAAGGTGCGCCGGCAACAGTGCACCCAGAACCGCGGCTGCGCGACAGGCCCTATTTGTCATCGTTCGCTCCAACCCGTGGGAACCACCGGCCTCGTTGAGATTCGTTCGACCGGCCAGTGTATGACGACCGGAATGTGTGACAAAGGGGCTAGGGGACCGCGACGCCTCGCTGATCTTGATTGACATCCGGGGGGGTTGGCACAGAATCGTGTGCTCCGGCGGACCTCTGCCTCTCCGACGGGTCCTCCGGTGGCGTGCCGCTGCGGGCGGACTGGTCCGGAACCCTTCGAGGCAGTGGAGAAGAGAGAGGACCGAACGATGAAGCACGGGTGGTTTGCGATCCGCCTGGCGTTGGCGGGAGGGGTCTTTCTCGCCGGGGCCCCGCCGGCCCGCGCGGCCGCTGACGGGACTTCGGGGTTCGTGCTGCGGGACTTCCTGGGCAGAACGTGGCGGAACGAGTGCGTCCGTTTCCGGGTGAACAAGGCGTCCGGTCGCCTGGCCCAGTCGGGCCGGGCACTGGTCGGACCCGAAGGCCGGGCCGTGCCCTACCAGGTCATCCCCGGTGCTTCCGGCTCCCCGGCCCGCATCGCCTTCCTGGCGGACCTGGACCCGTTTGAGACGCGGGCGTACCGCTTCACCGACGCGGCCGACCCGACGAAGACGGACCTGAAGGTCGAGCGTGGTCCGGACCGGATCCGGATCACCAACGCGCGGACGGGCCTGTCCATTGCCCGCCGCCTGGTGAGCACGGCCGGGCCGATCCATGCCGTCCGAACGGCATCCGGGTCGTGGGTCGGCGATTCGCGGCTCGCGGGGGAACCGCCGCGGAAGTACGAGGCGGAAGTCGTCGCGGACGGCCCGGTGTTCGTGGAGGTGGTCTGCAAGACCGACTTCGGCGAGGGCCGGGCCTGGAGCCTGCGGTTCCGGATGCAAGCCGGCGAGCCGGTAATTCTCGCGGACGAGTCCTTCTCCTGTGGCGAGGGCGTTTCGTGGACGCTGGGGCTCGGCCACGGCTTTGGGCCGACGGAGGTCCTGTACCGGTACGGCAAGAGCGGGGCGGGCGGACGATGCGGCAAGACGGCGACGTGGAAGATCGCCCCCGGCGGCTCGGAGCCCGCATTCGTCCTCGAGCCCTGGCTGCGATGGTGGGAAAGGCTGCGGCAGGGCAACTGGTTCGGGCTGCGCGGCGCGAACGGAAGCGACCTGCTGGCCGTGGGGGCGTTGAACGCGAGCGTGTGGGTGGACCCGCCGACGGAGGCGACGGGCGGCAAGGCGGCCGACCGCTGCCCCCCCCGGCTGCTGCTGACGCGAGAAAAGGGCGAGTTGGCGCTGCGGCTCCCGCTGACGGCCGGGCGGCGGCGATGGATGATCGCCGTCCTGGACGCCGAAGCCTGCCTCGCGCCGATCCGACAGGGCAAGCCCTACCAGGCGCCCCTGCCCCAGCAGTTGCTGATCAAGCACGGCGACTTCCCGCTGGATCGGGTCAAGGACTACGTGCTCGACTGGGTGGGTGACCGCGGCGGCTACCCCCGGCTGTTCGTGACGCAGGAGGACCTCGCTCGCCTGCGACGGTCCTTCCGTGCCGATCCCAAGCTGCTGGCCCGATACCGCAAGGCGCCGATCAGCCCTCACAGCCTGGCCGGGCCCGTCACGTACTACCTCGCCACGCGCGACGAGGCGCTGGGACTGCTCCTCGGCGAGACGGCCGTGCAGTGGGTCCAGAAGGCCGTGGACCAGTACCTCCGCCAGGACCGCCTCGTGACGCTGGGGTTCGCCCCGCACCATCAGACGGAGGTGCTGACGTCGATCATCCTGGCCGACGCCGTCCTCGCAGGCGACGTGCTCTCGCCCGAGCTGCGCAGGCGGATCAAGGCGCAGATCGCCTTCCTGGGCTACACGGTCAGCCGACCCGACTACTGGTCGCCCGAGCGCGGCTTCGGGGCGAACCCCAACATGACCACGACGGTGGCGGCGTTTCAGTGCGCCGCGGCCTGTGCGGTCGGGTCGCACCCGATGGCCCGCGCGTGGGCCCGCGCCGCACTGGCCGAGCTGAAGGACAACCAGTTGGACCGCTGGTCCGACGCCGACGGCGGCTGGCTGGAAGCGCCGCACTACGCGATGGTCTCGTACGACTACCTGGTGGGCTGCTTCCTGATGGCCCGCAACGCCGGCTTCGCCGACTGCCTCTACGACGAGCGGATGAAGAAGGTCATCGAGTGGTTCGCCAAGATCTCCACCCCGCCGGACAGCCGGCTGGGAGGCCTGCGCCACTTGCCCTGCATCGGCAACACGTACGTGTGCGAGCCGACGGGCGAGTTCGGCATCCTCGCGGGACTGTGGAAGGACAGGGACCCGCGCTTCGCCGCCGAGATGCAGTGGATGCACCGCCAGCACGGCAGCCGAAAGACCCCCGGCATCGGCGGGTTCTTCCCCACGCTGGCGGGCTACCGCGGGCTGCTGAGCGACGAGAGCATCTCGCCGCGGGCCCCGGCCTATAAGAGCGAGTGGTTCCGGCGGACGGGCGTGGTCCTGCGCAACGCCTACCCCTCCAACCGCGAGACGTACCTCCACATGATCGCCGGGCAGAACCACGACCATTACGACCGCGACTCGGGCAGCATCGTCCTCTACGGCAAGGGCAGGGCGCTGGCCAACGACTTCGGCTACTACGGCTACGTCACCGGCGAGGACCACAACATGGTCGTCTCCGCCGCCGCGCCGGACTCGGCCGTCATGCACGTGAAGGACTTCGTTCCCGCGGACACTATGGATTACGTCCGCGGCGTCAAGCAGGCCTGGACGCGGCAGGTCCTCTTCGTCAAGGACGCCAACGCGCTCGGACCGAACTACTTCGTTCTGCGGGACAGTCTCCGGCCTCCCGCCGAGGGCATGTGGCGCCTGTACTGCACCGCCGACAACGTCGCCGCGAAGGGCGCCCATGTCCGGGCGACCGGCAAGGAAGACGTGGACATGGACCTCTTCTTCGCCGGCCCGGCCACCCCGGACGTCAATACGAAGGCGATCTCCCGCTCATCGTGGGGCCTGAACTCGGCGGTCCGCTACGGCCGGGTGACGACCACCCAGACCGGCGTGGTGGTTGCCCTGCCTGCGGGTCAAGACGTGCTGGCGGTTCTCTATCCCCGACTCAAGAGCGAGAAAGCCCCCGCCGTGACCGCGTTGGCCGGCGGCAAGGGCGTTCGGGTGCGCACGGACTCGCGAACGGACTTCGTCTTCCTCACTCGCGAGCCGGCGGCGTTCTCCGAGGCGGGCGTCGTCTTCGAAGGCACGGCCGGGGCGGCGACGGTCCGCGGCAAGACCGTGACACTCACCCTCGGCGCCGCGGGTGTCCTGTCCGCCGCCGGGAAGACCCTCCGCGCCGACCGGCCCGCAACGAAACACTGGCCGCGGTAGCAGGTTCCATCCCTCAGCCCATCCGATCGAGGAGCAGACATGACCACCCCACAAATCGTCCCCCCTGTCACGACACGCTGCCCTGCCTGGGTCTGGGGCCCGGTAACGCTGGCCTTCACGCTCACGCCGAGCCTCGCCACCCACCGGATGGACCGCTACAACGTCGTCTGGGACAGCCCGTCCACCAACGCGTCCGGCCAGATGCCGCTGGGCAACGGCGACATCGCCGCCGGCGTCCATGCCATCCAGGACGACGCGCTCTACCTCCTGCTGGCCAAGAACGACGCGTACACCTACAACGGCGACATCTTCAAGACCGGCCGCGTCCGCGTCTCGCTGAGACCCAACCCCTTCGCGAAGGGCAAGCCCTTTCGCCAGACGCTCGACCTGGCGACCGGGTCCATCCAGATCGAGGCCGACGGCGTCCGCCTGCTGGTCTGGGCCGACGCCCAGCGGCCGGTCTATCACGTGCAGGTCGACTCGCCCCGTGAGCTGGCCGTCGCCGCCGCGCCGGACCTCTGGGAGCGCTTCGACGACTGCCGGTTCAACTGCTCCCGCGCCCCCCTCGCCGAGCCTACCCAGGACGTCCGCCTCCAGCGCAACGGCCAAGTCCTGTGGTACTTCGCCGTCGGCGACCGAAGCGTCTTTCGGGACGAGATGAAGTACTACGACGTCGAGCACATGATCGGGAAGTTCCCCGACCCGTACCGTTACAACACGTTCGGCAACCTCCTGGAAAGCCCCGACCTCAAGCCGGCCGGCGGCGGCGAGCTGGCCGGCAAGGGCAAGCGGTTCGACATCCGCATCCATGCCCTGACCATGCAGGCGCCAAAGACAGCGCAGTGGATCGAGGCCATCGAGCGACAGGCGGCCCGGCCGATCAACGTGGAGACGGACTGGGCCGAGCACCGGCGCTGGTGGTCGACGTTCTGGGACCGCAGTTGGATCATCGCCTCGGACAACACCTTGCCGGCCGACGAGCGCGAGAAGCTCCGCGGCGAGGCGCCGACGGGCAAGCGCACGGAGGCCGACGGCGCGGCCCTGGCGGCGCAGAGCTACAACGTTTTCCGGTTCCTCATGGCCTGCCAAAGCCGTGGCCGGGTGCAGACGAAGTTCAACGGCGGGCTGTTCACCCAGCCGCTGACGGGCAACCCGAGGAGGAAGCACTCCATCAAGCAGCCCGACGGCACGGTCCTGAGTCACCCCGACGACCGCGACTGGGGCAGGCGGTTCACGTACCAGAACCAGCGGCTGCTGTACTGGCCGCTGCTGAAGAGCGGGGACTTCGACCTGATCAAGCCGTTCTTCGACTACTACGGGAAGCTGCTGCCGGTCCGCAAGGCGATCACGAAGACCTGGTTCGGGCACGAAGGCGCGTACTACCGGGAGAACATCGAGCCGACCGGCGGCGAGCGGGACTGCGGGCGAACGGGCAAGCCGCCCAGAACCCGGCCGGGCGAGAACCAGGGCAAGGGGTACTACCACAGCTACTACTTCACCAGCGGCCTGGAGACAGTGGCGATGATGGTGGAGTACGTCAAGCACTCCGGCGACGAGGGGTTCCGCGATACCGTGCTCGTGCCCTTCGCCCGCGAGGTGCTCCTGTTCTTCGACAAGCACTACCCGCGCGACGCGAAGGGCAAGGTCCGGCTGGACCCGGCCATGGTGCTGGAGACGTGGTGGATCGCCGTGAACCCCGCGCCGGACGTGGCGGGGCTGCGGTTCTGCCTCGACGAGCTGCTGGCGATGGAGGCGGGCACGGACCGCGACCGGGCCGACTGGCGCCGGTTCCGCGCCGAGCTCCCCGACATCCACCTCCACGAGATCGACGGGCGAAAAGCCATCGCGCCGGCCGAGGAGTGGAAGCTCAAGCGCAACAGCGAGAACGGCGAGCTCTACCCGGTCTTCCCGTTCCGCTGCTTCGGGTTGGGGCTGGGTTCGGCGGACATCGTGGCCTGGACGATGAAGCACCGGACGCACAAGAACGCCTTCGGCTACAAGTGCTGGACGCAGGACCAGATCCACTGGGCGTACGCCGGCAACGCCGCCGAGGCCTCCGACGGCCTGGTCCACCGGTTCCGCCACGCCTCCACGCAGTGCCGCTTCCCCCTCTACGGCAGCGCGGGGCCTGATTCCTGCCCGGACTTCGACCACTTCGGGTCCGGCAGCACGGCGCTGCAGCGCATGCTCGTCCAGGAAGCGAAGGGGAAGATCGTGCTCCTGCCGGCCTGGCCGGCGGAGTGGGACGTCGATTTCAAGCTCCACGTCACGGGCGGGGCCGTCCTCACCGGCACGGTGGCCGACGGCACGCTGACGACGTGGGCCGTCGAGCCCGCCGCACGCACCAAAGACGTGGTGGTCCACAAGTCGCAGCGCGTCCCCCCGCGCCCGACCGTGCCGGACAACAGCCACCGCCTCCGCATTGGGGCCGACCAGACGAGCGCGAACCGGTTCCGAGGCACGATCGGCCGGGTCACGATGTTCCAGGGACGGCTCGGGCCGGAGACAATTGGCACGCTGGCCAAGGGCGACAGGAGCAAGAAGCTCACGGACAAGCCCGCCGTCCGCTGCGTGCTGGACCCCAAGCCGGGCCAGGTCTTCCCTCTCGCGGCCGGAGACCTCAAGGCCGCCGTCTCCTTCGAGGCCTGGATCCTCCCCGCGGACGCGGAGAAGGGGCGGATCCTGGACAAGGTCACTCCCGGCCGGGACGACGGCCTGCTCGTGGACTGCTGGCCGGGGCTGAGCTTGCGGCTGATCGTCGACAACCGGACGACCGTGTTCCGCGATGTACTGAAGCCGAGCGTCTGGCAGCACGTTGCCGTTGTGCTCGACAGGAAGACCCAGTCCGTGTACCTGGACGGGCAAAGGCAGCGAGCGGAGTGAATGCGACCATGGCTCGCCCTGCCTCTTGTCGGATCGGACACGCGGTGGTGGCGGCCGCCCTGGCCGTCTGTACGTGCTGCGGACCCGCCCGGGGGGCGGAGCGCGACTACGCGTCTCTGCGGGCGGAGGTCGTCCGGCGCCTGGACGCGTTCAAGCAACTCACCGCCCGGGCGGAGGAGGAAGGAATCGACGCCGCTCGCGAACGGGTCACGATCACCACGGCGGAGCTCTTCCTGAAGTACGCCGATTGGGATGCCCGGCACCCGGACGAGCTCAAGTCGGCCGTCGGGGGATGGTGGCGCGTGCGGAAGCAGGCCGAGGCGATCAGCCGGGAACTGCCGCGGCGGGAACTGCGGGAGGTCCTGGCCGTTCTCGCCGCGGCGCGCGCCGAGTTGACGGACGTGGCCCGACGCCCGACGTCTCGTCGTGCATCCCCGCGGTTCGACGCGTCTGCCTTGACCTTGGCGAAGGGCTATTTCCATTGCGGGGACCGGCCCGTTTCCCCCTCGTCGTTCGTGTGGATGCCCAACGACGAGAAGCTCTACGAGGCCTACGGGGAGATCGGCGGCACGTACATCCACCCGCCGAACCTCAGGGCGGACGGGAAGACGGCGAGCATCCGCTATCGGCCGCGGGGCCCCGACGAGCCCATGGGTTATGTCTTCCTGGGCCACGCCCGGATGCCGGAGTGGGTGCGACGAAAGCACCCGAAGATCGAGATCGGCAAGCGGCACTTCACGGCCTACGACATCGACCATCCCGCCACGCGGGAGGTCTGGCGGGCCCTGCTGGCGGCGGCCGTGCCGCAATTTGCCGGCCGGAAGGTCCGGCAGGGCGGGTACCTCCTGGCCAACGAGCCGCATTGGTTCTCCGCGACGGGCGAGTGGGATACGGGACCGGTCTCGGAGCACACGCACGCAAAGCTGCGGGTCTGGCTCGCGGAGCGGCACAAGACGATCGGTGTTCTTAACGGCCTCTGGGGCACGAGGTACGCCTCCTTCGCCGAGGTGTCGATCGAGGTCCCCGTCGATCCCAAGCTGCGCGGAACGCCCCTCTGGTACGACTGGTGCCGCTTCAACATGCACCGCGTGACGGACTGGTTCGCCTTCCTCAAGGCCGAGATCCACCGGCACGATCCGGACGCGAAGGTGCATATCAAGCTCATCCCCGGCCACTTCGCGCACGGATCGAGGTCGCACGGCCTGGACTTCGAGGCTCTGGTGCGCCTCCAGGAGATCCTCGGCTGCGACGCGAAGATCGTGAGTTCGAAGTCCTGGCGCGACAAGGGCAACTGGCCCGAGCGCTACGCCTGCGACTGGCGCAACCTGGCCATGCCCTACGACTTCTTCCGATCGGTCAGCCCGGGTAAGCTGCTGTTCGACAGCGAGTTCCACGGGCTCAGCACGGTCCACTGGCGGGACCCGAACCTGCCCCCGGAGTACGTCCGCTGCATCTACTGGCTCGCGCACCTGCACGGAATGGGCATGAACCAGACCTGGTACTGGGGCCGAGACGCCGACGGCTCGCCGAGGGGCAAGAGCAGCAGCGGCTTCCACGCCTCGAACCTCACCCAGCCCCGCGTCCTGGATGCCTTCGGGCGAACCATGAAGCAGCTCAATGCCTTTGCCCCCGAGGTGGTCGCGCTGGCCAACCGGCCGAGGCCCGTTCGACTGTTCTACTCCGAGACGGCCGCCATCCAGGACGCGACGTACATGGATCACGTGTACGGGAGCTACAAGTCGCTCTACCACGAGGGCATCCCGCTTGGCTTCGTCACCGGGCGCATGCTCTCCGAGGCCGACGCCCGGGAGCTCCGCAGTTGGCCTGTTGTGGTGGTCGCCCACGCGAACCACGTCACGGCTGCTGAGAGAAAGGCATTGACGCGGTACCTGTCTCAAGGCGGCACGGTCGTTGTATCCGGGTCGGGGAGTTTACAGCGCGACGAGTACGGTCGTCCGCACGGCACGGAGCTGGAAGCGGGCAAGGGCCGGCTGCTCCGTGCCCCGGACGCGGACGGGGCGAGTGTCCGCGACCTGGTTGCCGGCGCGCTGCGACGCGCCGGGGTCTCGCCGGCGGTGTCCCTGCGGGAATCCAACGCCGTCGGCCGGCCGGGCTGCATCTGGCGCACGGCGCCCTGGAAGGACGGGCGCCTCGTGCTGATCGTCAATCTCGGGCGCGGCGAGGCCGGGGTGGACCTGGGCGCCGCGGGGCCCTGTCGCGACATGGTCACGAACTCCCGGCAGCCCTCGGCCTTCCCGATGAAGCCCTTCGACGTGAAGCTGCTCCACGTCCGGGCGGCAGGCCGGTAACCGCCGGGCACGACGGTCCGCCTCAGGTGGCCTCGGGGTGGATGTCCAGGCGGTGCTGCCAGTCGGCCAGGAGCTTGCGGTGCTCCTTCAGCGCCGCGGCGTGGGCCGTGCCGGCGGCCAGGTTCTTCGTCTCGCCGCGGTCGGCCTGCATGTCGAACAACTGCTCCACCGGATCCTCGGCGTAGGCGATGTACTTGTACCGCTTCGTGCGGATCATCCGCCCGGTGCGGGTGACCTCCGCGGCGACGTAGTCGTGGGCCGGTCCGTCCCTGCCCTCCAGCGCGGGCTTGAGCGAGAGCCCGCGGACTTTGGGCGGCGTGTCGATGCCGGCGTAGTCGCACAGGGTCGGGAGAATGTCGACACCGGAGACGAGCCGCTCCCGGTCCACGCGCCCGGGCCCGGCCAGGCCGGGCGCACGCACGATGAGCGGCACCTTCACCGCCTCCTCATAGAGGTAATTCTTCGTGACGAGTTGGTGGCGTCCGCGCCCCTCGCCGTGGTCGGCGGTGAAGACCACGACGGTGTTATCGGCCTCGCCGCTGTCGTCCAGCGCGTCGAGCACGCGGCCGATCTCGGCGTCGACCATCTCGATCATGCGGTAGTAGTTCCAGAGGTAGTACCGCCACTGCTTCTCGGACCACTGGGGGCGTTTTCGCCTTCTCATTGCGGCGGGTTCGCGGGGATCGAACTCGAAGTTGGCCGGCAGCGGCGGCAGGCGGTCGGCGACGGCGTCGTAGAAGACCATCTCCTTCCCGGCAGCGTGCATGGAGACGAACTGGCAGACGTCGTGCGGCTGAAGGAACGAGGCCACCATGAGGAACGGCTTGCGGGCGGCGTCGCCCCGGCCGCGAAGGTAGGACTGGCAGGCGCGGGAGACCCCCGCGTCGCACACGCCCCCCTGCCCGTTGATGCCCGTGGCGATCACGTCGAAGCCGGGAATGGACGGCGTATACGAGGCCGGAAGATGCCACTTGCCCGCGTACAACGTCTCGTAGCCCTCTTGCCGAAACCAGGCGCCCAGGGAAGGCATTGTCTCGGGAAGGGGCCGGCCGTTCACGACAACGCCCGTCTCGAGCGTCGGCCGACCCGTGAAGAGGCTGCTTCGCGCGGGCGAGCACAGCGGGTTCGTGCTGTGGGATTCGGCGAACGCCACGCCCTGGCCGGCCAGGCGGTCCAGGTGCGGGGTGGCCACGTGCTCGCAGCCGAGAGCCGAGAGCGTGTCCAGTCCCTGCTGGTCCGTGACGATCAGGAGGACGTTCGGGCGCCGTGACGGCGTCTTGCCGGCGCGGCTCGCGGCCGCCCTCGGCGCGGCACCGGCCACCAGGCCCGCCGTACCGATCGCCCCGGCCTTCAGAACGTCCCGACGCGTCAGACGCGACGACCGAGCTTCTCGGGGGTGTGTTCTCGTCACCATCGCCTTCACCGCCTTCCCAGGGCACGCGACCGTGCGGCCTGCCGCTGCTTCTGAAGGGTCTGCTCCGCCTTCGGGTCCCACACGTAGGCACGGACCCCGCTGAACGCCAGCAGCAGCCGGCTCTGCTCGTCAACCCAGTACTGCCACGGCAGCACGCCCCGGCCGATCTGGGCATAGCCCCGCAGCATCCGCTTCCGGCCGCCGACCTGGACCTCCTTGGTCCCGCAGAAGCTCAGCCGCTGGTCCGGCTTCAGCAGGTCCATCTCGTCCAGCATCGCGAAGCTCAGCGGCTGGGTGTCCTTGCCCGGGAGGCGCTGCACGGCCTCAAAGAGCGACCAGTTGCTCGTGACGGGCGAGGGGATCTTCCTCTTCCGGCTGCGGTCGCCGAACCGAACGGTCCACGTGCCGCCGGCCAGTGTGCCGCGCTCCGACAGGCCGCTGCCGGCCGTGGGCTTGTCCCGCACGTCCAGGTGGGTCGCCTTCAGCCGCCATCCGCGCGGCGAGCAGAGCGTATCGGCGGCGCAGTCGAGGACGGCCTCGATCCGGCGGAGGTGGCCGCCGTATTCCGCAAGCGTCGATTCCACCCGAAGGCGGACACCGTCCCGCCCGGACGGCGTGCGGTGCACCACGAGCTTGCCGCCGCTGCGGTACCGCTGCACCAGCCACAGCCGATAGGTCTGCGTCCACTCCGCCGTGGGATCGAACGGCTCCGCCGGCAGGGACAAGCTGCCCAACGCGCCGAACGCCTTCAGCGACTCGACGGTGATCGGCCGCGTCCGCTCCGGCTGCGCTGCCTTGGTCTTGGCCATGTTCCTGTCCTCTATCTTCCGGTCTTCGAGACGGCAAAACCCCCGTGTGGGCGTCCATGGCATCGTGCCTCCGATCGGGTACACTGCGGTCGACTGTGGCCGGCGGAGGCGTGCCCATGCATGTTCGCCCGCAAGGCCAGCCCCGTCAACCAGGCAGCCGCCTCCGTCCGCTTCCACACAGCCGGGCCGGAGCGAACGACGGATGTTCTCACGGGGGAGAGGCCGGACGTCTCCGAGCCGTCTTCCGTGCGAGTGCCCGTTCGCTGCGGTCTGTTCCGGTTCCTCGACATCGAGTGGAGCAAGCCGCCGAGGTAACTCCGGTCCCTGCTGCGGCTACTCCGCTTGCTTTCCGGCCAGGCGTCCGGCCGCTTCGTAGACCCGACGGGTGAGCCCCAACCAGTCGAGGCTGATCTGGGCCTGGCTGAGAACGCGGGCGACGTACCGGGCGGTGAGGCGCTCGGCGAGGAGGGCCTCGTAGGGCGCGCGGTCGGCGGCGCTGAGCTTCTGCATGCCCTGCACGACGGCGATGCGGGCCTCGGTCTCCTGCACGCCCTCGCGGAGCATCTGGAAGCGCACGGTGGGCACGGCGCCGTCGGGGCCCGGCGCGGTGATCGACTGCGGGTGGGCCTTGTACAGCCACGGGCCGCAGATCCTCGTGTTGAAGATCGTCCGCGGGCGGCCCTCCTCGGCGCGGACGGGCCAGAAGTCCAGGCCGATGCGACAGAACGTGCCGGTGACGTTCGGGATGTTCCGCCACGCGGTCGGGGAGGACCACTGGAGCACCTCGATGCGGTGCGACCCCGCCGAGGGGTACTGCCGGCGGGCCAGGTCGGGCTTCTCGGGCCGAAGCTGCGGCAGGTAGACGGGCGAGACGCTCTCGCAGTAGCCCACCTCCAGCGTCCCCCCGTTAATGAGGAGCCTGCCGTCGTCGCCCGGGCCGGGGTCGCCGTTCCAGTGAGAGAAGACCGTCCACCGCGCCCAGGGGGCGATCCGCCGGAAGAACGCCAGCACGTCGGGCAAGGGGCGGCTGTCATAGGCCTGTCCCAGCATCAGCCGCCGCTCGGGCCAGCCGCGCTTGCGAAGCACCCGTCGCGCGCCGTCCAGCACCGGCTTCCAGAACGCCTCGCTTCCGGGCGCGCCGAACGTCGGGGCCTCCAAGTCGGACATCCGGCCCGTCTCGGGGTCGAGCCGGGTGACGACGACCGGCTCGGGCTTCTCCACGCGGACGCCGCGGAACATCCGCTGGTTGCCGAGCGTCGGCTTCCAGACGATCAGGCAGACCACCTTCGGCGGGCCGCATTGCTTGGCGTGGAGGTCCAGGTAACGCTCCATCGCGCCGAAGTCGGGCCGGTAGGCGCCGGGCTCTTGGACCCACCGGACCAGGCCCGTACGATGGCCCATGTGGGTGCCGTGGATGACGGGGATGAAGGCGACGTCGTCACCGATCTGCCCCCGCAGGGCGACGGACTTCTCCATCAGCTCGAAGTGCCGGTCCGACAGCGGCCGGACGCCGTACTGCATCGCCACGCTGTCGGGCGACTGGAGCAGGCTGGTGAAGGAGGCGTAGTCCTGCGGATCGGGCAAGGCCCAGTCGCAGACGTGCAGGTCGACGGGCACGGTGAACGCCCGGCCGTTCGCGCGGACGGTCAACACGCCGGCGTACAGGCCGGGGGGTTGGGCCCCGGGCACGTCGACGATCACCCACACCGGCTGGGTGGTCGCGCCCTCGACGGGCTTGTGCATCAGGGCGTCGCAGTAGCGGGCGCCGTCGTACTGGACCGCGTACCGGACCTGGACGGCGCCTGTGGGGACCTCCCTCCCGCCGGGACCGCGCAGCGGGCCGAGCCTCGCCGAGACGCCCTTCAGCCCGTCGGCGCAACTGACGACCACCTGCCCGGAGGCCGCGCCGTTGCGGGCCGCCACCAGGCGGATCGGCCGCAGCGGGGCGAACGGATCGCCCCAGCTCGAACCGGCCGCGGGCATCGAAAGCGGGCCCCGGTCCCAACTGGTCTTGTACCACATCTTGCCGGCCTGCCGGGCGGAGACGGTCTCCATCGGCCCGGCGTTCCAGATACGCAGCGGTTGGACGGCCTGCTCGAACGGCACGACGCCGTCGGACCCGCCTGCAGTGAGCGTCGCCCCCAGGAAGCCCAGAGAGCTCCAGTCCGACCGAAGCAGGGCCGCCCGGTGGATCTCGACGGCGAGAACGTTTGCCCCCTTCCGCAGCACGTCGCGCGGCAGGCGGACGGTCAGGCGGCGGATGCGCTGCTCGTAGCGGTCGCGGAACTTGCTCGCCGGTCGGGCCGCACGCGGAAGCCGCCCCTCCCCGCCGGGCAAGGTGTAGGCCGCCGCGGGATAGTCGTCCGCGAGGGTCAGCGGCTCGACCGGGCCGGCGGGAAGGTGGCCGCGCGCAACCTCCCGGCCGTTGAGGTACACCACCACGCCACCACGGTAGAGGATGCCGAGCTCGAGCGGCCCGGCCTTGGCGGGGTCGTCAACGCCGAAGCGGCCGCGCAGACAAAGCAGCGCCGCCGACGGCTGCTGCCAGTACCCGTACCCGCCGAGCAGCCTGGCCAGCTCGCCGTGATAGCAGCCCCACCCGCTGTCGTCGAAATCCGGGTGCATCCAGTCCCCCGGCGGCAGGGGAGAGGGGCCGTCTTCCTTGCGCCGCCGCCGGACGCGCGGCTCGGCACGCGCGCCCTCCACGGGCGGGGCAATCGTCAGGAACACGCGCCACGGCGTCTGCTCGCCGAGCAGCGAGACCTCGGCCCGGCTCGGGGGGGCAAGGACTCCCATGCAAAGCAGCAGGGCCCACCACCGGGGCGCGAGCGTGGGCCACGAACACGAGACACGTTTCCATTCGCCCATGGAGCAAGCGTCCTCTGTCCGTCGGGGCATGCCGCGGGGACGGACTCCCTTACGTCCGCGTCCGGGTGCCCGGCCCGGCGGCGAGGGCGTTGTTCATGCGGGTGATCGCCTCGTCGATCTCGTCGGTGTTCTTGAAGCCGATGGTCACCGCGTCGAGCAGCCCGCAACCCATCGCGTAGCGGATGGACTTCTCGCGATCTTCCGGCTTGGTGAACGTGCCGTTGCCGATGATCTTCATGCCGATGATCCCGCGCCCCTTGGCGCGGAGCTTCTTGACCGCGTCCACGACCGGGCGGATCGCCTCGGGACCGGTCTTGGGCTTCGGCTGGGGCTTGGCGCCTCTTTTCCGTCGCCGCGGAGACGTGTCCATCGCGACGTTCTGCGGGTTGATCCGCACGAGGACCATGTCCAGCCAGTCCAGATCCGGGGTCCGATTCAGGGCGGCCATCGTGTGGCAGGACACCCCAATCGAGCGGATCTGTTTCTTCTCCCGGGCCTCGATGAGCGTGTCGACGACCTTCTTGCGCTCCTCGACCCACTTGGGGGTCGTGGCGCAATGCAGCAGGACCGTGTCGATGTAGTCCGTGCCCAGTTCCCTGCGGAAGCGGTCGAGGTCCTTGGCCGGGTCCTGCGGCACGCCCCAGACCTTGCTCAGCAGGTACAGCTTCTCGCGGTCGCGCCCGCGGATGGCCGCCCCCACCCACTCGTGCGTCTTGTAGTTGTCGGCCGTGTCGATGTACGTCACGCCCTGGGCAAACGCGTGGTGGAGCATCTTGACGAACGTCTCCTTGCCCAGCGCCCGCTGGACGCTCGCCCCGCGCGAGCCGGTGCCCACGCCGAGGCGGCAGAGCTTCACGCCGCACTTGCCCAGTGTCACCTGGTCCACCGCCGTCTTGGGCGCCGGCGGCGGTCCGGCCTCCGCCCCCCGCAGCACCTCTCGCGACAGCATCGCCCCCCCCGCCATCGCCGCCGCCCCGCCGATAAACTCCCGTCTCCCGAAATGCCTGCCTGACATGGTGAGGCTCCTTTGACCTGGAGGGTAAATGCGTCCTGTCTTGTACGTTGGGGCAATGCGTCGCGTCAAGGCATCCGAATCGCGTGGTCGGCCCGGGGGCGCCTACTCGTTCAATTCCGCCAGCAGGTCCTTCGCTTCGGCGGCCTGGGGGGTCTTTGGGTACTCGCGTACGATCGCTTCGAGCGCCTGGCGTGCCCGGTCCTTCAGGCCGTTGGCAAGGTAGGCGCGGGCGAGTTGAAGCTGGCTTTGGGCGCGGTCCGTCGCCCGGAGGACAGGGCGGGTCGCCGGTCCCGGCCGAGATGCAGGCGAGGGCGTGGCTTTCGGCTTCGGCCGGGGGCGGGCGGCGAGGATATCGGGGATCGGCGCATCGAGGACGTCGATGCCCTTCGCGAACCAATCGGGCGGCGGGTACGCGTGGCCCATGCCGGGGACCTCGACGTACGTCGCGTAGCGGAAGCCGTCCTTCTCGTAGGCGTCGGCGATCCTGCGCGTCTGGTCGCGGTTGAAGTCCGTCTCGCCGGTCAGCAGTACGAAGCGGCCTTCCTTGCGGGCGCGGGCCAGCAGGTTGCGGTCCGGGCGCCGCCAGAAGCCCGGCCAACCCTTGCCGGCCTCGAACTTGACGCTGCGGTAGTAGTTGCAGCCGACGATATACATCCCGCCGGTGAACCGATCGGCATTCATCAGGGCGACGTGGCTGGAGATCCGCCCCCCGCCCGACAGGCCCGAGACGTACACGCGGTTGGGATCGATGTCGTACTCGCGGAGCTGGATCTGCTCGACCGCCTCGACCGCCAAGCAGTGCCGCAGCAGCGTCCACACCGGGTTGCCCGTCCTGTCCGTGCCGATCCAGATCAGCCGCTTCTCGTCGATCACGTCCCGCCATTGCCGCGGGAGCCGCCCGCTGGGCCCGGGGCTGATCCACACCAGCAGGCCGAACGCCTTGCCCGGGCGGTACGTCCGCGGCACGTGGACCTGCCAGGTGACCTTCTCCCCGACGTAGCCCTGGGCGCCCTTGGGCGGCCGCTTCGGGTCCAGCGGGGACGTGGTCCCGTATCGGCGGGCGATGTCCGTGAAGATCTGCCGGTTCGGCTCGTCGGCCTCGAGGACGAAGTCCCCCACCCGCGGCCGGGCCGCGAAGGCAGGCGCCGAAAACAGCAGGCCGGCGAGCAGCAGGATCGCTTGGCGGGAGCTCACGGCTTGTCTGTCTCCTCCGCGCGGAGCTCGACGGGCCCGGCGGCCAGGTCGCCGGCGGTCAGGCGTCTGGGCGGCAGGCCGGGGAGGCGAACGGTGCACGGGACGTTGGCCCGCACCTCGTAGGCGGCCCAGGCGGTCCGGCGGACGTACACGAAGGTCTTGGCCGTCAGGAAGTCCCCGGGGCCGAAGAGGTAGCCGTAGAGCTTTCGCTTGCCGTCGCCGTCGGCGTCGCCAAACGCGTCGGCGGCCAGGGCGCCCTTGCCCTCGAGCGTCCACGAGTAGCTCGTGCCGGGGTAGGTAGCCCACCAGCGCTTCGAGCCGTCCTCGTTGACCAGCTCCCGGTGTGCGTACTGCCAGCCGCCGATCTGGTAGTTCGGGTCCGCCGGCATGCGGAAGTGGAACGCGTGCCCGGCCGGGTCGACCTTCGTGACCTCCAGCTCCAGCAGGACCTTGCCCTCTTCGTCGCCGCGAGCGGCCCGGCCGAGGAGCTTCAGCGTCCGCCTGCCGTCGCCGTCGGCATCGGGCAGGTCCTCCCAGCGGACCTCGCGGGGATAGGACAAGTCCGTGCCGGGCCAGCCGAGGTACATCCACCGTTCGCCCGGCTGGAGCGTGGCGCGGAAGAAGCGGTCGTGGGCCTCGTTGGTGACGGTCGTGCCGTCGGCGAACTGCGTATCGCAGCCGTAGACCTGCGGCTCCAACTCCGTGGTCACGCGCCGGTGCTTTGCGTCTACGGACACGATCGGCGACTGGTAGTACCGCGGGGTGCGGACGATCGTGGCCGTCCGGCCGGCGGCCCGGCGGAGCTGGAACGCTCCCCCGTGGTCGGCGTTGCCCATCAGCGCGACCTGGCCGTCGAGGAGCTTGGCGGGGAGGTCGCCCGCGAGCGTAAGCGCGTGATTGCGGTAGTCCACGGCCTTGATGCGCGCCTCGTAAGCGGCGCGGTCGCACTCGACGGCGAAGTCCCCGCCGCGAAAGGTCGTGCCGCCGACAAGGTGGACCATCCGCACGCCGTCGGCGTCGCGGCTGGCGAAGGCAAACTCGGCGGCAGCCTCCAGGTCACCGCCCACCTTGTGCGAGACCCCAGGCCGAACAGAGGAGAACAGCACGTCTCGGCGGCCGTCGGTCAGGTCGACGGCCAGCGCCACGCCGGCGGCCGCGTCGTTCGGGACCTGCCCGGCTGCTCTCACGCGCAGCCGCCGCGCGCTGCGGAGGAAGCGCTTGCCGGCGTGGGCCTCGTAGATCGCGGGGTAGACGCTCGCGAGGTCCGCATCGGTCGTCCGGCGGACGTGCAGGTACGGCAGGTCCACGGGGTAGACTTCCGAGGTAGCGCTGCCGACGTAGACGCCCTCGCCGGCGTGGCCGAACAGGTGCATCGTCAGGCCCACGGGCTCAGCGGGCCGATAATGGTCCTCGTCCTGGTAGTGCTCCTGGAGCTTCGCGCGGAGCGGCCAGGTGACGACGAGCGGATCGGCGGCCTTGCCTTCGAGCTGCGACTCGACGGGCCGGCCGGACAGGACGGCCTTCGCCTCGGTGCTGCGGGCGGCGGAGAGCTTCACGTTCGCCTCGACCTTGTCCGCGGCCGCGCCGTGGAAGCAGTACGTGTGCACTTTCCCCCCGGCGACGCGGAACACGTCGAAGACATACACGTCCGCCTTGCCCTTGCCGACGGCGCCGTCGATCATCGCCGTACTGCGGCAGTAGAACTTCACCTGTGGGTGCGAGACAGCCCTCGCGCTGTTTGCCGTGTATTGGCAGCCGGGCTGGGGCGAGAAGCTCGTCGTCCAGCCCGTTGCCCCGACGGTCGAGCCGGGATACGGGTTGCAGAACTCCCGGTCGTCCACCCAGACGAGGTTGTGCATGCGGTTGCGGCGCATGTTCGGGCTGGAGCGGTTCCGCCCCGCGTGGCGCCCGCCGAGGTCCGGGGCCAGCCGGCAGCCGTGGGCTAACATCTCCAGGTTC
>Ga0272441_10005776_pt1 | contig 21234 bp, 12 predicted proteins | sample SSMProp6N_FD_193582 | JGI IMG/M metagenome (GOLD analysis project Ga0272441, IMG submission 193582) | Marine sediment archaeal communities from Little Sippewissett salt marsh, Falmouth, MA, United States - SSM-Prop-6N | ecosystem: Environmental > Aquatic > Marine > Wetlands > Sediment ...
CGCTGCCATGAGACGGATGCTGGCCGGGCTGCCACTGCTTGTGGCTGCTTCTGTCGGCCCGGGGGCGCCCGCCCTTGCCGATGTGGGGTTGGTGTGCTCCTTCGAGGACAACCAGCAACTGGCCGGATGGGATATCTCGGGCGAATGGAGCCTGTCTCGGGAGCACGCCACCCAGGGGCGGCACTCACTTCACGTCCAGTGGCCTCAGGGCCGGGGATTGGTGGTGCCGCAGTTGCCGGACGACTGGTCTCACTGGCAGCGCCTCAGGCTGGACTATTTCAACGGCGGCCCACCGTTTTGCCTGACCCTGCGTGTCGACGACGCCGGCACAAGCACCGCGAGCTCATGGTATCACTACGTGCGAACGGGGGCCGGGACGCTGGAGTTCATCATCCAGGGGTTGGCCCAGGAGGCCGACGTGTCCCGCATCCAGTCCACTCACCTGCGTGTGGACCCCAGTCGCTCTCGGCCATTGGCCCTGTATCTTGACAACCTGCGCTTCACAAGGGACGAGCCCGCAGAGGTGTACGAGCCTTCCCCCACATCGCCAAAGCCCATTCTCGAGCCAGGGGTCAATCTGCTGCCGAACGGTGATTTCGAGAACGGCCTGCAGGACTGGCAGGCGCAGGGGGATCTTGATGGCGGGCAATACGCTTTTGCTGCCGGCACGGGAGAGCAGGCCCGCTCAGGGTCTGCCTGCGTGGCCATCATCTGCAGCCGCATCGGGCGTGCGCGTCTGACATCGACGCCGATGAAGATTCCGGCCGGTGTGCCCCATGAACTCTCCCTGTGGGTAAGAGGATCCCTGGGAGGCGGCGTCCGGTACGGCTTCACAGGCCGGGAGCCCAGCGATCCACAGGAGGCGGTGGCGACCACTCGGTGGCAGCGGCTGTCGTCCCGGATCGTGGTCGATGCGGACGAACAGGTGCGCGTACGTGTGGATAGCCTGGCCCCCGGTGTGATCTACATCGACGGGGCGCGCGTGGTGGCCCTGGGAGAAGCGGGCGCAGCTCAGGAAAGCCGGTCCGCGCCGGACCTACCCGGCAACCGCCTCATCAACCCCAACTTCGAGTTGGGGCTGCATGGATGGGGAAGCTGGGGTACCTGGGACGGGGGACAGTATGAGTTTGGCGCCGGCGAGGGCGCCAGCGCCTACTCTGGCAGCGCCTCTGCAGCGGTCACCTGCCTCAAGAAGGGACGGGGTGGCATTTTCACTCGACCCGTAGACCTGCCCGAAGATCGCTACACACTGCGCTTCATGGCCAAGGCCTCCCAACCGTCCAGCATTCGGTACGGTGTGGTATACCCCGGAGGTGACCTGTTCAGCGACGCCCGAGTGAGTACCGAATGGGCCGAGTACACCGTCGAGATCGAGTCGACAAATCAAGGCGCCCAGCGCGTGTATCTGATGAGCACGGGCGAAGGGATCGTCTACTTCGACGAGGTCAGCCTGGTGGGCTCACGGCCGATCCCCGCCCAGGTTCCGGAGGAGCCTGACGACACGCAAGTTCCCACGAAGGTCGAACTGCGCGGTGGGCACACGTACGTCAACGGAGAGCCTTTCTTCGCGCTGGGGATGTACCGGGCCAGCCCCGCGGACCTGGCGGGTACCGCCTTTAACATCATCCCCGGCTGGGACGCAGCGGCCGGCACGGCCCTGGAGGAGTGCGCGCGCGCCGGCATCTACCTACTGCCTGATCTGACGGGCGTCATGCGCGGGCATCTGCCTCAGCGGGTAGTGGCCGTCGCCGAGAAGATCATGCGGCACCCGGCCGTACTGGCGTGGTACCTTTGTGACGAGCCGGACCACCAGAATTGGTCCGTACCGCCGGACGAGATGCGGCTGGCAACGAAGCTGCTGCATGAGCTCGACCCGGTGCATCCCACTTGCACCGTTGTCATGCCGTGGGCCGCGAGCAACCTGTATCGATATGCGGACACCGTGGACATTCTTATGACCGACATCTATCCCATCGGGGATCGGCGGCCGGCGGACCTGAGCGACATACCGCGGGGTACGGCCCTGATGCGGCGGGCCGTCAGCGATGAACGACCGGTATGGGCGGTGCTGCAAGCGACAGCTCGGGGCACCCCTGCCGAACACGTGGCGGCCACGTACCTGGCTGTGGCTCAGGGAGCGGACGGGATCTTCTATTGGGAGTATGATGACGCGGTGAGCGATCCCGGCGTATGGGATCAGGTACGGGGCCTGGCATGGGAGCTCAACAACCTTGCGTCGGTCCTGACCAGCCCCGATGCGAGGATGCAGGCGAAGGCCACCAGCCCCATGGTGCATACGCTGACCAAGTCGGCCGACGACAGCGATTACCTCATCGCCGTCAATGGCGGGTCCGAACCGGTTGCCGACTGCGCCATCAGCCTGCCCGGGTGCCCGGACGGAGAGTGTCAGGTTCTGTTCGAGGAGCGCACGGTGCGGGTCGCCGACGGCGGCCTGCAGGACGGTTTTGATCGGTTCGAGCGCCACGTGTACCGGTTGCCGTAGCAGCCAGGGATCCGGGCGACACGACCGTCTACCCGGTGCCGTTGGGGCGCCGCCGCAGCCGCGAATCTGTCGCCCGCAAGCGAATACAGGAGCACGATCCATGAGAAGATGCCTGCTGATCGCACTCATCTGCCTTGCACCAATAGTCTCAGCGCAGTCCTTGCTGAGCGCCTACCGCACGCCGAACCCACCGGTCGTGGATGGCGAGTTGTCCGACGCGTGCTGGCAGGCGGCGTTGGTATCGTCACATTTCCTTCTCGCCCAGCAGGCCGGCCTGCCCAAGGAGCAGACCCGGGTGCGCGTCTGTTGGGATGACGCAGCCCTGTATATTGGCATCGAGGCTTTCGAGGGCCTGCTGGAGCCGCGCCTGAACATGATGCACCGGGTGCCCGCCGAGAAGTCCGGCCCCGACGCGAACGTCTTCAGCGACGACTGCGTCGAGGTGTTCCTGCAGCCGCCCGGCGGACCCTACTACCACTTCGCCGCCAACTCCGGCGACGGGACCTACGACGGCATCGGCTCGAGCGATGAATGGGACTGCGATTGGCACTGCGTCGCCAGGCGAGGGGCTAAGAGCTACATGGTCGAAATGGCGATTCCGTTGGCGGCCTTGTCCGCGGGTGGGCGAGGAATCTGGGCGGCCAACTTCACCCGGCACAGACCCCAGGCCAAGGAGTACAGCACCTGGTGCGGGCTGCAGGGCGCCTTTCACCAGCCAGAAGCCTTTGGCAAGCTGCAACTGCTGTCGGGTGGCCCCTCGCTGGGCGCCGTCTTTCTCGAGCGAGCAGACGGAGGATACCTCCTGAGGGGGACGGTCGGGAACACGGCCGGGGAGGAAACCGTGTTCGGGGCGCGGTTGACCTCCGGGGACGAGTCCAGCGTTGCCAGCTCAAAGGGTCCCGGCTCAAAGGCCCTGCGTGTCAAGCTCGGGCCGGAGCGGGTAACCGGGGGCGCGGTGACCGTCGAATACTCGCTGGTCGACGGCGGGCAGACACTGTTGCGCTCCGCCCCGGTGAGCCAGAGGGTGGCCGCCGGCATCGCCTGGCTGTCCATGCACACTCAAGATGCCTCGGCTCGGGCCCATCTCAACGGCGAGCCCGTCGAGTTGGCCGGGGAGCGGACCCGACTGACGCTTGAGGGCGGTCTGAACATCCTGGCCATCGAAGCGACCGCCAACGGTGACAGTCCGCGCGTGACCCCCTCTGTTTGGGCATCGGGGCGTCGCCTGAGCCCGCGGTGGCTCGCCACCGGAGACGCGCCGCCTGACGGTTGGCGCACTGAGTGGCTCTCAGGTGAATGGCCCGGCGCCCAGGGCACGGCCGCCGGCCTGTGGTGTGCGCAGCCTACCTCCAAGGCACACTTCGCCATCGGGCTGTATGTGTCCGAAGGCGGGCCCCAGCTCTTCCCCAATATGGACACGTTCTATGTGCCCCGGGGCAGTAAGCAGTTCATGCGCTACTACCTGCATCTTGCGCCCGACGTGCCCAGCGAGGACTACCGGATGGTGGTGGAGTTGTCGGGCGGGCTGAAGTGCCACGTCGCTGAAGCGATTGGCGGCGGCATGCCTCCACAGGTGAGCGCCGGCGCCGTCTTCGACCACGAAGGGGCGTCCCTGGCCGGCCACGTGGCTCGCTGGGACGTACTCCCGGCCCAGGGCATGCAGGTATCGCTCAGGTGGGGTGACAGTGGCGGGAATCTGATGAGCTACCAACCCAGTATCGCCTCGGGCGGCACCCACGGCTGGCGGCGTCTGTCGATGGTCGTGCGGGCCCCCAAGGGCGCCGGCAACGTCCATCCCCTCATCATCAAGTGGCAGAACCGGGGCATCACAGGCTCCTTCTGGGTGGACAATATGGTGCTGCGCGAGGAGCAAAGCGATGAGAACCTGCTGAAGATGGGCACCTTCGATGAGCCCGAATGGGGCTCGCACCACCACCTCGTGGCCGAAGGCGTAGACGGCACGAAGTGCTGCAAGATCGTCTCGACCGCCGAGGGGGCCGACGGTCAGCAAGCATTGTGGGTGGACCAGGAAGATGTGGTCCCGGTCACGGAAGGCGCCAGTTACGTTGTGGAGTGCGATGTCCGGTGCGAGAAGCTTGGCGCACCCCACGGGAAGGCCCTCAGTGGGCTCTTGTTCGAGGCCCCGCAGGACATGCCTGAGGGCGACACGCCGATCTTCACTTACTTCGAGGCCCTCAATGGCGCGATCATTGAGCTTCCTCATACCAGCACGCTGACGGTGCTGCCACCGCTGAAGAACGCGCGGCCCAAGCGGGCGCGCATTGCCCCGTGCTATTACGGCTCGAAGTTCCACGACCCCCAGGTGGCGCAGGCCTATGCCGACAACTGCTGGGCCTCGGGTATGACGTGGACCTACGGTAGAATCGGCAATGATGTGGCGTCTCGCCTGCTGGACCGAGGTCACCAGGTGTTCCTTAGTATTGGCTGGGAGCCCTGGAGCACGCCGGCGAAGACGCGCGACCTGCTGCTGGCGCATCCCGAGTGGCAGGCGCTGGATTTCAAGGGCAGGCGCAGCACCCACCAGTTCTGCCCGACGTGGATGCTTGCCGAAGGGCGGGTCGTGCTCGAGGCGCTGCAGGAGTGGCTGCTTGAGACGGTCAACGCCGAGCCCTATCGGGGCGCCAACTGGGATCTGGAGCAGCCGGTCATCGACCCGCCGACCTTCTGCGTCTGCAGCCGGTGCCTCGAGGCTTTCAGGACCTTCGCCAAGCTACCGGCCGACGCCAAGCTCGATGCCGACGTCATCCTGAAGCAGTACCCGAAGCAGTGGACCGACTTCCGCTGCGCCCAGAACGCTGAAATGGCCGGTCACCTGAAAGAGATCCTGAGGAAGGCGGATCGGCCCGTGGAGTTCTCGTTGTACTCGGGCTACCAGAGCACCCGCACAAAGGAGCACTACGGGGTGGACTGGGAGTTGATGGCCCCGCATTTGGATTTCGCTATCGCCGGCTACAACGGCACGCGCAAGGCCGTTCGCGACACCGTTCGGGCCCTGGGGGACGTGCCCTTCATGGGTGGCGAGATGTGGTACCTGTCCGACACCAGCGACGCGAGACCTACGCCGCGCATGGAGACGTGGCGCAACCGCATCCTGCGCCAGTACATCGACAGCGGGTGCCGGGGTTGCCTGATCTGGTGGCTACCCCCGATGGACGGCGGCGCCTTCTACGCCACCTCCGAAGCGACCCAGATCATCGCTACGTACGAGGACTTCTTCCGCGAATCTCAGCGCTGTGATGAGAAGGTTGCTGTCGACGGCATTGAGGCGCACAATTGGGCGGCCTTCGAGATGAATGGCCGGACACTGGTGCTGCTGATGAACTTCGGGGATGAGGGTGTGGCCGGGCGCGTTGCGATAGGACAGATCGTTGAGCCCTTCGAGATCGAGCCATACGGCGTGTCCGTCCGCATCGTCAGACACGCTCAAGCCAAAGAGTAAAGGAGACGCATCAACGTTGATCGACGAGATGAAGTTTGTGCAGTTTGGCGCGGGGAACATCGGCCGATCCTTCGTCGCCCAGTTGTTCTCACGGGCCGGCTTTGAGGTCGTGTTCATTGATGTGGTGGATGAAATCGTGTCCGCCCTCAACCAGCGCGGACAGTACGTGGTGCAGATCAAGGACAGAGAGCCCCAGCAAATACTCGTGAGGAACGTCCGGGCGGTGAACGGGCGCGATACGCGGGCGGTGGCCGAGGAGCTCGCGTCGTGCCGCCTGTGCGCCACAGCCATCGGCCCCAAGGCGCTCCCGGCGATCCAGGCGACACTTGCCGGGGGAGCGCAGCTTCGAGCCGAGCGCGGGCTCGAGCCCTTGGACGTCATCCTGTGCGAGAATCTGCGCGACTCGGCACATTTCATGTGGGACGGCATCCAGGCGCACCTGCCCGAGGGTATGACCGTTGCCGACACCATGGGCCTTATCGAGACCAGCATCGGCAAGATGGTTCCCATCATGCCCGATGAGGTGCGCCAGAGCGATCCGCTGTTGGTGTATGCCGAAGCATACAACACGCTGATCTGCGACAAGAAGGGCTTCAAGAACCCCGTGCCAGATGTGCCGGGCCTGGATCCAAAGGACAACATGATCGCCTATGTGGACCGGAAAAGCTTCGTCCACAACTTCGGCCACGCTCTATGCGCCTACTTCGCCTTCCTACAGGACCCGCGCCTGCTGTACACATGGCAGGCCGTGGAGCACTCGACGGTGGGCCCGGCCACCAGACAGGGGATGTGGGAGAGCGCCCGTGCCCTCATTGCCCAGTACCCGGGCGAGTTGGACGAACACGGCATGGATGAGCACATTGAGGATCTGCTGTCCCGGTTCTGCAATCGGGCCCTGGGCGACACCATCTACCGGGTTGGCCGCGACGTGACCCGCAAGCTCGGCCGGGAGGACCGGGTGATCGGCGCCCTGCGCCTGCAGGTTGGGCATGGACAACCGGGCCCCATCACGGCTCTGTGCGCCGCGGCGGGGATGAGATTCCTGGCCACCGACGAGAAGGGCGAGCCGTTCCCCGCCGACGCGCAATTTGCCCGACAGGTACTGCCCAAGGGCGTTGAGCACGTCCTGCGGACCGTCTGCGGTCTGGAGCCCGAGGACGAGGTCGACCGGGGCGCCTATGAGGCCGTCCTTGAAGCCGACGCGGCCCTGCAGTCGCGCCTCCAGGCCGGGGGCTCCATATTCGGCTGATGATACAGTGCCGCCCGCCGAGCTGCCCGCGGCCAAAGCTGGTCGCCTCGGAACAGGAAGGAGTGCTGGTAGATGGCTGAGATCAGGGCGTTGGTGTTCGACAAGGCCGGGCCTCAGAACACGCAAGCAACCCTGGAGCTGGCCGGTCGGCGCAGCGATGAGTTGGGCATTGATGAGATTGTTGTCGCCACAAGCACAGGCAAGACGGCGCTTGAGGCGGCTCGGGCGATGCCGGGCAAGAGGGTCATCGGCGTCACGCTCCAGGCCGGCTTGTTTGACAAGTATGTTGGCCCCGACCCCGATATCGTCGGTCCGGCCGAGGAGTTGGGGGTGCAGTTCGTCACCTGCCCTCACGCTCTCATGGGGTCGCTGGACAGCGCCGTCAAGGACAAGTTCGGAGGCCTGCCGCCGGGCGAGTTCATCAGCTATGTGTACTATACCTTCTGCCAGGGAATGAAGGTGGCCGTCGAGGTGGCCATGATGGCGGCCGACGCCGGGCGCCTATCCATGGATGGCGACATCATCGCCATCGCGGGGACCGAGAACGGTGCCGACACGGCCATCGTGCTGACCCCGGCCTACACCAACGAGTTCTTCGACCTGCGGGTACGCGAGATCCTCGCCAAGCCCCGGTAGGGAGTTGCCTGTGATGGCGATGCAGCCCGACTTCAAGCGCCTACGGACCGCCCTTCTATGCGGGCGGCCGGACCGTGTGCCCACGGCTGAGCTCAAGTGTGAGGACTTCATCAAGCAGTCCTTTTTGGGCGAGGCTTTCCCGGCGCTGCTGTCTGACCCGCGCGGTTACATCGAGAAGGACATCGAGTTCCACGTGCGGGCCGGCTACGACTTCGTGCGGGTAGCGCCCGTCGTGGATTATGGCGACCATTGGCGGCCTGCCCGCCACGCTTATGCGGCCGGATCCGACCAGGTCAGCCAGCGCAAGTGGGCGCTGACGCACCAGGGCCCCATCGCGAATGAGGACGATCTGGACCGGTTCCCATGGCCTGACCCGGCCGGCGCCACCTACGAGTGGATCGAGATTGCCAGTGAGCTTTTGCCCCCGCGGATGCAGCTCGGTACCAGCCTGAAAGGTGGTGGCATCTTCGAACGCGCCTGGATGCTGATGGGATTCGAGACCTTTAGCTTCGCTATCCACGATCAGCCCGATCTCATCGCCCGGCTGATCGATCGGACCGGGGAGGTGTACCTGGAGTACATCAGAAGAGCCCTGGAGTTCGACCGGGTGCAGTTCGTCTGGCTGGGCGATGATCTGGCCCATTGCCATGGGCTCATGGTGCAGCCGGACCTCCTGCGCAGACGTCTCTTTCCGTGGTACGCCAGGATCGCCCAGTTGTGCCGATCATACGACCCGCCCAAGCCCTTTGTGTTCCACTCGGACGGCAGGCTGTGGGAGATCATTGATGACCTAATCGATCTGGGCATCCATGCGCTGCACCCCATCGAGCCCAAGGCGATGGACATCGCTCAGGTGAAGCGGCACTGCGCGGGGAAGATCTGCCTGATTGGGAACATTGATCTGGGGTACACGCTGACCCGTGGCACACCGGAAGAGGTGTCTCATGAGGTGCGGCAGAGGATCAGCCAGTGTGGCCCGGGGGGAGGCTATGTGGTCAGTAGTAGTAACAGCGTGACTGAGTACGTGCCCCTGGCGAACTACAAGGCCATGCTCGGGGCCGTTGAGCGCTTCGGGACATACCCTATCAATTTGGGGCCGGAGTAGCCATGGTCAGGCCACCTCGCGCGCAAGGCCCGGGAAATTGCTGTTGTGGCGGTCTAGCGTGCTCGCGAGTTGATCCAGCATGAAGGGCTTCCGCAGGACCTCGGCGACACCCATCTCCAGCGCGTTCTCGACGTGCTCGTCCAGGGCATTACCCGTGATCATGATCAACGGCGTGCCGGGGTTGTGTTGAACCAGGCTGGGGATGATGGCGTCGCTGTGCCCCTCCGGGAAGTGGTTGTCTACCAGGATGCAGTCAAAATCCTGCTCGACAGCCTTCTGCAGGCCGTCCTTCAGCGTGGCCGCACCCACCATCTCACAACCCAGCACCTTGAAGACGCATTCCAGCGTCCTGAGGAGCATCCTCTCGTCGTCGATCACCAGAACCCGAAACTCCGGCATCAACTCACCTCAGTGGCCGGCCAAGATCGCGATCACACGAGTTTCCGGCCACTTGACGGAGCCTTTGTAACTCGTGACGCACGCCCGGCTGGGCTGTGAGAAGCGCCGCACACCAACCTGGGGGATGACATTGGTCTGTTGCCACCCTCTCAAGACGGATGCGAGGCCCCCGTTAATGGATATACTGGGCACAAAGAGCGGCAACATGAAGTGCCCTGTGGGAAAACCTCGTGTAAACGCTGTGTCGCTGAGTGCTACGTCCCGGACACTTTACTGAGGCTCTCCAGATACTATCTATAGCTAAACATGAGCCTGTGTCAAGTAAAAACCACGCGCATGGGACCCGCGGTACAGCGGCACTTGACCACGATTGGCTAACCGTGGATGATTGTTGGTACCCGATGGTGAGGTGAGACCGTGACCGGACCGGAGAGCCGACCCCGGCCGAAAATCGCGCGAGACGCTACGGAGTTGATTGGGCACACGCCGTTGGTGCAGCTCAACCGCGTTGCGCAGGGCTGCGTGGCCCGAGTTGTCGCCAAGCTGGAAAAAGACAATCCCTGGTCAAGCGTGAAGTGCCGCATCGGCGTATCAATGATCGAGGCGGCCGAGAGCGCCGGCAATCTGAAGCCTGGATCGGTGATCATCGAGCCCACGAGCGGGAACACGGGCATCGGCCTGGCCGGCGCGGCCGCCGCCAAGGGCTATCGGTGCATTCTCGTGATGCCCGACACGATGAGCCTTGAGCGACGGACCGTTTTGAAGGCCCTCGGGGCTGAGGTGGTTCTGACCCCGGGCGCGCAGGCGATGGGCGGCGCCATCGAGAAGGCCCGTCAGTTGGCGGCCGACGACGGGAGTGCTTTCGTCCCCATGCAGTTCGAGAACCCCGCCAACCCGGCGATCCACTCGCAGACGACGGCTCCTGAGATCTGGCACGACACCGAGGGAGCCGTTGATATCGTGGTCTGTGGCGTGGGCACCGGTGGCACGATCACGGGCATCGGCAGGGCTCTGAAGCCGGCGAAGCCGGGTCTGCAGATGGTCGCGGTGGAGCCCGACGAATCACCGGTCCTGTCGGGAGGGCAGCCGGGTAAGCACCGCATCCAGGGCATCGGGGCCGGTTTCGTGCCTGATGTGTTGGACATGCAGATGGTGGACGATGTGGTCCGGGTCACCTCCGAGGAGGCCTTCGAGATGACATTGCGTCTTGCCCGGGAGGAGGGGCTGCTGTTGGGCATATCCTGCGGGGCCGCCGTGCAGGGAGCCCTGCAGGTGGCCAAGCGACCGGAGAACCAGGGCAAGCTCATAGTGGTAATCTGCCCCGACAGCGGCGAGCGCTACCTGAGCGGCGCACCCTTCGCCGACCACTGACCCAGTCTCCTCTCACCGGCCGTGCAACGCCGTGGACCGGGGATCGCGCCAAGACGCGCGCCCCTGTTCCCGGGAGGTCTCTCAGATGCGCAACTTGCCGGCGTTGGTCAGTATTCTGTGTCTGTTGGCGTCGTGCATGGTCTTCGCTGAGGGCCCCGGGGCCCTGCCGCGTGTCGCCGTGCTGTATAGCGACCACGGGCAGTTCAGACACCGGGATGACTACGACGCCAAGCTGGCCGAGCTGGGTTGGCCCATGGACAAGTACGAGAACACGCAGTTCGCCGACCTGGCGGGCAAGCTTTCCTCCTACGACATCCTCCTGGGCAGTGCCTTGTACAACTACTCGAACCCGCAGGACTTGTCCGCCCATGCGGACGAGCTGCTGGGCTTCCTGCAGCAGGGCGGCGCCGTGGTTCTCACGGACGCCAACTACACGTCTCACCTTGACTGGCTGGCCAACCTGGGGGATGACTGGCGGGCGCGCCATGAGCGTTGCGGGGCCCTCGGGACGCCCAACGCGTGGTTTGATAGGGAGCACCCGCTGTTCAGCGTCCCCAACCGCATCCCGTCCCTCGGCGGCACGTGGGCCCACATGATCCCCGGCGAGGGCTGGGATGTTCTGAGCCGGTGTGAGGATAAGAAGGCGACAGGGCTGTTTCGGCAACACGGCAAAGGTTTCATGATGGTGACCGGCCACTGGCCCCTCCCACGCGAGATGCTGCAGAACGTCTGGGGTGCCTTGATGCTGTACAGGGGTGGTGTGCTGGCGACGATGCCCCGGTATGCTTCCTTCGACCTTGGGTCCAACACAGCGGCTTTTGATCTAACGAATGTGAGCGCTGCGGCCAAGTTAGTGAAGGTGTCGGTGCGGGTCGAAGAGCCCGATCAAGGGGTTAGCAGCTATGAGGCGTCGGCCCAACTGGAGCCCGGTGCGACGGAGCAGGCGACGTTTGAGATACCCCTGATCAAGCGCGGGCCGTACAAGTTCACCACAAACCTCGCCGTGCAGGGCACGCGGTTCTACACCGCCGAGGACAACAACCTGCGAATACCCGACCTGCTGACGGTGCAGTTGCGCAGCCCGAAGTACCGCTCCAGCGTGTACCTACCGACGGCGGGTGACGCGGAAATCGGTTTCCATGTGTCGCTGCACCCCCACCAGGAGCGCCTTGCAGACCTGATGCTGTCCGCCCATCTGAGTCAGGGGGGCGAACTGGTGGCGGCGCTTCGTCCCCGACGCCTTCGGGCCGCCCGGGCCAACCTGTCCATACCGGCGAAGATTGCGCGCCCGGGGGACATCACGCTGTCCGTCTCTTTGAGTCTCGTCAGCCGGGCCCAGCCCCTGACCACGGTGACGAAAACGCTGCGCGCCGTGGCCCCACAGGCTCCGCAGGTGTCCATCGGTGAGGACTTGGCCACACGGGTTGATGGCGAGGTGTTCTTCCCCATCGGCGTATACCACATTTCGGTACAGGACCTGCCCCGGGCAAGAGAGTTGGGCTTCAACTGCTTTCAGGGATGGGGCACTACCTTGCAGGGAGCCACCGAGGTGCTGGACGCCGCCCAGAACAACGGGATGAAGGTATTGCTCGAGATGTCCAATTTCCTGCGGGGCAGGCTCAACATGGCCGGCTTTGGGGACATGGTAGAGAAGCTACGAGACCATCCGGCTCTCCTCGCCTGGTACACGGTTGATGAGCCCGCCGGTGAGCAGCAACTCTCCTGGTGCCGACAAGCGTACCAGCACGTCGTCGACAACGACCCCCACCACCCCGTGTACCTGGTGATGTGTCGCCCGGGGTCCTTTGAGCGTTTTGGGACCACCACCGACATCCTGGCGGTGGACCCTTACCCCATCCCCAACTCCGTGGTGATGGTGTCCGACTGGATGAAGACGGCACAGGATTCGGTGCAGGGCCTTAAGCCCGTATGGGTCATCCCGCAGTTGCACAACTGGGCGGCGTACCACGACGCGAGCGCGGGCCGCGGCCCGACGCCTGCTGAAGAGCGGAACATGGTCTATCAAGGCCTCATCTGGGGGGCCAAGGGCGTCATCTATTACCCTTGGGACGACGGGCCCACGGGGTTGATCCACGACCCGGTGCTCATGCAGGGCGTCGGCCGAATCAACGGGGAGTTGGCCATGATCGGGCCGGCGCTGCTGGGCTGCCAACGACACGTCGTGGCGCACAATGACGACGCCAACCCGGGCCTTTACGCGGCCCTCTTCACCTCCCGGGCTCAGACCTACATCATCGCCGCCAGCGTTCTGTACGAGCAGTCCGAGCTTGCCGTTCCTGCGCCCGGCATCCCGGACGGCGAGCTTGAAGTGATGTTCGAGGACCGTTGGGTGAAGCTATCCGCGGGCAAGATACAGGATGGCTTCGAGCCCCTTGCCGTGCACGTGTACCGCCTGCGCTAACGTCGGCGAGGCATGGTTCGCATCCCTGCGTCGCGGGGCCGGTCGTGTTCAGGAAAGCCTGATTCACGCCTCCCCCCGCTCTTCTGCTTCGCTGACGGTGCTCGGGAGGGGGGACGGCGACGGCACCTCACCCCCGGCTCCCACAGGCGCTAACATAAGCCGTTCGGAGGGGCAGAATGGGTGTCCGAAGCCGCGTAGCGGCTGAAGGACGGGACCCATCCGGCCCAAGCCGTCCCTGAGTTAACGCCCATGCCCCCGGCTCCCCTCCACGTGTCGGTCCAGAGGGGGGGACGGCATTTCCCTCGATATTGGTAGGGATACACCGTTCCCCTTAGATGCCCCGCCATCGTACAAGGGGAGGAACGGCAATCGGCTTTTCTTGAACACAATCGGCTTTCCGGCCGTTCTGTGACGGCGTCGGGCGAGGTCCCGCGGCCGTGGGCCGCCCGCGGTAGCCGCGCATGTCAGCGTTGCTTACCACAGTGTTCCGTACTTCGTCCGGGTGCGTTCCGGGCGCAGTGGCATAATGACCTACCACGCCGCGAAACATCGGCGCGGGCTGCATTGTTTACCCTATGGGTACTCGTGCAAGCGCCGACACATCATATTACCTCCCCGGTATAGGCTTTTGGATCCATCGAAGATAACGAGCCTCAATGACATCATAGACGTCTTCAGTTGCTGCATCTTCACGTGGTCGGTGCTGACGACGCTGTTGCCCGCCTTTGTTCTGGCGGGCGCCATCTCGGCCTTTGTCCCACGAACCACCATTCTGAAGTACCTCGGGGCAGGTGCCAGCCGGTTCGCAGCCTATGGTACAGCGGCGGCTTCGGGGATGGTGTTGTCGCTGTGCTCGTGCAACATTGTGCCCCTCTTCGTGAGCATCTACCGACGGGGAGCCGGGTTGGGGCCGGCATGCACCTTCCTGTATGCGGGGCCGGCCATCAACATTGTCAGCATGATCCTTGTCTTTAAGCTGCTGGGGTGGCAGATGGGGCTTACGCGAGCCCTGGCCGTCCCCCTGGTGGCGGTGTTGCTCGGGGTTCTGATGTCCCTTGTGTTTCGCTCTCGGGAGCGGGCCCGGCAGGAGACCATTGCGCAGGTAGCCGTGGTCGACGAGGACGAGGACGGGCGCCGAAGCCTGGTGCTGTTTTTGCTGCTGCTGGGAACCGTGGCCATCGGCGCGATCAAAGACCCCTGGTATGTCAGCGTGGGGGGCATCGCGCTCATCGGCGCCGTCGCCGCGTGGTACTTCGCGCGTCGGTTCAGCTTCGAGGAGTTCAAGGAGTGGATGGCCGAGACCTGGGGTCTTGTGAAGCTGGTCGTGCCCTGGCTGGTGCCGGCCGTGCTTGTCATCGGCTTCCTGGCGCAGTCGGTGGACGCACGGTTCGTCATGGAGCTTGTGGGCGACGACACCTTAAGGTCCGTAGTTCTTGCCGACCTGTTCGGGGCCCTGATGTACTTCCCGATATTGTCCGAGGTGTTGTTCGTGCGGACGTTCATCAGCTTCCAGATGACCCTGGGGATGGGTCCCGCGCTTGCCATCTTGCTCACCGGGGCGGGCCTGAGCCTGCCGGGGGCGATCATCCTGGGGCAGGCCGTCGGATGGCGCCTGGTTATCGCTTACCTGGTCTTGGTCATCGTCCTGACCACCGCTGCGGCGGCCTTGTTCGCAAGCCAGGTCGGCCAATTCATGTGCGAGTGCATGTTGCCGGGCTGAAGCTCTTTGCTGTAGCATCAATGTGCAGTTGTGTTCCTACCGGAAAGGATGACAAAGACAGCCATGAATAGACTTTTGGTTCTGATGCTGGCCCTCACGGCCTTCGCCGCATTCCTGGTCGGGTGCCCGTCTCCGACGCCCGAACAGACACCCACCACAGGGGGGGTGGGGGAGACGTCGCTCCCCGAAAACGATGCAGCACTGCCTCCCACCTCAGACGACACCTCCGCCGATGTACCCACCGATCTTACAGGCGAACTCGTGGTGGCCGTTCCCTGTGGCGTCGCGATGGCCTACCAGAAAATCCGCGATATCGTCCGGGAGGCCAACCCGGATCTGAAGTTCGTGGACCATGTCAAGAACATCGCTCCCATGGTCAGGGAGATGCTTGCAGGCAAAGGAACCGTCGACGTCTTCCTTAGCCTGGGTGACAAGGAGGTCGAGCGTCTGGTCGCGCAGGACAAGGTCGACGGTGATCCCGTGCCCTTCATGCGGCAGGGAATGCTGCTGGCCGTTCAGCTCGACAACCCTCTGGGCATCGAGAGCCTCGAGGACCTGGCGCGCGATGACGTGAAGACCATTGCAGTGTGCGATGCGAAGCTCTCCATCGGGTTCTACGGGCAGAAAGCCCTCGAGAGCGTGGGCGTGTGGGATGAACTGGTCGCGGCAGACAAGATCGTGCGCCCGGATCAGCCGATAAAGGCCAAGAACCTGGTGATCGGCAAGCAGGCCGACGCCGCCTTCGTCTACGCCGCCTGCGCTGACGAGACGTGGCAGGACAAGGCCAAGGAACTCAGCATCGCCGGCAAAGCCGACGTGGTTATGGCCATTCCTGAGGACCTCTACGGTGGCATGAACGCCGTCGCCGTAGTCGCCAAGAGCGCCAATAACCTCGAGAGCGCCAAGAAGTTCGTCCAGTTCCTGACGACCCCTGCGGCGCAAGAGGCGGTCAGTGAGGCGGGCTATGGCCGAGTCGACGAGGAGTCGGCGCAGGCCGATGAGGTGGCCTTAGCCGAGGACTGCGACGACAACATCGGTGGCTGAGTCGCCGCTTTCTGAGGACCCCGGTCGGGGACCTTGACTCGCCTCACACAACAGCGCCGATGGAAGGTCGGCCTCCCCGCCGGGGTGAACTCGCTTGCACGAGTGAATGTCGGTAGGGAGGCTTTCCCATGCTTGCGGCAATTGTCCAGAGCCCGGGCCAACTGGTCGTACGCGAGGCGCCCGTGCCACGCATCGATAGCACAGAGTGCCTCGTTGAGACCCTGGCTTGCTCCATCTGCAACAGCACCGACCGGAAGATATTGGAGGGGCGTTTCCGCTACAAGGGCCCCGAAGCGTATCCGGGGATCATCGGCCACGAGTCTGTGGGGCGCGTTGTCGAGTGTGGAAGCGACGTCGAGACCTTCGACATTGGCGACCTCGTTCTGCGCTCGGGGGCCTCATACACCGAGGCCGAGGGCGTAGATCTTAACTGCATGTATGGCGGCATGGCCCAGTACGGGAAGGTCAAGGACCCTCTGCACGGGGGCAGCCCGAACCAGCAGATCGTTCCGCCGGAGATGGACCAGGTTGACGCCACCATGCTCATCACGCTGAAGGAAGCCCTGTCGTGGCTGCAGCGCTGGGGTGTGGGAGCGGGACACAGCGTTGTCGTTCTTGGCAGCGGGCCCGTGGGGCTGTCCTTCGCCTTCTTCGCCAAGCTGCTGGGTTGCGGCCCCGTGCTTGTACTGGGCCGCCGGGATGAGCCCCTGTCACGCGCCATGGGCCTTGGCATTGACGGTGTTATCAACACCCAGCGCGATGACCCCGCGAGCGTGGTTGGCCATTGGACCGGCGGCAAGGGCGCCGACCGGGTCATCGAGGCGGTCGGAGACGACTCACTGGTGGACCTGGGGCTCACGCTGCTGTCCGCCGACGGTCGCCTGGGGATCTATGGCATCGCCCCCACACGGGCTCCCGGGGATATGGAGCGCAGAGCCGTCGACATCGGGTTGGGACGTGCCGAGTGGTCCGTCGAGTTCTTCGGGCCTCGCGAGTGGCAACCCCACGAGCACTTGCTGTGGCTGGTTAAGCGCGGGATCGTCCACCTGAGGGACTACTACACCCATGTTGTGCCGATTCAGCAGGCCCCCAAGGGCTTTGAGCTGTTGGCTTCGAAAGAAGCCTTCAAGGTCGTTGTGAGCATGCAGTAGTCGTGTGCGGGGGTTACTGCAGCGTAAAGGTCTGCGTGCCCGCAACGCCTTGAGCAGTCCTGATCGCCACGCGGTACTCGCCCGGCTCAAAGCCCCCCCGGGCGGGAGTGAGGTCGGCTATCAGCAGGCCCGAGCCCTCGACGACCCCCAGGTTCGACGCGATGGGCGCCCTGCCCAGGTACCAGTCAAGGATCACGGGGCTTGCGGGCGGCGCCTGTTCGTAGGAGATGGCGCAGGCGATCCTGTCGGCATCCGCCGACAAACGCGTCCCCCGGTTCAGCGGCGCGCCGCTGTCGTCGAGCCCTTCGCAAAGGTACGCGTCAGTTAGATAGGCAGGTCCGGCCTGTTCGCGTTGTGACTCTCCTTGCCATGGGGCCACCCGTGTGCCCAGCAGCCGCGGCAGCTCGCCCGTGGCAACGAACTCGACCCTCGGCTTGCCATCGCGCAGGAACAGGATGGGTGCTTTGAGGCCCGGCACGCAGTCGCTGAAGGCTTCGGTCAGGCTTGTGAGCCCCAGGGTTTTGCTCCCGACGGACAGAATCACATCCCCCGGTTGCAGGCCCCACGAGGCCACGATGCTGCCGGACTGGACAAGTTCGAGGCGCCGGCCCTCCTTGAGTGGGTGCTGGGTGCTGCCGTCCGACCGCCATAGAGCAGTGCGGACGCCCAGGTAGACGGCCCCGCCCACGGGTGCCTCAATCCGGAGCACCCGGCGGGCCGGCTCCCGCTGTGGGAGGTCGGTCGCTACATCTCCGCGGATGAACCCCGCGCTGGCCCAGTTGGCGTGGTCGTAGTGGTCTCCGTCGCCGGCGTCCGTCACCATGAGCCTGATCTGCCCGGCGCCGGCGACATCGACGCGCACGGGCACGGGGGCATGCCCATTCCTCACCGTTCCGCTATCAAAGACCTCGACGCCATCAACCAGCACCCTGAACACGCAGCTTCCGCGCGGCGCAGCCGCTTGATCGATCCCGATGTACGCGACGAACTGGGAGAAGCCCTTGCCCGCGATGTCATACGTAATCTCGGATGTGGAATGGGCGCCCAGACCGTGCTGGAACTTGACGTCGCCAATGGTCAGCGTGCCGCCGGTGATGCTCTTGTTGAGTTGCGTGTTGCCCCACACACTGTGCTTGGCACCGGCCGGCTGGATGTCCGTAAGTCTGACATCAGGATGCAGTGCCGGCGTCGAACTCCCCTGCCCAGTTCGGCCGGGGTCACCGGCGCCCCCCGAACCCGTCTGTCCCTTTGTGTCGGTGTCGACGGTCGTCGGCTGCCAGCGCACCGAGCCATCGGAGTAGAAGACGTGGATGCCCGCGCCCCCATGGTTGTCCGCTGATCTGTCTTGCAGCAGCGGTTGTGGAACGGCTCCCGCGACGTCGGCCGCGAGGACGTACCCGGCCTGTTCATCGATCAGGGTCCGTCCCTCGACAGTGCCGGGCTTGCCCGGGCACTCAAAGGATGCCAAATCATCGACGTAGGCCTGGTAATACAGCGCAGAGAGCGTCTCCGGTAGCTTGCCGCCATGCTCCTCGGCGTACAGCAGGCACATTCGGCCGAGCTCGCCCAACCTCTGGGCGCACTGCTTGGTGGTGTCCGGCTGCTCCTGGGCAGCCAGCCACGGCGCCGACGCCGCGGCAAACAGAAGGATGGCCCACAGACGGCGAAGACCCCTGCCGGGCCGGGCAGGGCCATGGGCGGCTCGTGTCGGGGCGAAGTGGGGTCTCATGCCGCGATCCCGACCTCCAGGGGGGTATGATGGTGGCTTCGGTGCATGGTGCGAAGCAAGCCGATTCTGCGGCCCTGAGCAGGCCACGACGCCTCCGGCCCGGGCCGGACCTCAATGCCGCTCCCGGCGGCGGACATGCCCGCCCTCGTCCCGTAGAGCTCCGTCAGCTTCGTCTCCATCACGCTGAGCCTTCGCTTAAGGACCGTCATGGCCTGCTGGACTTCCTTCGGCGATAGGGCGCTCTCCAGAAGCTGCTTGACCTTTGTCTCGTTCTGGAACAGGACTTTGAGCTTGTCGATGGTGGGGGCCATGTCCTCAATGGTGATATGCTCGTCCAGGTAGTCCAGGCCCTGGCGTATCCGGCCCTCCTTGACGATGCGCTGCTCGATGGCCAGGTTCGTGATGTCCTCATCGGCGAACTGTGCCGCCTCGCTGTACACGCGACCGCAGGGATCGGACATGCCGTGGTCGATACTGGTGACATGCCCCTTGCCGGCGACGAGGTAGTTGGCAGGGCGGCGGTCATGGTCTCCCAGAAGCGTCGCGAGAGCCTTGTCACGAGCCAGTTTTTTCTTCAGCGCGATGTGGGTGGCATTGTCATACGACTCCAGGGACGCGCCGGGAGCGACCCGGACAAAGAGGCCCTTCACCTTCTTGCCGTTGACGGTCATTGTCCCGATTTTGCAGGCGGGAACGTCCAGGTCGATGGCCTTGGCGATCTTGTAGTAGAGCACTTCCGCCCGCAGGTCATAGCCGTCGGTGAAGCCGGCCCCGGAGCCCTTGAAGACGCCGACTTTCACGGCTCTATCGCCCTTGACTTCCCAGACCCAGTAGGGGTCGGAGTAGGTGGCTTCGGCGTCGGATGTGGCCATCCGGACCTTGACGTAGCGTTCGGGGTCTGCGTCCATGGCCTCAATCTCGCCCGGGTCAATGGCGCGCGAATGCTGCATATCAGGCGCATCGTTGGCGACGTTGAGTCGGTACTCGGCCGCCCAGATTTTCCTGGTCTGGCGCAGCTTGAGGGCGATGTCCTTGGCCTCGACGGTCTCGCCGAGGTTGAACTGCTTGAGCAGTGCAAGCCTGCGCTCGTACAGCGCGATGGCCTTCTGGTAGTTGCCTTCGAGTACGAGCTCGTCCACATCCCTTGCCAGTATGCTGCCATTCTTCAGGTTCGCAGGGAGCCTGTCGGGGGCCATCTGTCCGGTCTTGACGCCGGTCTTCGAGCCGGAGCCGGCCCTCAGAGCGCCGGTCTTGGCCGTTCCGCCTCCGCCGGCCGCTTCGAGCTGCTGCGAGACCTTCTTGAGATTGCCGGCTTGACGCGCGGCGGCGCGTGCCTCGACATTGGCGCCATCGGCGGCCTCCTGCAGGATGTCCTGCCAGGTGCGTGCCTGTCCCGCCATCCCGCCTTCCGCGGCGGCCAGGCCCTCATAGGCCACCTTCAGGCTGTCCACCTTGCGGCATAGCTCGGGGGTGCCGTCGCCGGCCTGGAACTTGCGTGCCGCATCGGCCAGGTCCTTTTTGATCTCCCCGATGGACTGGCGCACCAGGCGCTTGCTGCCGGAAGATAGGCCTCCCTCGGAGACTTCGGGCAGAACCCGCTTCATGGTATTGAGGTGCTTGCCGGCCACGGCGGCGGCGTCCCCTGAGGTGTCGGCGATCTGCTCGGCGGCCTGAATGAGGCCCTTCAGGTGTTTGGGGGCGATGTGGTTTGAGGCCATGATGCTCTTCATGACATCGACGTCGCCGGCACCCCAGGCGGTGAACAGCTCTGCGAACATCCGTCCGGCCTCGGCCTCCGCCTTGCCGTCACTGCCCATGACCACCCCAATGGTTCCGCCCGTGGCCTCTCCCAGCTTGCAGGCGGAGATCTGAATGGTGGCGTCCAGCGCCCTGTCCTGAAGCCATGTGCTCTTCTCGAAGAACTTGGTGAACTGGTTGGTCATGAACTGGCCGGCCCGGGTCTTACCGATGGCAGCCGCCAGCTTCGGCAGGCCAATGCCTCTGGCGAAGGCCTCCTTGGCTGTAACGATGGCTCCCGCCTGTCGGCCCTCGCCGATGAGCCCCCAGTAGGGCGTCGTCTGCACCTTGCCGGCCACCTTGAAGGTGCTCATAGGTCCCAGCATGGTGGCCACGTTCCACACATTGACGATGTCGCCCCACCACTCCAGTGCCGTCTCATTGTAGGCGTCGCTGTTGAAGTATGGGGTCCCTGTATCCACGTTGAGCATCTGCTTGGGGCCCGCGGCCAGGCGCGCCATGTCGGGGTTCTGGTAGGCGGCCTTGACTGCGGCGCGCATGCGTAGCGCTTGCTCGGGGGTGAGCTCACTCTTCACGCCGGTGAACTTGGACTTCACCAGGGTGATGAACTCGGCGTTGGTGAGGCCATCGATCTTGCCGAGGGGCACGCCGCGCTCGTGGAGGCTTTTGGCCAGCAGCAACCCGCAG